>WBZL01000056.1_pt1 | contig 102959 bp, 89 predicted proteins | sample 5204291 | NCBI WGS metagenome assembly WBZL01 (sample SAMN12344345, study PRJNA552823) | activated sludge metagenome | biome: Activated sludge suspended growth; feature: Nitrification reactor; material: Wastewater; isolation source: activated sludge from nitrification reactor of wastewater...
GCGGGCTTGCGGCGGGCGGGCGGCCCGGCGTCACGCACGCGTGGGCCCTGCAGATCGAAGTCGGTGGCCGTCGGCTGCCCGAGGCGCACGGAACCGCCCCGGCCCTTGCCCTTGGCGAGGAGCCCTCGCGCAATCAGCGCGTCGCGGATCGCGACGTATTCGTACTCCTCGACCTGGCGGCCGAGTGCCTCGGCAAGCTCCTCGCGCAGGGCCGCATTGCCGATGGATGCGCCGTCCGCAGGCACGAGCGCGAGCAGGACTTCGGCAATGCGTGAGTCGTTCTTGTGTGCCATTCCCTGCCATCTCCGGCGGCGACGTCAGCTTGCCATGCATCGTGCCGTTCGGGCACCCACCCAATGGCGCGCCGCGCGGGCAGGCTGCCGCCGGCGCGCGTCCTCCGACGTCAGTACCGGTCGTCGAAGGCGAACACCGGCTTGCGCTCCTTCCAGCGGCCTTCGGTGAAGTCCGGGAACGCGAGCGTCCGGTAGTCCTCCGCGATCGACTGCTCCGACAGCGGCGTGATGGCGCTCCAGGCCACGGCGTCGTAAATGTCGATCGGCATCGGCTCGTTCGCCTTCAGCGCCTCGATGAAGGCGTGCACCACGAACCAGTCCATGCCGCCGTGGCCCGCGCCGGCGGCCTGCTCCGCGTACCTGCGCCACAGCGGGTGGTCGTATTCGTCGTAGTACGGCTGGGCCTCCTCCCACCGGTGCGGGGCGCTGCGGCCCTCGACGTGGATCGACCGGTTCAGGTCCATCCACAGGCCGCGCGTGCCCTGCACGCGAAAGCCCAGCGAATACGGGCGCGGCAGCGAGGTGTCGTGCTGCAGCAGGATGGTCTCGCCGTTCTCGCAGCGCAGGGTGGTGGTGACCACGTCGCCCAGCCTGAACGCCACGCGGGCGTTCGGGTGCGCGGCGCCGCCCTGCGGATGCCCGACGATGTAATCGTGCAGGCCGCGTGCCTTGCTGGCGAACGCATTGATGTGGGTGAAGCGGTTGCCGCGGTGAATGTTGGCGTACATCGCGCACGGGCCGATGCCGTGGCTCGGGTAGAGCTCGCCGTTGCGGTCGATCGCGTGCTGCGTGCGCCACTGCGCCTCGGAGAAACCCTTCGCGCCGTATTCCACGCCGCTGCCATAGGGCTCCGCGGGGTCGCCGGAGTTGAACTTCACGCCCCGCAGGTCGTGCTGGTAGCCGGCCTGCAGGTGCACCAGCTCGCCGAACAGGCCGGCGCGGACCATCTGCAGCACCGCCAGCACGTCGCGGCGGTAGCAGACATTCTCGAGCAGCATGTACGGCGTGCCGGTGCGCTGCTGGGCACGCAGCACGTCCCAGTGATCCTGCAGCGTGATGCCCGCCACGACCTCGCAGGCCACCGCGACCTTCGCTTCCATCGCGGCGACGGCCATCGGCGCGTGCCACTCCCACGGCGTGACGATGAACACCGCGTCGATGCCCTTGAGCGCCAGCAGCGCCTGCCAGGCACCGGTGTCGCCGTTGCCGCCGAACACCTTCGGCCGACGCCGTCCGGCCTTGCCGATGATGGCCAGCGCCATGTCCAGCATCACCTGCTGGGTGTCGCAGATCGCCACCAGTTCCACGTCGTCGCGGCTGAGCAGCGGGCCGAGTTGCGACTGTCCGCGCAGGCCCGTGCCGATCATCGCCACGCGGAGGCGGTCCCGCGCGCGAGCCACTGCCGGGACGAACGGAGCCGCGGCCACGGCGAGCCCGGCGGTGGCGGCGGAGATCAGGAAGTCGCGGCGTTTCATGACGGCTCCTCGGGATTCCGCGCCGGCACGGCAGCAGAGGCAGCGAACGGACACGGGGCAGCGGGCCCCCTGCTCGTCTAGAACATTTCCGTGGCGCCCGGCTCCTGCGTCTTGTGCGGCGCGGCGCGCGACTCGATGAAGTCGCCGGTGATCATCTCGTCGTAGGCCTGGCCGGGGCCGACCATGGGATAGACGCCCGCGTCCGGGTCGATGATCACCTCGAGGAACGCCGGCCCGTCGAACCTGACGAATTCCTCGATGATGCGCGGCACGTCGGCCTTGCGGTCGAGGCGCGCGGCGAACGCGAAGCCGTCCGCCTGCGCGGCGCGCACGAAGTCCTTCTTGTGCAGCGACTTGTCGCTCGCCGACATGCGCCCCTTGAAGAACAGCTTCTGCCACTGCTTGACCATGCCGTCGCCGAAGTTGTTCAGCACGACGACCTTGACCGGCAGCTTGTAGGTGGTGACGGTCTCGAGCTCGCCCAGGTTCATGCGGATGCTCGCGTCGCCGTCGATGTCGATGACGAGCCTGTCGCGCCGCGCGAACTGCGCGCCGATCGCGGCCGGCAGACCGAACCCCATCGTGCCCATGCTGCCCGAGGTGAGCCACTGGCGCGGCTCGCGGAAGTCGAAATACTGCGCCGCCCACATCTGGTGCTGACCCACGCCGGTGGCGATCACGGCCTGCCCCTGCGTCAGCCGGTTGATTTCCTCGATGACGTAATACGGCTGGATCAGCTCGCTGTCGTGGTCGTAGTTCATGGCGTGACGACGCCGCAGCTCGCCCAGGCAGGCACGCCACGGCGCCCAGTCGCGCCGGAAACCGTGCTCGCGACCGTGCCCGAGCAGCTTGCGCAGCGCCGGCTCGAGCAGGCCGACATGGCTCCACTGCACGCGCTTGACCTTGTTGATCTCGGAGGCGTCGACGTCGATGTGCGCGATGCGTTTCGCGTTGCGCGCGAACTTCTTCGGCACGCCCGCGACGCGGTCGTCGAAGCGCGCGCCGAGGCAGAGCAGGAAATCGCAGTCGTCGACGGCGTAGTTCGCGAACGCCGCGCCGTGCATGCCGAGCATGCGCATCGCGAGCGGGTGCGTGGTGTCGACCGAGCCGATGCCCATCAACGTGGTGACGACCGGGAGGCCGAATTCCTCCGCAAGCGCGCGCAGCGCCGGCGCGGCCTCGCCCTGGATGACGCCGCCGCCGGCATAGATCAGCGGTCGCTCGGACTCACCGAGCATCTGGAACAGCTTGGCGGCGTGCTCGTCATCGAGCCCGCGCGCGCGGAGCATCGCCATGCGGTGGTGATAGCCGCGCATCGGCAGCAGCCCGCTGCCCTGGAACGGCCCCTGCCAGTTCTGCACGTCCTTCGGCACGTCGATGACGACCGGCCCGGGCCGGCCCGAGCGTGCGATCTCGAACGCCGTGCGCACGGTCGCCTCGAGCTTCGTCGGGTCGGTCACGAGGAAGCAGTGCTTGGCGACCGCACCCATGATGTTCGTGACGGGCGCCTCCTGGAACGCGTCGCTGCCGATTGCCGCCGTGCCGACCTGGCCGCAGATGACGACGATGGGCACCGAGTCGGCCGCGCAGTCGCGGACCGGCGTGACGGTGTTGGTGGCACCGGGGCCGGAGGTGACGACGCAGACCCCCACCTTGCCGCTCGCGCGCGCATAGCCGGCCGCCATGAAGCCCGCGCCCTGCTCGTTGGCCGGCACGATCAGCGGCATCGGCCGCCCGCCGCCGGTGGCCTCCGCCTGCTCGGCATTCCAGCGGAAAACCGCGTCGTAGGTCGGCAGGATGGCGCCGCCGCTGTAGCCAAAGATCGTGTCGACACCCTCGTCGGCGAGTACCTGCACGATCGTCTCCGCACCGCTCATGACCTGGCCGGCCCGCGGGTGGGCGGACGGGACGGCGGATGGGACGCTGGCGGGGAGGCTGTTCACGGCGAGACTCGTGCGGGCTGGAGCGTGGTATGTTGCGCTGCAAACGAGACTAGCAGCCGCCCCGCAGCCCGTCCATTCCATCCCGAAGCCGCACGACCGGAGCCCCGCATGGCCAGCCAGCGCCACATCATCGCCATCACGCTGCAGAACGAATCGGGCGCCCTGACGCGCGTTGCGGGCCTGTTCTCGACCCGGGGCTACAACATCGAGTCGCTCAACGTCGCCGCGACCGACGACCCGGCCGTCTCGCGCCTGACGCTCGTCACGACCGGCAGCGACGCGGTGATCCACCAGATCACGCAGCAGTCGCTGAAGCTGGTCGACGTGGTCGACGTCGAGGACGTGACGCGCGAGGAGCACTTCGAGCGCGAGTTGCTGCTGGTCAAGCTCAAGGCCCGCGCCACCCAGGTCGGCGCGCTGTGGTCGGCCACGCAGCGGGCCGGCGGCCGCGTGCTGTGGGACGCGGCGGACAGCTTCACGATCGAACTGACCAGCAGCGAGGCCGACATCAACCGCTTCGTCGCCGAAGTGGGCCAGTTCGGCGAGGTGCTCGAGGTGGTGCGCAGCGGCGCGCTGGCCATCCAGAAGGGGCGGCACGTGCTGGAGAGCTGAGCGGGCTCCCGCTGCGCGCCGGCTCGTGCTCCGCCGCCGCGGCACTCGCCTCAGCGAATCAGCGCTCTCGCCCTGACGGCCGCTTCGTGTTCGAAGGCGGCCTCGAAGTCCGCGAGTTCGCGCTCGGGTAACCCCACATCGGCCGAGCTGGCGACCTCACGCCATCGGGCGGTGGCACCGGCCACCTGGGCGACGATCTCCTCGGCATCGGCGCGGGACAGCCCGAAGTACGCACTGCTGTCGAGCAGCTGGTCGAGTGAGTCGATTGGCCCGGTGCCTTCGGTGAGCCACGTCTTCGACTCGCGCGGCTTGTCAGGGAATGGATTCACGTCGAAGGCCGGCGCAAGGCGCCATTTCCCTTCGCCCGCATGCAGGAAGCCCAGGTTCCACAGGTGATCGTCCACGTTCGTGATGAGGAGGTTCAACACGAGACGACGCCACAATTCTGTCAGGTCGCGCACGGGCGCCGCGCCTGTACGGCGGATCACATCGGCAACCTCACTGTAGGCGTGGTCGTCGCGCCGACGCGCCTGGAGCAGGGAGCCGCCCGACAGGTATGGCACACGGTCGTTGCCAATGCGATCGAATCGACGGATGACCGCGACCGGCGTGCCGTCGACCACCACGACCCGCGCCGCCGCGGCCTCGCCGCCAGCGAGAGCGACGAGCTTCAGGGCCAGCACTTCCCCGCGCACCACCGATCGGGTGTCCTGCACGCTCGGAAACTTGCCGATGGCCTGCGTACCGTCCGCCTCGAGCACGGTGCACTTCGGGCGCAGGCCGCCCAGGGATGTGGCCTTGCCCGTCAAGTACGCGAGGTCTTCTGGAGTGTCGGTGCCTTCTTCGACCCGTCGAGCGGCCTGGGTGATGCGCCCGAGGTCGATGAGCGGCGGTGTGCGGTGCTCAGGTGCCGACCGCAGGAATCGACCCTGCACGTCCCGAAGGCGTAACGCGCCGATGCGGCTTGCATCGTCGACGGCAGCGAGAACGTCAAGGCTGGTGAGGGGTGCGAGTGAGGGGTCGTTGGCGCGTTGCTTTGCATGCGCTCGCCGGATCACACGTTCGCCCCAGGTATCGGGCTCCGTGTCTGCGATTGCGAATGGGAACGTCGAGTCGTCCGGAGTGGGTGCGCGTCTCGTCACCCCGCCGGGAACCAGCGGCAGGTCCGGCGAGACCTCGAATCGCTTCGGGTTGTCGAGCCACGCGTCGTCGTAGGCAAAGCTGGAGTACTCGCGTTTGCCGTCTTGCACGAAGGTGAGTTGTCCCACCGCGTGTGCCGCCGTGCCGATCGCAATGGCGGCTGCCTGCCTGGTGATCACAGGGCCCCCGATGTCGTCCGCGCACGCACTCGCTTGGGCAACTGCTCCTCGGCCATCAGGAGCCCGGTCTCGTCGCTTCCGCTGTCGAGCAGCTGTGCGAGGCGGTCCGTTTCACCGAGGACGTGCAGCACCCGCGCCACGCCCTCGAGCGCAATCTTCGGGTCGCCTTTCTCGAGTCGCCGCAACGTGTTGAGGCCCACGCCGGCCCGCTCGGCCAGCGACCCCTGAGTCAACCGCCGACGCCGCCGGGCCACCGAGACGTCCCGGCCAAGCTTGGAGATGGCACGCCGGACAGGCAACGGTAAAGGATAACTGCTCATAGAGCCCTTTTACGGGCGAACAAACATGATAAACATCCGTATACGGGCTATCTTAGCAAGAATTGGTCAACATGAAAGAGAGCGCGGTGTCGTGACTCAGCGCTGCTGCAGGGTCTCGAGCGCGGCGCGCACCGGCGCGGGGACCGGCACGGGCCGGCGCGAGTGGCGGTCGACATAGACGTGCACGAAGCGCCCGATCGCGGCGGGTTCGACCTCCTCGCCGCGGAACAGGCCGATGCGGTAGACCACGCTCGAATGGCCGAGGCGCTCCAGCGCGAGGCCGGCGTGCACGGTGTCCGGAAAACTCAGCTCGCTCATGAACCGGCAACTCGTCTCGGCCACGATGCCGATCGCCGGCAGCTCGCGGATGTCGCAGCCGGCGGCCTCGATGAGCCAGCCGTTCACGGCCGTGTCGAAGTACGAGTAGTACACGACGTTGTTGACGTGGCCGTAGTGGTCGTTGTCCATCCAGCGCGTCGGAATGGTGCGCAGCACGCGGAACTCGCCGCGCCGCATCGGCAAGGCCGTCGCAGGCTGCTCTGTCGTCGCCGGCATCGGTCGGTTCCTGTCCTGCGGCCGTTGCGGCCGCCCGCCGACCGCGCGGCGCATTATCGCAGCAGTGGTGCCGCGCCGCCCGGCTGGGCTAGGCTGCATGCATGCTGAGGATCAAGGCCGCCGTCCTGCGCGAGCTCGGCCGGCCCGGCCCGTACGCCGAGACGCGGCCGCTCACGATCGAGGAATTCGAGCTCGCGCCACCGGGCCCGGGCGAAGTGCGGGTCAAGGTGCGCGCCGCAGGGCTGTGCCATTCCGATCTCTCCGTCATCGACGGCAACCGGCCGCGGCCACTGCCCATGGTGCTCGGCCACGAAATGGCCGGCGTCGTCGAGAGCGTCGGTCATGGCGTGACGGACCTGCAGCGCGGCGATCACGTGGTGGCCTCGTTCGTGCCGAGCTGCGGCGTCTGTGCGCCCTGCGTCGCGGGGCGCCCGGCGCTGTGCGAGCCCGGCCTGGCCACGAACACGGCCGGGACGCTGCTGTCGGGCGCACGGCGGCTCACACAGCACGGGCAGTCGATCAACCATCATCTCGGCGTCGCCGGGTTCGCGGAATACGCGACGCTGTCGCGACGCTCGCTGGTGCGCATCGACCCGTCGCTGCCCTTCGCCGAGGCGGCGCTGTTCGGTTGCGCCGTGATCACCGGCGTCGGTGCGGTCGTCAACACGGCGTCGATGCCGAAACTCGCCTCGATGGCCGTCATCGGGCTCGGCGGCGTCGGCCTCGCGGCGCTGCTCGCGGGCCACATGCTCGAAGCGATGCCGATCGTCGCCATCGACCTCAACGCGGCCAAGCTCGACAAGGCACGCCAGCTCGGCGCCACGGCGACGATCAACGCCGCCGATCCCGATGGCGTCGAGCGCGTGCGCGAACTCAGTGGCGGCGGCGTCGCGTACGCATTCGAGATGGCGGGCTCCGCGCGCGCGCTCGAGCTCGCGTACCGGATCACGCGGCGCGGCGGCACGACCGTGACGGCCGGGCTGCCGCATCCGCAGCAGCAGGTGAGCCTGCCTCATGTCAGCCTCGTCGCCGAGGAGCGCACCCTCAAGGGCAGCTACCTCGGCAGTTGCGTGCCCGAGCGCGACATCCCGCGGTACATCGAGTGGTACCGCTCGGGGCGTCTGCCCGTCGACCAGTTGCTCAGCGAACGCATCCGGCTCGCCGACCTCAACGCGGCGTTCGACCGGCTGGCGGCCGGGGAATCGATCCGGCAGGTGGTCGAAATCGACTGATCCTGCCACTGGTACGTTCCGAAGCTGTGTTACGAATAGTTCTTATTTGCAATCCCTAGGGGCTTCTGCCAGAGTCTCTGGCACCGGCCCGCTGCGCCGGCGCCAGGAGCGTCCGATGGGCGAATCGTCGCGTAGGGAATCCACCCCTCCCCGCTGCCTGCGGGATTGTGGGCAGGTGTCGGTCTGCGATCTTGCGGGCGTCGAGCGCTTCGTGGTCTGGGCGATCCGGTGGCGCACCTCGCGCGACGACGGCGATGCCTTCGCCGACTCCTGTCTCGACGACTCGTTCGACCGCGCCGGGCTGCGCCCGGCCCTGCCGGCATTCGAACGCTTCGTGCGTCTGACCTGCCCGAATCAGGCGACCTGCTCCGCCGCGCAGCGACTCGGCTGCTGGCGGCTGAGCCCACTCGAGGCGCACGCGCTGCACGCGATCGCCTGCCTGCAGGCGGGACTGCTCGGCGAAGCCTGGAAGACGCTGGCCCGCATCTGCGCGCGACGTCAGGTCGGCGCGGCGCTCGGGCACCTCGAGGAACTCGCCGAGGCGCTCGATCGCATCGGCGGACGCGTGCAGCGCTGGCGGCTCGACGAGCAGACGCCGCGGCTGCATCTCGTGACAGGCTGAACGTGCGGCACCCGCCCGGCGTCAGAAACGGGCCTTGGTCTCCACGACGAACTGCATGTCGTCGATGTCGTCACCGCCGTCGAGCGGAAACGCGAGATCCACGTGCACGACATTGCCGAACGCCGAGCGGCTCGATCCCAGACGCAGGCCGAGACCCACGTCGTGCAGCATGCCGTCGCTGGTCGCGCCCGTGACGTCCGTGCCCCAGGTGCGTCCCATGTCGAAGAACACCGCGCCCGCGACGTGGAACAGCCGGAACGGGTACCAGTCCGTGTAATAGCGCTGCTCGAGCGTGAACAGCGCGCGTGAGGTGCCCGCCTGATAGCGCAGCGGATAACCGCGCAGGCCCGTGTCGCCACCGAGCAGCAGTTGCTGGTCGCCGTCGAGCTGCTCGGTGACCGTGCCGCCGATCGTCGCGAAGAACCGCGTGCGTGCCGTCGTCTGCGCGTAATAGCGCGCTTCGGCCGTCAACGCCGCGTTGCGCAGACCCTCGTGCTCGACGCGACCCGCGCCCGTGAGGTTCACGAACAGCGACGACGCACGACCGAAATCCCAGCCGTTCTGTGCATACGCGCGCAGCATCAGCGCCTCGCGGTCGGCGCCGAAGGCCGGTGCGGCGAGGCCGAGCCGCGCACCAGCGCGAAACCCGAGCAGGACGTCCTCGGTGCGCTCGATCTGGTCCTGGTTGGTCCGCACTTCGTAGACGTCCTCGACGATGTCGAAGCCGATCCACGGGTAGGCGAGCGTGCGGTCCTCGGGCAGCGGGCCACCGGGTTCCTCGCCGGTGACCGGGTGAAAGTGGTTGCGGTCGTACGTGAAGCCCGCGGTCCACCGGCGCACCCATCCCTTGCGCCACCCCGCCGACCAGCCGCCGTAGGCCTCGTAGAACTGCCGCTCGTGCTGGAACTCGCCGACGCGCTCGCCGTAGGCGTAGCGCGGTTCGTCGAGCTTCGTGTCGAGCAGGTGGCCGCCGCCGGCCCGCCGCGTGTCGAAGGCGTAGAACGGCCGCTCGATGCGCAGGCCCTTCGTGTCACCGTCGTCGGCGTCGCTGTACGTCACGGCGAGCCGCGTCCAGGTCGAATGGAAATGCGGATCGACGTAGTCGAAGTTGAGCGACTCGCGGTCGACATCGTTGGCCCAGCCGAACGAGAGCTGCTGGCCACTGCCGAGCAGGTTTTTTTCCTCGAGCTCGATGGAGCCCGAATTTGCGCCGCCCTGCCGGCTGTAGTTGATGCCGGGATTGAGCGTCCAGGTGTCGCGCGTGCGCACCTCGAGGTCGACGGTGTGGCCGTCCCAGGCCGTCGGGCGGATCACCGCGTCGTAGAGGTAGTCGTTGGCGCGCAGGATGCGTTCCGTCTCCTGCACGACGCGCTGCACGTAGCGCTGTCCCGGCTCGAACAGCAGCTGATTGCGGATGATTGCCCGGCGCGTGTTGATATGCAGCCGGTTGGCCGTGCGGTAGAGCCAGCCGCCCTCGCCGGGCTGCGACGGATCGAAGATGTCCTCGTTCGCGATGCTGACCTTGCCGATCACCGCGCCGGCCGTCTCGAGTTCGGGACCGGAGGGAATCGACGCCGGCCACACGCCGGTCAGGTCGCTCGCGTCGCCGCGACCGGGCGCGGACCGCAGCGCCAGCAGCACCAGCAGCGCGCAGGCGAGCCGTGCCCGTCGCGGGCGATGCATCAGGGCAGCAGCACGGTCGAACCGACCGTGCGTCGCTCCTGCAGGTCGCGGTGCGCCTGCTGCAGGTCGCGCAAGGCATACGTCTGGCCGATCTCGACATGGACCTGACCGCGACCGATCGCATCGAACGTCTCGCGCGCCGCCCGCAACAGTTCGGCACGCCGCGTGACGTAGTGGAACAGGACCGGCCGCGTCAGGAACAGCGACCCGCGGCGCGCCAGCTCGAGCGGCGCGATCGCCGGCGCCGCGCCCGACGCGTTGCCATACGTCACCATGAGCCCGAGCGGCCGCAGACTGTCGAGCGAGGCCTCGAACGTGTCCTTGCCCACCGAGTCGTAGACGACGTGCGCGCCGGCACCACCGCTGATCTGCCTGATGCGCGCGGCGACGTCGTCGCGGCCGGCGACGAGGACGTGCTCGCAGCCGAAGCCGCGCACGGCCGCGACCTTCGATTCGCCGCCCACGACGCCGATGACCGTGGCGCCGAGATGCCGTGCCCACTGCACGAGGATGCTGCCCACGCCGCCCGCCGCCGCGGTCACGACGACGACCGTGCCCTGCCGCACGCGGTACGTGCGCCGCAACAGCGCCTGCGCCGTCATGCCCTTGAGCAGTGCGGCGGCGGCGAGCCGGTCGCTCACGTGCTCCGGCACGGGCACCAGCCGGTCCACCGGCACGACGGCCTCGTCGGCATAGGCGCCGCGCGCATTGAGCGCGTAGGCGACCCGGTCGCCGACCCGCAGGCCGCGGACGTCCCGTCCGATGGCCTCGACCACCCCAGCGGCCTCGTGCCCGAGCTTCGTCGGCAGCAGGCCCGGGTAGAGTCCCGTGCGCTCGTAGATGTCGATGAAGTTGACCCCGACGGCCGTGTGCCGGACCCGAGCCTCGCCCGGGCCGGGCGTCGCCGTCGGCACGTCCTCCCAGCGCATCACTTCGGGACCACCGTATTCGTGGATGCGGATGATTCGAGCCATGCGTCTACGTGGCCGTGAGCGGGGCGTCGGCGATGACCAGGTCGGCGACGGGATGCCCGTCGATCAGGTGCGACTGGATGATGCGTTCGAGGTTCTCGGGCGTGCACTTGCGGTACCACGTGCCGTCCGGGTAGACGACGGCGACGGGGCCGTTCACGCAGATGCGCAGGCAGTTCGCCTTGGTGCGCAGCACGCCGCCGTCCGCATCGTGCAGGCCCAGTTCCTTCAGGCGGCGCTTGAGGTAGCTCCAGCTCTCCTCGGACTTCTCCACGGTCGCGCACTTGCCGCCGCCGACGCAGACAAAGACGTGGCGGCGCTGGCGGCCGAGATGGAGCTTGGCGACCGCGCCCTGCAGCGCGGCGAGGACTTCAGGGTCGGGCATGGCAGGTTCGGTTCCAGCGGTTGACGCACTGGCACCGATGCTACGCGCCCGGCGCAGGAGAAGTCACAGGGCCTGGTCGTCCGCCTCGCCGGTGCGGATGCGGATGGCGCGTTCGAGATCCGCGACGAAGATCTTGCCGTCGCCCACCTTGCCCGTACGCGCCGCCGCGACGATGGCCTCGATGACCTGGTCCACCAGCGATTCCCGGACCGCCACCTCGATGCGCGTCTTCGGCACGAAGTCGACCACGTACTCGGCGCCGCGATAAAGCTCCGTGTGGCCGCGCTGGCGGCCGAAGCCCTTCACCTCGGTCACCGTCATGCCGGATACGCCGAGTTCGGACAGGGCGGCGCGGACGTCGTCCAGCTTGAAGGGCTTGATGATTGCACTGATCAGCTTCATGGTCGCGAGGCTCCTGGTTCTGTCGATCATTGTCCGGCGGTCGTGGTCCCACGCCAGTGGAAACCGAAACCCCTGTCATACCGCGCCGCACCGCCGGCGTTGCCGGTGGCTTCGATGCAGAATCCGTGCCGGCCCCGCCTGGCGCCGCTGCCCGGGGATCGAGGCTGCGACGCACCAGACAGGAGCGCACGGCCTGCCCCGCTGCCCGTCGCTGGTGCGCCGCGCGGCCGGCCGGATCGGGACCCGCCGTACGCATGATGCCGAGCGCGAGGCGCGACGGACAGAGGGCGAGCCACCCACCGCCGGATTTTGCTTTGCGGCATGATAAGGAAATCCGGGGCTGCAGGAGGAGTCGGAGATGACGACGGACGCCGTGGTGATCGTGGGCGCCAGCCATGCGGCCGTGCAGGCGATCGACACCCTGAGGCGCACAGGCCACGCGGGGCCGGTGACGCTGGTCGGCGACGAGGCCTACCTGCCGTACAACCGCCCGCCGCTGTCCAAGAAATACCTCTCCGGCGAGCTGGAACGCGAGCGCCTGCTGCTGCGCAGTCCGCAGTTCTACGAGACGACGCAGACGGAGGTGCGGCTCGGCGTGCGCGTGACGGCGATCGACCGCACGGACCGGCGTCTGCGCCTGAGCGACGGCGGCGAACTTTCCTACGGCAAGCTGCTGCTGTGCATCGGCAGCCGCAACCGGCAGCTCGCCGTGCCCGGCAGCGATCTGGCCGGCATCCACTACCTGCGCACGATCGCCGACGTCGACGGCATCCGGGCCGACCTCGTGGCGGCGCGGCGCCTGGTCGTCGTCGGCGCGGGCTACATCGGCCTCGAGGCCGCCGCGTCGGCGCGGCACCTCGGACTCGAGGTGACGGTTCTCGAAATGGCCGACCGCCCGATGCACCGCGTCGTCGCGCCGCAGATCTCGGCGTTCTATGCCGATCGCCACGCGCGCGAAGGCGTCGATCTGCGCTGCAACGAATCGGTCACGGCCTTCGCCGGCGACGGGCACGGTCGTGTGCGGACGGTCGTCTGCGGCGAGCACGAGTTCCCGGCCGACCTGGTCATCGCGGGCGTGGGCATCCTGCCCGAAACCTCGCTCGCTGCCGCCGCCGGGCTGCGCTGCGAGAACGGCATCTGGGTCGACGAGGCGTGCCGCACCTCGGATCCCGACATCTACGCCGCGGGCGACTGCACGTTTCACCCGAGCGTGCACTACGGCCGTCGCGTCCGCCTCGAGTCCGTCGACAACGCGGTCGAGCAGGCGAAGACCGCGGCGCTCAACATCTGCGGCCAGCCGGCGCGACACGAGCACGTGCCGTGGTTCTGGTCCGACCAGTACGACCTCAAGCTGCAGATCGCGGGGCTGACCCACGGCTACGACCAGACCGTGCTGCGCGGCGACCCGGCGAGCAACCGGTTCGCGCTCTATTACCTCGCGCAGGGCGAGCTGCTCGCGGTCGATGCCGTCAACAGCCCCAGGGACTTCATGACCGGCAAGAAGTGGATCGCCGAGCGCAAGCGTCTCGACGCGGCAAGACTCGCGGACACCGCGCTGGACCTCAAGACTCTCTGACTGGAACGACGCATGAACGACGCGACCGCAGGCCCGACGCAGGGACGCTCCCTGGTCTCCGACGACCTTTCGCGCGAGCTGCTGGCCGCGCTCGGGCAGTGGACCGGCGGCATGTCGCCACAGGCTTTCGGCGGCGCATGGCTGGAGGTGTTGACGCGGCTCGCTCTCGCACCAGGCCGGCAGCTGGAGCTCGCGCAGTCGGCGTTCGGGAAGTCGCTCGAGCTGGCGCGGTTCGCCGCCCACGCGGTCCGCAACGACGGGCCGGTCGCACCGCAGGCCACCGGGACACCCTACGCTCAGCGCTTCGCGGACCCGGCGTGGGCGACGTTCTCGTTCAACGTCGGGGCGCAGGCTTTCGTCACCGGCGCGCGGTTCGCGCACGAAGCGGTGCGGCAGGTACCCGGCGCGGCGGCCGAGGCCGAAAACGTCGTCGGCTTCACGGTCCGCGAGGGGCTGGAATTCGCCGCCCCGGACAATTACCTGCCGAGCAACCCGCGGCTGCTCGCGCAGACGGTCGAGGAACGCGGTGCGAACCTGCACCGCGGCCTGCGCAACCTGACCGAGGACGTGCAGCGTCTGCTGCAAGGCCGCGGACCCGTCGGCGTCGAGAACTACCGGGTCGGCGAACAGCTGGCGACGAGCCGGGGCAAGGTGATCCTGCGCAATGCGCTGATGGAGCTGATCCAGTACTCGCCCACGACTGCGAAGGTCCACGCCGAACCGGTCCTCGTCGTGCCCGCGTGGATCATGAAGTACTACATCCTCGACCTGTCGCCGAACAACTCGCTGGTCAGGTACCTGACCGACCAGGGCCACACGGTCTTCATGATCTCCTGGAAGAACCCGACGGCCGCGGACCGCGACCTGTCGATGGATGACTATCTCTCGCTGGGCGTGCTCGCGGCGCTCGATGCGATCGGCAAAGTCGTGCCGCGGCGCAAAGTGCACGCCATCGGCTACTGCATCGGCGGCACGCTGCTCGCGATCGCCGAGGCGCTGCTCGCGCAGCGCGAGGACGAGCGGCTCGCCACGCTGACCATGTTCGCCGCGCAGACCGACTTCAGCGAGCCCGGCGAGCTGTCGGTGTTCATCCACCCGGCGCAGCTCGCGATGCTCGAGGCGCTCATGTGGAAGAACGGGGTGCTCGAGAGCCGCCAGATGGGCGGCGCCTTCCAGATGCTGCGGACCCACGACCTGCTGTGGGCGCCGGCAGTGCAGTCGTACCTCGGGGGCAAGCGGCTCGGCGTCAACGACCTGATGGCCTGGAACGCCGACGGCACGCGCATGGCGTACCGCATGCACTCCGACTACCTGCACCAGCTCTACCTGCACAACGACCTCGCCGCAGGCCGCTACGTGGCGCTCGGCGAGCCGCTCGACCTGTCCGCGGTGACCTGGCCGATGTTCGTCGTCGGCACGGAAACTGACCACGTCGCGCCGTGGCAGTCAGTCTACAAGGTCGGCCGGCTGGTCCGCTCGCGCGACTACACGTTCTGCCTGACCAGCGGCGGCCACAACGCCGGCATCATCAGCGGGCCGCAGCATCCGAAGCGTCGTCACCGCGTGCTGAGCATCCGCGCGGGCGCGCACCTGCCGTCGCCGGCCCGGTACCTGCAGAAGGTCGAGCCGGCGCAGGGCTCGTGGTGGCCGACGTTCGCCGCCTGGCTCGCCGCGCACTCGAGTCCGACGCGGGTGCCACCGCCGAAGCTGGGCGCGCGGGGGCTCAGGCCCTTGTGCGACGCACCGGGCGAGTACGTCCGCGCGCCGTAGCCGGTCCCGGCGCGCGGCCGCGTCGGCTGGCGTGCGGGCCCGCGCCTCAGTCCAGCCGCTTGCGGAACCGCAGCGTCGCGAAGCCGAGCGCGAGGGCCAGGAACAGGGCGAGCTTCGCCGCGGGCCGGCCCAGCTCGGCGAGCGGTGCGCCACGCAGCACGATGCCGCGCACCATGGCCACGAAGTGCGTCAGCGGCAGGACCTGCGCGATCCACTGCGCGAGCGGCGGCATGCCGTCGAACGGGAAGACGAAGCCCGACAGCAGGATCGACGGCAGCAGCGTCAGGAACGAGAGCTGGAACGCCTGCAGCAAGCCGAGCGTCAGCGTCGCGGCGATGAACAGCCCGGCAGCGAGATAGAGGTCGACAAAGCTGCCCCTGATCGGCACGTCGAACACGCGCGCACCCACCGTCAGGATCAGCGTCGTCTGGATGAGCCCGATCAGCACGTAGGGCATGAGCTTGCCAGCCATCAGCTCCCAGGAGCGGATCGGGGTCGCGATCAGCAGCTCGAGGTTGCCGCGCTCACGTTCGCGCACGATCGCCACGGCCGTGAAGATCACCATGGTCATGTTGAGGATCACGCCGATCAGCGCCGGCACGATCTGCACCGCCGTGCGTCGCTCGGGGTTGTACTCGGTCAGCACCTCGAACGCCGGCGCCCGGGCGCGGGTGAACTCGCCGTGTCGCGACGGCAGCGGCGTCTGCGCAAGGCTGCGTGCGATGCCGTCGATCATCGGCTCCGCGCCGTCGACGAGGATCTGCACGGCGGCCCGGTCCGTGTCCAGGCGGCGGCGCTCGAAGTCGCGCGGGATCACGACGCCGACGCTGATCTCGCCGGCCGCGAGACGCCGTCGCAGATCGGCGATGCCCGGACTCGGGTCGAGGAACACGACGACGCCGCTCGCCTGCAGGTCCGCGACCAGCGAGCGCGAGTGGCTCGTACCAGCCTCGTCGACGACGGCCGCGCGGATGTCGCGCACGTCGAAGTTGATGGCGTAGCCGAACAGCAGGATCTGCAGCAGCGGGATGCCGAGGATCATCCCGAACGTGAGCCGGTCGCGCGCCAGCTGGCGCACTTCCTTGGTCATGACCGCGAGCAGGCGTTGCAGCATCTCGCGCTCCGCCTAGTCGCCGTCCGCCGCGACGTGCGTCGTGCGCCGGAAGCCGGTCGCCGCCACGAACACGTCCTCGAGGCTCGCACCGACGGCGGCGACGTGCGCCGGCACCGAGGCGTGATGCAGCCGGTCGGCGCACAGCGCCGCCGCGTCGGGCGTCTGCGGACGCAGCAGCACGTGCAGACGCGTGCCCAGTTGTGCGACGCTGAGGACGGCGGGCTCGTCGAGCAGTGCGCGGCGCGCCGCGACGATGTCCCCGGCCTCGACCTCGACCACGCGTGCGGGGATGTCCTGCATCAGTGCCTTCGGTGCGCCCTGCGCCACCAGCCTGCCGTCGGCGAGGATCGCGAGTTCGTGGCAGCGCTCGGCTTCGTCCATGTAGTGCGTCGAGACGAGGATCGTGACGCCGCGCGCGACCAGCGCGAACAGGCTTTCCCAGAAGTCGCGGCGGCTCTGCGGATCGACGGCGCTGGTCGGCTCGTCGAGCAGCAGCAGTTCGGGCTCGTGCAGCGTGGCCGCGGCGAGCGCGAGCCGCTGGCGCTGACCGCCGCTCAGCGTCCCGGCGCGTTGCGCGACCAGCCGGCCGAGATCAAATTCCGCGACGACTGCGTCGACGCGCTGCCGGCGCCGGGCGCCTTCGAGGTCGAAGACCCGGGACATGAAGGCGAGGTTCTCGCCGACGGTCAGGTCGTCCCAGAGCGAGAACTTCTGCGTCATGTAGCCGAGCCGCGAGCGCAGCCGCTCCGCCTCGCGCGGCATCTCGTGGCCGAGCACGCGCACCGTTCCGGACGTCGGCCGCAGCAATCCACAGAGCATGCGGATGGTCGTCGACTTGCCGGAGCCGTTCGGACCGAGAAAGCCGTAGATGCGCGCCCGCGGAATGTCGAGATCGACGTGGTCCACGGCGGTGACCCGGCCGAAGCGGCGTGTGATCCCGCGCGCGACGATCGCGATGCCGTCGTCAGTCGCCGCGGCCACTGGCGCCGACATCACGGGCCGGGCGGCACAGTGACCTGCACCGGCAGGCCGGCAGGCAATTGCTGGGCTGCCGGCCCTTCGAGCGTGATTTCGGCGAGGTAGGCCAGACGCGAGCGGTCCTTCTGGGTAAGCGAGTAGTAGGGCGTGAACGCCGCCTCGGCCGCGACGTAGCGCACCGTACCTCCAACGACGTCGGCGACGCCGTCGACCCGCACGTCGACGCGCGTCCCGGGCCCGAATCTGGCGCGCAACGGCTCCGGCACGTGGACACGTGCGTACGGAGCGCCGTCGGCCAGCAGGATCGCGACCGGCCGGCCCGCGGGTGGCCGTTCGCCGAGCTCGTACGGCAGCGCCTCGACGAGGCCAGCGCGCGGCGCCCGCACCGAGTAGCGGTCTGCGACCGTCTGCACTTCCGCAAGGGCCGCCTCGGCCTGTGCCACGGCGGCCCGTGCCGCGGCAATCTGCTCGGCGCGCGACCCTTCCTCGAGCAGTTCGAGACGCGCCTGGGCAGCGTCGCGGCTCGCGCGCGACGCGTCGCGCCGGGCGCGGGTCTGGTCGAGCTCCGACTGGCTCAGCAGCCGCCGCTCGACCAGCGCATGGACGCGTTCGTATTCGCTCGTGTCCGTGCGCAGCGTGCTCGCCGCGCCCGCCAGCGCCGCGCGCGCTTCATCGATTTCCCGCGCGCGTGGCCCCGCCACGAGATCGGCGAGTCGGCGCTCGGCCTCCGTGCGTGCGGCGCGAGCCTGGTCGATGCGCGGCTGCGCGGTGCCGGCCTCCTGCACGACGAGCAGCGCATCGGCGGCGACGTGGTCGCCTTCGGTCACGGGGATCGCGACGATGCGCTCGTTCGACTCGGCGACCAGTTCGAGACGATCGCGCTCGACGGTGCCGAGCACCTGCTGCGGTCGCTCGTCGGTGCATCCGGAGAGCAGCAGCAGCGCGACCAGGATGGGTACCGGCTTCATGGCATCGCCTGCGGACGGACGAGCACTCCCTCGCGGAACCGCTGCGCCGTGTGACGCGCGAGCCGGCCCGCGAAGTGCCCGATGAACTGCTCGCGCAGCTGCCCGCCTTCGTGCAGCACCTCGTGCACGATCAGTGCCGGCAGCCAGCGGTTGGTCGCGAGCATGCGCATGCAGGTGGTCAGCAGCGCCGCGCGTATCTCGGCATCGCCGCCCGGCGGACGCCCCGGGCCGCGCGGCCTGGGCGCACCGCGCCGCGAGGGTGCCGCTGCCCGTGACCGCCCGACCCTTGCGTCACCCGTTCGCGCCTGCCGTGCCATGCGATCATATTGATCGCGCGATTAATTCTACGCAACGGCAACGCGACAGACAGGGCAGGGGATCCATGGGACGAGAGGCGGAGCGCGGGCGGGCTCAGGCGAGCAGATCGGCGACCTGCACCTGGGCGAGGGACTCGATCGGCTGCGGCGCGGCCACGGCAAAGCCCTGTGCGTAGTCGACGCCGATCTCGCGCAACTGCTGCAGGACCGCATCGCTTTCGACCGATTTGGCAATCACGAGCTTGCCCATGACATGACCGATCTCCTTGATCGAGCGGACCATCGCGCAGTCGACCCGGTCCTGCGACAGATTGCCGACGAACATGCCGTCGATCTTGAGGAAGTCGGCGCCGAGCGCCTTGACGTACGCGAACGACGACACGCCGCTGCCGAAGTCGTCGAGCGCGAACGCGCAGCCCGCGCGACGCAGGCTCGCGATCAGTTGATTGGCCTTGCCGAGGTGGGCAATCGCCACCGATTCCGCCGTCTCGAAACCGAAGTGCGCCGGGTTCACGCCGCTGGTCGCGAGCGACTGGCGCACGAACTCGGCCGTCTCCGCGTCGATCACGCTGTCGCGCGTCAGATTGACGAACAGCCGCGAGACGCGATCGAAGACGCCGGGGTGCTCTCCGGCCCACCGGCAGGCCGCGCCGATGACCCAGCGGTCGTAGCGGACGGAGAGGTTGAAGCGCTCGACCGCCGGCAGGAACGCCGCCGGCGGCACGACGCGGCCGGACTCGTCGCGCATGCGGACGAACAGTTCGTAGTGCGGCAGCCGCGGTGCGCCATCCGGCGCCGGCAGCAGCGGCTGGATGAGCTGCGCCTCGAGGAACAGCCGGTTGTCGACGAGCGCCCGTTTGGCGCGGGCCAGCCAGCCCATTTCGCCGTGGCGCTGATGGAGCAGCGCGTCCTCCCGGTGGACGACCACGCGATTGCGACCGGCGTCCTTGGCCTGGTAGCAGGCCGAATCGGCCGCGTTGAGCACCTGCGCGATGCGCTTGAAGCGCCCGTCGACCGCGACGAGGCCGATGCTCACGCCCAGCGCGAAGCGGTGCGCACCCCAGAGGAACTCGAACTCCTGCACCGCCTTGAGCAACTGCTGCGCGACCTGCAGACCGTCGTTCTGGTTGCAGTTCTGCAGCAGCACGCCGAACTCGTCGCCACCGAGACGCGCGACCAGGTCGGCGGAACGCACGCGGCCCCGCAGCACCTCGCCGAGCTGGCGCAGCAGCTCGTCGCCGGCCACGTGACCACTCGAATCGTTGACGCCCTTGAACCGGTCGAGGTCGAGGAACAGCACGACGTGCGTCGCGCCGGTCGCCTGCGTCAGCTCGAGCGCGTGCTGCAGCCGCAGCTCGAACTCGCGGCGGTTGGCGAGACCGGTCAGCGCGTCGTGGCTGGCGTCGTACGAAAGCTGCTGCGACAGCTCGTGCGCCGCCGTGATGTCCGTCAGCGTGCCCTCGTAGAACAGCACGCGGCCCTCGGCGTCACGGACGGCGCGCGAATTCTCGAGCACGACGATCTTCGAGCCGTCCTTGCGCTTCAACACGATCTCGGCGTTGCGCACCTCGCCGCAATCGCGCATCGCCCGGGCCCAGTCGTCGCGGTGGCCCGCGTCCATGTAGATGTCGCGCGAGATGTCGAGCTCGAGCAGTTCGTCCTCGGAGTCGTAGCCGAGCATGCGCACGAGCGCCGGGTTCGCCGCCATGAACTTGCCGTCGTCCGTCGTCTGGAACACGCCCGCGGTGACGTTCTGGAACAGCTCGCGGTACCGCTGCTCCGAGGCCTTCAGCGCGAGCAGCGTGTGCGTGCGCTCGGTGGCGTAGCGCAAGAGCCGCTCGACGTGCTGCGCGGTCATCTGCTCACGGAGCATGAAGTCGAGGGCGCCGCGGCCGACCGCGTCGTTGCCGGTCTCCTCCTCGCCTTCGCCGACGATGACGACGATCGGCACGTGGGCGGCCTTGGGCTGGACGCGCAGGAAAGTCGTGAGGCCCGTGCTGTCCGGCAGGTCGAGGTCGAGCAGCACCGCATCCACGCGCCCGAGTTTCAGGCGTGCAAGCGCCTCCGCCAGCGTGGATGTCACCTCCAGCCGGTAGGGCTGCCCGCGGATGGCGGCGAACGCGCCCGCCATCCTGGCCTTGTCGGCCGACTGGGCGCTGACGAGAAGTACGTTGGCGGACGGCATACGACCCCGAGTATAGGGGCGGGGTACGCCGTGATTATGTGACGTCGTCGACCACCCGCCGGCGCTGGCCGCGCAGTTCTGCGATGCACTTCAAAAAGGCAGTGTGTCGCGGAAGTCGGCCGGCTTCACGACCAGCACGTCACACGGCAGACGGTCGAGCACGCGCTCCGCCGTGCTGCCGATGAACAGCTCCTTGAGCCGCCCCCGGGCGAGGCCACCCATCACCATCAGGGCTGCGCGCGAGTTCTCCGCGACGCGCGGCAGCAGCTCCGTCGCCGCCCCCTGCAGCACGCGCACGTGCCCCGGCTCGAGCCCGCGGCTCCCGGTGACGGCATGGACCGCTTCGGTGACGCGTGCGCGCTCGGCCTCGAGCACGTCGGTCAGCGTCATGTCGGCGCCGAACGGTGCGCCCGCCATACCGGCCGTCGCCGCCAACAGGGCCGCCGGGAAGAACGCGTGCACGGCCTCGACGGTGCCGCCGCCCATCGCCCGTGCGAGCAGGCGGGCCGCATCGAGGATGTCACCGTCGAGCGCGGCCGGCTTGTCGTGGCGGTGCCCGGGGTCGAGCGCAGCGAGCACGAGTGGATTCGCGGGCCATTCGGTCTGTTTCGCGAGCAGCAACGGCACCGGGCAGGCCCGGATCAGATTCCAGTCGGTGTTCGTGAACAGCGCGCGCCTGAGCGGCGAGTGATAGTGCGTGTCCTTGACGATCAGGTCGGGCGTGAACTCACGGACGCGGCGCAGGATGCCTTCGTGCAGCGGATTGTCCCAGTGCACGTGCGTGGTCACGTCCAGCCCGGTCGCGCGCAGTTCCTCGGCGAGCTGCTCGAGATACTCGGCACGCTCGGCGACGAAATCCTCGCGCATGCGCCGCAGTTCGTCGGTGTCGAAGAACGGGGCGCCGCTCAGCGCCGGGTCGAAATCGCAAGCGAAGAGTTCGAGCGACGCGCCGGACGTGCGCGCCAGGCGCGCAGCCTTCATGGCGCCCCTCTGGACGTCCACGGTGGGGTCGATCACGGCCAGAACCCGGTCGAGGCGTTGCATCATGCCTCCGATGCGCCCAAGGGCGCGTTGCCTCTACAGGGAATGTGCGAAATGACCAGTCCAGCCGCAATCCGGACAAGCCCCTTCGGAAACTACATATGCGTCATATGCGTCTGCACGCGCGCCCCTACTCGCCTGCGGCAATCCATCTCTTTAGCATTCGCATGTTGCTCGCTCGGCATACGTGACAAACGATAATTGTTCCCATTCTCCTCCTCGAGGCGATCGATGAAAACGACGGCCACGCACTACAACGACAAGGTGGTCCGGCAGTTTGCGGTGGTGACTGTGATCTGGGGAATCGTCGGCATGCTCGTCGGCGTCCTCATCGCGGCCCAGCTGCTCTGGCCGGACCTGCTGCCCCCGCTGCCCTTCCTGTCCTACGCGCGCCTGAGGCCGCTGCATACCAACGCGGTGATTTTCGCGTTCGGCGGTTCGGCGCTGTTCGCGACGTCGTACTACGTCGTGCAGCGCACCTGTCACGTCCGGCTGTTCAGCGACGGCCTCGCCGCGTTCACGTTCTGGGGCTGGCAGGTGGTGATCCTGCTCGCGGCCGTCACGCTGCCGCTCGGCATCACGACTTCCAAGGAATACGCGGAGCTCGAGTGGCCGATCGACCTGCTGATCGCCGTCGTCTGGGTCAGCTACGCGGTCGTGTTCTTCGGCACGATTGCGCTGCGCAAGGTGAAGCACATCTACGTCGCGAACTGGTTCTTCGCCGCGTACATCATCACGATCGCCGTGCTGCACATCTTCAACAGCCTCGAGATCCCGGTCACGCTGACCAAGTCGTACAGCGTCTACCCGGGCGTCGTCGACGCGATGGTGCAGTGGTGGTACGGCCACAACGCCGTCGGCTTCTTCCTGACCGCGGCCTTCCTCGGCATGATGTACTACTTCGTGCCGAAGCAGGCCGGCCGGCCCGTGTATTCGTACCGCCTGTCGGTCGTGCACTTCTGGGCGCTGATCTCCACGTACATGTGGGCCGGCCCGCACCACCTGCACTACACGACGCTGCCCGACTGGGCACAGTCGCTCGGCATGGTGTTCTCGCTGATCCTGCTCGCGCCGTCGTGGGGCGGCATGATCAACGGCATCATGACCCTGTCCGGCGCCTGGCATAAGCTGCGCACCGACCCGGTCCTCAAGTTCATGATCGTCTCGCTGTCGTTCTACGGCATGTCGACCTTCGAAGGGCCGATGATGTCGGTGAAGACGGTCAACGCGCTCTCGCACTACACCGACTGGACGATCGGCCACGTCCACTCCGGCGCCCTCGGCTGGGTGGCGATGATCACGATCGGCACGATGTACGCGCTGATCCCGAAGCTCTACGGCCGCGACGCCATGTACAGCACCAGGCTCATCGACGTGCATTTCTGGGTCACCACGATTGGCGTGGTGCTCTACATCACCTCGATGTGGATCGCCGGCGTGATGCAGGGTCTGATGTGGCGCGCGACGAACGCCGACGGTACGCTCACCTACGCGTTCATCGAGTCGATCAAGTCGACGTATCCGTACTACGCGGTCCGTCTGGCCGGTGGCGCCCTGGTCCTCGCGGGCATGCTGCTCATGGCATACAACGTATGGAAGACGATCGCGGCGCGCACCGGCACCGCGGACGCCCCCGTAGTGCAGCCCGCCTGAAGGTAAGGACGATGAACCACGAAACAGTCGAAAAGAAAGTCGGGTTGCTCGGCGTGCTGATCGCCCTCGTGATCAGCGTCGGCGGGCTCGTCGAAATCGTGCCGCTGTATTTCCAGCAGGCGGTCACGGAGCCCGCCCCCGGCGTCAAACCCTACGGTGCGCTCGCACTCGTCGGGCGCGACATCTACGTGCGCGAGGGTTGCTACGTCTGTCACTCGCAGATGATCCGGCCCTTCCGGTCGGAGACGGAGCGCTACGGGCCCTACTCGCTGCCGGGCGAGTCGGTGTACGACCATCCGTTCCAGTTCGGCTCGAAGCGCACGGGGCCCGACCTCGCGCGCGTCGGCGGCCGCTATTCGGACGACTGGCACCGCGTGCACCTGATCAACCCGCGCGACGTCGTGCCGGAATCGAACATGCCGCGGTTCCCGTGGCTGCTCGACGCGGGCGTCGATGGCGCGCTCACGGCGAACAAGATGGAAGCGTTGCGCAGGATCGGCGTGCCGTACACGGACGCGGACGTCGCAGGCGCCGCCGAGGCCGTGGCGGGCAAGTCCGAGATGGACGCGCTGATCGCCTACCTGCAAGGCCTCGGCACGAACCTGCAGACAGGTACCTGAGGCATGGATATCGGCACCCTCCGCGGCCTGGTGACGCTCACGCTGCTGGTCGCGTTCGTGGCGCTGGTGATCTCTGCCTGGAGCAAACGACGCAAGACGGAATACGACGAGCTGGCGCGCATGCCGCTCGAGGACGATCCGTCGTCTGAAGATCAAGGGAGCAAGACCCCATGAGTACTGGTTGGAGCCTCTGGATCGTCGTCCTGACGATCGTCAACATCCTGGCCTGCGTCTGGCTGCTGCGCTGGACGGCGAAGCCGCGCTCGGCCGGCGAGAAGATCGGCGGCGGTGCCGATACGGGGCACGTCTGGGACAAGGATCTCCGCGAGTACAACAACCCGCTGCCGAAGTGGTGGCTGTGGCTGTTTTACGTCACGGTGGTGTTCGGCCTGCTGTACCTCGCCCTCTACCCCGGCCTCGGCAACTTCGGCGGCACCAGGGGCTGGACCCAGGCGAAGCAGTACGCCGAGGAAAAGGCGGCCGTCGAAGCCCGGGCGCGGGAACTGCTCGCCCCGCTCGCCGCGCTGCCCGTGGCCGAGCTCGCGGGCAACGAGCAGGCCATGTCGACCGCACACAACCTGTTCCAGCACAACTGCGCGCCGTGTCATGGATCGGACGGCGGCGGTGCCCGGGGTTTCCCCAACCTCGCCAATGCCGACTGGCAGTGGGGCGGCGATCCTGACGCCGTCGTCGCCACGATCGGCAGCGGCCGAGTCGCGGCGATGCCGGCCTGGGGGCCGGTGCTCGGCGATCAGGGCGTCGACGAGGTCGTCGCCTACGTGCAGAAGCTGGGCGGCCAGCCCGCCGACGCGGCGCTTGCCGCAGCCGGCGAGGCACGCTACCAGCAGGTCTGCGCCGCCTGCCACGGCCTCGACGGCAAGGGCATGGCCGCCGTCGGCGCGCCGAACCTGACCGACGACGTGTGGCTCTACGGCGGCGACGCGGAGGCGATCAGGCAGACGATCGTCAATGGCCGCACAGGCCAGATGCCCGGATGGCAGGACAAGCTCGGCGAGCAGCGCGTAAAGCTGCTGGCGGCTTACGTCACGCGCCTGGGGCAGCAGGGATCGCCCTGACATGCGCGACGCCGGAGGCGAGTACGCTGGCAGGATGCGGTGGCCGCGTCTCGGTCAGGACGTGGCCATCGTCGCCTGGTCGTCGTTTCTCGTCGCGAGCGTCGCGGCGATGGTGTGCTTCGCCTTCCTCGACCCGCTGCTCGTCGGCAACGACGACTACCCGCCGCCCGCGTTCTCGAGCCGCATGACAGGCTACGCGGTCGGTTTCTTCTTTTTCTGGCTGGTCGCCGCGCTGTCCAGCCTGCTGACCCTCTATCTTGTCAGGACGGCGCGTTCCGACCACTCAGACCGGGGGGCTGAGGAAGGGACACGGGGTCCCGAATGACCGAAGCCCACGAGCACGTCGAAGGCGGGCTGTATGCCGCCCGCCAGAAGATCTATCCGCGCGAGATCGCGGGCCGTTACCAGAGCCTGCGCGTGTACGCCGTCTGGGCGCTGCTCGGCCTGTATTACCTGCTCCCCTGGGTGCGCTGGGAGGGCCGCCAGGCGGTGCTGTTCGACCTGCCCGCGCGCAAGTTTCACGTGTTCGCGCTGACGCTGTGGCCGCAGGACTTCTACTTCCTGACCTGGCTGCTGGTCATCGCGGCGCTGTCGCTGTTCTTCTTCACGGCGCTCGCCGGACGCCTGTTCTGCGGCTATGCGTGCCCCCAGACGGTGTGGACCGAGGTATTCCTCTGGATGGAACGCTGGGTCGAGGGCAGCCGCTCGCAGCAGATGAAGCTCGCGAAATCGCCCTGGACGAAGCCGAAGCTGCTGCGCCGGGGCGCGAAGCAGTTCCTCTGGATCGCCTTCGCGCTGTGGACCGGGTTCACGTTCGTCGGCTATTTCACGCCGATCACCGAGCTGGCCGGCAAGATCGCGGGCTTGTCCACGGGGCCCTGGGAGACGTTCTGGGTGCTGTTCTACGGCGGCGCCACGTACGTCAACGCGGGCTTCATGCGCGAGCAGGTCTGCAAGTACATGTGCCCGTACGCGCGCTTCCAGAGCGCGATGTTCGATCGCGACACGCTGATCATCACTTACGACGAGCGCCGCGGCGAGCCGCGCGGCGCGCGCAGGAAGGGTGCCGATCACAGGGGCCAGGGGCTCGGCGACTGCGTCGACTGCACACTGTGCGTGCAGGTCTGCCCGACCGGCATCGACATCCGCAAGGGCCTGCAGTACGAATGCATCGCCTGCGCCGCCTGCATCGACGCCTGCGACGAGGTCATGGGCAAGGTCGGTTATCCGAAGGGCCTGATCCGCTACGACACACAAAACGGCCTCGACGGGCGACCGAGGCACGTCGCGCGCCCGCGCACCCTCGGCTACGCTGCACTGCTCGCGCTGCTGGCCGCGGGCTTCGGTTATGCGATCACGCATCGCAACGTCGTCGGCGTCGACGTATTGCGCGACCGCAACGCGCTCTACCGCGAGCGCGGCGCGGGGCTCATCGAGAACGTCTACAACGTCAAGATCCTCAACAAGGACGCGGCTCCGCACGAGTTCGTGATCACGGCGAGCGGCATCGCCGGCATCGAGATCGACTACGGCACGGCGATGGTCGCCGTCGGCCCCGGCGAGGTGAAGAGCGTCCCGGTGCGCATCCGCGTGCCGCGCGCGGAACTCCACGGCGGCGCCGACATCGAAGTGTCGATCCGCACCGCCGACGCGAGTGCGCTCGAGGCGTCCGGCAAGGCGCGGTTCCTCGCGCCCACCCACTGACAGGCTTCGCCCCGCATGAGCAGCAACGACCCGTCACGTCCCTGGTACCGCCACGTCTGGCCGTGGCTGCTGATCGTGCCGCCCGCGGCCGCCGTCTTCGGCGGGGCCGTCACCCTGTACCTCGCGGTGACGCGGCCCGACGCGCTGGTCCGTGAGGACTGCCACCGCGAAGGCAGCATCACGGTCTGCGGCGAGGCAGCCCCGCGCGCTCCATGACCGCGCTCACGGGCTCGGCCTGCTTTCATTGCGGCGAGCCGATCCCGGCCGGCGTGCGCATCCACGCGCGCATCGCTGCCCGCGAGCAACCCGTCTGCTGCCACGGCTGCAAAGCCGTGGCGGAGTTCATCACGGGTGCGGGGCTCGATGACTATTACCGGTATCGGAACCAGGCCGGAGCCCGCGCCGACGAAACGCCGCGGCCCGACCGCTGGGCCGCCTATGACCGCCCCGAGCTCGTCGAGCGACTGACGCGGGCCGAAGCGGACGGCGCACGCTCGATCACGGTCCTGCTCGAGGGCCTGCGCTGCCCGGCCTGCAGCTGGCTCGCGGACAAGGCATTGCGTCTGCAGGCGGGGGTGCTCGACGTGAGCGTCAACCCCGCGACCGCGCGTGCGCGCATGGTGTGGGATCCGGCGCGCGCCCGGCTCGGCGACCTGCTGCGCATGCTCGAGCACGTCGGCCTGCGCCCGCATCCGCTGGCCGGCGAACCGGCCGGGCAGGTCGCGCTCGCCGAGCGCCGCGCGGCGCTCAAGCGCCTCGCGGTCGCGGGCTTCGGCATGATGCAGGTCATGATGTTCGCACTGCCGATGTACGTCGGTGGCATGGAACACGGCATGCAGGAGTTCTTCCGGCTCGTCAGCATGCTGATCTCGGTGCCGGTCGCGCTGTATTCGGGCTGGCCGTTCTACGTCGGCGCCTGGCATGCGATCCGCGGCCGCACCGTGAGCATGGACGTGCCGGTCTCGCTCGGCATCCTCGGCGCGTTCGTCGCGAGCGTCTGGAACGCGATGACGGGGCGCGGCGAGGTCTTTTTCGACTCCGTCACCATGTTCGTCTTCTTCCTCACGGTCGGCCGCTACGTCGAGATGGTCGCACGGCACCGGGCGGGCAGCGTGGCCGACGCGCTGGCGCGGCTCGCGCCGGTGACGGCGCGGCGCCTGCGCGACGGGCGCAGCGAGGACGTGCAGACGATCGAGCTGCAGCCGGGCGACGGACTGCTCGTGCGCACGGGCGAGGTGTTCGCAGCCGACGGCGTCGTCGTCGACGAGGTCGAGGGCCGCGTCGACGAGTCCATGCTGACCGGCGAGTCCACGCCCATCGCCAAGGGCCGGGGCAGTGCCGTGCACGCGGGCACGCAGAACCTCGGCGCGCCGCTGCGGGTGCGCGTGGCGGCCGTCGCGGGCGACACGGTGCTCGCCGGCATCGTCGCGCTGCTCGAGCGCGCGCAGGCCGAGCGGCCGCGGCTCGCGAAGGCGGCGGACCGCGCGGCAGCCTGGTTCCTCAGCCGCATCCTGGTCGGGGCCGTGCTGGTGTTCGCCGCCTGGTGGGTCGTCGATCCGGCGAAGGCCTTTCCGGCCGCACTCGCGGTGCTCGTGGTGACCTGCCCCTGCGCGCTGTCACTCGCCACGCCGGCCGTGCTCGCGGCGGCCACGGCCGATCTCGCGCGCCGCGGCGTGCTGGTCACGCGTACCGACGCATTCGAGCCGCTCGCCAGGGCGACGCAGGTGCTCTGGGACAAGACCGGCACGCTGACACGCGGGCTGGTGCGCGTCGAGCAGGTCGAGCCGCTGCGCGATGAGGCCGCCGACGACTGCTTCGCGCTCGCGGTCGCGCTCGAGCAGTTCTCCGAGCATCCGATCGCGAAGGCCTTCGTCGCCGGCGGCCTGACGGTGGCGCCGGCCCGCGACGTCGCCGTGTGCACCGGGGAGGGTCTCGAAGGCCGCGTCGAAGGCCGGCGGCTGCGTATCGGCACGCACGAATTCGCCGGCGGCCTCGCGCCGGCCGTACCGACCGCGCCGCCCGCCGCTGCAGCCGGGTCTGCTGTCGCCGGCAGTTGGGTGTATCTCGGCGACGAGCACGGCCTGCTGGCCGGGTTCCGGCTCACCGACCCGGTGCGTGCCGAGGCGGCGGCGACTGTCGCCTCACTCGCGGCGCTGGGGCTGTCGTCGACGATCGTCAGCGGCGATGCCGCACCCGCCGTGGCAACCGTTGCCGCGCGCACCGCCATCGGCGAGTTCGCCGCGCGGTTGTCGCCCCAGGGCAAGGTCGCCAGGCTGCAGGCGCTGCAGCGCCAGGGGTCGGTCGTCATCGCGGTCGGCGACGGTATCAACGACGCCCCGTTGCTGCGCGGTGCCGACGTGGCCGTCGCCATGGGGCGCGGCTCGGCGCTGGCGCAGACGAGCGCCGACCTGATCCTCGTGCGCGACTCGCTCGACCCGTTGCCAGGGGTGGTCGCGCTGGCGCGCCGTGCCCAGACCATCGTCCGCCAGAACCTGGCCTGGTCGATCGCCTACAACCTCGCGGCGCTGCCGCTCGCCGCGCTCGGGCTCGTGCCGGCCTGGATCGCCGCGCTGGGCATGTCGCTGAGTTCGGTGCTCGTGGTGCTCAACGCCGCGCGCGTCGCGCAGCGGCGCGACCGCGCGCCACGCGCGCATTGGGCCGACGCCGCGCCCGCGAGGGTGGGCTGATGGAAATCCTGTTCCTGATGGTGCCGCTCGGCATGGTGCTCGTCGGCGCAGGCCTCTGGGCGTTCTTCTGGGCCGTGGGCAGCGGGCAGTTCGACGACCTCGACAGCCCGGGCTGGTCGGTGCTCGGCGACGACGCCAAACCCGAGGACGAGGATTCACGTTCGCCATGACGCCGCTCGACGCTGCCCATCCCGGACTCGGCGCCGCGTTCCTCGCCGGACTCGCGGGCAGCGGTCACTGCCTCGCCATGTGCGGCGGCATCGCCGGCGCGCTGGCGGTTCGCGGCCGGGCCGGCGGCGACGCCCGTAACGCGCGCCCTGGGCGGCGCCTGGCTCACGCGCTGGCCTACAACGTCGCGCGCATGGCCAGTTACGCGCTGGCCGGCGCACTCGTCGGGCTGCTCGGGCACGCGTTGCTGCGCGCGGTCGACGTGGCGCCGCTGTCGGTGGCGCTGCGCGTGGCGGCGGGGCTCGTGATGGCGGCCGCGGCCGGACGACTGCTGTTCGGCTGGCGGCTGCTCGACCCGCTGGAAGCGGCCGGCGCCGGACTCTGGCGCCGCATCATGCCGTGGGCTTCGCCGCAGGGCGCGAGCCGCGGCGGACTCGGCGGCGCGATCATGCTCGGCCTCGCCTGGGGCTGGCTGCCCTGCGGGCTCACCTATTCCATGCTGCTGCTCGCCACGACGACCGCGAGTGCGGCCACCGGGGCGCTGGTCATGACGGCGTTCGGTCTCGGCACGCTGCCGGCCATGGTATCGGCATCCGTGGCATTCGATCGCGCGGCGCGCCTGCTCGCCGCGCGCGCGACGCTACGCACGGTGGCGGGGTCACTGTTACTGGCGTTCGGCGTCTGGACGGCCGGCAACGCGGCGTGGCACGCACTGGCCCACAGCGCCCACACTCGTGACGCAGGCGCCGCCGACACAACCCCGCAGGCGGTGGCGGACCGGCCGCCGCCGGCGCATCGTCACGCCGACTGACCCGGGCGCGGGGCCGCGCCGCCGCCGCCGCCCTTCCGGCTGGTGGCAACGACGCGACCGCCCGCGACGCCGCTCCCCTGCGGCGCCCCCCGCACTACTGGATCGTGATTGCGAGTGGGCGCGGCCTGGCCACCGCCGTCCGCGGCAACGTCACGATCAGCACCCCTTCCTTGACCTCGGCCCGGATGGCCTTTTCGTCGACGTCTTCGGGCAGCGCGAAGCTGCGCTCGAATGTGCCATAGAGGCGTTCGGTGCGATGCACCTTTTCGCCCTTCACCTCTTTCTCGAGCTTGCGCTCGCCCTTGATGGTGAGCACGCCGCCGTCGAACAGGACCTTGACGTCTTCCTTGCGGACATCGGGCAGGTCGATCCGGACGAGATACTCCTTCTCGCGCTCGACCACATCGGCGGGCGGAAGGAACTCGTAGTCGCCCTCGAGCGACCGGCCGGCGATCGGCATGCGGCCGAAGAACGGGCTGAAGCCCTTCAACAGGTCGTCCATTTCACGGAACGGTTCCCAGCGCGTCAGTCTCATGGCGCCCTCCTCGGGGTCTCCCCCTGCATAGAGCCATGGGGCCGGTCTCTCCTTCCGGCCTCGGGACGTATTATCGCGCCGCGCGCCGCCCGCCGCGACTCGCAGCGATGCCTAACGCCGCTTCCGGTAATACCTAAGGACGCGCCGGGCCTGTCCACGATGCGTGGCTGGCCTCGCGAGCGTGCCTCAGGGAGGCGCGAGCGCCGACGCCTCCACCGCCTTGCGGGCGGCGATGTCGGCCCGGAGCTGCGCGTGGAACCTGGCGTCAATGGGGTATTTCCACATCACCAGCATCGCCACGATGCCGCCGGCCAGCGGCACCAGGCACATGATCGCCAGCATGGCCTCCAGCGTCTGCGCGCTTTGCGGCTGGTTGGCCACGAAGCCCACGCGCGTCAGCCACTGCCCCAGCAGCAACGCATTGATGCCCATCGCGATCTTCAGTGCGAACGCCGCAAAGCCGAAGATCTTGGCCTCGCTGCGGACCCCGCGCTTCAGCTCGTTGTACTCGACCGTATCGGGCAACATGCTCCAGAACATGATCGGGCCTGCGCTCGCGCCGATCGCGGCCACCACCAGGATCACTGCGAGCAGGCGGGTGTCGTGCGGGTTCAGGACATAGAAGGCCAGCAATGCCACGAGATTGATGGCCTGGCCAATCAGGAACGCGTTGCGCTTCGAGGTCTTGCGCGCCAGCCAGTTCCAGGGCGGGGCGCAGGGCAGCAGCACCAGGGCCGGGAGTGGCAGGATCCAGACCATCGCCGCAGGCTGCTGCAGGTCGTAGGTGATCCAGTACAGGGTGATCTTGTAGAACATCCCGCTGATGCCGCCGAGAATGAACACGGCGAACAGCAACTGCAGCGGCCCGTTGTGTCGCAGCGTCATCCAGAAATCGGCGACGTCACGCACGACGCCGGCGACGATGCCGCCTCTTGCCTCGGTGCTGGCCCCCCCGCCATCCTCAGGCCCTTCCTGGACCTCGTGGGTCGAGAAGAAGGTGAGTACGAGGATGATCGTCGCGCCACAGCCCAGGCTCACGGCCGCCCAGAAGTAGGCGCGTTGCGGCTGGTCGAACAGCGCCACGAACTTCGGCACCGTGAACGCCACGATCAACGCGCCGGTGGCGGCGAATACCACGCGCAGGGCGGCGAGCACCCCGCGCTCGTTCGAGTCGTGCGTCAGCCGCGCCGACAGGGCTCCGAAGGGAATGCCGACGCTCGCGAGCAGGGTGCGCAGCAGGATGTGGGTCGCGATCGCGTAGCCGATGAGCCACGCACCCGCGAGCGGCGGCGTCCAGTACATCAGCGCGAACGCCAGCCCGACGGGCACGCTGCCGAACAGGATCCATGGTCTGAAACGACCCCACCGCGTACGGGTCCGGTCGGCGACCGCGCCGATGACGGGGTCGATGGCGGCATCCCAGAAGGACGCGACGGCATAGGCGACCCCCGCCCAGTAGGGCGTGATGCCCATGACGTCCGTGTAGAAGAAATAGCCGAAGATGGTGATTCCCTGCCAGTAGAAGTTGATGCCGAGATCACCAACGGCCCAGCCGATGCGCCGGGGCCACGAGAGGCGTTCAGGAGTCGCGGCGGTGATCATTCGGGCTGCCTGCGTGCGGGGATGGTTTGCAATGCATGCAGCGACGCGTCGACCTGGCGCCGCGTGGGTGCGGCCGCTTGCGCGCCCTTGCCGCTCACCGAGAGCGCCGCGGCATGGTTGGCGAACGTGGCCGCATCGAGCAGCGACCGGCCTTCCAGCAGGCCGACCGCGAGGGCTCCGTTGAAGACGTCGCCGGCACCGGTCGTGTCCACCACCTGCGTCGGCACCGCCGGCAGCCGTGTCACGGCGCCGTCGACACACACCAGACATCCGCGCTCGCCGAGCTTGACGACGAGCGCACCACGCAGGCGCGAACGGACCGACGCGACGGCGTCGCACAGCTGCGCCTCCGTCAGTCCCGCAGGCGCATCCACGCCGGCGAGCCTGGCGAGCTCGCTCTCGTTCGGCGTGAGGATGTCGGTGGCGTCGAACAGCCCGGCCGGGACGGGCATCGCGGGTGCCGGGTCGACGATGGTCCTCACACCGGCGGCCCGGGCATCGCGCGCGGCGGCGAGAGTGATCTCCAGGGGGATCTCGAACTGGAGCAGCAGGATCCGGCTGCGGCCAATACCGTCGCGGTCACCCAGCCACTTGCCCGCGTCGTACTCGGCGTTGGCACCGGGGAGGATCATGATGGCGTTGTCGCCGCACTGCTCGCCGACATGGATGACGGCGACGCCGGTGTGGGCGCGACCTACGTGCAGCCGCGTGGTATCGCAACCGGCCGCGCCGAGCGTGGCGGCGAGCGCCCGTCCGTGTGCATCGTCGCCGATGCAGCCGTACATGGCGACCTGCGCACCCAGTCGTGCCGCGGCATAGGCCTGGTTGGCGCCCTTGCCTCCAGGCAGGCTCAGGAATCCGAGGCCAGTGATCGTCTCCCCGGGGCGCGGCAGGCGTGGCCCCCGCGCGATCAGGTCCATGTTCAGGCTGCCGACGACGGCGATGTCAGCCATGGGTTGCCCCCTCTGCGACAGCCCCATGCCGCGGGTCGGTCGGATTGCCGAAGCCGGTCGGCCGGCCCGGCCGCAGCGGAGCTCCGCCCGCTGCCGGCCGGTGCGAATGACCCGTGGATGGGGCCATCGCCGTCGACGTCGAATTTGATCTCGAGCGTCCCGGGCACGCGCAGCGTGGGGCTAGAACCTCGCCTCCAGCGTGACGCCCACGGTGCGGAAGCCTTCGATACCCGGAAACTGCGAGTATCCGCCCGAATCGAAGGGCGTCTCGAAGACAGCCGTCGAGAAATACTCATCGAACAGGTTGCGTGCGTACACCGAGACGCTCCAGCGATCGTCGTTCGAGCTGACACCGACCGAGGCGCCCAGAGTGCCGTAGCTGTCCAGCCACGTGTTCGGGTCGGCGTTCACCGTGTAATGAACGTCGTCGCGCCAGGCCCAGTTTGCCGTCGCGAAGCCGGTCAGTCGTGGCGTCAGCGGACGCCTGTATTCCCCGTACAGTGAGAATGCCCATTCCGGCACGCCGGCGAGTTGCTCTCCCTTCGCGTCGAACTGCCTGCTCGCGGTATTGCAGCCCTGCGCAGCCGTCTGGCCGGGATAGCACGGGACCAGATATTCGCTGTCGATGTAGGCATCGATGTACGCCGCACCACCTCCGACGGTGAGGCCTTCCACGGGCTGCGCACGGAAGTCGAACTCCACACCCTGGGTGACCACCTTGCCAGCAGACGTCACCCGGAAGATGTTGGGGGTCACCGTCGTATCGTAGACCTGCGCCTGGAAGTCATCGAAGTCGGACCGGAACAGCGCGACGTCGGTCAGCAGCAGCCCGTTGTGCCAGCTCTTCTTCAGGCCCAGTTCATACGCCGTCGGAATCTCCGGCGGAACGAACGCCGTGGTTGGTGTCACCGAGGTGTCCGTCAGGACGGCAACGCCCTTGAACCCGCGTGCGACGCTGAAGTAGAGGTTGGTGGATGGCACGGGGAAATACTGTGCACCGATCCGCCAGGACGTATTGTCGACGTCGTCTGACGCCGTGAAGGCCAGCGGCGGCTTCCACGTGATCTCGTTGGGCGCGCGCCCCCCCTGCAGGTCGTAGTCCAGATCGTACTTCTCTCGGGTATAGCGGGCTCCGGCAAACAGGCGCAGCTGCTCGGTCAGGTTGAAGTTCGCCTGCCCGAAGACCGCAAAGCTGCCGGTCTCGATGTCGCGCGTCTGGTGGTTGACGAGGATCATGCCTGCAGGCAACGGAACCCCGAGCGTTCCGCCCTGGCTCGAGGTCCCGACGAGGTCGAGGTCATACCAGTAGAGGCCCGCGACCCAGTTGAACCGGTCTTCCGCAGGCGAGGCGAGGCGCAGTTCCTGCGAGAACTGCGCGACGTCGTTCCCGCCGGAATTGACGTCGAAGATCGGCAGCACCGACAGGTCGGCATCGTTGCCGTCATCTTCATCCCACTTGCGGTACCCGGTGATCGAGGTCAGGGTGTGGCCGCGCACGGTCCAGTCGACCTGGGCCGAGAGGCCCTTGGAAATCGTGTGACTGTAGATCTCGCCCGAGAGCTTCACGCCGCGGTTCTCCGGTCCGGCCTGGACCTCGGGCCGCTGCAGCAGTCCGATGAAGCCGCCTGGTGTCACCGAGCGCGTGGTCCAGATGCAGCAGGGCACGTCGCGATCGGAATAGTCGGCCCGCACGATGAACTCGAGATCTTCGTTCGCGGCGAAGCGCAGGCTGACGCGGCCACCCCATTCGTCCCGGCCATTGTAGTCGCGTCCCTGTGCGTAATCGTGGACGATGCCGTCGCGCTCGTTTCCGTAGCCCACGACACGCAGCGCTGCACGGTCGCCGAGCGGAGCGTTGCCGATGGCCTGGTAGCGCTGTTCGCCGTGCTCTCCCGCCGAGAGGCGCAGTCGCAGCGACAGGTCGTCGAGCTGGGGCTGCCGCGTCGTGATGTTGATCAGGCCTGCCGAGGCGTTCTTGCCGAACAGCATGCCCTGCGGCCCGCGCAGCACCTCGATCTGCTCGACGTCCGCCAGGTCGGCAATGCCCTGGCCCGGCCGGCCGAGCACGACACCATCGATGACGGTGCCGACGCTCTGTTCGACGCCGTCGCCAAAGGTCGACGTCCCCACGCCGCGGACAGCGAAGCCGAGCCCGCGCGAGGTGTTCGAGGGAATGAACTGCAGCGAGGGCACCAGCACCGCGAGGTCGACCGGGTTGTTGAACTCGAGCGCCTCGAGCGCGCTGCCGGACATCACCGACACCGCAATGGGCACGTCCTGAAGCCGCTCCGGACGCCGCTGGGCCGTGACGATGATCTCCTCCAGCCGGTCGGCAGGTGCCGCTGCAGCGGTATCGGCAGGCTGGGCCTGCACCAGAATTGGCAGCGTTGTCATTGCGGCCGAAACGCTCGCGCAGGCAAACATGAAAAGTCGCATGCCCCCCCCCCTTTACGATGACTGCAAGAGATTGTTTGCGGCGATACTGGGATACTGGTCAAGGATAGTCAATGCCTTGCGCCCTGAATCCGGGCCCATGGGTTTGTGCGTCGCGTCAATCGATCCAGCGCCCGATGGCGAAGCTCATCGGTCTCGCACGGCGTCCGCCAGCCTGCCGATGTTGCCGGGTTCCCCGCGCTACAGACGCAGCCGTTCGAACTGGCTCTGCGGAACCTCCATCGCCACGAGCACCGCGCGCAGCTTCGCGGCCAGGGTCGCTTCGAGGTCCGTTCCGGCCAGGTTCGTTTCCTCTCCAGGATCGGCGCCGAGGTCGTAGACGCGATTGCCGCCGAAGCGGACGCGCGCCCAGAACGGTACGGGATCGCCGTCCGCATAGGGCTGGTGGATCACCGGCACGCACGAGCCCGGCATGCGATCGAGGAACGCGCGCTCGTCCGGGAGCGGCATGGCCACGTCTCGCTCCAGGATCGGGGTCGGCATGGTGGACCAGCGGTTCGACAGCATCGACAGCGGGGCGTTCGCGGCACCGGGTGCACGCACGTACTTGTGCTGCGGCGTGACGAGGCACACTTCGCGACCCCAGACGCCCGTGAGCACGTGGTCGCGGACCTCCGACGCCTGCCCGCACAACACCGGCAGCAGCGACACGCCGTGCGTACGCTGCCGCACCTCGACCCCGAAGACCTCGGCGATGGTCGCGAAGAGATCGACGCTGGTGGACAGCGCCGACCGCGCCCCGGGGGCCACGTCGGGATGGCGCATCAGCAGCGGGATGTGGCCGAGCGGGTTGAACACCGGCACGCCCGGCTTGCCCCAGATGTCCTTCTCGCCCAGATAGTGGCCGTGATCGGCGCAGACGATGAACAGTGTGTCGTCCCACAGCCCGTTGCGATCCATCGCCGCCAGGATCCGGCCGAACCAGTGGTCGATCATCGACAGCTTGGCGCCGTAGTTGGCCCGCAGGTGCCTCGCCTCGCGTTCGCTCAGGACGCCCTGCGCAAGCGCGCCCTGCATGTAGGGCGGCCAGATGAGGCGCGGCCCCTCCCAGTCCGGGTCGTACCTGCCGGCCCAGGGCTCCGGCGTATCGAAGGGCTCGTGCGGATCGAATTCATCGACGAACAGCAGAAAGCGGTCCAGTCCGCCCGCATGGGTGTCCAGCCAGTCCGCGGCCGCCTGCATCGTGCGCGGCCCCGGGAAATCCGCCTCGCCGCGGAAATACCCGCGGGAGTTGTCGTACGGCATGTGGCCGCGTCCGAACGACGGCGCGCCGACCCAGCTCGGGTCGGGCCGCAGCTTCCAGGCATCGCTCTCATGCCCGCGCTCGTACGACCATGCCCCGAAGTCGATGTGGTAGTTCTCGCCGCCGGCCTCGAACAGGTGCGGGTGGTCGGAGATCAGCTGCGTCGCCACGCCCGCCTTGCGCAACGCATGGGTGATGGCGTCTTCCCAGATCTCGACGCTGCCCCAGCAGCGCCACAGGAAGTCGAGCGCACCACAGAGGATGTCGTGCCGGGCCGGGATGCACGGCAGGGAGCCGGTGTAGTGGCGCTCGAATCGCACCGCCGCGTGCGCAAAGCGATCGAAGTTGGGCGTTTCAAACTCGCGCCCGCCATAGGCGCCGAGCATGTGCCGGTTCAGGCTGTCGAACAGCACGACCACGGCATTGCGGGGCATCTTCATGTGTCGATCGCTCCCAATCCCGCGGGGCACCGGGCGTCCAGCATGACACGCCCCCGCGCAATGTACGCGACGGTGCGAGACCCCCTCAAGCCGGGAAGGCGCCTCTTCAAGGCATGGGGCGACAATGCTGCCGATCGTTCCGACCCTGCTCTCCGCGAGCGGCATCGACCCGGCACGCCGCGGCGCCGCGCCGGGTTGGCTCCCGTGCTGCCCTAGTGCGGCGACGCGTCATCACTTAGGATTCGCGCCTCTGGTACGACAGCCGCAGGACATCTTGCTCGACGACCGCATGCCCGCTCCCGGCGAGGACGGCCCGCAGCGCTCCAGCCAGGCGGATCTCGATCTGCGGTCGCTGCTCGACGCAGCGGTCGACGCCGTCGTCGTCATCGACCACCGCGGCGTCATCGAGCAGTTCAGCCGTTCCGCAGAGCGTATCTTCGGCTACCGCGCCGACGAGGTGACCGGCCGCAACGTCAACGTGCTGATGCCGGAGCCCTTCCACTCCGAGCACGACGGTTACCTGGAGCGGTACCACCGCACACGGGAACCCCGCATCATCGGCGTCGGGCGCGAAGTGGTCGCTCGGCGCAAGGACGGCTCGGTGTTCCCGTGCGAGCTCGCGGTCGGCCAGGTGGCCGGCGCCGTCCCGCCGCGCTTCGTCGGCTTCATCCATGACATCACGCTGCGCAAGCAGGCGGACGAGCGCCTGCGCCGCAGCGAGACGGAGCTGCGTCTCGCGCAGGAACTCGCCAACCTCGGCAACTACGTGCTGCATCTCGATCACAGTGAGCCCGACTACTACTCGCCGCAGCTGCACCGGATCCTCGGCATCACAGCGATGGACGACCACGTCCCGCTGACAACGCTGCTGCGGCTCTGGGCGCACCCCGGCGACCGCGAGAAGCTCGACGATGCGTTCGCGGCGCTGCAGTCGAAGCACGGCGCCTTCGACGCGGAGTACCGCATCGTTCGCAGCGACGGCGCGACGCGCAACCTGCACCACATCGCACAGGTCACGCGCGACGCCCAGGGCCGCCCGCGCAAGCACATCGGCACTGTCCACGACGTGACGGATCGGCGCCAGACCGAAGACGAGGCGCGCCAGTTGCAGGAGCGTCTCACGCACTTCAGCCGCCTGTCGACGATGGGCGAGATGGCCGCGGGCCTCGCGCACGAGATCAACCAGCCTCTGTCGGCGATCACGATGTACGCCAAGGCGTGCCAGCGGTTCATGACGTCGCCGACCCGCGACGATGCCGACGTGCTCGAATCACTCGAGCAGATCAGCGCGCAAGCGCTGCGCGCGGGCGAGGTGATCCGCCGTCTGCGTCAGTTCGTCAAGAACCGTGAGGTCAGGCGCGAGCCGGTCGACTGCGGACGACTGCTCGACGACCTGCGCACGCTCGCCGAAACCGATGCGCGTCTGCACAACGTGCGCCTGCGCATCGAAAACGCAGACGACCTGCCGACGGTCTACGCCGATCCGATCCAGTTGCAGCAGGTCGTGCTGAACCTCGTCCGCAACGCGATCGACGCCATGGCCGACGCGCCGGAGACGCGTCGCGACGTCGTACTGAGTGCGCAGCTCGCCGCCGAGGGCGAGATCGAGATCATCGTGGCCGATCACGGCAGCGGGCTCGCGCCCGAGGCGGCAAAGCACCTGTTCAACCCGTTCTTCACGACCAAGTCCAGCGGGACCGGACTCGGGCTCGCCATCAGTCACTCCATCGTGCGCGCCCACGGTGGCCGCCTGTGGCACACTCCAAACGAAGGCATGGGCGCGCGCTTTCATTTCACGCTGCCGGTCTCGCCGGCACCCAAAGGGGAGACTACCGAGTGATCAAAGAGATCAGGCCCACGGTATTCGTCGTCGACGACGACGCAGCGGTCCGCGATTCCCTGCGCATGCTGTTCAAGTCGATCGGGCTGCCCGTGGAGGTATTCGAGTCGGGCCAGGAGTTCCTCGACGCCGAGCGCGACGACCGGCCGGGGTGCCTCGTACTCGACATCCGCATGCCCGGCATGAGCGGTCTCGAACTGCAGGTCAAGCTCAACGAGCGCCACTCGATCCTGCCGATCATCTTCATTACCGGGCACGGCGACGTGCCGATGGCGGTCGAGGCGATGCAGGCCGGCGCGGTCGACTTCATCCAGAAGCCGTTCCGCGACCAGGACCTGCTCGACCGCATCAACCAGGCGCTCGAAAAAGACGCGGGCAGCCGGCGCATGCTGGCCGAGCGCAACATGATCCGGAAGCGGCTCGAGTCGCTTACGCCGCGCGAGCGCGAAGTCCTCGACCTGGTCGTGGCCGGCAAGGCCAACAAGGTCATCGCTGGCGACCTGAACCTGAGCCAGCGCACGGTCGAGATCCATCGCGCCCGGGTGATGGAGAAGATGGAGGCCCACTCGCTCGCGCACCTCGTCCGCATGGTGCTGGAAGTCGCACGCACCGAGGAGTAATGCCGTCCAGGAACGGTCTCATGGCCTTGCGTCGCTTCGACTGCGAATGGCTTTCGTTTAGGTATAAGTCCCCATGGAGGGTGGGTCGCCGCCCGTTAACACTGCGCCGCATGCGACCCCATCGCGCAGCGCGGCTCACCGCATTCGATCCTCGCCGCGGCCCACCCTGACCTGGCCGGCCGTTTGGTCGCGTTCTTCCCTATGACAGCCGCAACCCCTGCAATGCTGGAGGCTCCGCACTCCGTCGGAGTCATCGATTCCGATCCCGTCGGACGCGACGGAATCCGCGACCTGTTGCGGCCGGTCGGCGTGGCGGTCGTTCCCTACGAGAGCGCCGAAGCCTATCTGCTCGCGGGAGCGGGACATCAGCACGCCTGTCTGATCGTCGATCTGCTGCTGCCCGGCATGAGCGGGCTCGAACTGCTGCGCCGCCTGCGCCGGCTCGGCAACAACGTGCCGATCATCCTGCTCGCCGACGAGTCGGACGTCCCTACGGCGGTCGCCGCGATGCGCGAAGGCGCGACGGACTTCATCGAAAGGCCCTGCGTCAACGTCGCGGTGTTGAAGCAGGTGCGCAATTTGCTGCAGCAGGGGACGGCGCCGGGCTAGTCGACGTCGGCCACGAACTGGCGCAGCCGCGCGAGCAGGCGACGCCGGTCATCGGCCAGCTCCAGGATCAGCGCGGCGCCGGCGAGGTTGACGCCCAGGTCCTCAACCAGCCGCGTGATCGCGCGCAGTCGCGGCACAGTCTCCGCTGCGAACGCCCAGCCCGCCGGATCGACGCCGCCGCGCGGCTCGATCGCGCCGATCTCCACCAGCTCGACGACCCACTGCCGCTCCACGTGCAGCCGCGAGCAGAGTTCGTCGAGCTGCAACGCCATCGTCTCGTCGAGCACGCGCGCCTCCACGATGCGTCCGGCGTCGTCGCGTCGCGGGCTGCCATCGTTGCGGTTGCGCGTCATGGCCGGGCCTCCCGTGGCTGTCGCGTCACGATGACACCGCCGAGGCGAGCGCCAGCTCCGCGCGCGGGTCGAACGGCAGCTCGCGCTTCATGCGCTCGAAGAACTCGCGCGACCGCGGGCTGTCGGGCGGCAGCACGACCTCGAGCACGACGTACTGGTCGCCCGGCGTCTGGCCGGGCAGGCCGCGACCACGCAGGCGCAGACGCTGGCCCGACCGCGCGCCCGTCGGCAGCTTCATCTCCACGGCACCGCCGAGCGTCGGCACCGACACCGTTTCGCCGAGGGCGGCTTCCCAGGGTGCGACCGGCAGCGTCACGGTGATGTCCCGCCCGTCGACCCGGTAGAGCGGATGCGGGCGGAAATTCACTTCGAGATACAGGTCGCCGGCCGGCCCACCGCCGAAGCCGGGGCTGCCCTGTCCAGCGAGCCGGATCTGCTGTCCAGCGACGACCCCGGCCGGGATCGACACGCGCAAGGTTCGCGGCCGGGTCGTGACGTGCCCTTCGGGCGTGATTTCGGGCGTCCGCAGCTCGATGGTGCGCGTCCCGCCACGGTAGGCGTCCTCCACCGCGATCTCGACTCGTGCGACGTGGTCCTGGCCCGCCGCCCCGTGACTACGGCCGCCACGGCCGCCGCCGGTCTCGAATCCGTGCGTGCGCGCACCGAACCCGCCTTCGCGGCTGAACGGACTGCGCGCGCCGAACAGCTCCGAAAAGAAGTCGCTGAAGTCGGCCGTGCCGGCCTGGCCCCCGGAACCGCCCCGACCGCGCCCGGCCGAGAACTCGAAGCCCTTGCCCCAGTCGGGCGGCGGCCGGAACTCCTGCCCCTGGCGCCAGTTCTCTCCGAGCTGGTCATAGGCGGCGCGCTTCTCGGGGTCCTTGAGGACCTCGTAGGCTTCCTGCAGCTCCTTGAAGCGCTCCTCCGCGTCCTTTTCCTTGCTGACGTCGGGGTGGAACTTGCGGGCCAGCTTGCGGTAGGCACGCTTGATCTCGTCCTGCGTGGCGCCACGCGGGACCCCCATGACTACGTAGTAATCCTTGAACCGCATGGCCGGCCACCCTCCGTGCCCGTGATCTTGAGGCACCCGACCGCCGATGCAAGGCCTCGTGCCCCCTTGGGGCCAGACGCCATTGTCAACCATTCCTTGACTGGGGTCAGACCCCACCAGCGCACTTGCCTTCGCTGTCGCGGACCCCATCTCTGGAGACTCATCCACCGGCAGGACAGAACCATGGCCGCAGCGAACGACGCCCGCCCCCACGCCCAGGTCGTCTGCCAGCGCTGTGACGGGATCGTGCGCATCCCGGCCGCGCGTCTCGACGACGACCCAGGCTGCCCGCGTTGCCATGCACCCCTGTTCGAAGGCCATCCCATCGAACTGACGGGCGCCAATTTCGACCGCCACGTCGGCAGGACCAGCCTGCCGGTGATCATCGACTTCTGGGCGCCCTGGTGCGCACCCTGCCGCTCGATGGCGCCGGTGTTCGCGGGTGCGGCCGCCGCAACGGAGCCGGCCGCCCGATTCGCGAAGCTCAACACCGAAGCGGCGCCGCAGGTCGCGACGCGACACGGCATCCGCAGCATTCCCACGCTGCTGGTGTTCCGCGACGGGCGCGAGGTGGCACGGCAGGCAGGCGCCATGGACCCGGCGACGCTGCGCCGGTGGCTCGCCGCCGCACTGGAACGCTAGGGGACGTTGCCACCGCGCCGGCGGGCCGCCGCAGGCGCATCGATCGACCTCCGGGGTTCCGCACAGGCGGGTCTGGTATGGTGCGCGGCCTCGGCCAGCGCCGGCCGCGGAGAGACTCGTTCATGCCTGCCATTGCCGTGCACGGGGGCGCCGGAGACATCCCGCCATCGGAACTGACGCCCGAACGCGACGCGCAGTACCGCGCCGGCCTCGAGCGTGCGTTGCGGGCCGGGCAGCGACATCTCGACACCGGTGGCTCGGCGGTCGACGCCGTCGTCGCGGCGGTCGAGGTGCTCGAGGACGATCCGCTCTTCAACGCCGGCCGGGGTGCCGTGATCGCGGCCAACGGCATCTGCGAACTCGACGCCTCGCTGATGGACGGCCACGACCTGCGGGCCGGCGCGGTGACCGGACTGCGTCACGTGTGCAGCCCGATCCGCCTCGCCCGGCTGGTGATGGACGAATCACCGCACGTCATGCTCGCCGGGCCCGGGGCCGAGGAGTTCGCGCTCGAGCACGGCCTCGAGCCCGTGCCGAACCGTCATTTCGTGACGGAGCGACGGCAACGACAGCTCGACGAAGCGCTGCACGGCGGCTCCGCGCGCACGGCCGACCAGATCGTCGGCACGGTCGGCGCCGTCGCGATCGACACCCACGGCAACCTCGCGGCCGCGACCTCGACCGGCGGCATGACGGCAAAGCGCTGGGGCCGCGTCGGCGACTCGCCCATCATCGGCGCAGGCACCTACGCCGCGAACGACTGCTGCGCCGTCTCGGCGACCGGCCACGGCGAGTTCTTCATCCGCGCCGTGGTCGCGCACGAGATCGCGTCGCTCGTGCGGCACGCCGGCCAGGATGTGGCCGCGGCGGCGGAGACGGTGGTCTGCCGGCAGCTGGTCAGGATGGGCGGTGAAGGCGGCGTCATCGCCGTGGGTCGCGACGGCCGCATCGCCATGCCCTACAACTCGAAGGGCATGCTGCGCGGCTGCATCGACGTGCACGGACGGCTCACGACCGCCATCCTCGCGACCTGAGAGGCCGCGGGCCGGCACGCGCCGCGACCGCGAGCCGGCCGTCGTCTATGCGGCGAAGAACCGTGCGAGATACTCGTCGAACGACAATTCGTCCGTCGCCTCGATGCGCGCCTGCCGTTCGAGCGACTCCGCGGCCTCGGCCGCGAACTCGTCCTGGCGCGAGCGGTTCGGCGAGAACAGGGCCTTGAAGTAGGCCTGGTGCAGCTTCGACATGCGCAGCGCGAAATGGAAGAACGATTCCTCGCTGCGCCGCATCTCCTCGAGCGTGCGCGCCGCGGGCGTGCGCGAAACGTCGTGGATCTTCTCCTCCTGCACCTCGAGTGCCGTGCAGTAAGGCCGCTGCGTGTCGCCCTCGTCGAGCAGTTCGCACACACCGCGCATCGAGTCGATGATCTCCAGCGACCAGTCGCGCAAGGACACGTCGCGACCGTCGCGCCGGAGATTGAGGCCGGGCCGACGGCCTTCGCGGGCGACGACGGCGTGGTTGCCGTCGAGCTCGGCCTGCTCGGACGTCCCGATCGGCCGGCTCTCGCGCAGCACGCAGAACGCCGCGAACGCCTCGAGGAAGCGCAGTTTGTTCTGGTTGACGCCGACCGGATCGTACGAGCTGCAGTCGAGCGAGCGCATTTCCACGTACTGCACGCCGCCGCGCAGCAGCGCCTTGGTCGGACGCTCGCCGCTCAGCGTCACGCGCTTCGGGCGGATGAAGCTGTAGTACTCGTTCTCGATCTGCAGCACGTTCGCGTTGAGCTGCCGCCACTCGCCGTCGACCTTGACGCCGATGCGCTCGTACTCGGGGCTCGGCGTGCTGATCGCCGCCGTCAGGTCGCGCACGTAGTGCTCGAGGCTGTTCACCGAAATGCTCAGGCCCGCCTGGCTCTTGTTGCGGTAGCCGAGGTCGCTCATGCGCAGCGAGGTCGCGTAGGGCGCGTAGAGGCTGGCGGGCTCGAGCGGCTCCAGATAGTCGACCTTGCGACCCTGCAGGAACGACGGGCACAGCGCCGGCGAGTTGCCGAACAGGTACAGCACGATCCAGCCATGCCGCCGGTAGTTGCGCAGCAGCGCGAAGTACGCGTCCGAGCGAAACGCCTGATCGACGGCCCGCGACTGCGCCACCTCGGCCAGTACCGGCCAGAAGTGGTCCGGGAACGAATAGTTGAAGTGCAGGCCCGAGATCGCCTGCATCACGCGGCCGTAGCGGTGGCCGAGGCCGTGCCGGTACACCGTCTTCATGCGTCCGACGTTCGACGTGCCGTACTGCGCGATCGGGATGCTGTCGTCGCCGCGGATCGCGCAGGGCATGCTCGTTGCCCAGAGCAGTTCGTCGTCGGCCAGGTTGAGGTAGACGAACTGGTGCAGGTCGACGAGGTACTGCACCAGCTCCCAGGTGTGCGCGAACGGCGGCGTGACGAGTTCGATCAGCGCTTCGGAGTAGTCTGTCGTGATGTGCTCGTTGGCGAGCGCGGACCCCAGTGCACGCGGATGTGACGTCATCGCGATCCGGCCGGCGGGTGTGACCCGCAGCGACTCGCGCTCGACGCCTTTCAGGCCGCCCTGCAGCAAGCCCGGGGCGCGGGCATTGAAGAGGCCGGCGAGGCGGCGTTCGAAGGCACGGTCCAGCGGCATGTCACGTCACCGTCGCGGCGGCAGGTTGCGCCCGCCGGGATCACCTGATCGTTGTGGGTTGGCAAGGTTACCAGACTCGGTCCGCCTGCCTGCGCGACAGGCCCCGACGGACGCCCCGCCGTGACCGCACCACGCCCGGGCCACAGCCGTCGCCGCAGGGCACCGCCGGCTTTCGGTTATGCTGCCATCATGAAACGGCTTCCCGCCCCGGCCCGCGCGCTGGCGCCGCTCGCGCTGCTGGCGGTGCTCTGCACATCGCCCGCGACGGCGGAGGATTCGATGCGCTGCGGCAGCCGGCTGGTCACGCGCGGCGACGGCAAGGACAAAGTGCGCACGCTCTGTGGCGAACCGACCGACGTGGCACTGCGCGGCGTCGTCCGCCGCGCCCCCGTCTACGAATACGGCTACGGCTACAACCGCTACCAGTACTACGGGCCGGGCTGGCTCGACCTGCCGGTCGAGATCTGGACCTACAATTTCGGCCCGAACAAGCTGCTGCGCAAGCTGCGTTTCGTCGGCGACGAGCTCGAAGAAGTCGAAACCGACGGCTACGGCTACTGAGTCGCCGGGAGTCACCACATCCCGACGGCGCGGGTCGCGCTGAACCGCGAATGGCCGCAGGCGGCATCAGCCGCGTCGTCGCGCGATCCAGCGCCGGACCTTCGCCTCGAGCGTGGGCAGCGGCAGCGCACCGGCGCCTGCAACCTGCTCGTGGAACTCGCGCAGGTCGAAGCCCGCGCCGAGCCGCCGTTGCGCCTCGCGTCTCAGCTCGAGGATCCGCAGCTCGCCGACCTTGCCGGCGAGTGCCTCCCCGGGTCGTGCGATGCAGCGGTCCACCTCGGCGGCAATGGCGGCTTCGCCGAGCGCGCTGTTGGCACGCAGGTACTCGATGGCGCGATCGCGGCGCCACCCCCTGGCGTGGATGCCGGTGTCGACGACGAGCTGCGCGGCGCGCCACAGTTGCATCGACCCGGCGCCAAACTGCGCATAAGCGTCGGCTTGGAGACCGAGCGATGGCCCGAGCGATCCGGCATAGAGCGCCCAGCCCTCGTCGAACGCGTGGACACGGCCGAAGCGACGGAAGCTCGGCAGGTACGGCGTCTCCTGCGCGAGGGCCGTCAGATAGTGACGACCGGGCAGCGCTTCGTGCAGGAACAGCGGCGCCACGAGATAGCTGAGTCGCAGGGCCGGGTCCTGCGCGTTCACGTACAACACGGCGGGCCGGGCGCCGTCCGCAGCTGGCGCCTCATACTCGGCAAGGGGCGCAGCGGCGGCGCGGTGCGACTCGACGGCGCGGATCACGAACCGCGCCCTGGGCCGGCGCGCGAACGACGCCGGCAGGTTCGGCTCGACGCGCGCACGCAACGTCTCGTAGTCTTCGAGCAGCGCCTCAGGACTGCTCGCGCGAAACTTCGGGTCGACACGCATCGCATCGAGCAGCGCCTGCAGGTCGCCGGCGATGCCGAGCGCCGGCTGCAGCTGCGCGAGGTCCGCTCGCAGCCGCGCGACTTCGCGCAAGCCGAGTTCGTGCACCTGGTCGGGCGTCAGGTCCAGCGTCGTGTGACGGCGCACGAGCCAGGCGTACCAATAGCCGCCGCCGGGCAGGTTCGACCACGCGATCGTGTCGCGCGCCTGCGGCAGGTACTCGCTGGCGAGGTAGTCGTGCAGCCGGCGATACGCCGGGATCACCCTGGTGCGCAGCTTCTCATCGTACGCGGTGATCAACCGGCGGCGGTCCGCAACCGTCGGCGCCGGCGGGAATTCGAGCAGTGGTCGCCAGAACACCGATTGCCGAGGGTCCTCGATGCGAGCGAACTCCTCCAGTTGCGGCAGCACACGCTCGACGACCGCCTTCGGCAGCACGACGCCCTTGGCCGGGCCGGCGCGCAGGTTGTTGATCGCGAGGTCGACCCAGACCGCGAAGCCATCCATGCGCGTGAGGAAATGGTCATAGTCCTGCGTCGTGCGGAACGGGTGTGCGCCGCGTCCCGAAGCCAGTCGGGCGAACACGTTGCCCCACTGTACGACCGCGTCGATGGCGAGCAGCTCGCTCGGGTAGCGGAAGCCGTAGACCGCGAGTTCGCGCTCGCGTTTGAAGGCTTCATAGGTGACGAGGTCCTCGCCGCGCAGCCGCTGCGGATTCACCGCAGCGAGACGCTCGAGCGCCTCCTGTTCGATGCCGAGCGAGTCGGCCATCCAGCTCGCGCTCGCGTAGTCACCGAAGCGGTCGTCGAACCGGTGATCGCCGAGTTCCGTGGCGAGAACCGGATTCAGCGCGAGGTAGTCGTTGAAGTACGTCTCGACGACGCGGTAGAGCCCGGCCGCTTCGGCATTCGCCGCCTGCAGCGGCGCCACGATGGCGGACGGCCGCTCCTCCGCGCGCGGCGGTGGCGTCTCCGCGAAATCGCAGCCCACGAGCGCGAGACACCCCGCCAGTCCGTATGCCGCTCCGGAGAGGTGGCGCGACATGACAGTGGTCTGCGTCGGGCGGCCTGGAGCGGCGATCAGCGACGCGCCGCGATCCAGCGCCCGATCTTCGCGTCGAGCACGTCGAGCGGCACCGCGCCGTCGCAGAGCACCTCGCGGTGGAAGTCGCGCACGTCGAACCGTTCGCCGAGCGCGATCTCGGCCCCGTGACGCAGGCCCTGGATCCGCAGGTCGCCGACCTTGTAGCCCAGCGCCTGGCCGGGCCAGGCGATGTAACGCTCCACCTCCGACACCACGTCGGACTCGGCCATTGTCGAGTTGTCGAGCATGAAGCGGATCGCCTGCTCGCGGCTCCAGCCTTTGGCATGCAGGCCGGTGTCGACCACGAGCCGCATGGCGCGCAGCATTTCGTCATTGAGCCGGCCGAACCACTGGTACGGGTCCGTGAAGAGCCCGAGTTCCTTGCCGAGCGATTCGGCGTAGAGCGCCCAGCCTTCGACAAAGGCCGTGTAGTCGCCGCCGAACCGGCGGAAGCGCGGCACGTCCTCGAGCTCCTGCTGGATCGAGATCTGGAAGTGATGCCCCGGCGCCGCTTCGTGCAGCGACAGCGTCTCCATGCCGAATTTCGGCTGCGCCTTCAGGTTGTAGGTGTTGACGTAGAAGATGCCCGGCCGCGAGCCGTCCGCCGACGGCTGCTGGTAGTACGCTCCCGCGGCCGAGGCGGCGCGGAACGCCTCGACTTCGCGCACTTCGTAGTCGGCCTTCGGGAACACCGAGAACAGCCGGGGCAGCGCCGCGTCGATGCGCCGCTTCAGCTCGCGATAGCCCTGCAGCAGGTCGGCCCCCTTCGTGAAATAGAAACGCGGGTCCGACTCGAGGAGATCGAAGAACGCCGGCAAGTCGCCCGCGAAGCCGACCTGGCGCCGCACCGCGTCCATCTCGCCGCGGATGCGCGCCACCTCGGACAGGCCGAGCGCGTGGATCTCGTCCGGCGTCATCGTCGTCGTCGTGTGCTCCTGCACGTAGAACTGATACCAGGCCGCGCCGTCAGGCAGCGCGGTCCAGGCGACGCTCGCGCGCGTCTGTGGCAGGTATTCGTCGCGCACGAAGTCGCGCAGGCGCCGGTATGCCGGCAGCAGTTCCGTCTCGAGCATCCGCGTGTACTCGCCGGTCAGCCGCTCGCGGTCCATGGCCGTGAACGCCGCGGGGAAATCCTTCACGGGCGCGTAATACTGGCTGTCCTGCGCACGCGGCACGATCATGGCGTCGAGCTGCGGCAGCACCTTCTCCATCACGGCGCGCGGCTGCACGACACCGCGCTGCGCACCCGCGCGCATGTTCACGATGGCCTGGTCCATCCACGTGACGAGTCCGTCGAGACGGCGCAGCCACTGGTCGTAGTCCTCGACCGTCCGGAACGGCTGCGCGTTGGTGCCGGAACCGAGCGCGGGCATGATCGTGAGCAGGCTGCCCGCCTGATTGAGCGGCAGCAGTTCGCCGGGGAAACGCCCGGCGCGCGCCTCGCGCTCGCGCTCGCCGAGAAAGATCTCGTAGGAGATCCGGTCCGCGGGTGCGAGCCCTGCCGGGTCGATGGCGCGGATCGCGGCGAGGTAACGCTGATTCGACGCACGCGCGGCCGCGACGTACTCCGGACCGATCGAATTCGGCAGCTGGTCGTCGTAGCGGTCGTCGCCGATGTAGGTCGCGAGCAGCGGGTTCATCCGCAGCATGTCTTCGAACCAGGCATCGAACAGCGCATCGAGCGACTGGCTGGTCGAGGCCGCGCCCACCTCCGCAGCCGCCTCGGCACCGGGCACCGCCGGGCCCGGGAGGACGGACGGCTCCGCCGCGGCGGGCGCTTGCGCAGTGGCGCAGCCGCCGAGCGCGAGCGCCAGCGCGGTGCCGGCGAGACATGGGGCGATGCGGGACATGGCGACGTTCCTGCGGGAGAGCGAGCGGCGATTATAGGTTCGCTTGCGCCGGCGCGGGGTGAGCCGGCTGTCAGCGTGGCCCGGCACGAATGCCCGCGCATCGGTCGCCCTGCTATCCTTGGCCCCTTCCCCACCCGGCATCCTGTCCGATGCGGCGCGGAGCGCGACATGAGTCACCTGCAGTTGAGGGCCGCGGACGGCCATACGTTTTCCACCTACCTGGCCAAACCCACGACAGCCGCGACACGCGGTGGCATCGTGGTCGTGCAGGAGATCTTCGGCGTCACCGGGCACATCGAGCGTGTCGCGGATCAGTTCGCCGCCCAGGGTTACCTCGCCATCGCGCCGGCACTGTTCGACCGCCAGCAGCGCGGCGTCAACCTGCACTATGACGAGGCGGGCTCGAAGGCCGGCTGCGAATTTGCCATGCGGGCCGACACCGCCGGGCTGATGGCCGATCTCGCGGCGTCGATCGACGCCGTCGCGCACACAGGCGCCGTCGGCATGGTCGGCTATTGCTGGGGCGGCCGCGTCGTGTACATGGCCGGCAGCCGCACCCACGCGGCAGCGGGTGTCGTCTACTACGGCGCCGGCATCACACAGGTGCTCGAGCCGGTGCCGCGCTGCCCGATGCAGTTCCACTTCGGGCGCCAGGATGCGCACATTCCGCTCGCCGACGTCGAGCGCATCCGCACGGCCTTTCCGCAGGGCGAGTATCACCTCCATGACGCGGGCCACGGCTTCAACTGCCCCGCCCGCTCGAGTTTCGACGCGGCCGCGGCGCATTCCGCGCTGGAGCGGACGCTGGAGTTCTTCGGCAAGTACGTCGGCTGATTGCGGCAGCGCCGGCGCGGCCGGCCGGAAGACCATCATCGCGGACTGCCGCGGGCGCGGCGTCACGAGGGGGAGATTGCGACACATGGCGTTGAACCTGAAGGACGGCGCATTGCTGCGCCAGCAGTGCTACGTCGACGGGCGCTGGATCGACGCAGCCGGCGGTGGAACGATCGCGGTCACGAATCCGGCCAGTGGAGACGTGCTCGGCACCGTACCGGACCTCGGCGCGACCGAGACCCGCGCCGCGATCGCGGCCGCGAGCGCCGCATTTCCCGCCTGGGCCGCGCGCACGGCCAAGGATCGCGCGAGCCTGCTCCGCAAGTGGTACGAACTCCTGCTGATGCACACGGACGACCTCGCCGTGCTGATGACCGCCGAGCAGGGCAAGCCGCTCGCCGAAGCGAAGGGCGAAGTCGTCTACGCGGCCTCGTTCATCGAGTGGTTCGCCGAGGAAGGCAGGCGCGTCTACGGCGACGTGATCCCGGGGCACCAGCCCGACAAGCGCATCTTCGTGCTGCGCCAGCCGGTGGGCGTCGTCGCCGCGATCACGCCCTGGAATTTCCCGGCTGCGATGATCACGCGCAAGGCCGGTCCGGCGCTCGCTGCCGGCTGCACGTTCGTCTGCAAGCCCGCGACGCAGACGCCGTACTCGGCGCTGGCGATGGCCGATCTGGCGCATCGCGCCGGCATCCCGCCGGGCGTGTTCAACGTGGTCACGGGCTCGGCAGCGGCGATCGGCGGCGAGATGACCTCGAACCCGCTCGTGCGCAAGCTCACCTTCACGGGCTCGACCGAAATCGGCCGGAAGCTGATGTCGCAGTGCTCGGGCACGCTCAAGAAGTTGTCGCTCGAACTCGGCGGCAATGCGCCGTTCATCGTCTTCGACGACGCCGACCTCGATCTCGCCGTGCAGGGCGCGATCGCGAGCAAGTACCGCAACACCGGGCAGACCTGCGTCTGCGCCAATCGCCTGCTGGTGCAGGAAGGCGTCTACGACGCCTTCGTCGCGAAGCTCGTCGACGCGGTGCGCGCGTTGCGCGTGGGCGACGGCCTGCAGGGGCCCACGGAGCAGGGGCCGCTGATCGACGACGCGGCCGTCGCGAAGGTGGAGGAGCACGTCGCCGACGCGCTGGCGAAAGGCGGCAAGGTCGTGCTCGGTGGCAGGCGTCATGCGCTCGGCGGGACGTTCTTCGAGCCGACGATCATCACGCAGGTCCGGCCCGACATGCGCGTCGCGCGGGAGGAGACCTTCGGCCCCGTCGCGCCGGTGTTCCCCTTCAAGGACGAGCAGGACGCCGTGCACATGGCCAACGACACCGAGTTCGGCCTCGCGTCGTATTTCTACACCAGGGACCTGGCGCGCGCGCTGCGCGTCGCGGAGCAGCTCGAGTACGGCATCGTCGGCCTGAACACCGGCCTGATCTCGACGGAAGTCGCGCCTTTCGGCGGCATCAAGCAGTCGGGCACCGGTCGCGAAGGCTCGAAGTACGGCATCCTCGACTACACCGAGCTCAAGTACCTCTGCATCGGCGGCATCCAGTAGACCCGCACCGTTCCGCCACGGCATGACGGATCTGATCGGCACGCCCGACTATGCCCACGGCACGCCCGACCGTGTCGGCGTGCTGCTGGTCAATCTCGGCACGCCGGACGATCCCTCACCCGGCGCCGTGCGCAGGTACCTCGCGGAATTCCTCCGGGATCCGCGCATCATCGAAATGCCCCGCGCGCTCTGGTGGCTGGTCCTGCACGGCGTCATCCTGCGCACGCGGCCGAAGCGCAGCGCGCACGCGTACCGCAGGATCTGGACGCCCGCGGGATCACCACTGCTGCTCGAATCGCGCGCGCTCGGCGACGGCCTCGCGCAGCGATTGCGGCAGCGCTGCGGCGAGCACGTCGTCACCGAACTCGCGATGACCTACGGCCAGCCGTCGATCGCCGCGGCGCTGACGCGTCTGCGGCAGCAGAACGTGCGGCACCTGCTGGTCGTGCCGCTGTATCCGCAGTATTCCTCGACGACGACCGGCAGCGTCTTCGACCTCGTCACGCGCGAGCTGCGTCGCTGGCGCTGGCTGCCGGAGCTGCGCTTCGTCAACCAGTACTGGCAGAACGCGTCGTATCTCGACGCCGTCACCGCCAGCGTCACGCGGCACTGGCGCGACCATGGCCGCAAGCACCTGCTGTTCTCGTTCCATTCGATCCCGAAGCGTTACGCGCTCGCCGGCGACCCTTATCACTGCTTCTGCCAGGCGACCGCACGGTCCGTCGCGCAGCGTCTCGGGCTCGCGACGGGCGAATGGTCGATCGGCTTCCAGTCGCGGTTCGGGCGCGAAGAGTGGCTGCAGCCGTACGCCGACCATCTGCTGCGGGACTACGCGGACCGCGGACCGCGGCAAGTGACGGTCGTCTGCCCCGGATTCGCGACGGACTGCCTCGAGACACTGGAAGAGATGGGCATGCAGAACCGTGACGCATTCCTGGCCGCGGGCGGCACCGCCTACGATTGCGTGCCCTGCCTGAACTCGAACGAGGCCCACGTCGACGTGCTCGAGGACGTGGTCCTGCAGCACGCCGCGGGCTGGCCACTGCAGCCACCGGCGGACCCGGCCGCGGACTCGCGTCGCCGCGCGCTGGCACTCGGCGCGACGCGCTGACGCGGCGATGCTCGACACCTTTCTCGAACTCGGCGTGCCGACGACCGACGTCGCGGCGTCGCTGGCGTTCTACGAATCGCTCGGCTTCGTGCAGGCTTCGGTTGGCGACGCCTGGCCGCACGCCTACGCCGTCGTCACCGACGGCCGCATCAGCATCGGCCTGCACGGTTCGGGTCTCGAGGAGCCCGCGCTCACGTTCGTGGCACCGGACATGCGCTCGCGACTCGACGGCTTCGATGCGCTCGGTCTCGAACCCGAGCACGTGCGCCTCGACGACGTGTCGCTGAACGAGATCCGTTTCCGCGACCCCGAGGGGCAGCTCGTGCGGCTGGTCGAGGCACGCACGTACTCGCCGCCGGCGCTCGAGCCGGGGCACGAGAGCGTGTTCGGCTACTTCGAGGAGTATGCGCTCGGCAGTCGCGACCCCGCGGCCAGCGGACGTTTCTGGGAGGGCCTAGGGTTCGTGGCCTTCGCCGACGATGCGACGCGGGCCGTGTTGTGCTGCCGGCGCGACCTGAACCTCGCGTTCCGCGCGCTGGACATCGATCCGCCGACACTCTGCTTCGTCTCGGACGACCTCGCCCGACGCGTCGTGACGCTGCGCGACCAGGGGCTGTCATTCGCCACGCACGCGCCGAGCGGACTGGATGCGACGGCCACGGCGCTGCTGCGCGGCCCGGACCGGGTCCAGGTGCTGCTCCTGCAGCGCATGACGTAGAATGCGGCTATCTGCAGCCGAGGGAAAACCGCGACATGCCACTGCGTAACACCGCTGAAGCGTACGGCAGCCTGGCCAGGTTCCTGCACTGGGCCATCGTCATCCTGATCGTCGCGCTGTGGCTCCTCCACGAAGGCGCCGAGAATGCCGGCGAAGACACGCCGCAACGCGCCGCGCTCATGGGCTGGCACATCTCGCTCGGCATGACCGTGCTGCTGCTCGCGATCGCGCGCATCGGCTGGCGGATCGCGAACGGCCGTCACCCCGCGCCGCTCGGCGACGTCGTCTGGCAGCACAAGGCGGCGGCCGCGGGTCACGGCCTGCTGTACCTGCTGATCCTCGCGCAACCAGTCAGCGGCTGGCTGGTCGTCTCGACCGCCGGTCGCCCCGTCAGTTTCTTCGGCCTGTTCGACTTCCCGTCGCTCGCGGCGAAGAACCACGACCTGCACGAAGCGATGGAGGGCCTGCACGAATGGCTGTTCAACGCGCTGGTCGTTGTCGCCGTCGTGCACGTCGCGGCAGCGCTGTATCACCACCTGCGGCTCAAGGACGACACGCTGCGTCGCATGTCGCCGTTCCCGGGTTCCCGGGGCTGACCGCCCGCCGCGCCGCTCCGGCCCGGGTGGCGATCGCCGTGTCCGCGTCGCGGGCGACCACCGTCATGCGGCTCGTCTGCACGGCCGCGGGCCTGCTGGCGGTCGAGGCCTGCCAGCGCGCACCGGACACGGTCACGACCCCCGTCACGGCCTCTGTCGCGACACCAGCTCCGGCGGCCGCGCCGAGCCAGGCGAACGCGACGGGGGAAGCGCTCGAAGGACGACTCGACATCGTCGCGTGGCCGGGCTACGTCGAGCGCGGTGCGACCGACCCGAACTACGACTGGGTCACCATCTTCGAGCAGGACACCGGTTGCAAGGTCCACGTCAGGACCGCGGGCTCGTCCGACGCAATGGTCCAGCTCGTGGCACAGGGCGGCTACGACCTCGTCACCGCCTCGGGTGACGCGTCGCTGCGCCTGATCCGCGCCGGCACGGTGCAGCCCGTCGATCTCGGGCGCGTCCCGAGCTTTGCCAACGTCGACGAGCGCCTGCGCAACGCGCCGTGGCACTTCGTCGACGGCCGGCATTACGGCACGCCGTGGCAATGGCTGCCGAACGTGCTCCTGTACGACACGCGCGCATTCCCGACGGCGCCGGATTCCTGGGCCGTGGTGTTCGAGGAACGCAAGCTGGCCGACGGCCGGAGCAACCAGGGCCGCATCCAGGCCTACGACGGGGCGATCTACGTTGCGGACGCGGCGTTGTACCTCATGACGAAGCAGCCCGAGCTCGGTATCACGGACCCGTACGAGCTCGACGAGACACAATACGCCGCCGTGCTGGCGCTGCTGCGCCAGCAACGCACGCTGGTGCAGCGCTACTGGCACGACCCGCACGTCGCCGTGCAGGACTTCACGCAGGGTGGCGTGGTCGCGTCGGGCTCGTGGCCCTTCCAGGTCGACACGCTGACGGCGAACCGACAGCCCGTCGCCAGCGTCGTGCCACGCGAAGGCGCCACGGGCCGCGCCGACACGACCATGCTCGTGAAGAACGCCAGGCATCCCAACTGCGCGTACAAGTGGCTGGAGTGGTCGCTCAACGCCCGCGTGCAGGGCGACGTCGCGGCATGGTTCGGGTCGGTGCCAGCCGTGCCGGCCGCGTGCACCGACAACGCGCTGCTCGGCGAAGCGGGCTGCGCACGCAACGGCTTCGCCGACTTCGACCGGATCCGTTTCTGGCGGACGCCCGAAGCGTCGTGCGCGCAGGGCGCCTGCGTGCCTTACGACCGGTGGGCGACGGACTACGCCGCGATCATGAGCGGGCGCTGACGATCGACGCACGGCGCGCGAACCGCCGGGCGACCGGTCGCGGACGGATGCTCAAACCGCGCCCGCGTGCCTGGCGTGCAGACGACGCGCCTGCTCGAGCAGGCGCCGTCCGAAGCCCTGCGCATCGCAGAACGCGTCGATGCCCGACAGGTCGGGCGGCCGACAGCGCAGGTCGGCGATCCGCGCGACGGGCAAGGGCACGTCGCACGCGATCGCAGTGAGCCGGCGCGACAGCAGCGCGGTCTCGCGGTGCTCGCGCAGGTTGTCGGCGACGAAGCCGGCGCCGCGGAAGCGGAGCTCCCGGACCGCGTCGAGGTTCTCGAAGACGCCCGGAAGCGTGTCGAAGTGCTTGAGCAGCTTCTGCGCTGTCTTGCGTCCGACACCGGGCACGCCGGGTATGTTGTCGACCGCGTCACCCATCAGCGCGAGGAAGTCGGCCATGCGCTCCGGAACGACGCCGAAGCGTTCCTCGATCTCGTCGTAGGCGTAGCGGCGGTCGGCAATCGCGTCCCAGTACACATCGACCGGCGACAACAACTGCGTGAGGTCCTTGTCGCGACTCACGATGGTTACGGGCAGCCCGGCGGCGCGTGCGCGCGTCGCGAGCGTGCCGATGATGTCGTCGGCTTCGTAGCGCGGGCTGCCGAACTGCGCCAGCCCGAGCGCCGCGCAGGCTTCGCGACACAGCGCAAACTGGCGTTTCAGCTCGACGGGTGCCGGTTCGCGATTGGCCTTGTAGGCAGGGTAGATATCGTTGCGATAGCCCTGCGCCAGGCTCTCGTCGAAGGCGACTGCGATGTATCGCGGTGATTCGCGCTCGAGCAGATCCACGAGGAAGCGCGCAAAGCCGAACACGGCGTTGACGGGGTTGCCGTCGCGATCGACCACGTCGACCGGCACCGCGAACCAGGCACGGAAGATGAAGACGCTGGCGTCGACGAGGTAGAGCATGCCGGTCAGGTTTCCCGGTCGGGTCGGCGTCCCGCGAACGCGTCGATGCCCTCGAACGACACGGCGACCAGCGCACGCTTGTCGTCGCGCGGGCTCGCCTGTGCGGACCGCCCGAAGAGACGGCGCGCCGTGCCGGGGGCATTGCCGCGCAGGGCATACACTGCCGCCCGGGCCGGACCGTCCTCGATTGCCGTGGTCATGGCCGCGCAGAATAAGAGATGTGGTGGTCGGCTGGTGCGGCCTGCGGCGCGCGGAACTCGTGGTCCTGGCAGACAATGCGCCCGCCATCGCGCTCTACCGGCGTTTCGGTTCCGCCGTCGAAGGTCGCTGCCGGCAATTCCTGCGACACGACGGCGTCGACCACGACGCGTTGCTCATGGCGCGCCTGGTGGCGGACCCGCCCCGATCGTAGGGGCGACCGGCCGGCCCGGCTATAATGTCGCGGCGCGGCCGGCCGGGACACGACACTTCCCGCCCAAGCTCCTGATTCACGTGGGATTTTGCACCCCGCCGAACCGACGGGAACGGCCCGCATCGCCCAACCGACTGGACTGTCATGCCCGCTTCGAATCTCAAGACTCCGCCCCTGCGCCTGTTGCGCGCCTTCTGCCTGGCGGCGCGCCATTCGAGCTTCAAGGGTGCGGCCGACCGGCTGTCGCTGACGCCGTCGGCCGTCAGCCACCAGGTCAAGGAGCTCGAGGAGGAACTGGGCGTCACGCTGTTCGAACGCCGGACGCGGGCAGTCGTGCTGACGCCGGTCGGCCGCCAGTTGCTCGAGGATCTCGAGCCGGCCCTCGAAGCCGTGGCCGCCGCCATCGCCCGCACGGCCCACGGCGGATCGGTGCGACGTCAGCTCTCGGTCATCATGCCGCCATTTTTCGCGAGCGAGCTGTTCGCGCCCCGCCTGCCGCAGTTCCACGAGGGGCATCCGAACATCGACCTGCAGATCAACACCAGCGACCCGCGTCCCGGGCAGCACTCCAGCTACAGCGACCTGTCGGTGATCCTCGCGCCGCAGCCCCCGGAGGACGACGAGTTGCAGGTCGAGCGGCTGCTGCCGCTGCGGCTCGTCGTGGTGGCGTCGCCCAAAGTCGCCGCGGCGATGGCGGGCAAGCGCGGGGCACGGGCGTTCGACGGCCAGACGCTGATCGTGCACCGCAGTTTTCGCACGGACCTCTGGGACACCTGGCTGGCCGGCATGAAGCTCGACCGGCGCCGGCTCAAGAGCATCGTCGAGTTCGACAACATGACGGCCGTCGCCCGCGCGACGGAACGCGGCGGCGGCGTCGCACTGATGCCCGCGCTGATCTGCGAACCGTGGTTCGAGAAGGGTGTGCTCGCACGCGTGGAGGGCTTCGACCACGTCGCGGACGAGGCCTACTATCTGGTCGCGCGTCGCAGCGACATCGAGCGCAGCGAGGTCCGGGCCTTCACCGACTGGCTGATCGAGCAGTTCCGCGTCGCGGAATGAGGCGCGCGGGCTGGACTGCGCCCGGATTGAATGATGAACGCTCATTCATCGTGTGATGAACAATCGTTTGTCGCATTGCAGCATGAGGCCTACTCTCTCCCCTGTCCCGCGGGCACATGAAGCGGCCCGAAGCGCACTCCCCCTGCGGCTTCGGTCCCTTCCCCGCTGGAACTTGCCGGGTGGCTGGGGCGCACTCCCCCTGCGGCTCCACACCGTCCCGGCAAGTTTTTATTCCGGAAAAGGCGCCCCACGGCGCCTTTTTCATTTCTGCGGGCGTGTCAGCCGTGTCCGCGAGTCATTGCTGCCTGCGACTCAGCCGCTCGTGCAGCGGGCTCGAACGCGGAAAATGGGCGAGCAGGTATTCCATCTGGTCGGCCAGCACGCGCCGACCCTTCAGATAGATGTACTCGGCGTAGCTAGGCGTGAACGGCACGGCGATGAGCTGCATCTTCGCCTGCTCCGGCGTGCGCCAGGCCTTGAGGTTGTTGCAGCGCCGGCAGGCGGTGACGACGTTGTTCCAGTTGTCCTGGCCGCCGCGCGAAAGCGGCGTCACGTGCTCACGCGAGAGCTGGCTGGTCGGGAAGCGCTGGCCGCAGTACAGACAAAGGTGCGCGTCGCGCCGGAACAGGGTCTCGTTGTTGAGCGGCGGCACGTAGCCGTGGTGCCGATTGCCGGGGTTGTGGCTGTGCCCGATCGTGGCGACGATCGAGCTGACCTGGACCACGGTGCGCTGGCCCGTGCGCGCGCTGACACCGCCGCGCAGCGCAAACAACGTCTGGCCGAAGGCGTAGGCCACCTGACCCATGAAATGCAGCCGGACCGCGTCCCTGTAGTCGATCCACTCCAGGGGCATGCCGGAGACATCGGTGCGCAGCACTTCCTGCGAGAGCGCATGCATGCGGTGAAGATACGGTACCTCTGTGCAATAATCCATGGTCGACTTCTGGCTGCGCCCATGAATATCCCTTGCCGGGCAGCGAGTTAGCCCGAGCGGGGGCAGGGAGCATTGCTCGGCCGATGCCATGGATCAATGCACCCACGGCGTACCCTCACCCCGGACTCCTGTCCGTCGCCGCGGTGCGTCGCGGCCGGCGGGGCTGCCGTTGAACTGACGAGGTCATCATGTCGCTCACGATCGGAGTACCGCGCGAGACCTTCCCCGGCGAACGGCGCGTCGCCACCGTACCTGAGGTCGTCGAGAAGCTGGTCAAGCTGGGCTTTGCCGTCTGCGTGGAATCGGGCGCAGGCGCTGCGGCCGATTTCGGCGACGAGGCCTACGCAGCCGCGGGCGCACAGGTCGTCGCGGGTGCCGCGGAGCTCTACGGTGCCGCCGACGTCGTGTTCAAGGTCCGGGCGCCGACGCCGGACGAAGTGACGCGGCTGCGGCCGGGCAGCACGCTCGTGAGCTTCCTCTGGCCCGCGCAGAATCCCGAACTCATGCAGGCGCTGGCCGCGCGCCAGCTGACCGTGCTTGCGATCGACTCGCTGCCCCGGCAGCTCTCGCGTGCCCAGAAGATGGATGCGCTGACCTCCATGGCCAGCATCAGCGGCTACCGCGCGGTGATCGAGGCCGCCAACGCCTTCGGCCGCTTCTTCAACGGTCAGGTGACGGCCGCAGGCAAGGTTCCGCCAGCCAAGGTGTTCATCGCCGGTGCCGGCGTGGCGGGTCTGGCCGCGACCGGCACGGCCGCCAACCTCGGCGCCATCGTGCGCGCCAACGACACGCGCGCCGAGGTCGCCGACCAGGTCACCTCGCTCGGCGGCGAATTCGTCAAGGTCGACTACGAGGAAGAAGGCTCGGGCGGCGGCGGTTACGCCAGGGTCATGAGCGAGGGCTTCCAGCAGGCCCAGCGCGAGATGTACGCGAAGCAGGCCCAGGACGCGGACATCATCATCACGACGGCGCTGATCCCGGGCAAGCCCGCGCCGAAGCTCATCACCACCGACATGGTGCGGAGCATGAAGCCCGGCAGCGTCATCGTCGACATGGCGGCGGAGCAGGGCGGGAACTGCGAACTCACGGTGCCCGGCGAGGCCGTCGTGCGTCATGGCGTCACGATCATCGGTTACACCGACCTCGCGAGCAGGCTCGCCCGGCAGGCGTCGACGCTGTACTCGACCAACCTGCTGCGCCTGACCGAGGAGCTCTGCAAGACCAGAGACGGCGTCATCGAGGTCGACATGGAGGACGACGCCATCCGCGGCCTCACGGTCGTCAAGGAGGGCGTGATCAGCTGGCCGCCACCGCCGCCGAAGCTGCCGGCCGCGCCACCGCCGGCCGCCGGGTCCGTCGCAGCGGCTGCGGCCGCACCGGCCGCGAAGAAGTCGTCACACGGGCACGGCGGCGGCGAGCCCGCGTCGGCCCGCAGCGTCGCCGTGCTGTTCGGTGTCGGGGCGCTGCTGTTCTGGCTCGTCGGCGCATTCGCGCCGGCCTCGTTCCTGGCGCACTTCACCGTGTTCGTGCTGGCGTGCTTCGTGGGCTACATGGTGATCTGGAACGTCACACCGTCACTGCACACGCCGCTCATGAGCGTCACGAATGCGATCTCGAGCATCATTGCGGTCGGCGCGCTGATCCAGGTCGCGCCGCCGCTGGTCGCGGGGACGGCACAACGGCCCGACGGCCTGATCCTCGGCCTCGCCGTGGTCGGGCTCACGCTCACGGCGATCAACATGTTCGGCGGCTTCGCCGTCACACGTCGCATGCTCGCGATGTTCCGGAAATAAGAGAGCCGCCGGCATGACTTCCAACCTCGCAACGATGGCGTACATCGCCGCCACCATCCTGTTCATCCTGAGCCTCGGCGGCCTGTCGAACCCGGAGACGGCGCGACGCGGCAACCTCTACGGCGTCGTCGGCATGACCATTGCCGTGCTCGCGACGGTGTTCGGCCCGCGCGTCACGACGGCCGGCCTGCCGTGGATCGTCGGCGCACTCGCGATCGGCGGGGCCATCGGCCTCTACGCCGCGAAGCGAGTGCAGATGACCCAGATGCCGGAACTCGTCGCGCTGATGCACAGCCTCGTCGGCCTCGCGGCATGTCTCGTCGGCTTCGCCAGCTACGTCGACACGTCCATCGTGTTCGAGGGCGCCGAGAAGGCGATCCACGAGGTCGAGATCTATCTCGGCATCCTGATCGGCGCCGTGACGTTCTCGGGCTCGGTCATCGCCTTCGGCAAGCTCAACGGCCGCATCGACGGCAAACCCGTGCTGCTGCCCGGCCGTCACTGGCTCAACCTCACCGGCCTGCTGGTCGTGATCTGGTTCGGCGCGCGGTTCCTGCACGCGCCCGACATCGCGGCCGGCATGCTGCCGCTCGTGGTCATGACGGTCATCGCGCTGCTGTTCGGCGTGCACATGGTCATGGCGATCGGCGGCGCCGACATGCCGGTCGTCGTCTCTATGCTGAACAGCTACTCGGGCTGGGCCGCGGCGGCTACCGGCTTCATGCTGTCGAACGACCTGCTGATCGTCACCGGCGCACTGGTCGGCTCATCCGGCGCGATCCTGTCGTACATCATGTGCCGCGCGATGAACCGCAGCTTCCTCAGCGTGATCGCGGGCGGCTTTGGCACGGGCGGTGGCGCCCCCGCTGCCGCCGCAGGCGGGGCGCAGCCGGCCGGCGAAGTGACCGCCATCAGCGCCGACGAAACCGCCGACCTGCTGCGCGACGCGAACAATGTGATCATCGTCCCGGGCTACGGCATGGCCGTCGCGCAGGCGCAGCACACGGTCTACGAGATCACCCGGCTCCTGCGCGGCAAGGGCGTGAACGTGCGTTTCGGCATCCATCCGGTGGCGGGCCGCATGCCCGGTCACATGAACGTGCTGCTCGCCGAGGCCAAGGTGCCGTACGACATCGTGCTCGAGATGGACGAGATCAACGATGACTTTCCGCAGACCGACGTTGCGATGGTCATCGGCGCCAACGACATCGTGAACCCGGCCGCCGAAGACGACCCGACGAGCCCGATCGCCGGCATGCCCGTGCTGCAGGTCTGGAAGGCGAAGACCTCGATCGTCATGAAGCGTTCGATGGCCTCCGGTTACGCGGGCGTCGACAATCCGCTGTTCTACAAGGACAACAACCGGATGCTGTTCGGCGACGCGAAGAAGATGCTCGACGAGGTGCTCGGCGCGCTGAAGTAAGGTGCCGGGAAGCAAGGTGGGGGTGTTACGGCCCTGCGGAAACTGACCAGACCCAGACCGAAACACCTTGCAGTCGTCAGCGGACCACCTGGGCGGTTTCCGAATCCCGTAACACCGGCACCTTGTCAGGATGCGAATCACCGTCACACCGGGCCCTGGTGATCGGGGCGATGTCGGCGAGGCGGAATTCCGCGGGCTGCAATTGCCGGGTCGCGCGCAATTCGACAAGCACGGCGTGGCGCGCAAGCCGCGCCCGTGCCGCGTCGCGGCACGGATTCCACCGGCGGGGATTGGGCAGGATGCCGGCGAGCAGTGCGGCCTCCGCCCAGTCGAGCTGGTCCGCCGCCTTGCCGAAATAGCGGCGTGACGCCGCCTCGACGCCGACGATGCCGTCGCCCCACTCGGCCACGTTCAGGTAGACGGTCAGGATCTCGTCCTTGGTCAGTGCGCGCTCGAGGCGCCGCGCCAGGATGGCCTCACGAATCTTGCGTCGCAGCCGCTTGTCCGGGCTCAGGAACAGGTTCTTGACCACCTGTTGCGTGATGGTACTGGCGCCGCGCTCGTAACGACCCGCGCGCAGGTTGATCACGAGCGCCCGGCCGATTTCCGGGTAATCGAGGCCCGAGTGAAAGTAGAAGCCCGGGTCCTCCCAGGCGACGACCGCTACACGGACGCGCGGGGAGATGGCCCACAGCGGCAGCCACGTTCCGTGGCCGAGAGGCTGCCAGTGCTCGAAGAGCTGGCCGCGCAGAGCGTCCGCGGCCGGAAGGCGGCTCGCCTCCCAGGCCAGCCAGCCGGCCAGCAGCGGTGCCGCGGCCGCCGCCGCCATCACCCCCCGCCATCCGCGCCGCACCCTGCGGCCGCCTGCGCCGTCAGTGGCTGCCGCCGTAATGCGGACGCGGCGGAGGCGGCTTCTCGTGCCACTCCGCGCGGAACCGTGCATAAGCGCTGCGCCCGTGCATCAGGTACTCGATCGCGCCCGGTCCGAGCTTGAGGATGAGCCCGAAACCCAGCAGCCCCGGCGTGGGAATGCTCTTCGTGACATAACGCGCGTCGACCGAAGCCATGTAGTCGCGGCCGCGGATCGGGCCGGACGGCGAGGGGCAGTCCGTCGGCTCGATCAGGAATACCGACATGCCCGCGGCATCGGTCGTCGTGCGCAGGCCGCCCGCCGTGCCGGTCAGCAGGCTGCCGTTGCGCAGCATCTCCGAGTGCATGTGCAGCAGCGGCGACAGTTCCGGACGGAAGTCCCACGTCAACTCGACGTCCTTCAGCCCGCCGTTGGGCGGCATCTGCTTGCCGGCGAGCCAGCCGCACTTCAGGACCGAGTCCGGCACGCCCTGCGAGTCGAACGTGACCGTCGCCTGGATGCCGGCCACGTGGCCTTCGCCGCCGTGCCGCAGGTGAATCGTGTACGGCTGGGGCTCGAGCTTGATGTTCATGCCATACAACACGAGCAGGTCGCCGATGGCGCCGGCGACGCCAGTCGCATTGCCGATGAATCCGATCGCCTTGCCCGCCGCGCCCGGCAGTTCCTGCCCGATCTCGCCGAGGATGTCCGTGCCGCGGCCCCAGTAGCCCTGCTCGTCGTCGCCCTTGATCATGTCGCAGGGCGAGCCCGCGTGCGCCGTCGACACCAGCGACGGCAGCCAGTCGAGGCTGACTTTCCGTCCCTTGCCCGGCGGGCGCGTGAAGAAGTCGAGCATGATGAGGGCCGACTGCAGCGGATCGACGCGGACGCGCGGATCGGTGAAACGAGCCGTTTCGTCGAGGGAATACGGCACGCCTTGCTGCCGGGCGAGGCCGTCCGTGAGCAGCACGATGAAACTCATCGGGTCGTCGGGCTTCTGCACGGCCTTGCGGTAGCGGCGCTCGAGTGCCTGCGAAAGGGCCGTCACTGCCGGCCCGGGTTCCTCGAGCGACAGCAACCCCGCACCGAGCATCGCGCCGTGGTCGGCATAGCTCATGTCGTTGTTCTGGTGGAACGCGTGAGCGAGCATCCGCCACTGGAAATCGTAAAGGAACAGATCCGTCGGCTTGCGTTCTGCGCCGGCCAGCAACTGGCGCCCCTCGTGCGTATAGATGCCGAGGTGGATCCGCTCGAACGCCGTCCGCATGAGGTCGGCCACCTCCTGCTCGCTTTTCGCGCCCGCGATCTGGCCCGCGAGCACGTAGGCCGGATGGCTGGCGAGCGGATGGCTGAGGTACGGATTGACCCCGGGCGCCGCGGCCGGTGGCGGGGTAGGCTGCACGATGCGCACCTCGTGGCCCTGCCGCTCGGCCTTGCGCACGCATTCCTGGTCGCCCGCCGTGCATTCGACGACGACTGGCTGCATCGCCTCGGAGGCCTTCTGCCTGATCGCGCCCTCGGCGGCGCGCTTGAGGTCGTCGAACAGGCTGCCGGCGAGCGCCATCGGCCCGGACAGCACCGCGAACGCCGCGACGATCCGCAGCGTCGCCCGGACGGCACGACGAGAGGCCACAGATGCATTGCCGCGCATGTCTCTCCCCCCCCCCTGGATTCTCTTGACCGGAGCCGGACCGCCGGTCGCGCGTCGGGCGGCTGTTTTGACTCCCTTTTAGCGCATCGCGTCGCCGCTGCACAAGAAAGATGCGGTGACGGATTCCCCCCCCGATTCGCGACACAGCGCGTGCCACATCTGTGAGCCGCATCGCAGTCGGGACCTGTCGCGCCTCTAGATCGGCCCACGCCGGCCGACATCGCTGACAGACCAGAGGGACTGACAAGGGGGGCTGGGCCCCCATGAGGAGACCGCGTCGTCGGCACTACGCTGGATCGTGCCGGAACCGTCCCACCGACATGCGCAGACCGACCTCGCGCCTTGCCGTCATGCACGACGGCTGCACGCTGCTCGAGACCATGATCGCGGTGTTCGTCACCGCCATGTTGCTCGCGGAGGCGGCGCTCGCGGGCATGCGCGCCCCGCTGACGGCCCCGCAGAGCCGCGACGACACCGTGCGCGCGCGCGACGGTACCTTCGTCGGCCTCGCCGCGGACTACTGACGTGGCCGGGCGGCTCGCGGTCAATCTGCGCACCCGCATCGCACGCGATGCATTCACGACCTTCCTGATCGCGGCGGCATTGCCCCTGCTGGTCGCCGGGCTGGTCGTCGAGCCGCTGGCCCACTCGCGACTGACGCGCCAGGCGCAGTTGCGACTGCAGGGCGCCGCCGAGGCCTACGGGCTCGCCGTGTTCAGCCGCCTCGAACTGGCGGAGCGCTCGCTGACCCTCGCGCCGGCGGCTGCGGGCCGGCCTGCCGTGACCGACCCGATCGACGCGTTCATCACCGTCGTCACCGAACGTACGGGCGGTGCGACGAACCCGCGCGACGACGCGCTGGCCGCGCCCGTGCTCGAGGAAGCCCGTCGCCGACTCGCCGCCTCGTCGACGCCGCTGATCGTCATGGAAGTCGTCGGCCGCCCCGCCGGCAACATCCTGCTGGCGGCGAGGCGGCCGAACGGGGTGGCCTACGGCGTGCTGCGGCCGGACTACCTGTGGGGCGACCCCGAGCACTTCCCCGCCGGACTCGGCTTCTGCGTGCGCTTCGCCTCCGGCCACCAGGTCTGCCACTCCCGCCCGACCGACGAACTCGACGCGCAACCGACGCTGCGAGGCCACCGGGACCTGTTCCTGCGCGCGGCCTTCGGCGCAGACAACTGGCGCATCGAAGCGCGTCAGGCACGGTCGGAAGCCCTCGCCTCGCTGCACGTCCTGCGTCTCGGCTGGCTGATCGCCTTCGTCACCTGCTTCGCGCTCGGCGTCCTGCTCAGCCTCATGCGCATCCGGCGCCGGCACGCGCCGCTCGAACAGCTCATGGCGGCGACGGAACGCATCGAGCATGGCGTGCTCGACCAGCCCGCCGCGATCGCGAGCGGCGACGAGTACGCGATCGTCGGCGGGGCACTCGACCGCGCCGCGCTCGCCCTGCGCGACCAGCTCAGATTGCAGGGCATCCGGGCGCGGCTCGACCGCGCCATCGTGCGTGCGGAGCCGCTGGAATCGACGTTCGCGGACCTGCTGCCGGAAATCGGCGGACTGATCGGCTGCGAGGGAGCGCTCGCGATCCTGATCCAGCCCGATGGACGCAGCGCCCGGCTGTTCCTCAGCACGGGTGACGCAATGTCCATCGGTGGCGAAGTCGTGATCGAGGCGGTCGAGCCGCTGCGGCGCGCGGTCGCGGCCGGCGTACTCGAGTCGACGTCGCACGCGGACTCGCGCCTGCTGCAACCGGTGTGGCGCGCGGGGTACCGCCGCGCCGCGCTGTGGCCGATCCAGTCCGAGGAAGGGCTCGCGGGCGCCCTTGGCGTGACGTGCACGGGCTGTCTCACGGCGACGAGCCAGGAGGCCGGGCGTCGTCTCGCGGACCACCTGGCGATCGCCGTCTCCGACATGCGGCGGCGCGAGGAACTCGTGCACCGCGCTCACCACGACGACCTGACCGGGCTGCCGAACCGCACGCTGCTGCTCGAGCGACTGCAGTTCGAATGCCGGCGCGCCGCGCTGGCCGGAACGCGGCTCGCGGCACTGTTCGTCGACCTCGATCGCTTCAAGCTGCTCAACGACTCGCTCGGCCACGGCGCCGGCGACGCGATGCTGCGCGCGCTCGCCGGGCGTCTCGTCGATCTCCTGCCGCACGATGGCACCGTGGCGCGGCTCGGCGGCGACGAGTTCATGCTGGTGATCGAGATCCGCTCGGCCGACGACGCGGCGCGATTCGCGACGCGCGTGATGAGCGCGATCAGCGCGCCCGTGACCGTCCTCGGCAGCAGCTTCATCTGTTCCGCGTCGATCGGCATTGCCGTGTTTCCCGACGACGGCGACGATGCCGCGACGCTCATGCGCAACGCGGACACCGCGATGTATCGCGGCAAGGCGCGCGCACGCGGTTCGGTCGTGTTCTTCGAGGACAGCATGAACGCCGCACTGCAGCGTCGCGTGTATCTCGAACGCGAGCTGCGCGCCGCGCTGCGCGGGCGACAGATCTGGCCGGCATTCCAGCCCAAGACGGAACTGCGCAGCGGTCGTCTCTGCGGCGCCGAGGCGCTCGCACGCTGGACGCACCCCGAGCAGGGCCCGATCTCGCCGGGCGAGTTCGTGCCCGTCGCCGAGGAGGCGGGGCTGATGCCGGAACTCGGCTGGCTGATGCTCGAATCGTGTTGCGAGCAGATCGCGCGCTGGCGCGACGCGGGCATCGACGTCGTGCCGGTGGCCGTCAACGTGTCGATGGTGCAGCTCACGGACAACGGCTTCGCGAGCCGGGTGCTCGACACGCTGGCGCGCTTCGACCTGCCACCGCACTGCCTCGGCATCGAGGTGACGGAGAGCATGCTGATCCAGCAGCTCGACGTCGTGCTGCTGCAGCTCGAACGACTGCGGGATGCCGGCATCGAGATCGGCATCGACGACTTCGGCACCGGCTACTCGTCGCTGGCGGCGTTGCGCCGCCTGCCCGCCGACGTGCTGAAGATCGACCAGTCGTTCGTGCGCGACATGGCCGCGAGCGCCGACGGCCTCGTGCTGGTGGAGACGATCATGGCGATGGCGCGCGCGCTCGGCCACACGGTCGTGGCGGAGGGCGTCGAGACGCCGGAACAGCTCGCGATCCTCGACGAGATGGGCTGTCATCAGGCGCAGGGCTGGCTGATCGCGCCACCCCTGCCGGCGGCGGAGTTCGCCGAACTGCTCGTGCCCGCCCGTGAGTTGCGGAGCGCGGCGATCGCCGCGGCGTGAGACCCGGAGGAGACCAGGAGGTGCCGGTGTGACGGTTCCGGCAACTCCCCGGCACACCGGGTTACCGGAGCCGTAGCACCGGCACCCCGGCCGGATCGAGCCATTCGAGCAGGCCGAGACCGAACGCGGCGGCTCCGAACAGCACGAGCAACAGCCCGCCAAGCAGCGCGGGCGCATGCAGCAGGCCGACGGCGAGCCGGTCGCGCCACGAACGCGTCGCCCGGCGGAATCCGATCGCGAAGCCGAGCCCGTAACAGATCAAGCCTGCCCCGAGCGGCAGCAGCGCGCGATGCGGGCGCGCGAGCAGCGCGTCCCGCAGGGCATCGGTGCTCATGCCCGCCAGGTACGCCAGCGCGACGACCAGCACACTGGCGCCGAGGATGGCCCAGGCGAGGCCATAGGGCACGGCGGCCAGACCCTCGTAGATGAAATAGCGATGCGTGCGCGGCGTCATCGTGCCACCGCGAATGAACAGCAGCCGCCTCTCACGGAGCGCGAATGCGCCGATCGCGATCGCGTTCAGTCCGAGGCCGGCGACGCCGGTGGCCGCCAGACGCGACAGGCCGAGCGCAAAGCCGCCAGTCAGTGCCGCAAACGACAGTGCCGGCGCGACGAAGCACTGCGCCATGACACGACGCTCGACGCGTGCGTATTCGTCGTCAGTGGCTGGAATGCGTCCGCCGGTGAACGGCAGCGGCGGATCGGGAATGCCGGCAGTCGCATCGCCCCGATGCGACTCGACCGCCGATGTCGGCGCATCATCGCGCATGATCCTGGTGTCCCGGTATGTCTCGGTGCCGGTGTTGCGGTATCGGCAACCCGGTGTGCCGGAGGGGTTGCCGAAACCGCAACACCGGCACCTTACGCCCGATCGTCGCGGTCGTCGCGCCGGTCCTCGTGACGTCGGCGCATGCGCTCGCGCTCCTCCGGCGTCGCGTCCCGCCACTTCTGCTTCATGCGCTCCCGCTCTTCCGGCGACATTTCGCGCCAGCGCTCGCGCAGTTCGTCGCGCCGCTCGGGTGGCAGGTCGCGGTACTTGTGGTAACCCTCGCGCAGGCGCTGCTGGTCCTCCGGTGGCAGCTCGCGAAACCGTTCGTAACGCTCGCGGGCGCGCTGACGGTCCTCGGGCGGCAGGTTGCGCCAGTGCTGCATGCGTTCGCGGGCGCGCGAGCGCTGTTCCGGCGACAGCTCGCCCCATCGCTCGGCGCCGCGCGCCATCGCCTCGCGTCGCGCGGGCGGCAGCGCATCCCACTGGCGGCGGTATGGCTCGAGCACGCGCTGCTGCTCGGGCGACAGGTCCGACCACGCGGGCCCCGCCGCGGCGGCCGCGTCGCGATCGCCGTCGGCCCGCACGACCGGCGCGCCCAACACGAACGCCACGAGCAGGGCGTGGACGAGTGCTTTCCTGACTCGAACGACGTTCATCGGTGCTCCACGGCGGCCGTCATCCCTGGCCATTGCTGCTGTCGGCGGCCGCGACCCATTCGTAGAACTCGAGATCCTCGTCAGCCGTCGCGATCTCGAACTCCTCACCCGCCGCGAGCATCTCGAGCGGCTCGCGCCCTGCCGTTGCCGGATCGGCGGCGACGACGCCGGGCTCCGGAGCCCTACCGCCCGGCAAGCGCAGCAGCAATGCAGCCGCCAGCACGCTGGCGGCCAACGTGCCCGCGATCCAGCCCCGGCGTGCGCCGCGCGAGCGCGTGGTGCCTGTGGCCACCGCGACGGCGCGCTGCCGGGCCGCCTGCAGCCGCGCCAGCGTCGGCGCGTCGAGTGCGTCGGCGCCGGCCTCGAAAACCGCGCGCGCGCGGCGCTCGAATGACTCGAACCCGTGGTCTTCGGTCATCATGTCCACACCTCGGCGAGTTCCACGCGCAGCGCCTGCAGCGCGCGGAAATAATGCGTCTTCACGCTGCCTTCGGAACAGCCCATCGCCGCCGCGGTCGCGGCGACGTCGAGGCCCTCGAGACAGCGCAGCGAAAAGGCCTCGAGCTGACGGGTCGGCAGGCGGCGCAGGGCGCCTTCGAGGTGCTCGATCGCTTCGCTCGCGACGAGCCGCTCACCGGGCCCGGGCGCGTGATCGGCCACCTGCTCGAGCGGATCGGGCGCACCGTCGTCGTCGACGTGCGCAGCACCTCCCGGCAACAGTCCGAAAAACCGGCGTCGCACGCCGGTGCGGCGCTGCTGGTCGTGGATCGCGTTGTAGAGGATCCGGTAGAACAGCGGGCGCCACTCCCCGGCCGGTCGCGACGCGTAGTGCTCGGCGAGCCTGAGCATCGCGACCTGCACGGCGTCGTGCGCGTCATCGGCGTCGCGCAGCGCGAGCCGTGCGATCCGGAAGGCGCGGCGCTCAACGTCCGCGAGAAAGCGGTCCAATTCGCGGGCGTGCGCGGCGTCCAGGCGGTTCTCCTCGCGCGCGGCGGCCGAAACGGGCCCCGGACCGCGAACGGTGTCGTCGAGACTAGCAAAACCCGTCATCCGGTAGACTGCCGCCCCCCGCGGATCCATGATCGATGCGACAAGAACGCGTGCGCGGTCAGTGGGTTGACGCGTCCCGATGGCAGCCGGAGATGTTCACGTCCACCCACGCCGATCGCAGCACGCTTGTCAAGCCCCGGCGCAGCGGCGGGCCGCGTTCGGCAGGCGCGGACCTTGCGGCTCCAAGCCTTTGAATCTAAAGGCAAATGGACTCCGCGGCGATTTTGTGGTCAGTTCCCAAAACCTCTCGGCGGATTCGGCACTTGGGCCACATTCACGCAAGTCATCCACAAAGTTGTCCACAGGCGCTGTGGACAACACATCCGGTTCGCCGGTCGTGACGGAACCGCTGCTCGGCGTCGCGCTCGACGCCCCGTTACGGCGGCTGTTCGATTACCGCTCGCCGCCCACCGTGGCTCCGCCCGGCCTGCGGCCGGGCCAGCGCGTCTGGGTGCCGTTCGGGCGCCGCAAGGTGGTCGGCGTGGTGGTCGAGCTGCGCGAGGGATCCGACGTTCCCGAGGGCCGGCTCAAGAGCGCCATTGCCGTCATCGACGACACGCCGATTCTCGATGCGACGCTGCTCGACCTGCTGCGCTGGGCGGCGGAGTACTACCGGCATCCGCCCGGCGAGGTGATCGCCGCGGCGTTGCCCGTCGCCCTGCGCCAGGGCGCCGAGGCCGAGGCAACGCTGGAGCGCTGGGTGCTGAGCGCCGCGGCGCGGACGGGTGACGTCCCGCCGCTCGGCTCGCGAGCCAACCGCCTGCGTGAAATGGCGGACTGGCTCGGTGCGCACGAGCCCGCGGGCGCCGCCGAACTCGCCGCAGTGTCGCCGCGCTGGCGCGACCACCTGCGGGAACTCGAAAGACGCGGCTGGGTGACGCGCGTGCGTGGCGCGGCCGACGCCGTCGAGCCGGCCGGTGCCAGTGAGCCGTTGCCCGGGCCATCGCTCACACCCGAGCAGGCAACGGCCGTGGACGCGATCGCCGCGGCTCACGGCCGCTTCGCGCCGTTCATGCTGCACGGCGTGACCGGCAGCGGCAAGACCGAGGTCTACCTGCGCGCCATTGCGGACGTCGTCGCGCGCGGCGACCAGGTGCTGGTGCTCGTGCCGGAAATCTCGCTGACGCCGCAACTCGTGGCGCGCTTCGCGGCGCGCTTCCCCGGTCCGCTCGCGGTGCTGCATTCGGGCCTCACCGACACGGAGCGCCTGCAGGCCTGGCGCGCGGCGCGTGCCGGGACGGCGCCGATCGTCATCGGCACGCGTTCCGCCGTGTTCGCGCCGCTCGCGCGACCCGGACTGCTGGTCGTCGACGAGGAGCACGACGCTTCGTACAAGCAGCAGGAAGGCTTCCGCTACTCGGCGCGCGACCTCGCACTCGTCCGGGCGCAGCGGCATGGCATCCCGATCGTGCTCGGCTCGGCGACACCCTCGCTCGAGAGCCTGGAACGCGTGCGTGCCGGACGGACGCGGCTGCTCGAGTTGCCGACCCGCACGGCGGGCGCGAAGCCACCGACCCTGCATCTCGTCGACCTGCGCGCGCACGCCTCGACGCAGGGCATGGCGACGCCGACGATCCTCGCCGTGCAGCGCCACCTCGCGGCGGGCGGCCAGGTGCTCGTCTACCTGAACCGGCGCGGTTACGCGCCGACGCTGTTCTGCCCCGGCTGCGGCTGGGTGGCGCCCTGCCCGCGCTGCGACGCCCGCTTCACCGTGCACCAGCGCGAACGGTCGCTCGAATGTCATCACTGCGGCACGCACCGCCCGATTCCGGCGACGTGCCCGGTCTGCGGCGAGCCGGTGAAGCCCGTCGGGCAGGGGACGGAGCGCGTCGAGGAGACGCTCGCGGCGATCTTTCCGGACGTGCCGCTCGCCCGCATCGATCGCGATGCGATGCGCCGGCGCGGCGCGCTCGAGGAGACGCTGCAGCGCGTGCACGACGGCACCGTCCGGCTGCTCGTCGGCACGCAGATGCTGACCAAGGGACATCACTTTCCCGAGGTGAGTCTCGTCGTCGTGCTGAACGCGGATCAGGGGCTGTTCGGCACCGACTTCCGTGCGTCGGAGCGCCTCGCGCAGACCATCGTGCAGGTGGCGGGCCGGGCCGGCCGCGCCGGGCGGCCGGGCGAGGTGCTGATTCAGACGGAATACCCGGGTCATCCGCTGCTGCAGCAGCTCGTGTCGGGCGGCTACGACGCCTTCGCGACCGCCGCACTCGTCGAGCGCGAGCAGGCGCGGTGGCCGCCGTTCGCGCGTGTCGCCCTGCTGCGCGCGGAAGCGGCGGGCCGGGCGACGCCCACGGCGTTCCTGGAGCAAGCACGGTCGCTGGCGGAACGTTGTCGCGGCTCCGATCCAGTCGACGTACTGGGCCCTGCAGCGGCGCCCATGGAACGGCGCGCCGGGCATTTCCGCGCGCAGTTGCTGCTGCACGCCGCGTCGCACTCGCCACTGCAGCGCGTGCTCGCGCGCTGGGTACCACTGCTCGAAGAAGCCCCCATCGCACGGAAAGTGCGATGGGCGCTGGACGTCGACCCGCTCGAGCTGTTCTAGACCTGTCCCTGCAGTCCGGCCAGGCTGGTGCGCAGCCGGCGCAGGCCGTATTTCTTCCGGCTGAGCACGGTGTCCCGGCAGGCGCCGGTGGCCGTGACCATCGCCTCGATGCTCTGCTCCGCCATCCACAGCCGGATCACCACCCGCTGGGGCTCCGGCAGTCGATCGATCGCCTGTCGGACCGTGCCCGTTACGTGCGCGCAGTGACACAAATTCGCCGGGTCGGCTGCGCCGTCTGCCGGATCCGACTCCACCAGAGACGCGATCGTCAGCGCATCGTGCACAACCGTCCGCGCGGAACCGTGTTTGCGGACGCATTCGTCCAGAAACAGGTTTCGCGCTGCCGCGAACAGGTAGCTGCGCATCGCGGCATCGTCGTCCGGCAGGAAGCGGCCGGCACGTGCGGCCTCCAGCATCTTGAGCCACAGCTGCTGCGCAAGGTCTTCGGCGACCTCGGTGCGACGCGTCAGGCTGCGCAGGAAGCCACGCAGCATGTCTCCGTAGCGTGCGGCAAGCACGGCAAAGCGCACTTCGATCTCGGAGTCGGCATCCAGGGCAGGGCCGGGCGCAATGCCGGTCGACGCCCGTATCAGACCCAGTCTCGTGGTGTGCTCCGGTTCACGCCTGGCCGTGACGGCGGCATCGTCGCGCATTGGCTTCCCGTCCCCTTCGATGTGACGGGCCATTGGACGACGCAAATCTGCGAGGAGACCTGAGGGCGACCTGAATTCGGGCTCAAGGATCTCTCAACAGGGCGGCAGGCCCGTCGTGCGGGTTCGTCGCGCGGCACTGGGCGACCCGCTGGTCGGACCCTTGCGGCTGCGTATACTCCAGCCGGGGGGCGATCGGGACCAGATGACAGGCCGGCCAAAGGACACACGAGCGGGCGACGTCACGTCGTTCAAGGTCGGGGACTGGCTCGCCGTTCCGACACGGGACCTGCTCATTCGGGGTCCTGACCAGGTCAAGATCGAACCCCGGTCCATGGAGGTGCTGCGGCGCCTGGCTCGACTGCCGGGCGCGGTCGTGTCGCAGGCGGAACTCGAGGCCGACGTCTGGCCCGGCGTCATCGTCACTTCGCAGTCGGTGTACCAGGCGATCGCGCAGCTCAGGCGTCTGCTGGGAGACGATCCGCGCGCCCCTCGCTATATCGAAACCGTACCGCGTCGCGGCTACCGGCTGGTAGCACCGGTCTCGCTGGTGGCACCGGTCTCGACCGTCGAACCGGCACCCCAGGTCGAGGCGGAGGCTCCGGTCATGACTCCGGCCATTGCTCCGGCGACGGCTCCAGCCATGGCACCACCCGGCGCGGCGCCGGCTCGCCGCGGCAGCGCGCGCGCGTGGCGATACCGGGTCGCCTTCGCGGTGCTGGCTGTCGCCCTGATACTCGTCGCGGGCTGGCACTACTGGCCGCGCTGGCAAGCGCAGCGCAGCCCGTCGATCGCGGTACTGGCATTCCAGGACCTGAGCCGCGATCGGAACCAGGCCTACCTGGTCAACACGCTGATCGAGGAACTGACCAGCGGCCTCGGCCAGGTCGACGGACTGCGGGTGGCGGCGAGGGACTCCGCCCGGATCGCCTCCGGCGGCGACGACAGCGTCGCAGCCATCGGCCAGCGGCTCGGTGTCCGCCACGTCCTGCACGGCAGCGTGCAGCGCATCGGCGATCGCGTCCGGGTGACGGCGGTGCTCGTCGACACGGGCACGGGCTTCGAAACCTGGTCGCAGACCTTCGAGCGCCCTGCCGCCGCCATCGCGCAACTGCCCGGCGACATCGCCGGTGCGGCGGCCGGCGCGATGGGGTTGGCGCTCATCGGCGACCCCGGCGTGCGCGGCAGCCGCGTCGGCACCCGCAGCCCCACGGCCTACGACTACTACATGCTCGGGCAACAGAGCTACGCCGTACGCACGGCCTTCTCGCTCGACGAGGCCGAGCGTTACTTCCAGCAGGCCATCGAGGCGGACCCCGCGTTCGCGGCCGCCTATGCCGCGCTCGCCGATGTCCACGTGGCGGAGTTCTACTTCGCCAACCGCCAGCTGTCAGAGACCCTCGATCTGGTGTTGCCGCTCGTGAAGCAGTCGCTCGAAATCGATCCGGCGTTCGGCTTTGCGCACGCCCTGCTGGGCTGGGCGGAACTGGAGCGGGGCGATTTCAGTCAGGCACGTGCCACGCTGGGCAAAGCGGTCGCCATGTCGCCGAACAACGCCAAGGCACGCATGTGGCTCGGCAGCGCTCTGCTGGCCGATGCCAGGCCGCGCGAGGCCCTCGCCGAACTGGACCTCGCGGCCGGCCTCGACCCGTTGAATGCCATGGTGCACGTGCGCCGTGCGCTCGTGCTCGATGCGCTCGGTCGCCATGACGCCGCCATGGAAGCGGCGAACCGCGCCCGGACCCTGGCGCCCAGGCACCCGAACCCGTGCTGGACGCTGGCACTGATCGCGATGTCGCGCGGCGACCTGCGGCAGGCGATTGCGGAGTACGAGGCGGCGCTCGCGCTGGATCCGGCGCGTTCGGATCTGCGCGTGCAGCTTGCGACCCTGCTGCTGGACGCCGGCCGTGTGGACGACGCGCAGCGACAGCTCGCGGAGGCGGCGCGCCTGGCCCAGAGCAGCCACGCGTTCCTGACTGCCCAGGGCTACCTGGCGCTGCTCGCGGGCGACCGCAGCAGACTCGCCTCCATCGCGGAATCGCTGGCATCCATTGATCCGCGCAATCGCTTCTACCTGCTGGACGCCGCCAACCAGATGGCGCTCGCGGGCAGGTACGAGAAGGCCATCGGGCTGTTCGATCGCGCGCGTGACGCAAATCCGGACACCGTCCTCGACGACCTCTGGATGATCCGCTGGGGGCTCGAGACCGGGCCGTCGTGCCTGACGCTGGCGTACGGCGCGACGGGCCGGCTCGGTGAACGCGCCGACCTCGTCGCGCGCACCCGGCGCTTCCTTTCCGATGCGCAGCGACGCGGCGTGCGGTACTGGGGCATCCCCTATCAGCGGGCAGCCCTGGCGGCGCTGGAGGGCGATGCGCCCGACGCCCTGGCCCTGCTGGACGAAGCCGCAGCGGCGGGCTGGCGTCGAATCTGGTGGGCACGTACCGACCCGGCGTTGGCGAGCCTGCACGGACTGCCGCAGTTCGAGCAGCGGCTCGAGCGCCTTCGCATGCAGATCCAGGCAGCCCCCGCCGGCGCCCGCGACTGATCGCGGGCGCTGGCGGGGCGCGTCAACCGGTCACGATGGGCGGGATGGCCCGTGCGGGTGCCATCCCCTGCGTGATCAGCTCGATGGCTGCGATTGCAAAGGTCGGGTGTTCGATGCAGACGATGCCGTCGGCGAAGTTCGTGGTCGCAATCCGGTGATATTCGAGCTGCGCGGCGATCATCGTGCCGTAGTACAGCGCGGCCAATATGAATGCGAGGATCACTGCAGCGCAGGCCACGACCACCTCTGGCAGCGCCGCGACAGCCGTGAGGACGATCGGTGACGCGGTGATGCCCACGCTCGCGGCGATTGCCAGGAACTCCGGACTCAGCGCGGCCAGGACGGACAAGGCCGCGGCCCACGAACCAAGCAGTTCCATGCCGCTGTTGCTGAGCGCCATGTTCGTGGCGCACTGCGCAGTGACACAGACCTTGATGCCGTAGGGCAGCACGATGTTGCCGCCGCCGAAGTCGAGCGGCGTGGTGAGTTGCAGCAGGCCCCACCTGCCCTGCAGCAGGCACTTGCCAAAGACGCCAAAGAACCCGGTGAACTCCTTGAGAAGATCGATTGCCGCGGCGATGTCCTTGTCGGTGAAAGGCCGTCTCGGCTGATCGACCGTGATCTTGCCGACCAGGCCCGGGACGTCCCAGGGGCTCGGCCACGTGCCGACGGCGGCCCTGACACAGATGACGATGGTCCGGGTGACCTCCTCGACGACAGTCCGCAGCACCTCGACCACGCCCACGACGACGTCGACGAAGCCCTTGGCCACACAAATGCCCGCCGCACAGACCCCGGCAGCCGGGCCGAGAGCACTGCAGCCCGCGCTCCGAACCTCCCGGTCGTAGCACTCCTGATACTGCTGCTCCGCCGATTTCCACACGTTCACCGCCTCGGTGACGGTCCGCGTCACGGTCTCCGTGACCGTCGTGGTCGTGCAGCTGAGCATCGACCTCGCCCCGAGTGCGCCGGCGCCGGCGGCCAGCATCCTGCCGAACCTGGGCTCAAGCCGGCCCTTGTACTGAAGCGCAACCACCGGCAACGTGGTGTGCAGCGCGGATCTCAACAGCATGATGCCACGAGCCTTGTTGGCGTCCTTGGCGATGGCACCGATCAGCACCTTGACCGTATCGGCCGTCCATGCCGTCAAGGCACCGGCCTTGCCGAATCGCACACCGGCACTGGTCAGCAGGATCATGCTGTCGTCGGTGCCGATCCGCACGCTCGGCGATCGAACGGCGAGGTTCAGCGCGGCGAGCCCGCCGGCGGCCATCACGAATGCCGGCAGGAGGACGCCTTGCGTGTTCGTGACCCGCACCTCGCCGAAGGGCCCGACGAGCCCGTCGGCGGTCTTGTTTTTCGTGAACGAGAGCGACGGAGGAACCTGCGGTGCCGCTTCGACCGCACCCAGCCAGGGCATGGTCAGGATCGCACCTGCGAACGCACTGCGCAGCAGATCGCGTCGCGTGAAGTCGATATCGGACATCGGGGTTGCGGCTGATTCGCTCATGTCGATGCTCCCCTCGGTGGATCTGAATGGCCATCGGGCGACGGCTGTACCGATGAACGACGAACGAACGGCAGCCAATGGTTCATGACCCTGGCGTAACGGTCAGAAATGACGGAAGCGGATCGTCACTTCCCGCGGCGTGACCTGTCCGCTCGCCAGCTCTTCTGCCGACACGCCATCGAGCGCGAAGCTCGTGCCGTCCTCGACCGACACTTTGCGGATGTCGCGCGTCGGGATGGCCCGCACCGCCTGGCTCGGAAGCGTGGCGCAGGCCGGCAGCGCGAGTCCGGAATCGGCAGGAATCGTGTCGGGCACCCGCACGATGTCCCGCGTTGCGCTCACGAGGGCCGCCGAGGAGCACGGTTGCATCACCAGACGCAGTTGCTCGTCGCCGGTCATCGCCGTGAACTCATAGGGGCCGAGCCGGATCAGCTGGCCAGCGGCGAGTTCCTGCGTGTCGATCAGCCGCTGTTGTCCCGCCGGATTGATGTTGTAAATCTCCATGCGGCCCGGCAGGCTGGGGCGGAAGAACACGACGAAACGCTCGCCGGTGCGGAAATCCGGGGACGCGGGATCGACCAATGTCGTCGCACCCCCGGGGCCCAGCCGATGCACCTCGAAGGCGAGCCCGGCAGCGATGCCTTCATTCGGGACCATGGGTGCGGCCGGCAGTGCCGCCGGCAGCACCGCCTGCAGTGCCGCCGGACCGGCCCCGGGCAGTGGCGCTGCGGCCGCGACGGGCAGCGCGGCATCCGGCGCGAGCTTGCCTGCGGGCTCCGTGGACGGCCCGAGCTTCTTGCCGAACCAGTCGACCAGGCGACCCGTGATGACCTGCGCGATGCCGCCCAGCAATTCGCCCCCGTAGGCCTGCACGACCGTGGACAGCGTGGCGGCGAATGCCTTTTTCATCGACGGCGCGGCGTTCGCCCGCGGCGATTGCCACTGCGGCGGAATGCCCGCAGGCGCCATGACGGGTGACATGTAGGGGTCGGGCTGCATGTAGGGATCGGGCGGCATGATCTGGCCGGGCTGCAGGACCGGATTGGGTTGCAAGACAGGATCGGGTTGCAGGACCGGGCTGGGCTGCTGGACCGGATCGGGCGACAGGAAGGGGTCGAATGGCGGGACCGGGTCGGGTTGCGGAACCGGATCTGGTTGCAGGACCGGGGCGGATTGCGTGAACGGATCCGCCTGGCTGCCTGGATCCACCGGCGGCAGTTCCTGTCCGACCGCAGGACCCACGAGGCCGACGATGCCTGCCAGCACGAAAAAGATCGACGCGCGCTTCCCCGGCCTGCGGCGTGTGCTCAGTCTCATCGGCTCCGACTCCCAGGGCGTGGGCGGTCACGCGGGCCCGACCGTACTTCCCCAAAACGAGTCGCCTGCGGAATCTGGCTTACGGATGCCGCTGCGCCAGGCGGCCGCCGTGAATCGTCTATGCACTCGTCTGGCGCATTGCACCGGAGGTTGCCGTGACTTTGATCGACGCGAGCCGGGAGCCGGCCCGGCGCGGATGGCGCGTGGGGCTGGGCGGGCTGTGCGCACTCGCCTGTGGTGCGGGCGGCGTGGCGAATCCTGGTCCCCTGCCGCAGGCGGCAGCGCCCGTGTCGCAGGCCGCGCAGGCCGACCAGTGGCTGATCGTCGACTGCCTGCTGCCCGGTCAGGTCCGCACGCTCGGGCAACGCACGGTCTACGTCAGCGCGCGTCGCCCCGCCCGTATCCCGGCCCGCGATTGCCGGATTCGCGGCGGTGAGTACGTCGCCCATGACCGCGCCGACCTGCGCAGTGCTCTCGCGGCCTGGCTGCCGGCCGCCGAACAGGGCGACGTCGAAGCACGGGAGATCGTCGGCGAGATCTACGAGCGCGGGCTCGGCGTCGCGCCCGACTTCGTGGCTGCGGCCCGATGGTACCGACTGGCGGCGGAGGCAGGCAGCCGGCGGGCACAGGTCAATCTCGGCCACCTGTACGAACGGGGTCTGGGGGTTGCTGCAGATCCGCGCGCGGCGCTCGAGTGGTACGCGCGTGCGGCCGGCAGCGGCGCGCCGGTCGAGATCGACGTCGACACACCCGCGATCCCTGCCGGTCCGCCGCCGGACGTCATCGAGCGTGCTCGGCTCGAGGCCCGCGTGCGCGAACTGGAGACTTCGCTCGAGGGGCTGCGGACCGAACTTGCCGCGGCCCGCCAGGCCGCCGCCGCGTCGCAGGCCCGGACCGCCGCCGAGCAGGCCGCGGCAGACGAACGCGCCGCTCGCCTGGTGGAGCGCGAACGCGAACTCCTCGCGCAGCGTGCGGAAGCCGAGCGGCTCGGCCGCCAGCTCGCCGACGCGGCGGCTCTCGCCGCGCGTCGGGAGGCGGAAATCGAGCGACTCGAGGCTCCGGTACGCGAGGGCCTGCTCGCCGGCCCCGAACTCGCCCTCATCGAGCCGCAGGTCGTCGCGACCCGGGACATCGTGCCCGTGGCCAGGTTGCCAGCGGGCCAGCGACAGGTCGTGGGACGCGTCACCGCCCCCGCCGGACTCGTCGCACTCACGGTGAACGACCATCCGGTCGCGGCCAACGAGCTGGGCGTGTTCGTGGCCTCGCTCGCCGTGGCCGACGACCCCGCGCCCGTGCGCATCGTTGCAGTGGACCGCCAGGGCAAGCGCGGGGAGTTGCGGTTCGACGTGCGTTCGGCCGCTGGCGCAGGTCCGCGCACCCCAGGGGACGCCGCGACCGTCAATCGCAGGCTCCCGGCAGGTGTCGACTTCGGTTCGTACCACGCCCTGCTGATCGGCAACGACGACTACCGCTCCCTGCCGGACCTCGCCTCGCCGGTCAACGACGTCACCGATCTCGCGCGAACCCTCCGGCAGCGCTATGGCTTCGAGGTCACGGTCCTGACCAACGCCGACCGCTACCAGATCCTCTCGGCACTCAACACGCTGCGCGAGTCGCTCACCAGTCGCGACAACCTGCTGATCTACTACGCCGGGCACGGCGAGCTCGACGAGGTCAACCAGCGTGGCCACTGGCTGCCGGTCGATGCCGAGCACGACAGCACGGCCAACTGGATCCCGACCACGGCGATCACGGACATCCTGAACATCATGCAAGCCAGGCAAGTGCTGCTGGTGGCGGATTCCTGCTACGCGGGCGCGCTCACGCGCTCGGCCATGGGCCGGCTCGACACCGGCATGACGGATGCGGAGCGCCTGCACTGGTACCGGACGATGGCCAGCAGGCGCTCGCGCACGGCCCTGACTTCAGGGGGCCTCGCGCCGGTCATGGATGCCGGCGGCGGACGGCATTCGGTATTCGCGAAGGCACTGCTCGAGGTCCTCGATGCAAATGTCGAGGCGCTCGACGGACAGCGGCTGCACCGCGAGGTCGCGGCGCGCGTCGCCTACGCAGCCGCGAACCTGCGCTTCGATCAGGTGCCCGAGTACGCGCCGATCCGTTACGCCGGTCACGAGGCGGGGGAATTCTTCCTGGTGCCGCGCCCCTGAGCGCGGTCAGCGATCCGTTCACGCCCGCTGACACGAGCGGGCCATGTCAGAACTCCACGCGCAGACCGAGCGCCGCCCGCTCGCGCTCATACTCGTCGTGCCCCAGCAGCACGGAATAGTCCGCGAAGCAGGTCCAGCCGCCGGGCAGGATCGCCGACAGGCTGAACCCCGCGACGACGGAGTCCTCGTCCTGCCCGCCGCCGGCCTGGACGTACTCCGTGCCCGAGGCGTCGAGCACGTAGCGGCTCACGACGGTCGGCGCATCGTCGTCGAACTCGCGCTGGTACTCGAGCCGGAGCTGCGGCACGAACACCCCGGAGCGGGCGCTGAAGGCGTGGCTTGCGCGCAGGCCCGCGTGCCCGAGGAGCGAGTCCCGTTCCGCGCCGTCGAAGCGCATGTTGAGCCCCGAGCCGCCGGGATCACGCTCGGTGTAGGCGTCCACCTCCGAATGCGTCGCCGTCAGTCCCAGGTACGGTCCGAAGCCGAGCGCATTGCGGTGGAGGTCGAATCCCGCGTTGACGCTCGCCCAACCCACGGTGCGCATCGCATCGCCGACGACCCGCGCGTCGACCTGCGGCCGGGTGCGAGTCGCCTCCTGGAAGACCGCGTTGCGGCGATAGGTCCCGTCGTGCCGCTCGTAGCCGGCACTGGCCTCGACGAAGCCACCGGCGCCGAGCCCGAACGAGCCGAACAGGGTCAGGTACGTGGCGTCCGACTCGACCGAGCCCGCATGACTTGCCGGCACGAAGTTGAACCCTGCCGCCTCGGCATCGAAGTCGTAGCGGGTCTGCTCGATGCCGGCGAGTGCGCCGACCACGGCGCGCTCGGACAGCCGATAGTCCAGGCCGATCTCGAGGCCGCCGCTGTCGCCCTCGTAGCCGCGTCCCGAGCCTGCGTTCGAGCCGACATCGCGCTCGAACCACAGGCCATGCACGTTGAACAGCAGGCTGAACGGCCCCGCCACGAGCGTCGCATCGGCCTGCGGATCAGCCTGCTCACCCTCGCGCAGGCGGTCGCCACGCTCGCGCGCGGCCTTGCTGCGGGCCTGCGCGAGGCCGGCGGCGGTCGAGGTCTGGCTCAGGTTCTGGCTCGGATTCAGCGAGGACTCGCTGTCCCCGGACAGGTCGCCGAGGCCGCCCGGTGTCTCGGCGCAACGTGTTGCGAGCGCCCCGCTCGGGGCACCGCAGGCCTCGAGGAAGAACGCCTGGAATGCGGCATCGGCCGCACGCACGTCGGCGGCGGCCAACACGGTCCCGGCCACCGCAATGCGGCAGGCAATCGGTGCAAGTCGCATGACGGCAGTCCTCGTGGCAAGGGTCCCTTCGCTACAACGATCCACGCACGACAACTGGTGCACGCGACCGGCCACGCCTCGAACCAGATTGCACCCGCCAGTCGTCCCTTGCACATGAGCTCTGGTGCGGGCATGCGGAAATCGAGGATGCTGCCGCTGCTGCTTGCCGTCCTCGGTGCAACTCCGAGCCTCGCCCAGCAGTTCGAAGCGCGTCCGGGCCTGCAGGCGCTCGCGACGAACGCCACCGGTGTCTTCGAAATCGGCGCCGTGGGCCTCGGGCAGATCGAGACCGTGCTGCGCGCGCTCGTGCACAACGGACAGATTCTCCAGGTGCACAGTCGACACGGGGGCCAGTGGCTCGCCAAGCGCAGCGGATCCGTAGGCGGCAAAGCCATCACTCCCACGAGGCTCGACGCGTTGGCACAAATCGCCGGTGGTCTCGACGTGGACGTACGCTGCGCCTCACCCGACGTGCGTGCCTCGTTCGCCCGCGCAGCCGACATCGTGCTGCTGGCCGATCCAGCAGACTGCCGGGCGCGAGCCAACTCTGCGTCGACCGAAAGTGGGCAGTCCGGGTCGATCGTGGCCGGCACCACACGCATCGCCTGCCACGCGGGTGGCTGTCGCGTGCTGCATGGCAGTGGGACGCCACCGGCCGGGTTCCAGGTCAGGATCAACCCGGGGCCCGCGACGTGGGGCTTCGAGGGCTATGGCATCGTCGCGGTCTGGACGATCCCCGACGACTGAGGGATGCGCGCCTGACACTCGCTCCGCTCCACGAGTCTCTGCTGCTCACCCCTGCGGCGACTCCGACGGGCGCCCGGCGGCGACCCGCTCGGGCTGTCCTGAGTGGTCTCGCTTCGCTCTGCGGAATTCCCTAGACTGGCTGGTCTCGCCGACCATTCTCCCGACGGCAACGCATTGAAAGACCTGATAGAAACCCTGGTGCGGGACGCCCTCGCCGCCCTGCCGGACGAATTGCGTCCGTCGACTGCGGCCGCCGTGACGACGACGGTCGAGCGAACCCGCGACCCCGCGCACGGCGATTTTGCCTGCAACGTCGCGTTGCAGCTCGCCAGGGCGGCGAAGCGCAAGCCGCGCGATCTCGCGCAGGCCATCGTCGACGCCTTGCCGTCGAGCGACCGCGTGGCGCGCGTCGACGTCGCGGGGCCCGGATTCATCAACTTCTTCCTCGCGCCCGCGGCCTGCCACGCCGAACTGCTGAAGGTCGTCGACGAGGGCCGCGGCTACGGCCGCTCGTCGCTCGGCGACGGCCGGCGCGTGCTGGTCGAATTCGTTTCGGCGAACCCGACGGGGCCGCTGCACGTGGGCCACGGCCGTCACGCGGCCTTCGGTGCGTCGCTGTCGAACATCCTCGACGCGGCCGGCTACGTCGTGCACCGCGAGTACTACATCAACGACGCCGGCCGGCAGATGGACATCCTCGCCGCGAGCGTCTGGCTGCGCTATCTCGAAAGCTTCGGCGAGCAGTTCCCGTTCCCGAGCAACGGCTATCGCGGCGACTACGTGCGGCCGATCGCCGACAAGCTCGTCGAGCGCGCCGGCCGCAGCCTGTGGCGTCCCGCCGCCGAGGTGTTCACGAACCTGCCGCCCGACGCGCCCCTCGGCGATCAGGATGAATACATCGACGCGGTGATCGGGCGGGCGAAGCAACTGCTCGGTCCCGACGGCTTCCGCCAGGCCTTCGACCTCGCGCTCGGCGACATCCTCGCGGATATCCGTGACGACCTCGAGGAGTTCGGCGTCCGCTACGACCGGTGGTTCAGCGAGCGCAGTCTGGCCGAGGAAGGCGCCATCGACCACGCGCTCGACCTGCTGCGTGCGAACGGCGTCGTCTACGAGAAGGACGGTGCCGAGTGGTTCCGCGCGACCGGCTTCGGCGACGAGAAGGACCGCGTCGTCGTGCGCGAAAACGGCGCCAGGACCTACTTCGCATCCGACATCGCCTACCACCTGAACAAGTGCGAGCGCGGCTTCGAGCAGCTCGTCGACGTGCTGGGTTCGGACCACCACGGCTACATCGCGCGCGTGCGGGCGGGACTGGTCGCGATGGGCCGGCGCGGCGACTGCCTCGACGTGCGCCTGATGCAGTTCGTGACGCTCTATCGCGGCGGCGAGAAGGTGCAGATGTCCACGCGTTCCGGCGAGTTCATCACGCTGCGCGAGCTGCGCCGCGAGGTCGGCAACGACGCCGCGCGCTTTTTCTACGTCATGCGCAGCAACGAGCAGCACCTCGACTTCGACATGCAGCTGGCGGTCTCGCGCTCGAACGACAACCCGGTCTATTACATCCAGTACGCGCACGCGCGCGTCTGCAGCGTGCTGCGCCAGATGCGCGAGAAGGGCTTCGAGCACGACGAGACGCGCGGCCGCGCGAGTCTGGCGCGACTCGTCGAGCCGCACGAGCAGGCCGTGCTCGCGGCGCTGAGCCGTTACCCCGAGGTCGTCGAGGCGGCCGCCCAGCAGCGCGCACCGCACATGCTCGTGCACTACCTGCGCGAGCTCGCGACGGAGTTCCACGCCTACTACAACGCGCACCAGTTCCTCGTCGCCGACGCGGCGCTGCGCGACGCACGCCTCGTGCTGATACGCGGCGTGCGTCAGGTGATCTGCAACGGCCTTGCCCTGCTCGGCGTTTCGGCGCCGGAGGCCATGTAGCGTGGCGACGCCCGGCAGCGGCGGCCGCACGCTGAGCCGCGACTTCAAGGGCGTGCGCAGACACACGCACGTGAGGGTCGGTCAGGCATTCAGCGGCTGGGTCGGGCTCGGCGTCGGCCTCGCGGTGGGTCTCGCGGTCGCGCTCGGCGTGCACCTGCATTACCGCGGTCGGCTCGATGGCGGCGCCGAGCCGGTGCCGTCCCCGGCGCAAGCGCCCGCCTCCGAGGTCGCGACGGACGAGGCGATTCCGGACGCGCCCGAAGCCAGTCCGGAAGGCCCCGATTTCACATTCTACGACGACCTGCCGCGACAGGAAGTCGAGGTACCCGACGCACCGGCCCGCGGCAGCTCGCCCGCGCGGACTCCGCTGCCGACCGGAGGCGCGCTGCTGCAGGCGGGATCATTCAAGCAGGCGACCGAGGCCGAGAAGATGGTGGCACAGCTCGCGCTGCACGGCGTCGACGCGAAGATCCAGCGCGCGTCCGTCGACGACGAGACATGGTATCGCGTGCGCATCGGACCGATCGCGACCGTCGAGGAACTGCACATGGTGCAGTCGAAGCTGCGCGAGGCGGAGATCACGGCGACACCGGTGACGTCGACGGAGGAAGTGCCGCTGCCTTAGACCCCGGCGGGACCGGCAGCCCGCGCGGCATCCACCGTCGCCTCGATCGTCCGCCGGTCGAGCTGACGCAGCGTGATCGCCTCGGCGACGTGCCGGGCCGCGACGCGCTCCTCGCCTGCGAGATCCGCGATCGTGCGCGCGACGCGCAGCACGCGGTGATACGCGCGCGCCGAGAAGCCGAGCTGGCGCATGGCGCGTCCGAGCAGTTCGAGCGCCGCGGGCTCGGCGGCGCAGGCCGCGTGGATCTCCTGCACGGCGAGCCGCGCGTTCGACTTGCCCTGGCGCGCGAGCTGAGCCGCCCGAGCCTTCGCGACACGCGCGGCAACGGTCGCTGACGACTCGGGCCGGGCATCGCCCGCAATCTCATCGAGCGCCACGCGCCCCACCTCGACGTGCAGGTCGATGCGGTCGAGCAGCGGACCCGAAATGCGGCTGCGGTAGGACGCGATCTTCTCGGCCGGGCAACGGCAACGCCCGCGCGAATCGCCGTGGTGCCCGCAGGGGCACGGGTTCATCGCTGCCACGAGCTGGAACCGTGCGGGGAATTCCGCCTGACGCGCCGCGCGCGAGACGACGATGTGCCCGCTTTCGAGCGGTTCGCGCAGCACCTCGAGCACCTGTCGGTCGAACTCTGGCAACTCGTCGAGGAACAGCACGCCATTGTGCGCGAGCGAGATCTCGCCGGGCCGCGGCCGCCCGCCACCGCCGACCAGCGCGACTGCGGATGCGGTGTGATGCGGCGCGCGAAACGGCCGCCGCCGCCAGTCGTCCAGGCGCAGGCCGTGAATCGACAGCGAGCGGATCGACGCGGTTTCGATGGCTTCGTCCTCGTCGAGCGGCGGCAGCAGCCCCGGCAGGCGCTGCGCGAGCATGCTCTTGCCGGTGCCGGGTGGACCGATCAGCAGCAGGCTGTGCTGCCCGGCCGCGGCGATTTCCAGCGCGCGGCGGCCGCCGGCCTGACCGCGGACGTCGGCAAGATCCGACAGCGCCGGCGCCAGCGGCGCGCCGTCGACCTCGCCTCTCACGCGCTCGAGTGATTGCTGCCCCGCCGCATGCCGGCACACCTCGCGCAGGTGCGCGGCGGCGTACACGCGTGCGTCGCGCGCCAGTGCCGCCTCTCCGGCATTTGCGACCGGCACGATCAGGCCATGCCCCACCCGCGTCGCCTGCAGGGCGCTCGGCAGGATGCCGCGCGTGGGGCGGACGTCGCCGCCGAGCGAAAGCTCGCCGTAGAGCTCGAGGCCGGCGCAGGCTTCGGCGGGCAGCTGGCCCACCGCGACGAGGATGCCCACGGCGATGGCGAGGTCGAACCGCCCACCCTCCTTCGGCAGGTCGGCTGGCGCAAGGCTGACGGTGACCCGACCGGCCGGGAACTCGAACCCGCCGTTGACCAGCGCCGCACGGACGCGATCCTTGCTCTCCTTGACGGCCGTTTCGAGCAGGCCGACGACGGAGAAGGCCGGCAGGCCGCTGGAGACGTCGACGTCGACCCGGACGAGCGGCGCCTCGAGGCCTTGCGGCGTCCGGCTGAGCAACGAGGCCAGGGTCATGGCAAGAGCGCTTCCTGCGGGCGACGAACCTGTCACGATGTATTGCGCATCGCCGCGGGCGCGCTCAAGCTGCGAATCACACGCATTCGCTTAGAATGTCCACATGAAGCTGCACCAGTTGCGCTACCTGGCGGCCGTGGCCCAGACGGGGCTCAACATCACGGCGGCTGCCGAAAAGCTGCACACCTCCCAGCCGGGCGTGAGCAAGCAGATCAAGCTGCTCGAGGACGAGCTGGGCTTCCAGATCTTCGTGCGCGACGGACGCAACCTGACGCGCGTGACGCCGGCGGGCCAGCAGGTGATCGACCGCGCGATCCGGATCCTGCGCGAGGTGCAGAACATCAAGCGGCTTTCGGACGACCTCAAGGACGAGCAACGCGGCACGCTGTCGATCGCGACGACGCACACCCAGGCCCGCTACGTGCTGCCTGAGGTGATCAGGCAGTTCCGCGAGAAGTACCCGGAAGTGCGGCTGCACCTGCACCAGGGCACCTCCGAGCAGATCGCGGAACTGGCCGCGCTCGACCGCATCGACTTCGCCATCGCGACGGGCTCGCAGTCGCTGTTCGACGGGTTTTCGCTGCTGCCCTGCTACCGCTGGCACCGCCACGTGGTCGTGCCGCGCAACCACCCGCTCGCCCGGGCGAAAAAGGTCACGCTCAAGCAGCTCGCGGCGCATCCGATCGTGACCTATGTGTTCAGCTTCACCGGCCCCTCGTCGCTGCACGGCATTTTCGCGAAGGAGGGTCTGGTCCCGAACGTCGTGCTCACCGCGCGCGATGCCGACGTCATCAAGACCTACGTGCGGCTCGGCCTCGGCGTCGGCATCGTCGCGAGCATGGCCATCGAGGCGCAGGGCGACGCCGACCTCGTGCACCTCGACACGTCCGACCTCTTCCCTGCGCACACCACCTGGATCGGGTTCCGACGCGGCGGCCTGCTGCGCAAGTACCAGATCGACTTCATCCAGCTCTTCGCGCCGCACCTCACGCGGCGGCTGGTCGAGCGCGCCGCGAGCGCGTCGAACCAGGCCGACGTCGAGCAGCTCACCGCCGATCTCGACCTGCCGCTGCGCTGATTCGATACCCGGTCGTTCGGTACCGGGCGACCATGCCGACGGCGAGCGGTTGCGCTGGACTACGCAGCTCTGCGACGCCTGCGGCCGCTGCGGCCTGTTGGGCGAGCACACAGCGCCGGTGGCGCCGCGTCCTTCGCCGATCCTGCCGCCTCGCCGCGCAAGGCCTCTGCGTACGACGTCGGCGCGAACTGGTACCTTAGCGAGAATTTCGCGTGGGTGCTGAACCGCGCACGGACCCGTTTCGACGGTGGCGCGCCAACCGGCGAGCGCCGCAGGCTCCTGTTGTCTGACCGGAGACGTTGCATGAGAGATCTGTTCGGGAATTCCCTGCTCGCGGGGCTGTTGCTGGCGTCCTGCCTGGTGGCCGCACCGTTGGCGCGTGCCGCAGAAACGACGCTGCTGAACGTGTCCTACGATCCCACGCGTGAGCTGTACGACGACTACAACAAGGCGTTCGCGCAGTACTGGAAGCAGAAGACGGGCAAAGAGGTCACGATCCGGCAGTCGCACGGCGGCTCGGGCAAGCAGGCGCGCACGGTCATCGACGGCCTGCCCGCCGACGTGGTGACGCTCGCGCTCGCCTACGACATCGACGCGCTCGCGACGCAGGGCAAGCTGCTGCCGTCGAACTGGCAGTCGCGCCTGCCGCACAACAGTTCGCCGTACACGTCGACGATCGTCTTCCTGGTGCGCAAGGGCAACCCGAAGAGGATCAAGGACTGGGGCGACCTCGCACGGCCCGGCATCTCCGTGATCACGCCGAACCCGAAGACTTCGGGCGGCGCGCGCTGGAACTACCTCGCCGCGTGGGCCTGGGCGCTGAAGCAGCCGGGCGGCAGCGCAACCACCGCACAGGAGTACGTCGGCAAGGTGTTCCGGAACGTGCCCGTGCTCGACACGGGCGCTCGCGGCTCGCTGACGACGTTCGCCCAGCGCGGCATCGGCGACGTGCTGATCTCGTGGGAGAACGAGGCGCTGTTCGCGAGCCGGCAACTCGGCAAGGACAAGTTCGTGATCGTCGTGCCGTCGATCAGCATCCTCGCCGAGCCGCCCGTGGCGGTCGTCGACAAGGTTGCCATCCGCCGAGGGACGTCCGACATGGCCCGCGCCTACCTCGAATACCTGTACTCGAAGCCGGCACAGGAGATCGTCGCCAAGCACTACTACCGGCCGCGCGATGCAGAGGTCGCGGCAAAATACGCCAGCGTGTTCCCGCCCATGACGCTGGTCACGATCGCCGACTTCGGCGGCTGGGCCAAGGCGCAGTCGACGCACTTCGCCGACGGTGGCGTCTTCGACAAGATCTACGCCCGCTGATGGGGCTGATGGGGTCAGACCCCAGTCAAGCCATGTTTCACAATTCCCGGCAACTGGTAACCTGCATCTCAAGTTTTTCTTGACTGGGGTCTGACCCCGCATGGTTGCTGGCCGCCGCCTCGGTTCGCCCCGACCCCACGACCGCCTCGCCGGGCTGCGAGGGCTCGGTGACGTGTTCCGCTACACGCGTCACGCGCTCGACCTCGTCTGGTCGACGAGCCGCCCGCTCACCGTCGCACTCGCCCTGCTGACGCTCGTCGCCGGCGTGCTGCCGGCCGCGGTGGCCTATGTCGGCGCGCAAATCGTCGACGCCGTCGTCGACGCCATCGCGGCACACCGCGCGGGTGGCGTCGAAGACCTCGCACGCGTGCTCGGCTACGTCGCGCTCGAGGGCGTGCTGGTCGCCGCGGTCGCCGCCGCGCAGCGCGGCCTGTCGACCTGCCAGTCGCTGCTGCGTGCGCAGCTCGGCCAGCGCGTCAACGAAATGATCCTCGAAAAGGCGCTGACACTCGACCTGAGCCACTTCGAGGATTCCGAGTTCTACGACAAGCTCACGCGGGCCCGCCGCGAGGCGTCGAGCCGCCCGCTCGCGCTCGTGATGAGCAGCTTCGGTCTCGTGCAGAACGCCGTGGCGCTGCTCAGCTTCGGGACGCTGCTCACGCAGTTCTCGCCGTGGGCCGTCGCCGTGCTCTTGCTCGCCGGCCTGCCGTCGTTCGTCGCCGAGGCCAAGTTCTCCGGCGACGCGTTCCGACTGTTCCGCTGGCGCTCGCCCGAAACGCGCATGCAGCTCTACCTCGAAACGGTCATCGCGCGCGAAGACCACGCCAAGGAAGTGAAGCTGTTCGAACTCGGCCCGCGGCTGCTGGACCGCTATCGCGCGATCTTCCGCAAGGTCTTCCGCGAGGACCGCGCGCTGACGATCCGTCGCGACACCTGGGGGTTTTTTCTCGGCCTCGTCAGCACCGGCGCTTTCTACGGCGCCTACGCGTGGGTGGCCGTGAGCGCGGTCCGCGGCAGCATCACGCTGGGCGAGATGACGATGTACGTGATGCTGTTCCGACAGGGCCAGTCGGCCGTGTCGGCGAGCCTCTCGGCCATCGGCGGCATGTACGAGGACAACCTGTACCTGTCGACGCTGTACGAATATCTCGACACACCCGTCGACCCGGGTCGAGGCACGCAGACCAGCGGCCCGCGACCCGGTGATGGCGTGCGCTTCGAGTCGGTCTCGTTCACGTACCCCGGCGCGAGCGAGCCGGCGGTGCGCGACGTGAGCTTTCACCTGAAGCCCGGCGAAAGTCTCGCGCTGGTCGGCGAGAACGGCTCGGGCAAGACGACGCTGATCAAGCTGTTGACGCGGCTGTACCGCCCTGGCTCGGGTCGCATCCTGCTCGACGGCCTCGACCTCGCCGACTGGGATCCGGCCACGCTGCGCCACCGCATCGGCGTGATCTTCCAGGACTTCGCGCGTTACCAGCTCCAGGTCGGCGAGAACATCGGTGCGGGCGACGTGCGCCACTTCGCCGACGAAGTCCGCTGGCGCAAGGCGGCCGACCTCGGCATGTCGGCACCATTCATCGAGGAGCTGCCGTCAGGCTATGCGACCCAGCTCGGCAAGTGGTTCAAGGAAGGCCGCGAACTCTCGGGCGGCCAGTGGCAGAAGATCGCGCTGTCGCGCGCGTTCATGCGCGAGGACGCCGACATCCTCGTGCTCGACGAGCCGACCGCGGCAATGGACGCGCGCGCCGAGGCGCAGGTGTTCGAGCAGTTCCAGGCACTCGCGCGCGATCGCATGGTGATCCTGATCTCGCATCGGTTCTCGACCGTGCGCATGGCCGACCAGATCCTGGTGATCGACGGCGGCCGCGTACTCGAACGCGGCAGCCACGAGGAACTGATGCGGCTCGGTGGCCAGTATGCGGCGCTGTTCGGGCTGCAGGCGCGGGGATATCGGTGACGGGTGCATCGGTGTCCCCTCGCTGCCCGGCCAGAGCCCCTCACACAGGCCACTGTTCTCGCAGCGTCCGAACCACCGTCGACACTCACACCGCCAGCCGATACCCCGCCCCCGCTTCGGTCTTGAGCAACGCAGGCACCGCCGGATCGACCTCGAGCTTCTGCCGCAGCCGGTGCACGAGCTGCTTGAGCAACTGACGGTCGCCGCTGCCCCTGTGTCCCCACACGTGCACGAGCAATCGCTCGGTGCTGACGACGTGCCCCGCGTTGGCGGTCAGGATCTGCAGCAGCCGCGTCTCGAGCTTGGTCAGCCTGACGGGCTCACCACCGTCGACGCGCACCACGTGCGATTCGAGATCGATCTGCAGCGGCCCCGCGGCCAGCGAGCCCCCGCCCTCCATCCCCGCCCGCCGCAGCAGCGCGCGGACCCGCGCAAGCAGCGTACGCGGACTGAACGGCTTGGTCAGGTAGTCGTCGGCGCCGAGGTCCAGCGCCCGCACCAGGTCTTCCTCCTCGCCACGCGCCGTCAGCATCATGATCGGCACGCGCGACTCGCGCCGGATGTCGCGGCAGACGTCGAAGCCGCTGCCGTCGGGCAGGTTGATGTCGAGGATCGCGAGATCCGGCGCCTCGGCAGCGAAGGCCCGCAGCGCCGAGCGCACGTCGGCCGCCTTGACCACCACGAACCCGGCTTGCGTCAGCGCGAAGCCCACGATCGCGAGCAGGTCCGCGTCGTCGTCGACCGCGAGAATCTTCATGGCGCGGGCGACGACGCTGGCGGCGGGGGCGCCGACGGCACCGGGGCCGCCGAAAAGGGCACCGGCGGCACGGGCAGCGCGACGACGAAGCGCGTGAATCCGGCGTCGGTCCGCGTCGCGCCGACGTGCCCGCCGTGGCGCTCGACGATCGACTTCACGATCCACAGCCCCAGTCCGAGACCGCGCGGCTCGGGCTCCTGATCGGCGGCCCGATGGAAGCGCTCGAAGATCGAGCCGCGCTCGTCGTCGGCGACACCGGGCCCCGTGTCGTCGACGGTGGCGATCACCTGATCGCCTTCGCGGCGCGCCGCGACGCGCACGGTGCTGCCTTCGGGCCCGAACTTGTTCGCGTTGGCGAGCAGATTGACGAAGACCTGCGCGAGCCGCGGCCCGTCGCCGACCAGCGCCGGCAGATCTTCCGGAACCTCGATCTCGAGCATCTGGCCGCGCTGCGTGAACAGACTGCCGACCAGCTCGCGCGCATCCTCGACGATGTCGGCGAGATGTACGTCCTGCTGGCGGATCGCGAGCTGGCCCGATTCGATGCGCACGCTCTCGAGCAGGTTGTCGATCAGCCGCGTGAGCCGCAGCGAGCCGCGGCGCAGCGAGACGACCAGCTCCTCGAGCTGCCCGGGCGGCAGTGCGTGCAGGTTCTCCTGCAGCAGCTCGATCGAGGCGAGCTGCGCGGCGAGCGGCGTGCGGAACTCGTGTGAGATGTTGGCAAGGATCGAGTCGCGCGCGCGTCGCGCCGCCTCGAGGTCGGTCTCGTCGCGCATGACCTGCACCTGCAGGCCGTCGACCGGACCCGCGCTGGTCAGCACGACCGTGCGCGTCGCGCCGTCCGCGCGCTGCAGGAGTTCGATGGCATGCGCCTCGCCGCGGTCGCGCGCCGCCATGATGGGGCAGGCCGTCTCGCAGGGCCGCACGCCGTTCGCACCCGGGCACGGCTTCAGTACGTCACCGCAGAACCGGCCCTGCACCTCGGCGGCGCTCACGCCGAGCATCTTCTCGGCCTGCGGATTCATGTAGCGGACGTTGCGGCCCACGTCGACGGCATAGACGCCTTCGACGACACCACGCAGCATCGCCTGCGCATCGGCTTCGCGCCGGCGCAACGTCACGGTCAGCTCGACCAGGTTGCGCCGCATGTCCTCGAGCGTCTTGGCGAGCGCCACGACCTCGGGCCCGCCACTGCCGACGGCGATCGACGTCGAGAAGTCGCCGCGCCCGAGACGCGTGGCCGAATCGGTGAGCGCTTCGAGCGGCTGCACGATGCGACGCGCCAGCAGCAGTGCGGCCGCGACCGCGCCAAGCGCGAGCAGCGCGGCGATCCAGGTGAAGCGGTGCACGAGACCCGAAACCACCGCGTCGCTGCGGATTGCCGGCAGCCGCGCCTCGATCAGTGTGATGCCTTCGCCGGTCGACGCGAACACGGGCGTGCTCGAGGCGAAGACGTTCGCTGGCCTGATGCGCTGCGCCACACTTTCGGCGCGTGACAGCGCCGCGGAATGCAGCTCCTTGTAGTCGGGCTCGACATTTTCGAGCCAGTTTGACAGACGCACCAGGCGCACCTGCAAGCCGACCTGGTCGGACAGCAGCCGCGCGAGGTCCGCGTCGAAATAGCGCAGCGCCACGATGCGCGTGTCGACGTAGTTGGGCACCGCCGTCACCGCACCCATCAAGCCGTCGGCCTGCCAGGCGGGGGCCAGCAGGAAGCGCTCGCCCTGGTCGACCGTGGCACCCAGGACATCGATCCAGACGACATCGGCGCGCGTGCTGCCGAGCACGCTCGGACCGACGACAACGGCACAGGCATCGAGATTCAGCGCCTTGCAGGCCCGCTTGAGGAACAGCTCGAGCTGCTCGCGGTGGCCCGCGCGGATCAGCCGCTGCAGCGTCTGGCGATCCGCGAGCAGCCGCGTGGCCGTGAGCGTGTCCTCGCCGATCCGGCGGACTTCCTCGCGCGCCGCGACACCGGCCAGCTCGACGTTGGCGAGCGAATGCTCCTCGGCCTGCTTGCGCAACAGACCGATGGCCGTCAGCGCGAGCAGCAGGATGGCGGCGAGCACGAGCCCGCCGAGCGTCAGCACCAGCGTGCGCTCGAGCGTCGCCGGCCCCGTCGCGATGCGACGCAAACCCGCCCACGCCTGCCGCCACATTGCCCGGTAGTCGTCCATCACCGTTCAGCCCGTGCGCCGGTCGGCGCGCCACTCGACGAAGGTCTTGATCACCAGCGTCACGATCGCAAGCATGGCGAGCACGGACGCCACCGCGAAAGCTGCCACGAAAGCGTACTCGTTGTAGAGGATCTCGACCTGCAGCGGCATGGTGGTGGTCAGGCCGCGGATGTGGCCCGACACGACCGAGACCGCGCCGAATTCGCCCATGGCGCGGGCGTTGCAGAGGATCACGCCGTACAGCAGGCCCCAGCGGATCTTCGGCAGCGTGACGCGCAGGAACGTCATCCACGGCCCCGCGCCGAGCGTGATCGCGGCCTCCTCCTCCTCGCTGCCCTGCTGCTGCATGAGCGGAATCAGCTCCCGCGCGACGTAGGGAAAGGTCACAAATGCCGTGGCGAGGATGATGCCGGGCACGGCGAAGATGACCTGGATGTCGCGCTCCTGCAGCCACGGGCCCCACCAGCCGTGGGAGCCGAACAGCATGACGAAGATCAGACCGGCGATGACGGGCGAGATCGCGAACGGCATGTCGATCAGCGTGATCAACAGGCTCTTGCCGCGGAACTCGAACTTGGCGATGGCCCAGGCCGCGGCAATGCCGAACAGCGTGTTCAGCGGCACCACGATGGCCGCCGTAAGCAGCGTCAGCTCGATCGACGCGAGCGTGTCGGGATTGTCGAACGACTCCAGGTAGACGCGCCAGCCCTCGGCCAGGGCCTGCGCCACGACGGCACCGAGCGGCGCGAGCAGCAGCAGCGCGAGGAACGAGATCGCGACGAGGATCAACGCCACGCGGCCGGCGCGTACGCTGGCCGGCACGGTCCTGCGCTCCTCGAACCTGGGCGCGGCGCCGGCCATCTCAGGCTTTCCTCGTCTGCGCGCGCGGCTTCCGGCGCCGGTCGGCCGGGCCGGAGGTCCCGGCGCCGCCGGTCTGTCGGCGACGCGCCCACGCCTGCGCGACGTTGATCGTGAACAGCATCACGAACGACACGAGCAGCATCGTGAAGCCGAGCGCCGCCGCACCGTCGTAGTCGAACTGTTCGAGCTTGATGACGATCAGCAGTGGCGTGATCTCGGTCTTGAGCGGCAGGTTGCCGGAGATGAACACGACCGAGCCGTACTCGCCGACGCCGCGGGCGAATGCCATCGTGAAGCCGGTGACCAGCGCAGGCATCACCGCCGGCAGGATGATGCGGCGAAAGACGTGGAACGGCCCCGCGCCGAGCGTCTCGGCGGCTTCCTCCAGGTCACGCTGCGCCTCGATCAGCGCGGGCTGCACCGAACGCACGACGAATGGCAGGCCGATCAGCGTCAGCGCCACGACGACACCGAGCCACGTGTAGGCGATCTGCACACCGAGATGTTCCTGCAACCTCGCGCCGAGCCACCCGGTCGGAGAAAACACGGTGGCGAGCGCGATGCCCGACACGGCCGTCGGCAGCGCGAACGGCAGGTCGATCAGCGCGTCGACGAACCGCCGGCCCGGAAAGTCATAGCGCACCAGCGACCAGGCGACGATGAAGCCGAAGAACGCATTGACGACGGCCGCGAGAAACGCGGCGCCGAAGCTCAGCCGGTACGACGCCAGCGCCCGTTCGTCCAGGACGGTGGCGACGAAGTCGGCCCAGCTCAGCGAAGTCGTGCGGAAGACGAGTGCCGCCAGCGGCAGCAGCACGAGCGCGCTGAGGAAGAAGGTCGTGAAGCCCAGCGTGAGGCCGAATCCGGGGAGTATGCTCGGCTGCCGGAACCAGGACGAGACCATGCGTCAGGCCTCCGCGCCGGGCTCGGGGCTGGCGGCGTTGACGATCAGCACGGGCCGCGCCGGCGTCCCCTCGAGCACGGACGCCAGCCAGTCCCAGCGAATTGCCTCGGGGTCGGAGGTGCCGAGCACCAGCATGCCGTCGGCGTACGACGCGAGTTCGCGGCCGAGCTCCTCGGTCGTCTCGCCGGGGCGCAGCTCGGTGCGCATGTCCAGGCCGTGCTCGTTGAGCACAGTCGAACGCGCATCGAGCAGGTCACGCATGAGCACCGCACGTTCCGCCTCGATCGACGCGGCCGGGTGAATGACGAGGTAGACGGCCTCGGCGGCGACGTGACGCAGCAGGCTCGCCGCGACGGCGAGCGTGCCGCGACGCGCACCCTCGTCGAGCGCATGGATCACGACGTTGTTCGGCAGCGGTGCGTCGGTCGGTACGCACAGCAGTTGCGCCGCGCCATTGCGCAACTGCCACAGCGCCTCGGTGGCACAGCCCTGGCCCGTGGACACGACCGGCATACCCGGCGGGGCGCGTTCCCCGCGCCCGATCTGCAGGCCGACGCGCGTCTGCATGCGCGAACCGAGCGTCGCGAGCAGCGACGATGCGGCGAGCTGCCGCGCCGCCTCCGGCGACGGCGCCACGGCCGTATAGCTCGAGATCGGCGTTGGCAGCACGTGAATACGCCGCGCGCCGACGGCCACGCGCAGGCCGAGCGCGACCGGGAAGACGCGCTGTTCGGGCAGCGTCCGCGACACCTCGAGCAGCGAACCCGCTTCCTGCCCACCGTCGCGGCCCGGCGCGACCGGCACGGGTCCGTCGCTCGGCATACGCACACGCAGCCGTTCGACGGCACCGCCGAAGAGCATTTCCTCCACGACGCCGTGCCCGACGAAATTCGAGCGGACCTGCGGCTCGCCGGCCGCGAGCTCGACCTCCTCCGGACGCAGCACCGCGACCACCTCGCGCGGCGAGCCGTTGCCACTCCGATGGAAGCGCACACCGCGCGGCGTCCGGTAGCCGAGCAGCAGGTTCGCCGCGCCGAGAAACGTCGACACGAAGCGCGTGGCGGGCCGCGTGTAGAGGTCGTCCGGGCGGCCGCATTCGAGCAGGCGGCCCTGGTTCATCACGCCGATGCGGTCGGCGAGTGCAAACGCCTCTTCCTGATCGTGCGTGACGAGGATCGTCGTGATCTGCAGCTCGCGCTGGATCTGGCGGATCGTCCGTCGCAGCTCCTCGCGGATCTTCGCATCGAGCGCGCCGAACGGCTCGTCCATCAGCAGCACCTCGGGGCGGTGCGCAAGTGCCCGTGCGACGGCGACACGCTGCTGCTGGCCGCCCGACAGCTGGGCGGGCAGGCGGTCGTCCATGCCGTCGAGGGCCACGAGCCGGAGCAGTTCCTTGCGGCGGGCGCGACGCTCGACCGCCCCCACCTTGCGCACGCGCAGGGCGAACTCGATGTTGTCGCCGATGCTCATGTGCCGGAACAGCGCGTAGTGCTGGAACACGAACCCGACTTCGCGCTGGCGCGCCGTCAGGTGCGTCACGTCCTTGCCGTGCAGCGACACGCGGCCGTGGTCGATCTCCGTCAGACCCGCGATGGCCCGCAGCAGCGTGCTCTTGCCGCTGCCGCTGGGACCGAGCAGCACCACGAATTCGCCCTGTCTGACCTGCAGCGACACGTCGTTGACGACGGGTACGCCCTGGTAGCGCTTGGTGACCTGGTCGAGCGTGATGGACATGCGCGGGCGAGCTTTCCGGGAGGCTTTCCTGGGATGTTATGGACCCGACGGTAACAGGGTCAGTCGCCGGCCGGTTACAAACTGGTCACGGGATCGGAAACCGCGACCCGTGCATCGGCGTCGCCGACGTCCGGATCGAGGCATGATGCTCCTTGCAGACCAGATGCACCTCGTGGCCCAATCCGATCGGCAGGCAATCCACGGCCGAGGGGGCGCCGGGCTCGCGGCTTGCCAGCCCGACCGCGCTCTCGCCACCATCGGCGCACCGCTGAACGACAACGACGATCGGGACCGGCATGGCACTTCCGAATTACGAAAAGCTCGGCGTCTTCTATCTCGGCCGCGAATACGACGCCGCCACGCAGCAGCTCGGCGCCGAACTGCTCTACGACTCGCGCGACCTGACCACGCACGCCGTCTGCATCGGCATGACCGGCAGCGGCAAGACGGGCCTGTGCATCTCCCTGCTCGAAGAGGCGGCCATCGACGGCATTCCCGCGATCGCCATCGACCCGAAGGGCGATATCGCGAATCTCGCGCTCACGTTCCCGCAACTGCGCGCGGAGGACTTCCAGCCATGGGTCGATGCGGGCGAGGCCTCGCGCAAGGGCCAGAGCGTCGACGAGTTCGCCGCCGCCACGGCCGCGAGCTGGCGCAAGGGCCTCGAAGAATGGGGCGAGGACGGTGGGCGCATCCAGCGCCTGCGCGACGCCGCCACCGTTACCATCTACACGCCCGGCTCGGGCGCAGGCCGGCCGCTGTCGATCCTGCGCTCGTTCGCGGCGCCCGACTCGGTGGTCGCAAAGGACGCGACGGCGCTCAAGGAACGCGTCGGCACGGCGGCCGCCGGCCTGCTGGGCCTGCTCGGCATCGACGCGGATCCGATCCGGAGCCGCGAGTTCATCCTGCTGTCGGCGCTGCTCGACGCCGCGTGGCGCAAGGGCGAGAACCTCGACCTCGCCGCGCTGATCCGCTCGGTGCAGAAGCCGCCGTTCGACAAGGTCGGCGTGTTCGACGTCGAGAGCTTCTTCCCGGTGAAGGAGCGCACCGAGTTCGCGCTGCGCATCAACGGCCTGCTCGCCTCGCCCGGATTCGAGGCCTGGCTCGAGGGCGACGCCCTCGACATCCAGTCGCTGCTCTACGACGCGAACGGCCGGCCGCGCATCGCCATCGTCTCGATCGCGCACCTGAACGACGCCGAGCGCATGTTCGTCGTGACGCTGCTCGCCAACGAGCTGGTCGCCTGGATGCGCAGGCAGTCGGGCACCACGAGCCTGCGCGCGCTGTTCTACATGGACGAGGTGTTCGGGTACTTCCCGCCCGGCGCAATGCCGCCGTCCAAGACGCCGCTGCTCACGCTGATGAAGCAGGCGCGCGCCTTCGGTCTCGGCGTCGTGCTGGCGACGCAGAACCCCGTCGACCTCGACTACAAGGGCCTCGGCAATGCAGGCACGTGGTTCATCGGCCGGTTGCAGACCGAGCGCGACAAGCTGCGCGTCATCGAGGGCCTGCTCGGCAGCGACGCCTCGGGCGGCATGAACCGGGCGCAGCTCGAGACGGCGATGTCGACGCTGCCACAGCGCACGTTCCTGATGCGCAACGTCCACGACGACGCACCGGTGCTGCTGCGCACGCGCTGGGCGCTGTCCTACCTGCGCGGGCCGCTCACCACGGCGGAGATCTCGCGCGTACAGGTCGACGTCGACGGCGACGGCGGACCTGCGCCGCAGGCCACTTCGGCTTCATCGGCTTCGTCCGCCGCTTCCACCGGATCCACCGATGGCCGCGCGGCAGCAGGCGTGGCGAGCGCCCGTGCACCAGCGGCCGGAGCACGACCGGTGCTGCCGGCCGGCGTCACGGAGCAGTTCCTGGCGGCGAGGGGCAAGCGCGTCGAATACGAGCCGCGCATCGGTGCACGCGTGCGGACGCACTTCGTCGATGCGAAGGCGGGGCTTGACACCTGGGTCGAGGCGTATCACCTCGCACCGCTGGACGAGCGTGGGCCACGCTGGGAGGAAGCCGAGGTCTGTGACGTCGGTGCGCTCGCCCTGGAGGACGAACCGGCCGCGGGCGCGTCGTTTGCGGACGTGCCGGGCCAGGCGCTGACGGCGAAGGTGCAGCAGCAGTTCGCAAAGTCGCTGGCCGATCACGTCTACCGCACCGGCACGATGACTGTGTACCGCTGCCCTGCACTGAAGGCGACCGCCGCGCCGGGCGCCTCCGAGGGCGAATTCCGCGCCCAGCTCGCGCTGGGCCTGCGCGAAAAGCGGGACGCGGCCGTCGATGCGCTGCGCCGCAAGTACGCCGCCCGGCTCGACACTTTGGCCGGCCGCCAGCGCCGCGCGGAACAGAAGCTGCAAAAGGAGAAGGACCAGGCCAGCAGCGAAACGATGTCGTCCGCTCTGGCCGTCGGCGGCAGCCTGCTCGGCGCCCTGTTCGGCGGCGGTCGCCGGTCGAGCGCCTTCGGCAAGGCCGCGTCGGCCGCGCGCAGTGTCGGGCGCATCGGTCGTGAGCGGTCGGACGTCGCCAACGCGGAGGCCGATCTGGCGGCACTGCGCGATCAGCACGCCGACCTGGAACACGAGCTCGAAGCCGAGATCGCGGCACTCGAGTCCGGCTTCGACCCGACCAGGGTCGTCGTCGAGTCGGTGGCCGTCCGGACGCGCAAGCCCGACATCGACGTCGCCGACCTCGCGCTGGTCTGGCAGCCCGCTTGACGTAGAATCGCCGCGACCCGCGTCACGCCGCACCAACGGAGACAGCGATGGACGACCTGATCCGCAAGCTCACGAAGGACCTGGGCGTCAGTCGCGACCAGGCGCGCGGCGGCCTCGTCGCACTGCTGCGCGCCGGACAGCAGAACCTGAGTCGACAGGACTTCGAACAGTTCGTGGCCGACGTCCCGGGGGCTGACAAGCTGCTCAGGAAGGCGGCACCACCGAGTGCCTTGAGCTCGCTGGCTGGCGGGCTCGGCTCGCTGCTGGGTGGCCGTTCGGGTGCGGGGCGCTGGGCCGGCCTCGCCGCGTCGTTCGCCGAACTGGGCGTCGACATCGACACTGCGAAGAAGTTCGGGCCCATCGTCATCGACCACGTCAGGGAACACGGCGGCGAGAATCTCGTCGACAAGATCCGGGTGGCCCTGCGGATCTGACCCGCGCCACGATGGTGCTCGTGATCCAGGCATCCTTGCTGCACCGCGCGGCATTTGCCGTACTCGCGCTCATCCTGCTGGGCCTGACCGGCTGCGCCGAGCCGACCAGCCGCGAGCTGCAGCCTGGCAGCTATCGCGCGGTCATCGACGTCGGCGACGGCCGGCAGGTGCCGTTCGGCCTCGACGTCGCGCGGGAGGAGTCGGGGTTCGTGCTCTACCTCGTCAACAGTGACGAGCGCGTGCGCGTCACCGAAGTCGATGCCCAGGTGGGCAGGGTGTCGGCGCGGTTCCCGGGCTACGAAAGCGGCTTCACAGCCCGCATCGAGGGCGGGGTGCTCGCGGGAACGCTGACGCTCGCCCACGAGGCCGGTCGCCGACGCGAGTGGCCGTTTGTGGCCCGGCTGGGCGAGACCTGGCGATTCCACGCCGAGCCGCTCACCGACAACGCCGACGTGTCCGGGCGCTGGGAGCTGACGTTCACCGACGCGTCCGGCCGCACCTCGCGCGCCGTGGCCGACTTCGAGCAGCGCTTCGGGCAGGTGACCGGGACGGTGATCGGCCCGGCCGAGGACCAGCGATTCCTGGCCGGCGAGGTGCGCGACGAGGAACTGCGCCTGTCGCGGTTCGACGGCAACGCGGTGCTGCTCTACACAGCCAACCTCGACGCGCAGGGCCGGCTCGTCGGCGAGTTCTGGTCCGATCGCGGCGGCCTGCAGCGGTTCGTCGCGGTGCAGGAGGAGGGGTCAGACCCTGGTTAAGGATTTGTTGACGATCATCGTCAACAAATCCTTAACCAGGGTCTGACCCCTCCTCCTAATCGCGGAAGTTGGTGTATTGCAGCGGCAGGTCGTAGCCGCCCTTCCTTACGAGCGCGATCGCGGCCTGCAGGTCGTCGCGGTTCTTGCCGGTGACGCGCACCTGCCGGTCCTGCAGCGCCGCCTGCACTTTGAGCTTCGCGTCCTTGATCTGGCGCTGGATCTTCTTGCCGAGTTCGGTTTCGATCCCTTCCCGCAGCGTCACCACTTGCTTCGCCGTCTGCCCGGTCACCACGGGTTCGTCCACCTTCAGGCAGGCGACGTCGATACCACGCTTCGACAGCTTGAGGCGCAGGATCTCCAGCATCTGCTTGAGTTGAAAATCCGCCGGCGCCATCATGGTAATGATGCCGTCTTTCAAATCGTATTTGGCATTGGTGCCCTTGAAGTCGAAGCGCTGGCTCACTTCGCGCGCGGCCTGGTCGACGGCGTTGCTGGCCTCGTGGGCGTCCACTTCCGAGACGATGTCGAACGAGGGCATGGGGGTTCCGGGCGGGGTGGTCTGAGAACACGCAGCCTACCGCGTGAGCCGGCCGAGTTGCACCGAAGGCCGTCCGGTGGGGATCGCAACATCAAGCAAATAACGAATACGAATGATTCGTATTG
>WBZL01000057.1_pt1 | contig 102402 bp, 89 predicted proteins | sample 5204291 | NCBI WGS metagenome assembly WBZL01 (sample SAMN12344345, study PRJNA552823) | activated sludge metagenome | biome: Activated sludge suspended growth; feature: Nitrification reactor; material: Wastewater; isolation source: activated sludge from nitrification reactor of wastewater...
CGACCTCGACACCCTCGGCGCCCTCCGCGCCGCCCTCTGAGCGCGTTGTCGAGGCAATAGCCCCTGGATTCCGGGGGCTATTGCCTCGAGTTCGTCAGATCGCGGCGGGTTCCGGTACTCAGGAGGGGACGAGGCCGGCGGCTTCGTTGCGCTCGCGCCACTCGGAGCGGGGCCGGCGGGTCGTGTCCACGCCGGCGGCGCGCGCCCGGGCCCGCAGCGCGCCGACGGTGGCGTCCTCGCGGGCGGTGTGGGCGAACGGGTCCCAGTCGAAGAAGCGGCAGGCGTTCTCCCAGGTGATCTTGTGGATCTCGTCGTCGGCGCAGCCGGCCTCCTGCAGCTCGGCCCAGGTGAACTCGGGGGACTCCGGCCACGTCGTGTCCGTGTGGGGGTAGTCGCACTCCCACGCCAGGATGTCGACGCCGATGCGATCGCGCAGGGCGAGGCCGGACGGGTCGGTGATGAAGCAGGCGAGGATGTGGTCGCGGAACACCTCGGACGGCCGCTTGCCGCCGAAGTCGTCGCGGTCGTGCAGCCACGTCTGGTTCTCGAAGTGGCGGTCGATGCGGTCGAGGTAGAACGGGATCCAGCCGATGCCGCCCTCGGAGAGCGCCACCTTCAGGTCGGGGAAGGTCCGCAGGGTCGGGCCGAAGAGCAGGTCCTGGGCGGTGATGGCGCTGATCTGGCAGGCCAGCACCATGAGGTGGTCGATCGGCGCCTCCTCGGGCCGGCGGATGACCTCGAAGCCGGCGCCGATGTGCAGCGACAGGACCATGCCCTCGTCGCAGATGGCGGTGAGCATGGGGTCCCAGTGGCCCGACAGGAAGCTCGGGAAGCCCTGGACGTGCGGGGTCTCGAGGAAGCTGATCGACCGGCAGCCCTTCTTCCCGAGCCGGCGCACCTCGGCGGCGGCGAGCTCGGCGTCCCACATGGGGACGATGCCGAGGGGGATGAACCGGTCGGGATAGGCCGCGGCCCACTCGTCGATGGCCCAGTCGTTGTACGCCTGGAGCATGACCAGGGCGATCTCGGTGTCGCCCGCCTCGTGGAAGGTGCGGGCGTTGAAGCCGGCCATGGTCGGGAAGTTCATCGAGGCCAGCACGCCGTTGGCGTCCATGTCCTTCACCCGTTCGTGCACGTCGAAGCAGCCGGGGCGCAGCTCGGCGAACGAGCCGGGGTTGAAGCCCCAGTCCTCCCGGGTCCAGCCCACGGTGGCGGCCATGCCGAACGGCGTCGACGTGGCCTGGCCGAGGAACTCCCACTGGTCGGTGCCCGCCTCGGTGCGTACCACCCGGGGCATCTGGGCCTGCCACTTCGCGGGCACGTGGTTCCGGAACATGTCCGGGGGCTCGATCATGTGGTCGTCGATGCTGACCAGGATCATGTCGTCGAGCTGCACGGGGCGACCTCCTCGGGGTCCGCGGTCACCCTTTTCTAACACTCACGTCACAGCACGGCCAGGGGTGGGGTCGCCCCGACCCGGGCCGACGGCTCAGCGGGGGCCTGACGGCGTGAAGCGCACGGGCATCCGTTCGTAGCCGCTCACGAAGTTGGCGGGGCGCAGCGCTGGCTCGTGGTCGTCGACCAGGGCGAGGTCGGGCACCCGGTCGAACAGCTCCTCCAGCACGACCCGCAGCTCGAGGCGGGCCAGGCTCGCCCCGAGGCAGAAGTGGGGGCCGAAGCCGAAGGCGACGTGCTCGTTGGGCGTGCGCCGCAGGTCGAAGGTGCCGGCGGCGGGGAAGACGGCCTCGTCGCGGTTGGCCGACGGGTAGAGCAGCAGCACCTTCTCCCCCGCCGGGATCACCTGGTCCGCGAGCTCGACGTCGGACGTGGCGGTGCGGGCCATGTTCTTGATGGGGCTGACCCAACGCAGCATCTCCTCCACCGCGGTCGGGATGAGGCTGCGGTCGTCGCGCAGCGTGGCCCACCGCTCGGGCTCGACGAGCAACTGGTAGATGCCGCCGGTGATCACGTGGCGCGAGGTCTCGTCGCCGCCGATGAGCAGGAGCAGCGAGTCCATGATCACCTGGTCCTCGGTGAGGCGGTGGCCGTCGACCTCGGCGTGCACCAGGGTGCTCATGAGGTCGTCGGTGGGCTCGACCCGGCGCTCGGCGATGCGCTCCCGGGCGTAGTCCATGTAGGCCATGGCCGCCGCGATGCCGACGGCTTGGACCTCGGGGTCCTTGGGGCCGAGCATCTGCATGAGCTCGTCGCTCCAGGCGAGGAGCTGGAGGCGGTCGGGCGGGGCCACCCCGAGGGCGTCGCCGATGACGATCAGCGGCACCCAGGCGGCCAGGTCGGCGACGAGGTCGCACTCGCCCCGCTCGCACCACGTGTCGACGAGGGTGTTCACGATCTCGCGGATCGAGGCCTCGCGATCGCGGACCCGGCGGGGGGTGAACCCTCGGCTGACCAGCTTGCGCCGCAGCTTGTGGGCGGGGTCGTCGAGGTCGATGAGCTGTGCCGTGCCCGGGTGGTCGGGGCGGATGCCGCCGGCGCTCGAGAACTGCTGCGGATGGGTGGAGACGTGCTTCACCAGGTCGTAGGTGGCGATGCCCCACACCCCGTTGGCCGGATCGCGCCACACCGGTGCGTTCGCCCGCAGCCACGCCAGCTCCTCCTGCGGGTCCCGGCCCCAGAAGGCGCCGTCCACCAGGTCGATCCGGGCCTCGACGTCGTCGGCGGTCTGCGTCGCGTCCATGCCGCGACCCTATTTGACGTCGGTGTCGAAATCGCTCGCTAGGGTCCCGGCCCGTGCCGGCCGACGCCCTGTTCCTGCCCGACGGGGACGCCACCTTCGTGCCGACGTCGGGCGCGGTGGGGCCGTGGGACGCCCGCATCGTGCACGGCGCCGCCGTCGTCGCCCTGCTGACCGGCCGCCTCACCCCCGCGGAGGGGACGATGGCGCGGGTCACCGTGGACTTCCTGCGCCCGGTGCCGATGGGACCGCTCGACCTCGATCTGGCCGACCTCGGCGGCGGCACCCGAGCCCAGCGGCACCGGGCCGTGCTCACGAGCGACGGCCAGGAGGTCGCCGCGGCCGAGTCCGTCGTGCTGCGGGCCGGCGCCCTCGAGCTGCCGCCGAAGGCGCTGGGGCACCCGACCCCCTTCGACCCCGCCGCCGCACCCCCGCTCGACGAGCCCAACCACGCCGCCGCCGAGGTCGTGGGCCACGAGAGCTACGACAGCGAGAGCGCGGTGTTCGTGCCGATGCGGGTCGAGGGCGACCGCCGGGTCCACGCCTGGATCAGCCTGGCCCTGCCCGTGGTCGCCGGCTCACCGCTCCTCGGCACCGAGCTGGCCGCCGCGGCGGCGGACTACGCCCAGACGGCTGTGCACCGCCAGCTCCCCTTCGCCGAGTGGTCGTTCCGCAACACCGAGCAGACCATCCACTTCTCGCGCCCGCCGGTCGGCCGCTGGGTGGGGCTGCGCAGCGACGCGCTCGTCCAGCCCGTCGGCGCCGGCTTCAGCGCCGCCGACCTGTTCGACGCCGATGGCTGGGTCGCCCGCACGGCGGCGGCGGTGGTCGTCGAGCGCCGCCCGACCTGAGCCCGACCCGACCGCCTCCCCGCCCGTCCCGCCGAGAGGAGCCTCCTGTGGCGCCGACGTTCCACCTCTACCTGCCCCAGATGCGCCTGGCGGTCGACGCCATCGCCGAGCGGGCGGTGGCAGCCGAGGCCGCCGGCTTCGAGGGCATCGCCTTCATGGACCACCTGGCCCCGCCCCTCGCCCTCGACCAGCCCATGTGGGACGCCATGGCGGTGGCGACCTTGGCGTTGGCCCGAACGTCCACGCTGCAGGTCGGCCACCTCGTGCTCTGCGACGCGTTCCGCCACCCGGCGGTGCTGGCCCGGGAGGTCACCACCCTCGACCACGCGTCGGGCGGCCGCTTCGAGCTCGGCATCGGCTGGGGCTCGGTCCCGACCGAGTTCACGACCTTCGGCGTCGGCTCGACCGAGCCCCGCGATCGGGTCTCCCGCCTCGGGGAGTCGCTGGCCATCCTGCGCGGCCTCTGGTCGGGCGAGCCGGTCGACCACGCCGGCGACCACTTCACCCTCGCCGGCGCCCAGCAGCGCCCCACCCCCACCCGGCCCATCCCCATCACCATCGGCGGCGTCGGCCGCCGCACCCTCGCGCTCGTCCGCGAGCACGCCGACTGGTGGAACGTGCCCATCCACCAACTCGACCGGGTGGACGAGCTGCGGGACCAGGCCGGCGACGCCCGCCTGTCGGCCCAGACCATGGTCGCCTTCGCCCCCGACGCCGCCGACCGCGACGAGGTGGAGGCCGCCGCCCGTCGGCGCTTCGCCGGCACCCAGATGGGCGAGCGCCTCGTGGCCGGCACCGCCGACGAGCTCGCCGCCCACTTCGCCGAGCAGCACGCCGGCGGCGTGGACCGCTTCTACGTCTGGTTCGCCGATTTCGCCCCGGTCGACACGATCGCCGGCTTCGGCGCCGTCGTCGCCGCCCTCGCCGCCCGCTGATCGGCCGGGCGGGCCCGGCGGTAGGGTCGCGGGGTCTCGAGCGCAGGGGGAGCAGACGACGTGGACGACGTGATCATCCGCAACGGCACGCTGGTCGACGGCACCGGGCGGCCGCCCGAGCGGGCCGACGTGGTGGTGCGCGACGGGCGCATCACCGAGGTCGGGCCCGACCTCGACGTCGACGTCCCCGCCGGCGCCCGCGAGATCGACGCCGAGGGCCTGCTCGTCACCCCCGGCTTCGTCGACATCCACACCCACTACGACGGCCAGGTCACCTGGGACGACGTGCTCGCCCCTACCGCCTGGCACGGCGTGACCACGATCATCACCGGCAACTGCGGCGTCGGCTTCGCCCCCGCCCAGCCCGACAAGCACGACTGGCTGATCGGCCTGATGGAGGGCGTCGAGGACATCCCCGGCACCGCCCTGGCCGAGGGCATCGACTGGACCTGGGAGAGCTTCCCCGAGTACCTCGACGCCCTCGACCGCCGCCACTGGACCATGGACGTCGGCACCCAGATCGCCCACGGCGCCGTCCGGGCCTACGTCATGGGCGAGCGCGGCGCCGACAACGAGCCCGCCACCCCGGCCGACATCGACGCCATGGCCGCCATCGTCCGCGACGCCGTGCGCGCCGGCGCCCTCGGCTTCTCCACCTCCCGCACCATCGCCCACCAGGCCATCGACGGCCGCCCCGTCCCCGGCACCTTCGCGGCCGAGGACGAGCTCTTCGGGATCGGCGCCGTGCTCGGCGAGCTGGGCACCGGCATCTTCGAGCTGGCCCCCATGGGCTCGGCGGGCGAGGACATCGTCGCCCCCGAGCAGGAGGTCGACTGGATGTGCCGCCTCTCCGGCGCCATCGGCCGGCCGGTCACCTTCGTCATGGTGCAGGTCGACCCCGCCCCCGACCTGTGGCGGGGCCTGATGGACGCCTCCATCGCCGCCGCCGAGCAGGGCGCCGACGTGTGGCCCCAGGTGGCGGCCCGCCCCACCGGCCTGCTCTCGGGCCTGCACACCACCTACTCCTTCCTCGACCCCATCCCCGCCTTCGCCGACCTGAAGGCCCGCGGCCTCGCCGGCGCCGACCTCGTCGCCGCGCTGCGCGACCCCGAGGTGCGCCGGGCCATCGTCGAGTGGGAGCCCGATCCCGAGGCCGCCGCCCGCCTCCAGCACGCCGCCGAGCACAGCTTCCTCCTCGGCGACCCGCCCGACTACGAGCCCGGACCCGACCGCTCGCTGGCCGCGATCGCCGCCCGCTCCGGCCGCAGCGCGGTCGAGACCGCGCTCGACGCCATGCTCGAGCTCGACGGCGAGGGCCTCCTCTACCTGCCGATGCTCAACTACGCCGACGGCTCGCTCGACCACGTGCGCGAGATGCTCCTGCACCCCCGCTCGGCCTCGGGCCTCGGCGACGGCGGCGCCCACTGCGGCGTGATCTGCGACGCCTCGCTCCCCACCTTCCTGCTCACCCACTGGGGCCGCGACCGCACCCGCGGCGAGCGCCTGCCGATCGAGCTGCTGGTGAAGAAGCAGACCCTCGACACGGCCCGCCTCTACGGCCTCGGCGACCGCGGCACGGTCGAGCCGGGCATGGTCGGCGACCTCAACGTCATCGACTTCGACCGCCTGCGCCTCGGCACACCCCGGGTCGTGAACGACCTGCCCGCCGGCGGGTCGCGGATCGTGCAGGGGGCCGAGGGCTACGTGGCCACCATCAAGTCCGGCGTCGTCACCTTCGAGGACGGCGTCGAGACCGGCGCCCGGCCGGGCCGCCTCGTCCGCGGCGCCCGCTGACGGCGCACCACTCACCGCCCCCGACCCGCCCCGACCCGCCCGAGAACCCAGGAGGCACGGCCCCGTGAGCGGCGCCCTCGACTACGACCCCGCGCGCCGCCCGGCCCAGCCGGCCACGCCCGCCGCCGACGCGTTCACGATCCACCGCGCCGCGCTCTCGACCGGCGCCGAACTGGCCTTCGTCAACGAGGGCGCCGGCGGCACGCCGCTGCTGCTGATCCACGGCTGCCCGGAGACCAAGCGCCTCTGGTGGCGCAACATCGGGCCGCTCGCGGCGGCGGGCTTCGAGGTCATCGCCCCGGACCTGCGCGGCATCGGGGACAGCGCGCCCGCACCCGACGACGTCCACGACATCGCCGCCTACGCCAAGGACCTGCACGCCCTCGTGGCCGAGCACCTCGGCCACGACACCTGCGTCGTCGCGGCGGGCGACCTCGGCGGCGTGGTGGCGACCGACCTCATCCACCGCTACCCGGGCTTCGTCACCGGCAACTGCGCCTTCAACACGGTCCCGCCCATGGGCGCCGACTACGCCGGCGCCGGCCTCGACTTCGCCGACTTCAGCGCCCTCGGCCAGGGCCCGACGGGCGACTACCGCGTGTGGCAGGGCGCCAGGCCCGACGAGCTCGCCGCCATCCTGAACACCCCCGAGGCCCGCCGGCTCTGGGTCGCCGGCGTGTTCCGCTCCCGCCTGTGGGCCTCGCCGGGCAGCTTCAGCGACGCCGAGGTCGACTTCCAGACCGAGCCCTTCGCCGACGAGGCCTGCCTGCGGGCGTCGTGGGCGCCGTACCAGATCGCCCACGGCCGCCCCATGTCCGAGCTGCCCCGGATGGCTGCCGTCGACGTCCCCACCCTGGTGCTCTACGGCGCCGACGACCACGTGATCGGCCCCGACTTCCTGGTCTACGCCGAGGCCGCGTACACGAACCGCATCGGCCCCCTCGTGGTCGCCGGGGCCGGCCACTTCCTCCCCTGGGAGCGCGCCGACGTGTTCAACCGCCTCCTCCCCGCCGTCTTCAGCCCCTAGCGAAACCGGCCCCCGGCCCGACCGCTCCGCCCCGAGCGGGCTGCCCTATGCTCGCCGCCGCCGGCCCCCGCGGCCGGTCGCGGCAGGGGCGGCCGCGCCGAACGCAGAGCGAGCCGGGGGGTTCGAGCTTTGAGCACGGTGGTCGAGAGCACCATCACCTTCCCCTACCAGCGGTCCCTCGGACCGGTGCTGGGGGCCTTCATGACCGCGCTCACCGAGGAGCGCTTCATCGGGATCCGCAACGGCGACCGGGTGCTGTGCCCGCCGCTCGAGTGGGACCCGGAGACCGGCGCCGAGCTCGCCCACGAGTTCGTCGACGTCGGCCCCGCCGGCACCGTCGAGTCGTGGTGCTGGGTGGCCGAGCCGTCCGAGCAGCACCCGCTCGCCCACCCCTTCGCCTTCGCCACCGTCCGCCTCGACGGCGCCGACACCGCACTGATCCACGCGGTCGACGCCGGGAGCCCCGACGCCATGAGCGTCGGCATGCGGGTGGCGCCGCGCTGGCGGGCCGAGCGCCGCGGCCACCTCACCGACCTCGAGGCCTTCATCCCCGGCGAGGAGCCCGTCCCGGGCGGGGGCGGCGGCGCCGACGAGCCGGTGACGATGATGGGCTACAACGCGTCGATCGCCTACACGACCCCGGTGCCCGACAACGTCGTGCGCTCCGAGGCCGCCGCCGCCGAGAGCCGGTTCCTCGGGCTGAAGTGCCCGATCTGCGACCGCACCTACACCGGTGGCCGGGGCTACTGCCCGGTCGACTCGATCGCGCTCACCACCGAGCACGAGATCGACCTGCCGCAGCAGGGCATCCTCACCAGCTACACGATCGTCACGCCCGTCCAGTACCCGGGCCAGACCGAGACCGAGCCCTTCGCCCGGGTCCACGTGCTGCTCGAGGGCACCGACGTGGTGCTCAGCTACCAGGCCCTCGTCGACACGCCGAACGAGGACATCCGCACCGGCATGCGCCTCGCCCCCGTGTGGGCGTCGGCGGCCGAGCTGGAGGACGGCGCCGGCGACACCCGGGAGGCCGGCCTCATCGGCTGGATCCCCACCGGTGAGCCCGACGCCACCGACCCCGACCTCGTGAACCGGCTCTGCTGATGGCACTCGACCACGCACCGGGCGACCACCCGGACGACATCGCCATCATCGGGTGGGCCCAGACCCCGATGGTGCGCCACACCGACAAGACCGAGACCCAGCTCCTGCTCGAGGTCGTCACCGGCGCCCTCGACGACGCCGGCCTGACCCGGGCCGACGTGGGCTTCACGTGTGCCGGCAGCTGCGACTACGTGGCCGGCCAGGCCTTCTCGTTCGTCCAGAACACCGACGCCATCGGCGCCTGGCCCCCGAAGCGGGACAGCCACGTCGAGATGGACGGCGCCTGGGCGCTCTACGAGGCCTACGTCCGCCTGCTGATGGGCGACGAGGTGGACGTTGCCCTGGCCATGGGATCCGGCCGGTCGTCCACCGCCGACCCGGCGCTCATCTACCCGATGGAGATGGACCCCTTCTACCTGGCCCCGCTGGGTGCCGACGCCCTCAGCCTCGCCGCCCTGCAGGCCCAGGCGGTGCTCGCCGCCGGCGACATCACCGAGCGCCAGCTGGCCGAGATCGCGGTGCGCTGCCGCCGCGACGCCCAAGCCAACCCGTACGCCCAGGTGAGCGGCGAGTTCGACGTCGACGCCCTCCTCGCCGAGGACGCGGTGCGGGCGCCGCTGCGCCGCCACGACCTGCCGCCCATAACCGACGGCGCCGCCGCGGTGGTGATCGCCCGGGCCGAGAAGGCGAAGGCGGTGTGCGAGCACCCGGTGTGGATCACCGGCATCGCCCACTGCGCCGAGCTGCACTACCCGGGCATGCGGGACCTCACCCGGTCGCTCTCGGCCCGCAAGGCGGCCGAGGCCGCCGGCGTGCCCGACGGCCCGGTCGACGTGGCCGAGCTGCAGGCGGCGTTCACCCACGAGGAGCCCCTCCTCGTGGAGGCGCTCGAGCTGCACCCCACCGTCAGCGTGAACCCATCGGGCGGCCCGCTGGCGGCCAACCCGATCATGGCCACCGGCCTCGTGCGCATCGCCGAGGCCGCCGCCGCCATCCGGGACCGCGGGGCGAGCCGCACCGTCGGCCACTCGACCTCGGGCCCGTGCCTCCAGCAGAACCTCGTGTGCGTCCTGGAAGCCGGGCCCGAGCGGCCCCACGGAGCGGGACAGGGAGGTCGGGCATGAGCCATGCACCCGCCGCCATCGTCGGCATCGGCCAGACCCACCACAAGAAGAAGCGGTGGGACGTGTCCCTTGGCGGCCTCGTCCGTGAGGCCGCCCGCCGGGCCCTCGACGACGCCCAGATGGACTGGGGCGACATCGACGCCGTGGTCATCGGCAAGGCGCCCGACCTCTTCGAGGGCGTCATGAAGCCCGAGCTCTACCTGACCGACGCCCTCGGCGCCCACGGCAAGCCCATGTTCCGGGTCCACACCGCCGGCTCGGTCGGTGGCACCACCGGCATCGTGGCCAGCCACCTCGTCGAGACCGGTCGGCACCGCCGCGTGCTGGCCGTCGGCTACCAGAAGCAGTCGGAGGGCAACGCCCAGTTCGCCCTCGGCTCGGGAAAGGGCGCCTCCCTCGGCGCCGGCGGCGCGTTCGCCCCGTTCATCCGCTCGTACATCCACCGGTCCGGCGCCCCGCTCGACGTCGGCCCGATGGTGGCGGTGAAGGACCGGCAGAACGCCCTGAAGAACCCGTACGCCCACCTGCGCCTCGAGGACATCTCCATCGACTCGGTGAAGGCGTCGCCGATGATGTGGGACCCGCTGCACTTCCTCGAGTCGTGCCCGTCGTCCGACGGTGCCTGCGCCATGGTGTTCACCGACCAGGCCGGCGGCGAGGCCGCAGCCGCCGACGGGCGCCCGCCGGCGTGGGTGCTCGGGTCGGCCATGCGCTCCGAGCCCTTCGGCTTCCCCGGCCGCGACCCCGTGCTGCCCCAGGGCGCGGCCGACTGCGCCGAGGACGTCTACGCCCAGGTCGGCATCACCCGGCCCCGCGAGCAGATCGACTGCGCCGAGCTCTACGTGCCGTTCTCCTGGTACGAGCCGATGTGGCTCGAGGCTCACCACCTGGCCGGGCCGGGCGAGGGCTGGCAGCTCGTGGAGTCGGGCGCGACCGCGCTCGACGGCTCGTTCCCGGTGAACATGTCGGGCGGCGTGCTGTCCTCGAACCCCATCGGCGCCTCGGGCCTGCTGCGGTTCGCGGAGGCGGCGCTCCAGGTCCGCGGCATGGCCGGTGAGCACCAGGTCGACGGCGCCAAGGTGGCCGTCGCGCAGGCCTACGGGGCGTCCGCGCAGTACTTCAGCATGTGGGTGGTGGGAGCCAGCCTCGATCCCTTCGGCTGAGCCCGCGGGGCACCTCCCGGTCGGCCATGATGTCCAACGCCGAGGCGGCCCACCTGTGGCCGACCGCACCGAGCCGGGGAGAACCACCGTGGGACTGATGGACAAGCTCAAGGGCGAACTCGTCGACATCATCGAGTGGGTCGACGACTCGCGCTCGACGCTGGCGTGGCGGTTCCCCCGCTATCAGAACGAGATCAAGAACGGCGCCCAGCTGATCGTCCGTGAGGGCCAGCGGGCGGTGTTCGTGTACCGGGGCCAGCTGGCCGACTCGTTCCAGCCCGGCAACTACGAGCTGAAGACCGAGAACCTGCCCATCCTCGGCACCCTGCAGGGCTGGAAGCACGGCTTCAACAGCCCGTTCCGCAGCGAGGTCTACTTCCTCAACACCCGCCCGGTCACCGACCTGCTCTGGGGTACGCCGCAGCCCGTCACCGTGCGCGACCCCGACTTCAAGATGGTGCAGGTCCGGGCCAACGGCATGTGCGTGGTGAAGATCGCCGACCCCGAGGTGTTCCTGCGCGAGGTCATCGGCACCGACAGCGCGGTCGAGATCGACGAGATCACCGAGCTCCTGCGCCGGGTGATCGCCCTGGCCTTCGCCGACATGGTCACCGAGTCGAAGCTCGGCGCCATCGACCTCCAGGGCCACCAGATCGAGCTGGCCGACAAGCTGCGCGAGTTCGTGGCCGAGCGGGTCGACGACGAGTACGGCCTCGCCATCGACTCCATCACCATGACCATCTCGCTGCCCGACGAGATCACCCAGGCCATGACCCGCGGCGTGGCCCGTGGCGTCGAGCAGGCCGGCTACCTCGACAACGTCGGCCCCATGGACCGCCTCCAGCAGGGTGCCGCCGCCGAGGCCATGGTCGCCGCGGCCAACAACCCGGCCGGCAGCGCCATGGGCGACATGATGCAGATGGGCATGGGCGTGGCCATGGCCGGCCAGATGGCCAACCAGATGGGCGCGGCCATGAACCCGCCCGCCGGCGGTGCCGGTGGCGGTGCGGCCGCGCCGCCGCCGCTGCCCGGCCAGGCGCTCTACCACGTGGAGATGGGCGGGCAGTCGTCCGGCCCGTTCAGCGTCGACCAGATCCGTGCCGGCGTGGCCAACGGCCAGGTCAACGCGCAGACCCTGGTGTGGACCGAGGGCATGGCGGCGTGGTCCGCGGCCGCCACGGTGCCCGCGCTCGCCCCGCTGTTCTCCACCCCGCCCCCGATGCCGCCCAGCGGTGGCACCCCACCGCCGCCGCCTCCGGCCCCACCGGCCCCGCCGGCGCCGCCGACCCCGCCGGCGGGCTGAGCGGTGAGCGACCAGCCGACGCCCCCACCCGTGCCCGGCGCGCCTCCGCCGCCGGCGGCGGCGGCGCCCCCGCCCCCGCCGCCTCCACCTCCCCCTCCCCCGCCGCCCGTGGCCACCGCGCCGCCGCCGGTCCCACCGGTCCCTCCCGCCGCCGCGCCCACCGCCCCGGCACCGGTCGTGCCCGACCCGGCGCTGCACCACGTCACCGAGCAGACCCGCACCTACCCCTGCCCGAGTTGCGGCGCCGAGCTGGTGTTCGACATCGCCAAGCAGAAGCTGGGCTGCCCGTCGTGCGGCCACACCCAGGACATCGTCGAGACCGCCGGCAAGGCCGTGGTCGAACGGGACCTGCACGCGGCCATGGACTCGCTGCGCTCCGGTGCCGCCAGCCGGGTGAGCCAGCGCATCGAGGGTGAGAAGGAGGTCGTCTGCCAGAACTGCGGCGGCCACACCACCTTCACCGGCAGCCTCACCTCCACCCGCTGCCCCTACTGCGCCACGCCCATCCAGCGCGAGGACGTGCACGAGGCCCCCGACCGGCTCACGGTCGACGGCGTGCTCCCCTTCCAGGTCGACGACCAGCGGGCCACGGCCGCCATCGACGGCTGGATCAAGTCCCGCTGGATGGCCCCCCGGGAGTTCAAGAAGTACCACCAGAAGGGCTCGTTCACGAGCGTCTACGCGGCGTACTTCACCTACGACGCCCAGACCCAGAGCCACTACCGGGGCCAGCGCGGCGACGACTACACGGTCACGGTCGGCAGCGGGAACAACCGCCGCACGGAGACGCGCACCCGCTGGCACAACGTCGACGGATGGGTCCAGAACCACTTCGACGACCTCACCGTGCTCGCCAACGACGGCTTCGACCCGAAGCACGTCCACAACCTCGAGCCGTGGCCCACCACCTCGTCGCAGCCCTTCTCCCCCGAGTACATCGCCGGCCACCTGTGCCGCACCTACGACAAGGACGTCGGCGAGTGCTTCGGCGAGGCGAAGGGCCGGATGGACGCCACGATCCAGGAGACGATCCGGCGCGACATCGGGGGCGACAAGCAGCGCATCGACCAGGTGAACACCGACTACCAGGGGCTCACCTTCAAGCACCTGCTGCTGCCCATCTGGCTGCTGACCATCCGCTACAGCGGCAAGCCGTACCAGACCTTCATCAACGGCGCGACCGGCGAGGTCCACGGCCAGTACCCGTGGAGCAAGGTCAAGATCGCGCTGCTGGTGATCGCCGCGCTCATCGTCGTCGGCATCCTCGTCGCGATCTTCGCGGGGTAGGCCGCCACCCGTGAGCCTGGTGCTGCTCGCCGGGGCCCTCGTCGTGGCCGCAGCCGTCGTGGGCGCGGTGGTGCTCGCCGTGCAGTCGCGCCGCCAGTACCGGGCCGCCAACCAGGTGATCCCCGGGCGCACCACCAACGCGCCCGCGTCGTGGGCCGGCGCCCACACGCCCGAGGCCCGGCTGCACCGGCGGTTGGTGGACGTGGTCGCCGCGCTCCGGGCCCACCCCCTGCTCGAGGAGGGGACGGGCCGGCTCGAGGCGCGCGTCGCGCTCGAGGAGCAGGTGGCCGCCATCGACGAGCAGCTGGTCGCGGTGGCGGCGCTGCCCGAGAACGTACGGGCGGAGCCCCTCGCCGGCGTCGAACGCCAGGTCGCCGCGGTCGAGCAGGCCGCCGCCACCCTCGCCGGCGTGGGCAGCGGGGTCCCCGGCGGGCCCGAAGCGATCGAGCAGCAGGTCGACGACGTGCGCCGCCAGCTCGACGACCTCGCCCGGATCCGAGCCGAGCTCGACGCCACCCCGCCGACGATGCCGCCGCCGCCCGCCCCGGCTCCTGCGCCCGGTGCGGCCCCCGAGACACCGCCGGCGCCGCCGGCGCCACGGGCGGAACCCGGCTGAGCCCGTCGGCGCCCCGTCCTCAGCCGCCTCCGACACGGGGTAGCGTCGAACGCGATGAGTGACGCCGCAGACCCGGTCGACGAGGCGGCAGCGGACGAAGATCCGTTCAGCCAGATGGACCCGGCGATGGCCCGGGCCCCCCAACCGGTGTTCCGCGAGATGCGGGCCGCCATGCGGGTGCTCCCCATGGAGGGCAGCGTCGTGATCGCCGGCCGCGCGGAGATCGACGAGGCCTTGCGCAACACCGACGTGTTCACCTCGAACATGTCGGCGGTCGACCTGCAGAACGTCCGGCCGCTGATCCCGCTGCAGATCGACCCGCCCGAGCACAAGCTCTACCGGCGCATCCTCGACCCGCTCTTCGCGCCCCGAAAGATGGCCGAGCTCGAGGAGCCGGTGAGCGCCCTGGTGAACGAGCTCATCGACGACCTCGGCGAGCGCACCGAGATCGACTTCGCCGCCGACTTCTCGACCCGGTTCCCCACCCAGGTGTTCCTCACCCTGCTGGGGCTCCCGCTCGAGAACCTCCCGACCTTCCTCGCCATGAAGGACGGCATCATCCGCCCGAACCACGTCGTGGGCACCGCCTTCGGCACGCCCGAGGCGGTGGCCCACCAGAAGGCCACGGCCGAGTCGATCTACGCCTACTTCGACGAGGTGCTCGACGAGCGCGAGCGTGAGCCGAGGAACGACCTCCTCAGCGAGTTCCTCGCCACCGAGGTCGACGGCGTCCGCCTCACCCGCCACGAGATCCTCGACATCTGCTTCCTGTTCCTCATCGCCGGCCTCGACACCGTCACGGCCACGCTCGACTGCATGTTCGCCTTCCTCGCCGAGCACCCCGACCACCGGCGCCAGATCGTGGACGACCCCGAGCTCATCCCCTCCGCCGTCGAGGAGATGCTCCGCTGGGAGACCCCGGTCATGGGCATCGTGCGGGCCGCGGTCACCGACAGCGAGATCGCCGGCTGCCCGGTGAAGCAGGGCGACCACGTCATCGCCCTGCTGGGCTCGGCCAACACCGACGAGCAGTACTTCGACGACGCCGACGAGGTGCGCTTCGACCGCGAGGTGAACCGCCACATCGCCTTCGGCGGCGGCGTGCACCGCTGCCTCGGCTCCCACCTGGCCCGCCTCGAGCTGCGCATCGCGCTCCGCGAGTGGCACCGGCGCATCCCCGACTACTCGGTGCCCGAGGGCCACGAGCTCGTCTACACCGCGGGCATCCGCTCGATCGAGCACTTCCCGATGCTGCTCGCGGCGCCGGCGACCGCCTGAGCGGGTCCCCACCCCGCCGTCGTCGCCTGGGCCGCCGCCCGACCACTCCCCCGACCGTCCCGATCGAAGGAGCACACGCATGGCTGGACCGCTGGACGGCGTCAGGGTCGTCGAGGTCGCGAGTTGGATGTTCGTCCCCTCGGCGGGGGCGGTGCTCGTCGACCAGGGCGCCGAGGTGCTCAAGATCGAGCACCCCGAGACCGGTGACCCCCAGCGCGGCCTCGTCACGTCGGGGCTGCTGCCGGGCGGCGCCGAGGGCGTGAACTTCATGATGGAGCAGCCCAACCACGGCAAGCGCTCCGTCGCCCTCGACCTGGCCCACCCCGACGGGCGCGAGATGCTGCTGCGCCTGGTGGAGACCGCCGACGTCTTCCTCACCAACTACCTGCCCCAGGTGCGGCGCAAGCTCCGCATCGACAACGACGACCTGCGGGCCCGCAACCCGAAGATCATCATCGCCCGAGGAACGGGCCAGGGCACCAAGGGCCCCGACGCCGAGAAGGCGGGCTACGACGGCACCTCGTACTGGGCCCGGGCGGGCATGGCCTCGGTCATGCCGGACCGCGACGGCTGGCCCATGGGCCAGGCGGCGCCCGCGTTCGGCGACGTCATGGGCGGCCTCGCCGTGGCCGGCGCCATCAGCTCGGCGCTGTTCAAGCGCGAACGCACCGGCGAGCCGAGCATCGTCGACGTCTCGCTGATGGCCACGTCGATGTGGCAGATCTCCCCGCTGGTCGTCGCCTCGAAGCTGTTCGGGTTCTCGAAGATCCCCCACGGCGGCGACCGACGGCAGAACCAGAACCCGGGCGTGGCGCTCTACCGCACGGGCGACGACCGCTTCGTCATGCTCGTGCTGCTGCAGAGCGACAAGTTCTGGACCGACCTCGTCAGCCGCCTCGGCAAGCCCGAGATGGCGACCGACGAGCGCTTCGTCGACGCCGCCGCCCGGGCCCAGAACTGCGTCGAGTGCATCACGCTCCTCGACGAGGCCTTCGCCGCCCAGCCGCTGTCGCACTGGCGGGAGGTGCTGGAGGACTTCCCCGGCGCGTGGTCGCCGTTCCAGACCCTCGACGAGCTCTACGAGGACCCGCAGGTCGTGGCCAACGGCTACCTGCCCACGATGACCGCGGCCAACGGCCAGGAGGTCCAGCTCGTGGCCAGCCCCGCCCAGTTCGACGAGACCCCGGCCGAGATCACCCGCTGCCCCGGCCACGGCGAGCACACCGACGACGTCCTGCTCGCCCTCGGCATGGACTGGGACGAGCTCATCGCCCTCAAGACCTCCGGCGCCGTCGGCTGACCACCGACCGGCCTGTTCTGGCACCGGATTTCGGTGCTGGGGCACCGAGATCCGGTGCCAGTTCGTCTCGCGTACGGACTGCCCAGATCGGTCAGCCGAAGGTGAACGGGACGGCGTGGGGGCCCCGGACGAGGCTGCTCGGCAGATAGGTGGCCTCGCCGGTCTGGGTGAAGGTGGTGCGGCGGCGGGCGAGCTCCTCGAACAGGACCCGGGCCTCCTGACGGGCGAGGGCGGCGCCGAGGCAGAAGTGCTCGCCGAAGCCGAAGGCCAGGTTGGGCGTGGTGGGCTCACGGGCGAGGTCGAGCTCGCCGGCGGTGGGGCCGTACACCGCCTCGTCGCGGTTGCCCGAGGCGTAGAGCATCACGAGGTAGTCGCCCTCGGCGACCGGGATGCCGCCGACCTCGGTGTCGACAGTGGCGGTGCGGGCGAACTGCTGGATCGGGGTGATCCAGCGCAGCAGCTCCTCGACCGCACCGGGGATGCGCTCGGGGTCGGCGTAGAGCGCGTCGCGCTCGTCCGGCCGGGCGGCGAGCTCGATCAGCGAGCCGCTCATGAGGTGGCGGGTGGTCTCGTTGCCCGCCACCACGAGCGACATGATGAAGGTGAGCAGCTCGCCGGCGGTGCGCCGGCGGCCCTCGATCTCGGCCTGCACGAGCAGCGAGAGAAGGTCGTCGCCGGGGTCGGCCAGCTTCGCCTCGGCCAGGCTCCCCAGGTAGGTGAACATCTCCACCAGCGCGGCGGTGTCGTCCTCGCTCAGGGCCGACCGGCCGTCGGAGGCGACGATGGTGGCGTCGGACCAGCGCCGAAACGCCGAGCGGTCGGCCGCCGGGATCCCGAGGAGCTCGCAGATCACGAGCACCGGCAGCGGCGCGGTGAGGGCATCGACCGCGTCGACCTCCTCGCCGGCGGGCAGCGTGTCGAGCAGTTCGGCGGTGAGCTCACGCACCCGTGGCTCCATCGCGGCCAGGGCCCGGACGGTGAACTCCCGGTTGAGCACCTTCCGCCAGTGGCCGTGGGTGGGCGGGTCCATGTGGATGATCGAGCCCTCGACCGCGTGACCCTCGCGGAGCGGGTCGTTCACGAGCACCCCGCGGCCCGAGCAGAACCGGGCGGGGTCGCGGCTGATCTCGCGGATGTCCTCGTGGCGCGCGACGGTCTTGATGCCCGGGGCGAACTCGAAGATGGGCGCCTCCGCCCGCAGGCGGGCCAGTACCTCGTAGTAGTCGTCGCGCAGGAAGAACCCGGGTACCCGGGGATCGATGGCGAGGTCGTCGAGCGTGGTCACGTCAGCCTCCAGCGGTGCGGCCGGCAAGCAGGTCGAGCATCGGGTTGTCGGCGATCGGGAAGAAGTTGGGCTCGCCCCGCCGGTCGTTCAGGTGGGCGATGCGGGTGAGGATGGCGGTACTGCGCAGGGCGGCGAGGGCCTCGTACCAGGCGAGGTCCTGCACGGGCCGGCCGAGACGGGCCTCGTAGGTGGCGACGACCTCGGCGAGGTCGAGGAACCCGTCCACCCGGCGGCCGACCAGCGCGTCCTGCGTGGCCTGCAGGGTGGTGAGCCAAGCCAGGTCGTGCTCGGCGGCGCCGAGCGACGCCATCTCCCAGTCGAGGACGGCGACGGGGTGGAGGTCGTCGTCGAGGATCACGTTCTCGAGGCGGACGTCGCCCCACCGCAGCGCCGGCTCGGGCTCCCGCGCCGGCGGGTGGGCGGCGCACCAGTCGAGCGCGGCCACGAGCGCGGGGACGAGGACCTCGCCGTCGGCGTACCAGTCGAGGTAGTCCCGCCAGTAGGCCAGCTCGGCGGCGTTGTCGCGGTGGGGCAGCACCCCGTCGAGGCCCGCGGCCCGCCAGTCGACCTGGTTGACGTCGGCCACGAGGTGGACGAAGGCGGTGTGCAGGGCCCGGTTGGCGCCGGCGCCCGCGGCGGTGAGGCGGCGGTCGAACGCCGGCACCGAGCCGACGACGTGGCCGTCGACCGCGGGCATGACGAGGAAGGGGGCGCCGAGCCAGCGCTCGTCGGCCTCGCTGCGGGCGGGCGCCGGCGCGGGGATGCCGGCGGCGGCCACCGCCTCCTGCACCCGGGCCTGGAGGGCGAAGTCGTAGGCCGGGAAGATCGCCGGCCCCGGCGGCGGCAGCTTCACCACCAGCCGCTCGACCGCGCCGTCACTCCCCTCGCCCGCCTCGCCCCCCTCGTTCTGGGACCACGCCGGCGGCACCGGCGACGCCACAGTGGACCCAGAAGGCGAAGACCCCTCGTTCCGGGACCACGCCGGCGGCACCGGTGACGCCACAGTGGACCCAGAAGGCGAAGACCCCTCGTTCCGGGACCACGCCGGCGGCCCCGGCGACGCCACAGTGGACCCAGAAGGCGAAGACCCCTCGTTCCGGGACCACGCCGGCGGCAGCGGTGACGCCACAGTGGACCCAGAAGGCGAAGACCCCTCGTTCCGGGACCACGCCGGCGGTCCTGGTGACGCCACGGTGGTCCCAGAATCGGGGTGGTGAGGGGCGGGGTGGCAGCGGACGTCGACCAGGGCGGTCTCGCTGGAGTAGCCCGCCGCCGGGCGCTCGACCGCGACCACCTGGTGGGTCGTGCCGGGCGCCTGGCCGTCGAGCCAGGCGGCGAGGCCCGCCAGGCGGCCGATCCCCGGATCACCCGTGGGCGGGGCGTCGGTCACGCGAAGGAGGCGTCCTCGGTGAGACCCATCTCGGGGTGGGCGCCCACCACGTTGGACTGCATCGTGCCGACGCCGGTGGAGCCGTCGGTGAGGTCGGTCACCCGCACGATGCAGTCCCGGTGCTGCTTCAGGCGCCGGGCCACCTCGGGGGTGTCGCAGTCGGTGACGTGCTCACCGTCGACGTGGAGGTCGCCCCGCCACTCGCCCTGGTAGTGGCCCTCGAAGCCGCCGTAGAGGCCAGCGCCGAGGTGGAAGCCGGTGTCGGAGACGGGCTCGACCCGGTAGGTGCGCTCGCTGCCGTCGGCCAGCACCACCGTCAGGGTGCCACCGGTGAGGCGGCGGTTGTCGTCGCGGAACTCCAGCGCGGGGATGACGTCCTGGAACGCCTTCACCCGGCCGTCGGGCAGCTCGATCGAGCCGCGGGCGCTGCCCGTCGACCAGCCCGGCCCCGAGTAGCGCTGGAAGTAGACGAAGAGCGTGAAGGGGCGGCCGTCGGGGCGGGTCATGGTGACCGGCATCCACACGAACATGCCGGCGGTGCCCTCGGGCAGCGGCGTGGGCTCGAGGTCCTCCGGGGGCACGCCGACGCCGTAGCGCACGCCCCACGAGCGGTCGCGGGCGCCGACCCAGGCCTCGTCGTCGATCTCGGTGCGCTCGCCGTCGATCTCCACCCAGCCGCGGGCCACGCCCGACTGGTGGAAGCGGATGACGTCGGCGTCGACCCGCAGGCGGCTGCGGCTGAGGTGCACCTCGCGCTCCTCGACCGCCGGCGGGGCCACCCCCTCGACCTCGACGTCGAAGCGGATGGGCACGACGTCGTTGGCGTCGAGCCGGTAGCGGGTGGTGCCGAGGGCGCTGACGATCTCGTAGGCGATCGGGCCGACCTCGGTGCGGTCGACGTCGGGGGCGAGGCGGCGGCTGGCCCGCACCGCCCACTGCTCGGTGCCCCGGGAGACGCCGGCGAAGCCGTCCAGCACGTTGCGGTTGGGGTACTTGCCGAGGCCGAAGGCGATGCTCAGCGAGCCGTCGCGGGCGGCGGCCATGGCCCAGACCTTCTCGGTCCACGAGCGGTCGGACTCGCCCACGCGGGCGAACGTGTCGGCGATCTGGTGGTTGAGCCCCTCGTCGGCGGCGACGAGGGGGCCGGGCCTGGTCACGAGTGCCTCCCGTTCCGGCTCCCGATTTCGGTGCCCTGGCACCGAAATCGGGAGCCAGTTCGCTCGATGTCGGAGTGGGTCAGGCAGGCCGTCATCGCTCGAGCCGGTCGAGGCGGCCGCTGGCGGCGAAGCGCTCACGCACCTCGGTGCGGTCGGCGTCGGTCATGGGTCGCAACGGGTCGCGGCGCTCGGGGCGCCAGTACACTGTGTCGTCGGCGCCCTCGCCCGGCGTCCACCGGTCACGGCGCAGCGGGGCCTTGTCGACCTTGTTCGTGGCGGTGACCGGGAGCGACCGGGTCACCCGCACGTAGCGGGGCGACCACTTGGTGCCGAGGTCGCGCTGCTCGGCGAGGAAGGCGTCGAAGGCGGCCGGGTCGAAGGCGCCGGCGGTCCCGGCGTCGAGCTCGAGCACGGCCATGACCTGGTCGTCGACGGTGCGGTCGTCGGGGACGCCGAACACGGCCACGCCGGTGACCCCCGGGAAGCGGCGCAGGATGCGCTCGACGGGCGCCGCCGCGAAGTTCTCGCCGTCGACCCGCAGCCAGTCGGCGTTGCGGCCGGCGAAGTGGAAGACACCCTCCTCGTCCCGGTAGGCGAGGTCGCCCGACCAGTACCAGCCGTTGCGGCTGCGGGCGGCGGCGGCCTCGTCGTTGGCGTAGTAGCCCTCGAAGCGCTGGAGAGCGTCGCGGCCGACGATCTCGCCGATGGCCTCGTCGGCGTTGAGCAGGCGGCCGTCGTCGTCGAAGCGGGCCCGGGGGCACTCCTCGCCGGTCTCGGGGTCGACCACGGCCACGTCGGTGCCCGGCGCCGGCGTGCCGAGGGCGTCGGGCGGCTGGCCGGGGCTGGTGGAGAGCACGATGGCGTTCTCGCTCGACCCGTAGCCGCCGAAGACGGCGACGCCGAAGCGGCGCTTGAACGTGCTCATGTCGACCGCCGAGGACTCGGGGGCGAGCACGAACTTCAGGTCGTGGTCGCGGTCGCGGTCGGTCTCGGGGGTGGCGAGGATGTAGGTCAGCACCCGGCCGATGGTGCTGGTGAAGGTGGCGTGCTCGGCCCGGACCTCGGGCAGCCAGGCCGAGGCCGAGAAGCGCCGGCGCAGCACGAGGGTGGCACCGGTGCCGAAGGCGGGGAAGACCATCGAGGCGAGGGCGTTGCCGTGGAACAGCGGCATGGCGCAGTAGAGGACATCGTCGGGGGTGAAGCCCATGACCGCCCCGCTGCTGCCGCCGGCACGGCCCTGGGTCATGCGCACGGCCTTGGGCGCCCCGGTGGAGCCCGAGGTGAAGATGAGGAGGAAGAGGGCGTCGGCGGCCGGCGGCGGGAGGTCGTCGAGGTCCGGGGAGGCGCCGGTGGGCCGGTGGGCGCCGAGCTCGGCGCCGTGGTCGGGGTCGTCGCAGATCAGCACCCGGTCCCCCACCGCCCCGAGGTCGAGCCCGTCGAGCAGCTCGGCGTGCTCGGCGTCGGTGACGATGAGCTGGCAGTCCACGTGGCGGATGTCCCGCGCCAGCTCCTCACCCCGCCGGGTGGGGTTGATGCCGACGAGCACCGTGCCCGACAGCGCCGCCCCACCGAGGAGGAAGAGGTACTCGGGCACGTTGTCGAGGAGCACGCCGACGTGGGGCGGCCCGTCGCCCATCGACGCCCGCAGCCACCGGGCCCGCACCGCCATCTCGGCCACGACCCCGGCCCAGGTCCACTCGGCGCCCTCGAAGCGCAGCCCGGCGCCCTGGTCGTCCGCCCGCGAGCGCACCAGATCGGCGACCGTGGCGCGGGCGGCGTCCGTCATGGCCGCGAACCTAACCGCGGGCCCGCCGCCCTCAGGCCAGGTCCGCCAGGGCCACGACCCGGGTGCTGGGGAGCACATCCACGACGTCCGGGCCGACCCAGCGCACCCCGACCGTGCCGTGGCGGTGGCCGGCGGTGTCGAGCCAATTGGGGACCCCCGGATCGCGGGACGCGACCACGAAGCGGGCGCTCCCGTCGGGCTCGAGCACGGCGGAGTGGCAGTTCAGCGTGGCCTGGTGGTGGACGTAGTCGAGCGTCTCCATCCAGTGGTTGTGCAGGGCGATCATCCAGTAGTCGCACGCCGGCGGCACGACCTCGACGACCAGGGCCTCGTCCTCACCGAGTTCGAAGTAGGCCTGGTGCCACTTGATCTGCGGGTCCTTGAACTTGTCGGTGAGCTCGTCCTCGGCCTCGTCGGTGAAGACGTTCGGCCACTGCGACTGGCGCACCGCCCACTGGGCGCCGATGCCGGCGACGATCTTCACGTAGTGGCCGACGATGGTCAGGCCCTGGTACAGCGCCTCGGGGGTCAGCGGCGCCGGCGGCTCGCCCTCCCCGCCGAGGCGCTCGATGTGCATGACCGCGTGCTCGTGGCGGCGCTTGTCGAGGAACGTCTGGCGGATGGCGATCGAGCGGGTGTCGGGCTCGGAGCGCAGCCAGTTGCCGGGGTGCTCCCGCTGGGAGATGACGAGCTCGAACGACCCGTCGGGCTCCACGTGCATCTCCTCCTCGTGCATCGTGGCGCCGGTGCCGGGGCCACCGCCACCGAACCCGCCCCCCGAGAAGAGGTTGAAGCTGATCCACTTCGCCTCGCCCAGCGTGCCCCAGATCCGGTAGTCGTACCGCCCGTCGAGGCTGGCGCCCAGGTAGTGGTTGTCCGGGTTCTCGCCGACGATCTTGACGGTCTCGTGGCAGGTGCACACGAGCTGCGGGTGGGCGGGCTGCGCGTGCTCGAGGTGGCTCTCGAGCGACCCCCGGAGCAGGCGGGTGAGCATCCGGAACCCCTCGGCCCGGTCGAGCGGGTCGTCGGGGTTACCGGTGGCGAGGATCGACTCGCCGGCGTCGGCGAGCAGCTCGCAGAACTCCCGCCAGGCGGTGCCGTCCACGACCTTGCGGGTCACCTCGTCGTCCATCTGCTCCCCTCCTCGGGCCGGTCGGCGGCCGCGCCGGTCCGGGCGGTGGCTTAACACTCCCGCCCGATCCTGTAAAGGCGCTCGGGTGGTCGCCCGAGCGATGGCGCCTTTACGGATTTCGCCGGAAGTGTTAAGAGTGCGCCCCATGGACGAGGGGGAGGCGGGTCGCACGACGAGCGTCGACGCGATCCTCGCCGCCACCCGCCGGGTCATCGCCGAGCGGGGCCCCGAGCGCTTCACCATGTCGGCGGTGGCCGCCGCCGCCGGCGTCTCCCGCCCGACGCTCTACCGGTGGTTCCCGTCGAAGGACGACCTGCTGGCGGCGGTGACGATCTACGAGGAGGAGCTCTACACGACCCGCCTCGAAGCTGCGGTGGCGGCGCAGACCGGGAGGGCCCGCCGCCTCGACGCCGCCCTCCGCTGCCTGGTGACCTACCTCGACGGGCTCATGGGGCCCGACCCCATCGGGGCCGACCCGGCCTTCGCCCTCCAGTCCCTCGGCGCCTCGCTGGCGCCGCAGTCCGAGGCCTTCGCCCGCATCGTCGGCGACGCGCTCTACGCCGTGCCCGCCGTCCGCCTCGGCCACCTCCCGCCGAGCGACGCCGCCGAGCTGTTCCTGCGGGTCGCCTACTCCCACTTCCTGTTCCCGCACGCGGACCCCGAGGCGCTGCTCGCCAATCTGCGCAGCCTCGCCGGGATGTCGTCGCGGGCCATCACCACGGCCGCCGGCTGAGCCGGCGACCACGAGCACACGAGCACCGGGGGGCGCTTCGATGACCACAGCGGACGAGGTGATCGCCGAGGCCCGGTCGCGCACGGGGCTGGCCGACCTGGGCGACGAGCGCTTCCACGACGGCCTGGTCGCCCTGCTCGACGGCGCCGAGGCGGCGGGCACGTTCAACGAGCTCGGCGCCGCGGTGCTCCGCGACCAGGTCGTGGGCATCCTCGTCACGCGCCTCGAGGTCGAGGACTGGTACCGGCGCCACCCCGAGATCGACGAGCAGGAGATCATCGCCCCGCTGTTCGGGCTGGGCCTGCCCCGCACCGGCTCCACGGCGCTGTCATTCCTGCTCGCCCAGGACCCTCGGGCCCGCTCGCTGCTCGCCTGGGAGGCGGGGGCCCCGACCCCGCCGCCCGACCCGGCCACCTACGACACCGACCCTCGCATCGCCGCCACCGCCGTGCAGATGTCGCTGATCGACGAGATGGCGCCCAAGTTCAAATCGATGCTCCCGACCTCGCCGACCGGGCCGACCGAGTGCCTCCAGCTCCTCGCCCTCGACTTCCGCTCGCTGATGTTCGGCGCCCTGGGCGACAACCGCCACTACGAGTCCTGGCTCGCCTCGTGCGACATGGCCTCGGCCTACGAGTACCACCAGCGGGTGCTCAAGCTCCTGCAGTGGCGGTTCCCGGCCCGGCCGTGGCGGCTCAAGGCGCCGCCGCACATGGACTCGCTGCCCGCCCTGCTCGCCGTGTACCCCGACGCCCGGTTCGTGATGACCCACCGCGACATCGCCCAGGTGATCCCGTCCGTGGTGAGCCTGCTGGACGCGACCTCCGAGTACCTGCGCACGGGCCCGCTGGCCGACGACTTCGCTGACAACCAGGCCGCCTACTGGGAGCGGGCGCTGCGCAAGACCCTCGCCTACCGCGACGCCGGCGGCGACAAGCGCTTCCACGACATCGGCTTCGGCGAGATGCGCCCCGACCCGATCCCGGCGATGGCCCGGCTCTACGACTGGCTCGGCGTCGAGCTCACCGACGAGGTGGCCGACCGGATGCAGGCGTGGTGGGAGGCCAACCCCGCCGACCAGCACGGCGCCCACGACTACGACCCCGAGCAGTACGGCATCGACCTCGACGCCCTGCGCGCCCGGTTCGCCTTCTACGGCGACCGCTTCACGCCCACGGCGCCCGCCTGACCTGACCTGACCTCACCCCACCTCACCTCACCTCACCGCAAGGAGCACCACATGGACCTCGGACTCGCCAACGCCACCGTCGTCGTCGCCGGCGGCACCACCGGCATGGGCCGCGCCGCGGCCGACTGCTTCGCCGCCGACGGGGCGCGCGTCGCCGTCCTGGCCCGCTCCCAGGGCGACCTCGACGAGACCGCGGCCGCGCTCGCCGAGCTCGGCTCGCCGGATGCGATCGGCATCGCCACCGACCTGCTCGACGGTGACTCGGTCGTCGCCGCCATCGACCAGCTCGGCGAGCGGTGGGGCCACCTCAACGCGGTCGTCAACGCCGCCGGCCCGTTCGCCGGCCTGAAGAGCTTCGAGACCTACACCGATCAGGACTGGCTCGACGTCGTCAACGGCGTGACCCTGAGCTCGGTGCGCACCATCCGGGCGGCGCTGCCGTACCTGCGTCGGGCCGAGTGGGCCCGGATCGTCAACGTCTCGGCCATGTCGACCAAGCGGCAGTCCCCGCCCCTCATCGCCTACACCGCGGCCAAGTCCGCCCTGACCAGCCTCACCAAGAACCTGGCCCAGACCCTCGCCCCCGAGGGCATCCTCGTGAACACGGTCAGCCCGGGGACGTTCGCCTCCGAGTCGTTCAAGTCGGCGCTGCGGGGCATGGGCGGGGTGGACGTGGACGACCTCCACGACGTGATGCGCTTCATCGGCGAGGGCTTCGGCCACCACGTCTTCCTCGACCGCGCCGCCGACCCCTCCGAGATCGGCCCGGTGATCGCCTTCGCCGCCTCCGCCCGCAACACCTACATGACCGGCGCCAACCTCAACGTCGACGGCGGCTCCGACTTCACCTGACCCTCGTTCTGGTCACGGATTCGCGAGGTGGGACCTCGCGAATCCGTGACCGGAAGCGGTCGACAGCAGCGGCAGGGCGGTCGCGCAGGGCTCAGATGATCTCGGGCGGGGGTGGGCGCCGGCGGCGGTCGGCCCATTTGCGCTTCACCCGGCGGACGAGGTGGCGGGCGGCGAGGATCACCCCGATCGCGCCGAGGAAGAGGATCACCGTGAGGACGCCGGCCACAACGGGATAGGTGATGGCCAGTGCCATCAGGAGCGCGACGAGGCCGTCCTCCGCCGTGCTCACGACCACGTTGGAGGCGGGCTCGGGTGACGTGTTGACGAGCGCGCGGGTGCCGGCCTTGGCCCCGTGGCTGGTCAGAGCGAGGGTGCCGCCGACGGCGAGCGCCACCGGGACGGGCAGGCTCTGGTCGGGCGCCACCGCCATGATCAGGGCGCCGGCGACGGGGCGCAGGAACGTGTGGACGACGTCCCACACCGAGTCGAGCCAGGCGATCTTGTCGACCACGAGCTCGACGAGGAACAGGGCGACGAACACCGCGATGACGACGGGCCGCTCGAGGAACTCCGGCGACTCGATCCAGTCGAGGCGCCCGGCGATGCCGAGCAGGGCCAGCACCCCGTACATCGAGATGCCGGCCGAGAACGAGCTCGCGATGGCGGTCCCGACGTCCACGTTGTCGCCCGACCCCCTCGCCGACCGCCTGCTCCTGCGCCGAGCCTACGGGCGCGGCGCCACGACTCGCCGCCGGGCTACGCGCCGAGGCGGTCGAGGACGTTGCGGGTGATCTGCTCGATGCGGGGGTCGCGGGCGGCGAGGCCGTGGGCCCAGTCGGTCGAGCCCGAGGTGACCACGGTCGCGCCCGCGTCGTTGGTGTAGGCACCGAGCACCGCGTGGCCGTGACGGATGCGCTCCAGGGCCTCGGGCTCGCGGGTGCCGAACACCCGGGAAGCGAGGTACTCGAGCTCGCTGGGCTCGCCCGGCGCCGGCGGGCGGGGCGCGGTCTCCCGGGTGAAGTGCTGGGTCGGGCAGGTGCCGAGGATCTCGAAGGTGGCGGGCGTGCCGTCCTCGCCCGTCGGGTAGGGCAGGCCGTCGCGGTAGGTGAAGGCGCAGCCGTCGCACTCGTAGCCGACGACGGTGGCCGCCGAACCCAGCACGTCGCCGTAGCCCAGGCCGGTGCCCTCGAACAGCCAGTGGCCGGCCCGGTGGATCGTGTAGCCGCCGAGGCCCGACGTCACGTTGCGGCCGATGCGGTGGTAGCCGCCGCGGGTGAACGACACCCCCGTCATGTGGTTCTCGGGGCGCTCGAGCAGCACGTCGGACCAGAGGGTGGTGACCTCGGCCTGCCGGTCGGTGCCGTAGAGCGGGTCGCGCTTGTAGAAGCCCTTGTACCCGACCATCACGTCGTGGTCGTCGCCCTCGAAGCGCACCTGCCAGAGGGCGGTGTTGCCCGAGAAGAAGGCGGCGTGGCCACCCCGGGCGATGAAGTCCTCGACGGTGTCGCGCATGCCGGCGGACCAGTACTCGTCGTGGCCCACCGAGAGGTAGAGGTGGGCGTCGGCCAGCACTTCGGGGTGCAGTTCGAGGTCGGCGTTGGTGCAGACGCCGATCTCGTAGCCCTCCCGCTCGGCCCACTCGAGGAAGGGGTGCTCCCAGTCGGGCCAGCCCGCCGAGCCGGCGTAGCCCGAGAGGTGGTTGAGGGTGAGGTAGCCGACGTGGGCGGCGTTCTGTGGGTCGGGGTCGCCCGTGCCCGTCACCCGGCGGCCCTTGCCCGGGGGCTTGTGGAGGTAGCCGCGGGCCATCGGCCGCGCCATCGCCACCTGGGTGCCGCCGGTGTAGAGGTTGGGCCCGCCGAAGTCGTTGTAGGCGTGCCAGGTGTCGGTGGCCAGGGCGAGCACGATCTTCGCCCCGGCGGCTGGGCGCACCACGAAGAAGGCGTGGCTGCGCCGGGCCTTCTCTCCCACCTCGATCTCGAGGACGACCTCGTAGTAGCCCGAGCGCCAGTCCGCCCCGACCTCGATCATCCGGGCCGCCGGCCAACGGCAGCCGCGCGACGCGGCGTCGGGCGGGGTCGGGTGGTCGTCGGCGGCGACGGCGTCGTCCCGGAAGACCACCTCCCGCCGTCCGCCCACCCGGGCCACTTCGACCCGCACCGGGCGGCCACCCGCCGACGACAGGTGCAGCCCCACCGGCTCCCCCGCCGCCACCGACTGCGGCCAGCAGTACCCCTGGACCTCCTCGCGCGCCATGCCGCACCTTACGGCCGGCCGAGCTGCCGGGACCGGCGAAGGGATCGCCCGTGCCGCGGGCCGTGCGGCGACCTCGTTCTCGAGGCAATAGCGCCCGGATTCCGGGGGCTAGTGCCTCGAGTTCGCTTCGACCTGAGCCCGCCGGCGGTCAGGGCAGGACGATGGGCAGGCGCTCCCAGCCCCGCACGGTGGACGTGGGGGCGAGCCGCATCCCCTCGTAGTCGACGTCCCACTCGGGGAAACGGTTGAGCAGCTCGTCGAGCGCCACCCGGCCCTCGAGGCGGGCGAGGCTGGCGCCGAGGCAGAAGTGCAGGCCGAACCCGAAGGTGAGGTGGGCGACGTCCTCGCGGTGGATGTCGTACTCGTCGGGCCGGTCCCAGCGCCGCGGGTCGCGGTTGGCCGACGCCGCGATGAGCAGCACCGGGCTGCCGGCCGGGATGGTGACCCCGTGGGCCTCGAAGTCCTGCATCGTGAAGCGGGCGGTGGCGTGGCCGGTCGGCTCGAAGCGCAGGGTCTCGTCGATCACCTTGGGGATGAGCGAGCGGTCGGCGACGATCTCGCGGCGCTGGTCGGGGTGCTCGGCCAGCACCTTGGCCAGCCAGCCGATGAGGCGGCCGGTGGTCTCGTTGCCGGCGCCGGCGAGGACGGCGGTGTAGGTGAGCACCTCGTCCCGGGTGAGGGTGCGGGTGCGGCCCTCCTCGTCCTCGAACTCGGCGGTGAGGAGCTGGGTCATGAGGTCGTCGGACGGGTGGGTCATCCGCCAGTCGATGTAGTCGGTGAACATGTCGCCGCTGGCCACGTTCTCCTGGCGGACCTCCATGGGCTGGCCCGGGACGGTGCGCAGGTTGGCGTCGGTCTTGTTGCGCACCGCCACCTGGTCCTGCTCGGGGATGCCGAGGAGCATGCCGATGACCCGCATGGGCAGCTCGGCGGCGAGCTCGGTGATGATGTCGAAGCCGTCGGCGCCGACCAGGGGGTCGAGGCAGCGCACGCAGTAGGCCCGCACCTGGTCCTCGAGGGCGGCCATGCGCCTGGGGGTGAAGACCCGGGACAGCAGGCTGCGGTGCATCGTGTGCGTCGGAGGGTCCTCGAACATGATCACGCCGCCGGGCAGGTCGACGCCGGCCTTGATGATGTCGAGGATGTCGGATCGGGTGCTCGAGAACGTCGGCCAGTCGACCAGCGCCTTCTCCACATCGGCGTGGCGACTCAGGGCCCAGAAGTCGTACCGCTCGTTGTAGTAGACGGGCGCCTCCTCCCGGAGCCGCTCGTACGTGGGGTACGGGTCCGCGTTGATGCCGACGTCGTACGGGTCGTAGTAGACGTCGGTCGTCTCGACGGTGGTCATGGCACTCCCCCTCGGCGGTGCGCGGCGGGCCCCCGGCCCACCGGTGTTCGCCACCGTTCTAGTCAGTTTTAACGACCGTTACAAGTTCGTTCGGTGCGGGCGGCCTGCGCCGTGTCGGGCCGGGGGCCACGGGTGAGGCAGAGTGGGGCATGGCCACGACGCGGCGCCCGCGGGCGTCGACCGAGGAGAAGCGCCAGCGCATCCTCGACGCCACCGAGGAGATCATCCTCGAGCAGGGGTACGCCGCGGTCAGCTCGCGCCGGGTCGCCGCCCGGGTCGGCATCCAGGCCCCGCACCTGCACTACTACTTCGCCACCATCGACGACCTGTTCGTCGCCGTGCTCGAGCGCCGCGCAGGCCGCAACGTCGAGCGCATGACCGAGGTGCTCGACTCCCCCGAGCCGCTGCGCACGTGGTGGGCCCTCGCCTCCGACCAGCGGGGCACCGCCCTGTTCGTCGAGCTGCTCGCCGCCGCCAACCACCGGCCGGCGCTGCGCGAGGTCGTCGGCCAGCTCGCCCGCCAGGTGCGCGAGATGCAGGTCGAGCGCCTGACCACGCTGCTGCCCGAGTACGGCATCGACCCCGACGACGTCCCGCCGGTGCTCGTCGCCGCCGCGATGCAGGGCCTCGGCTTCGGCGTCGTCACCGACCAGGCCGCCGGCTACGAGACTCGCGCCGACGAGGCGGCGGCGGCCATGGACCGCTTCCTCGCCGCCCTCGAGGCCCGCCGCACCTCCTCCTGACCCCAACCTCCAGCAGGAACGCGAGGTGGTTCCCCGCGTTTCCGCTGGAGGAACGGAGTCGTGCGTCGTCGGACCGCTCGCAAGCGTCGCTTCTGGTCACGAATTCGCGAGGTGGTACCTCGCGATTCCGGTACCAGAACGGGGGTCAGGCCCAGCCGCCGGCGCCGGTGCGGAAGGCGGTGACGCTGCCCTCGGGCGGGACGGCGTCGATGGGCGTGGCGAGCTCGGCCGCGGTGGGAGCGTCGATGGCGGCCGCGATCCCGGCCAACGCGTCGGCGTCGAGGCCGTAGATGTCGATGGCGTTCTGGCCGACCATGCGCCGGGCGGCCTCGGTGGGCACGCCGCTGAACGTGTTGCGCAGCGAGAGCTTGGCGCTCCTTGCCGAGGCCCTGGGGGACGAACGGGATCGGCTCCATGTTCATCGAGCCGTGGAAGAGCACGCCGCAGGCGACGCCGTCGTGGTCGTAGTCGGCGAGGCGGGCGGCCGGGTCGTGGTGGCCGGGCGTGCGCAGGTTCGGGTGGTCGAGGTAGCCGCTGCCGGCGAGCATCGCCGCGGCGGCCTCCTTCTCGACCGCGGTCGCGGCGGCGAACTCGTCGAACGCCGCCAGGTGGGCCGCCGGGCAGTAGGCCCGCAGGTCCTCGACGAGGCGGGGGCCGATGTGGGTGTCGTTGGAGACGACGACGACCGGCGCGTCGGGGGCGGGCACAGTCACGCCCGGTGCTCCGCCGACGGCCGCGTCGGGCGCGGTCACGGGGTGGTGGCGGTGAGGCCGCCGTCGATCGGGATGACCGCGCCGGTGAGGAACGGGGCCCGGTCGGAGGCGAGGAAGCACGCCAGCTCGGCCACCTCCTCGGGCTCGCCGGCCCGTCCCATCGGCGCCCCCTCGACGAGGGCCGGGAACTTCTCGATCGCCTCCCGGCCGCCCGACATCTCGGTGACCGTGAGCCCCGGGCAGATGGCGTTGGCCCGGATGCCCTTGCGGCCGTAGTCGATGGCGGCCTGGCGGGTGAACTGGATCACGCCGGCCTTGGAGGCGCAGTAGATGGCGACCGGGGTCTTCGACCCGGTCATGCCGCCGGTCGACGCCCAGTTCAGGATCACGCCCCCGCCGGTCGGCAGCATCGTGCGGATGGCGTGCTTGGTGCCGAGCATGACGCCGAGCAGGTTCACGCCCATGATCCGGTGGAAGTCCTCGACGGTGACGTCGGCCATGCGCCCCACTCCGCCGATGCCGGCCACGTTCAGGGCGGCGTCGACCTTGCCGAAGGCCTCGAGCGCGGCGGCGAACATCGCCTCCACGTCGGCCTCCTGCGAGACGTCGGCGTGGAACGGGACGAAGGCGTCACCGAGCTCCTCGGCGGTCTCCTGCTCCCGCCCGCTGATGTCGGCGCCGAGGACCTTGGCCCCCTCCCGCACGAAGACCTTCGCCGTGGCCCGGGCCATGCCCGAGCCGGCGCCGGTGATGACCGCGACCTTGCCGTCGAGTTCCCCCATGCGGGCGTTGTACCCCAGTTCTAACGACCGTTCAAGGTTGATCTCGGATCGGGTACCGTCTGCAGCGGCCGTGCAGCTTCCGTGGAACGAGGGGGACGCCGTGCAACTCGAGGGTCGGTCGGCGATCGTGGCCGGCGGCGCCGGCGGACTCGGCAGTGCCACCGTGCGGCGGCTCGTGGCCGCGGGTGCGGGCGCCGTCGTGCTCGACCCCGACGAGGAGCGGGCGGCGGCGCTGGTCGACGAGCTGGGCGGGCGCGCCGCCGTGGTCGCCGGCGACAGCAGCGACGACGACGCCGTCGCGTCCGCGATCACGGCGGCGCAGGGGCTCGGCACCTTCTCGGTCGCGGTCAGCGCCACCGGCGTGGTGATCCCGAGCGGTCGCCTGGTGGGCCGCGACGGCGAGCCGCTCCCCAAGGAGACGCTGCTCGCCAACCTCGACCTGCACGTCGTCGGCCCCTTCAACCTCGCCCGGCTCGCGGCCGCCGCCTTCGCCGGCAACGAGCCCGACGACGACGGCCAGCGCGGCGTGATCGTGCAGACCGCGTCGATCAGCGCCTACGACGGCCAGGTCACGATGGTCCCCTACGCCGCGGCCAAGGGGGCGATCACCTCGATGACCCTCCCCATGGCCCGTGACCTCGCGCCGCTCGGTGTGCGGGTGTGCGCCGTCGCCCCGGGCGCCTTCGCCACGCCTCGCCTCGCGTCGCCGCAGGTCCAGGCCATGCTCGTCCAGGACGTCGCCTTCCCCAAGCGGGTCGGCCACCCTGACGAGTACGCCGCCCTCGTGCTGGCCATCGTCACCAACCCCTACCTGAACGGCGAGGTGTTCCGCATCGACGGCGGCGCCCGCCTCGCCCCCGAGCTGCGCCCACCCCGCTGACGGCCCGCCCCGGTCGACCCACGGCTCAGGTCAGGCCAGGGGGCTGCGGTGCTCGGACGAGCCGGGGCCGACGGCGACGACGCGGCCATCGGGGAGCACGACCTCGGCGGACGTCCCCGGCGGCACCGTCACCGAGAGCACGAGCTCGTCGCCGTCGAGCCGCCACGAGGAGGCGATGCGGCCGTAGGGCGAGTCGTGGACCGCCTCGGCCCAGGTGAGGCCGCCGCCGGGCTGGGGCTGCACGCGGAACCGCCGGTAGCCCACCTCGTCGGGCCCGTCGCCGTCGGCGGGGCGGATGCCACCGACGTAGCGGTGCAGGAAGTCGATCACCGCGCCCTTCGAGTAGTGGTTGAGCGAGTCGTGGGCCACCCCGTCGGCGTCGATTCCCTCCCACTGCTCCCAGATCGTCGTGGCCCCCCGGTCGACCATGGTCAGCCACGACGGCGGCGTGTCCTGGAAGAGGAGCTCGTAGGCGACGTCGAGGTGGCCGGCGTCGGCGAGCACCGGCAGCAGGTCGGGCGTGGCCAGGAAGCCGGTGCCCAGGTGGGTCCCCGCCGAACGGATCAGCTCGACCAGTCGGGTGGCGACGGCGGGCCGAGCGGCGTCGGGCACGAGGTCGAACGCCAGGGCCCGCACGTGCTCGGCCTGGGTCTGCGGCACGAGGGTGCCGTCGTCGGCGAGGTACTCGGTGCGCCAGGCGTCGAGGGCGCCGGCGGCGAGCTCAGCGAGGGGCGCCGCCTCGGCGTCACGCCCGAGCAGCCGGCCGATGCGGGCGGCCAGCGCCGCCGTGTGGTGGAGGTAGGCCGTGGCCACCGCCCCCTGGTCGGCCAGGTAGAAAGGCTCGCCACCGGTCTCCGGCTCGCACCACTCGCCCCAGTGCCACCCGCCGTCCCAGAGGACGGCCTCGTGGGGCAGCGGCTCGGGCCGGGCCTCGGCTCGCTTCGGGTGGCGGCGGGTGCGGGCCGCGTTCGCGGCGTAGCCGAGCCAGGCCACCATCGTCGGCCAGAGCTCGGCGAGGACGGCCTCGTCGCCGTACAGCCGGTAGAGGTGCCACGGGACGATCACGCAGGCGTCGCCCCAGCCCGCCGACCCGAGCATCCCGAACCAGGTCGGGTCCTGCTCGGCGAGGCCCCGGTCTCGGCGGGGGTCGGGCACGTAGTTGGGCAGGAGCCCGTCGGGCAGCTGCTGGGCGGCGAGGTCACGCAGCCACTTGGTCGAGAAGCCGGCCACGTCGTAGAGGAAGGCGGCGCTCGGCAGGAAGAGCTGCCAGTCGCCGGTCCAGCCCGAGCGCTCGCGGTGGGGGCAGTCGGTCGGGATGTCGCAGGCGTTGCCGCGGAAGCTCCATTCGGCGATCTCGTGGAGCCGGTTCAGGCGGGCGTCGCTGCCCCGGAACGACCCGGTGCGCACGAGGTCGGTGTGCACGACGACGCCGGCGACGTCGTCGGGAGTGAGATCACCCGGGTGGCCGGTGACCTCCACGTACTGGAAGCCGTGGAGGGTGTGGCGGGGCTCGAAGGCGTCACCCGCCACCCCGGCCGAGGTCACCCGGTCGACCTGCTCGAGCCCGTCGCCCCGGAAGCCGAGGTTCTCGCTCGTGACGTCGCCGACGGCGTCGAGGGCCTCGCCGTGCAGCAGCGTCAGCTCGGTGGCGGCGGGGCCGAGGTCACCGAGGCGCACCCAGCCGGCGATGTTCTGGCCGAGGTCGACGACCTGGTGGTCGGCCCCGAACCGCGTCACGGACACCGGGCGCAGCTCCTCGACCCGACGGACGGGCGGCGCCGGCGAGCCGCACAGCACACCGAGGTCGTGATCGGCCACGAGTGCCGGCCCCCAGCCCGACGGCGTGACCCGCCGATCCTCCACCTGACCGGCCATGAGGTCGGCGGCGAGGATCGGGCCCGTCGTGGCCGCCTCCCAACCGGGCCCGGTGGCGACCCGCCGCTCCCCCACCTCGAGCTGGCCCAGGAAGGCGACGTGGGTTCCGAAGCCGTCCCGGCGCTGGTCGGTGCCGTGCCGGCCCCGGTACCAGCCGTCGCTCACCACCGCCTCCCACGTGTTCTCGCCGGCGAGGAGCAGGTCGCCGACGTCGTGGGTCTGCACCTGGAGGCGGGACCCGTAGGCGGTGAAGCCCGGGGTGAGCTCGAGGTCGCCGACCCGCCGCCCGTTCAGGAACGTCTCGTAGACGCCGTGGGCGGTGGCGTGCAGGCGCGCCGGGGCGCCCGGTTCGTCGAGGGTGAACCGGTGGCGCAGGACGTGGGGCGCCCGCCCCCCGTCGGGCTGCACGGCGTCGGACGGCGCCGCCACCCACCGGGCCGACCAGTCCGCCGGCGCCAGGAGGCCGACCTCGAAGGCGTGCGACCCGGACCAGTCGGAGGGGCCGGCGTCGGTCCACACCCGCACCCGCCACTCGACCGCCTCCCGCGCCGCGAGCGGCTCGAACGGCCACGGCACGAGCACGTGGCCGGCGGATTCGGTCCGGATGGTGCGGCCGTCGGCGAGCGCGACCGCGTAGGCCCGCTGCTCCCGGGCACCCGCGGGCAACCGCCACGACAGCCGGGGCGCGCCGGTCGCGAGGCCCAGCACGGCGGCACCGAGGTGCTCCACTCGCAGGTGATCAGGTCGGGTCATCGGGCTCCCCGCCCCGCGCCGGTCGACGGGGCGACAGGCACCACGCTCGCACGTCTGCCGATCTGCAACAAACGTTTGCAGCTGGTCGACCGGTAAGGTCGTACGCCGTGGGCACGGGCCGCGTCACCATCCTGGACGTCGCCGCCCGCGCCGGCGTGAACCCCGGCACGGTGTCGCGGGCACTGAACCGGCCCGAGCTGGTGGCGGCGGCGACCCGGGAGCGCATCGAGGCGGCGGTCGACGAGCTGGGCTTCGTCCCCAACCGGGCCGCCCGGGGGCTCATCACCGGCCGCACCGGCAACATCGCGGTGATCGTCCCCGACATCACCAACCCGTTCTTCGCCCTCCTGGTGCGGGCGGTCGAGCGGGCCGCCCGGGACGACGGCCTGCAGGTGCTGCTCGTCGACACCGGCGAGCAGAGCGACGAGGAGGTGCGGGCGGCCCGGGCCCTCGGCCCCGAGGTCGACGGGCTCATCGTGGTCTCACCCCGCAAGCTGCACCGGGCCCTCGACGGCCCCACGCCCGCGACGCCGACGGTGTTCGTGAACCGGCCCGCAACAGGGCGCGCCTCGGTGGTCATGCGGTCGGCCGACGCCGCCGAGGACGCCCTCCACCTCCTCGCCGAGCTGGGCCACCGGCGCCTGGTCTACGTGGGCGGTCCGCCCGGGTCGTGGGCCGCGACCGAGCGACGGAACGCGGTCGTGCGCACGGCCAAGGCCGCCGGCATCGAGGTCGTGGCGGTGCGGGTCGACACCCCCACGGTCGAGTCCGCCGCCACCGCCGTCGACGCAGTGATCGAGCACCGGGCGACGGCGGCCATGGCCTTCAACGACCAGCTCGCCCTGGGCCTGCTCTCGGGCCTCGCCCGCCGGGGCGTGCGGGTCCCCGAGGACGTGAGCGTGGTCGGCTGCGACGACGTCCCCCTCGCCGAGCTGGTGGCGCCGCCGCTCACCACCATCGCCATGCCCACCGAGGCCGCCGGCGCGGCGGCGCTGCGCCTCCTCACCGGCGAGCCCGAGACGGTGGAGCTGGCCGGCACCCTCGTCGTCCGCGCCTCCACCGGCCCCGCCCCCACCCCCTGACCCTCGTTCCTCCAGCAGAAACGGAAGGTAGGACCGCGCGTTCCCGCTGGAGGTTGGGTCACGGACGCGGCGGTCCGCGGGACTCGCCGGTGTCAGCTCCCCGTTCCTCCAGCAGAAGCGGAAGGTAGGACCGCGCGTTTCCGCTGGAGGTTGCATCACGAGCCGCGGCGGGCCGCGGAACTCGCCGGCGGCGGCCCCCCTTCCTCCAGCAGAAACGGAAGGTGGAACCGCGCGTGCCTGCTGGAGGTTCGTCAGGGGCGGAGGCGGTAGAGGACCTCGCCGGCGTCGGGAACGACGAGGGCGTCGGGGTCGGACGCCCAGTCGGCGGGATCGACCGTCGCCGGGTCCCGGTAGCCGAGGTTGGCGCGGTGGGTGACCGCCTCGGGGATCCCCGTGGCGAGCACGACGTGGACGCGGGGGCGCTCGCCCTCGACCGGGTCCCAGGTGCCGGCGCCGTAGAGGTGGGTCGAGTGGGCGAGCTCGCCGCGGGGGTGGTCGCGGTACTCGTCCCAGTGGGCCAGGAAGTAGTCGCGGCAGTGGTAGCCGAGCTCGTCGAGCGCGGGGTGCATCGCCGCGATCCGGGTGATGTGCGGGGCGTGGAGCACGACCTCGCCGCCGTCGGCCACCACGGGCTCGACCTTGTAGAACCCCTTGGCGCCGGTCCAGAGGTCGTCGTAGCGGGGCGCCACCAGCGACAGCACCCGCTGCGCGGGCCGATCGAGGTAGACGACGTGCGACTCGGCGGCCACGTCGGCGGCCGCCGCCCACGAGCCGATGGGGTCGCCGAAGGCCACCGCCTCGAGCTCCCCCGACCTGGCGTCGACCACGACCGAGAGCGCATGGCGTTCGCCGTGGACGAGCTCGGCGGCGGCGTGGACGAGGGCCCGCACCGGGGTGATCCCCCGCGACCCGATGATCTCGGCGCTCGAGATGAGCGCCCCCAGCCAGTGGGTGAGGTCGATGAGCTCCTGGCCGGACAGGCCCGGGAACAGGTACTTCTCGCCGCCCGAGAACCCCACCACCTCGTGGGGCAGCACCGGGCCGACGATGACGGTGACGTCGCTCTCGACCACGAGGCGGTTGACCCGCACGGCCACGGCCTCGTCGAGGCGGCCGTCGGAGAGGCGGTGGACGGTCTCGGCGTCGAGGGTGCCGACCGCGGCGAAGGTGGCGTCGTCCCACCACTCGTGGTTCACGACCTCAAGGCCATCGACGCCGACGAGCGCCCGCCGGGCGGCCTCGCCCATCGGCGCGTGGGTGCCGAGGGCGACGACGGCCGTGCACGAGCGCACCCGGCCGGTGACGGCCTCGTCGATGGCGCCGAGGAGCATTGGGAGCGGACAGGCCCGGGTGGCGTCGGGGATGACCAGGCAGAGCGAGCGCCCGTCGAGGTCGAGCCCGTCGAACTGCTCGCGGACGAACGCCCGGACCGCGGTCTCGTCGAGGCGATGGTGGGGCCCGCCGATCAGTGCGGTCACGGGGACGGCTCCAGGGCGCCGGCGCCGCGCTCCACCACGCAGTCGAGGGCGGCGGCGACCTCCGGGGACCACGCCGCCAACGCCGGCCCGACGGCGAGCTCGGCGGCCGCGGCCGGGCCGCCCGCGGCGAGCGCGGCCTTCAGGTCGGCGGCGGCAGGATCCTCGACCGGGGGGAGCGGACGGCCCTGCACCGGCGTGCCCGTCGCCGGAGCCAGCCACGCCGCCACCACCACGGCGAAGCGGTCGACCGGCAGGCCGCGGGCCCGCCGGGCCTCGACCACCGGCAGCACCCGCTGGGCCAGCTTGCGCGACCCGTCGGCGCCGACCTGGGTGCAGGTGTGGCCGAGCACCGGGTTGGCGAACCGGCGCAGCGAGCCCGCCGCGTAGGCCGCCGGCTCGGGGCCGCCGTCGGCCGGGTCCACCACGGCGAGCACGTCGTCGACCAGCCCCCGGACGAAGCCGGCGACGAGCGGGTCGGCCACCGCCACCGCGATGGTGTCGTGGCCAGCGAGCAGGCCGCCGTACGCCAGGGCCGAGTGGGGGGCGTTGAGCAGCCAGAGCTTGCGCTGCTGGTGGGCGCCCACGTCCGCCACGACCTCCACGCCGGCGGCGGCCAGCGGCGGCAGACCGTCGACCGCCTCGACCACCCACGACCGGTGCGCCTCGGCCACCACCGCGGCCTCGTCGAGCAGGCCGAGCCGCTCGGCCACCTCGGCCCGGTCGGCGTCGGTCGTGGCCGGCACCATGCGGTCGACCACCGAGCACGGGAAGGCGACGTGGGTCTCGATCCAAGCGGCCAGCCCCGGCGCGCCGCCCCCGGCGGCCTCGGCCACGACCCGCTCGCGGAGCACCCGCCCGTTGTCCAGCAGGTTGTCGAGCGACGCCACCACGAGCCCACCCTGATCCTTGCGGCGGCGGGCGTCCAGCCCCGCCACGAGCGTCGCCACCGCCGAGCCCGGCCCCACGGTGTCGTACCCCTTCTCGGTGACGGTGAGCGTCACGAGGGAGGTCGCCGGGTCGGCCACGGCGGCCACCGCCACCGGTGCGCCCGTCGCCACCGCCACGATCGAGCCGACCAGGCGGACGTCGGCGGCGACTCCCGGCTCCCGGGTGGTCACGGTGTAAAGGCCGTCCTGAGGGCCGAGCTGCGCCTCGGCGGTGGGATGGCGCAGGGCGACGGCCCGCACGCGCGCCGGGTGGCCGGCCGCGAGCAGGTCGTCGGCGTAGACCCCGAGGTGGGCCCGGGCGAAGGCGCCCGGCCCGAGGTGCACGAACGGCGCCGGCCCCGCCCGGTCGTAAGGCGGCGGCGCCACCGAGCGGGCCTCACCGAGCGTCCCCGCCGACAGCCGCCTCACCGCCACGACCCCCGAGAGCGGCGAACTGGCTCCCGATTCGATCGCCCTGGCGATCGAATCGGGAGCCAGAACCGATGGTCGGGGATCACCCTTCGGCGCGCCAGCGGGCCCGGAGGCGGTGAGCGGCCAGCTTGGGGCGGCGGTCCCGGGTGAACACGCCCTTCTTGTTGCCGTCCACCCGCATGATCGACGGCAGGGTGGCGAAGTCGGCGAAGTTCCAGACGTGCTCGCCGACCACCGCGTCGAGCCGGTCGAACACCCGGTGGTAGGTGTCGAGCAGCTCGGCCTGGTACTCCTCGGTCCACGGGTCGGCGGTGGCCGAGCGCTGTCCGGCCACGGCGTCGCCGCCGTACTCGGTGACGAGGATGGGCTTGCCGTGCTTCTCGACCCACGCCACCAGCTCGGCCTCGAGGCCCTGCTCGGCCTCGGCCAGGTCGAAGCCGAGGTACCAGCCGTAGTACCGGTTGACCATCACCACGTCGGCCAGCTCGGTGACGAGGCAGGCGTCGGGCGGAGACAGCAGGATGTTCACGAACCCCACCGGCCGGGTGGGGTCGAGCTCGCGCACGACGTCGAACAGCGGCGCGAAGTAGTCGCGGGACTCGAGGGTGTGGGACTCGGGCTCGTTGGCGACGCTCCACAGCACCACCGAGGGGTGGTTCTTGTCCCGGGCGATCAGCTCCTCGAGGTGGCGCCGGTGCGCCGCCGCGGTGGCGTCGTTGACGGTGTCCTCGCTGAAGGTCACCCGGTCGCCGCCGAGGAACATGCCCCCGCCGACCCCGAGGTTCATGCCCACCGCCGCGGTCTCGTCGATCACCACGAGGCCGAGGCGGTCGGCGTGGTCGAGCACCTCCTCGGCGTAGGGGTAGTGGGAGGTGCGGAAGGAGTTGGCGCCCACCCACTCGAGCAGGGCGAAGTCGTGCACCATCGAGGCGGGGTCGTGGCCCTTGCCCCGCACGACGTGGTCCTCGTGCATCCCGAAGCCCTTGAAGTAGAAGGGCTCGTCGTTGATGAGGAAGCGGGTGCCGTCGACCCGGACGGTGCGGATGCCGACGGGCAGCGAGTAGCGGTCGACCACGGCCTCGCCGTCGACGAGCTCGACCCGCAGGTCGTAGAGGTACGGCGCGCCGGGGCCCCAGAGGTGGGCGTCGGGCACCCGCAGCTCGGCGTCGGCGCCCGTGGCCTCGGCCACCAGCTCCCCCTCGGCGTCGCGCAGCTGCAGGCGGACCGAGGCCGAGGTCTCGCCGGCGACCGACACCGCGGCGCGGACCACGCCGGTGGCGCCGTCGCGGTCGGCGACCACGGTGAGGTCGTCGAGGTGGGCCGGCGGCGTGCTGCACAGCCAGACGCTGCGGTGCAGGCCGCCGTAGTTGAAGAAGTCGTAGTAGTAGAGCGCCTGCTTTCGGCCGTCGGGCTTGGTGACGGTCATCCCCGGCGGGATCGACTGCCAGGACAGCTCGTTGTTCACCGCCACCGTGAGCCGGTGCTCCTCCCCCGGGCGGACGAGCGCGGTGACGTCGGCCTCGAAGGGCAGGTAGCCGCCCTCGTGCTCGGCGACCTGCTCGTCGTCGAGCCAGACCGTGGCCCGGTGGCAGGCGGCGTCGAAGCGCAGGACGACCCGCTGGCCGGCCCAGCCCCGGGGCACCAGCACGGTGCGCTGGTACCAGACGTCGCCGACGTGGTCGTGCACGTCCTTGTCCACGAACAGGTCGTTGAAGCTCGACGGCACGGGGACGGCCCGGCTGTCGGCCAGCGGGCCCTCCCACCAGCGCTCGTCACGGCCGGCGTGGTGCCGGTCGACGGCGAGCTCCCACAGGCCGTCGAGGCTCCGGGCCTCACGAGCGACGTTGTCCTGGGGGCGCAGCATGGGTCTCCTGTCGGGTCGGCGCGGGTGGGTTCAGCGGCCGGGGCTCAGCCCGCGACCCGGAAGGCGGAGCGGGCCAGGCCGTCGGCGAGGTCGGCGGCGACGGCGTGGGCCTCGTCCTCCTCCATCCGGTGCTCCGCGACGAGCTCGGCGAGGAAGCCGGCGTCGAGGCGGCGGGCCACGTCGTGGCGGGCGGGGATGGTGAGCAGCGAGCGGGCGTCGTCGTTGAAGCCGACGGTGTTGTAGAAGCCGGCGGTCTCGGTGGTGCGGCGACGGAAGCGGCGGATGCCCTCGGGGCTGTCGTGGAACCACCACGGCGGGCCGAGGCGCAGCGCCGGGTAGTGGCCCGCCATCGGGGCCAGCTCGCGGCTGTAGGTGCTCTCGTCGAGGGTGTAGACGACGACGGTCAGCCGCGGCTCGTTGCCGAAGCGGTCGAGCAGCGCCTTGAGCCCGCCGACGAAGTCGATGGTCGTGGGGATGTCGGCGCCGAGGCCGATGCCGTAGCGGTCGCGCTGGGTCGGGTTGTGCTCGCGCCACGATCCGACGTGGAGCTGGAGGACCAGCCCGTCGTCGAGGCTCATGGCCGCCATCTCGGTGAGCAGCTGCGCCCGGAACAGCTCAGCGTCGCCGGGCTCGCGCCGGCCGCCGACCAGCCGGCCGAAGAGCGCCTCGGCCTCCGCCCGCGGCAGGTCGGCGGTGCGGGCAGTGGGGTGGCCGTGGTCGGAGGCGGTGGCGCCGGCGGCCCGGAAGACCGTCCGCCGGGCCCGGAGGGCGGCGAGGTAGCCCGACCAGGTGGTGGTGTCCTCGCCGGTGAGCTCGCCGAGGCGGGCCAGGTTCTCGGCGAAGCGGGGGCCGTCGGGGTCGATCACGTCGTCGGGGCGGAAGGTCGGCGCCACCACGCCCGACCAGCCCGACGCCCGGATGGCGGCGTGGGCCTCGAGGGACGCCAGGGCGCCGTCGGTGGTGGTGAGGAACTCGATGCCGAAGCGCTCGTAGAGGGCCCGGGGCCGGAACGCGTCCTCGTCGAGCCGGGCGCAGACCTCGTCGTAGATCACGTCCGCCGTGTCGGGCCCGAGGCGGGCCTCGACGCCGAAGACCTCGCCGAGGGTGTGGTCGAGCCAAAGCTTGGACGGCGTGCCGAGGAAGAGCCGGTAGTGCTCGGCGAAGGTCCGCCAGACCTGGCGGCCGTCGACCTCCGCGGCGTCCCCGTCGAGGGGCCGGACGCCCAGCGCCTCCAGCGGCACACCCTGGCTGTAGGCCATGCGCAGGAAGTAGTGGTCCTTGGTGACGAGCTCCGTGGCAGGGTCGCCGATGGGCAGGTCGCCGGCCAGGCCGGACGGGTCGATGTGGCCGTGGGGGCTCACGATCGGCAGGTCGCGGGTGCCCTCGTAGATGGCCCGGGCGAGGGCGCGGGTGGCGGGATAGGGCGGGAGGAGGCGGTCGGGGTGGAGCACTATGCAAAGGTTTGCATAGTGGTCGTTCGAAGCGCAACGATGGCGCCATGACCGACGCCGCCGCGACCACGTCCTCGTTCCCCGACGGGTTCCTCTGGGGGGCCGCCACGGCGGGCCACCAGGTCGAGGGCGGCAACGTGAACGCCGACATCTGGCCGCTCGAGTGGGCGCAGCCGTCGCTGTTCGTGGAGCCGTCCGGCGACGCCTGCGACCACTACCACCGCTACCCCGAGGACATCGCCACCATGGCCGGGCTCGGGCTGAACGCCTACCGGTTCTCGCTGGAGTGGTCCCGCATCGAGCCCGAGCCCGGGTACTTCTCGCGGGCGGCGCTCGACCACTACCGCCGCATGATCGGCACCTGCCTCGACCACGGCGTGGCGCCCGTCGTCACGTACTGCCACTTCACGACGCCGCGCTGGTTCGCCGGCCAGGGCGGCTGGACCGGCGCCGACGCCGTCGACCGCTTCGCCCGCTACGCCGAGCGGGCCACCGCCCACCTCGGCGACCTCCTCGGCTGGGTGGCCACCGTCAACGAGCCCAACGTCATCACCATGCTCGAGCTCACCGGCGTGATCCCGATGGGGACCAGCAGCGACGAGGCGCCCGTCGGCGACGCCGGGGGCGGCGACGACGAGGGCGGCGAGGCGACCTTCGGCGTCGGCGGCCACGACCCCGACCGCTACCGCATGGGCCTCGTGGGCACCGACGTGGCGCGCATGGCCGCCATCCACCGCGCCGCAGCCGAGGCCATCAAGGCGGGGCCGGGCGACGCGAAGGTGGGCTGGACCCTCGCCCTCGTCGACCTCCAGGCAGGCGACGGCGGCGAGGAGCGCTTCACCCGCGCCCGCCAGGGCGCCCAGCTCGACTGGCTCGAGGTCTCGCAGGACGACGACTGGGTCGGCGTGCAGACCTACTCCCGCAACGTGCTCGGCTCCGACGGCGTGCTGCCGGTGCCCGAGGGCGTCCCCACCATGCAGACCGGCTGGGAGGTCTACCCGCCGGCCCTCGGCCACACCGTCCGCCTCGCCGCCGAGCACGCCGGCGTGCCGGTCATGGTCACCGAGAACGGCATGGCCACCGACGACGACGCCGCCCGACTCGCCTACACGCGCGGGGCGCTCGAGGGCCTCGCCGGCGCCATCGCCGACGGCGTGGACGTCCGCGGGTACCTGCACTGGACCCTGCTCGACAACTTCGAGTGGATGGCCGGCTTCGCCAAGACCTTCGGCCTCGTCGCCTTCGACCACGAGACCTTCGCCCGCACGGTCAAGCCCACCGCCCGCTGGCTCGGCGAGGTGGCCAAGGCCAACGCCCTCGTCTGACCCGCCCGCCTCCCCACTCCGGGACCACGCTGCTGTTCCAAGCAACAACACGCTTGTCCCAGAACGAGGAGGGCACGCCGCCGGCGGCGGACAGTCCGGCGCCGGCGTGATCACGGGTCTGGGGCGGTTGGGTATCGTCGCGGCGGCGTCGGGGGGCGTCACGGCCGCGGCCGTGGCGGGCCAGGGACCAACGAGCAGGGGGAATCGATGGAGACAGAGGGCCCCGGCGCCTACGACCCCGAGTCGGTGAAGGCCCGCTACCTGGCCGAGCGCGACCGCCGCCTGGTCCCGGGCCGCACCGACATCGTCGACCTCCGCCGTGACGAGCGCTTCGCCCGGTACACCCGCGACCCGTTCACCCCCTACACCGAGCGGGACGGCATCGACGAGGAGCTCGACGTGGTGGTCGTCGGCGGTGGCATCGCCGGCCTGCTCGCCGGCGTGGCCCTGCGCAAGGCCGGCGTCGAGCGCCTCCGCATCGTCGACCAGGCCGGTGGCGTGGGCGGCACCTGGTACTGGAACCGCTACCCCGGCGTGATGTGCGACGTGGAGTCCTACATCTACCTGCCGATGCTCGAGGAGCTCGGCTACGTCCCGAAGGACCGCTACGCCTCCGGCCAGGAGATCCTCGAGCACCTCGAGCGGATCGCCGACCGCTACGACCTCGTGGCCGACGGCCTGTTCCACACCGACGTGCAGCGGGCCGAGTGGGACGACGCCGACGCCCGCTGGCACGTCCACACCGACCACGGCGATCACCTGCGGGCCCGCTGGTACGTGCTCGCCGTGGGCATCCTGAACCTGCTCAAGATCCCCGACATCCCCGGCCTCGACGACTTCGCCGGCCACTCGTTCCACGCCGCCCGCTGGGACTACGGCTACACCGGCGGCGGCCCGGGCGAGGAGCTGACCGAGGTGTCGGACAAGGTCGTCGGCCTCGTGGGCACGGGCGCCACCGGCATCCAGGTGCTGCCGCCGCTGGCCCGGGCCGCGAAGCACGTCTACGTCTTCCAGCGCACGCCCTCGGCCATCGGCGAGCGGGGCAACCGCCCCACCGACCCCGGCTTCGCCGACACGCTCGAGCCCGGCTGGCAGCGGGCCCGCATGGACAACTTCCAGGCGATCATGCTCGGCCGCCAACAGGAGCAGGACCTGATCGACGACGGCTGGACCCACCACTACGCCGCCGTCCAACACCCGCCGCGCCGGCCCGACATGAGCATCGAGGAGTACCTGCGGGGCGGGGAGGAGGTCGACTTCCGGGTCATGGAGGAGCACCGCCGCCGGGTCGAGTCCCTCGTCGACGACCCGGACACCGCCGCCATCCTCAAGCCCTGGTACCGCTACCTCTGCAAGCGGCCCTGCTTCCACGACGAGTTCCTGTCGGCGTTCAACGAGCCCAACGTCACCCTCGTCGACTGCCCGGCCGGCTTCGACCGAATCGCCCCCGAGGGCCCCGTGGTGGACGGCACGACCTACCCCGTCGACGTGCTCGTGCTGGGCACGGGCTTCGAGCCCGAGCTCACCCCCCTCTACCGCCGGGCCGGCCACGAGATCGTCGGCCGTGGCGGCGTGACCCTCGCCGAAAAGTGGTCCGACGGCGCGTCGAGCCTCTTCGGGATGATGACCCGCGGCTTCCCCAACCTGTTCGTGATGCCCGCCCCCGGCCAGCAGGCCGTGGTCACCGTGAACTACACGCAGCTCGCGGTGCTCGGCGCCGAGGTCGTGGGCGGCGCCGTCGCGGCGCTCCGGCACCAGGGCGTGCGGGTGTTCGACGTGAGCGAGGCGGCCGAGGCGGCGTGGAGCGACGAGGTGGTGCGGACCCACGTCGACGGCAGCTCGGTCATGGCCGCGTGCACCCCGTCGCGCATCAACAACGAGGGCCACCCCGAGCTGCTCAACCCCCGCAACGGCAACTGGGGCCGCGGCTTCGGCGACTACTTCAAGTACCGGGACCTCCTCGAGGCGTGGATCGCCGCGGCCGACCTCGAGGGGCTCGACCTCGAGGTCGGCGACCCCGCCGAGGCGCCGGCCCCGTGAGCGCCGACCGGCCGCGCGTCGCCGTGGTGACCGGGGGTGGGGCCGGCATCGGCGCGGCCATCGCCACCGAGCTCGGCCGGGCCGGTGTCTTCGTGGTCACCGTCGACCCGCTGGTCTCGGTCGACGGGGTCGAGCAGCTCCCCGATCCCGAGGAGACCACCGCCGGGCGCATCGTCGCCGCCGGTGGCGCCGCCCGAGCCTCCGACCTCTCGGTCACCGACCGCGACGGCGTGATCGAGCTGTTCGCCGGCCTCGCCGACGAGCAGGGCGGGGTCGACGCGGTGGTGAACGTGGCGGGCATCACCCGCCAGATGAGCTACGTGGAGGGCACCGAGGACGACTGGCGCAGCGTGCTCTCGGTGCACCTCGACGGCTTCCTCAACGTGTTGGAGGCGGCGCTGCCGATCATGGCCGCCCAGGGCCACGGCCACGTGCTCGGCGTGACCTCCGGCTCGGGCTGGCGGCCCGCCGACACCGGCGCCTACGGGTGCGCCAAGCGGGCGGTGGCCTCGCTGACCTGGCAGCTCGGCGGCCTCGTCCCCGCCGGCGTCGTGGTCAACGCCATCTCCCCCATCGCCGTCACCCGCATGGTCCTCGCGGCCATGGAGCGCCAGAAGGCGGCCACGGCGAAGCAGGCCCAGGCCAAGACCAGCGGCCTCGCCCTCGGCACCCGCATGCCCACCCCCGACCAGCTCGGCCCCGTCGGCGCCCACCTGGTGGGCGAGGGCTTCGCCGCCTGCCGGGGCCAGGTGGTCTTCGTGGCCGGCGCCGAGCTCGCCCTCGTCGAGCGCCCCCGTCTGCTCGAGGTCGTGGGCACCGAAGGGGTGGCGTCGCTGGCCCAGGCGCTGGAGACCGTCACCACGGCGGCGCTCGCCCCCGCCGAGGCCGGCCAGGCCAGCACCGGCGGCGGCAACCCCCGGCTGGCGGCGGCCCTCGGCGGCACGGCACGCCCGCCCGAGGACGAGGTCGAGGGCGAGGCGCCCGCACCGGCGGTGACGTCCTGCCTCGTCGTCTCGGACCGCCCCGAGGTGGCCGACGCGGTCACCGCCGCCCTCGCCCCCCGAGGGGTCGCGTGCCGCACGGTCGACGCCGGCGGGATCGAGCACACCTTCGCCGGCACCGCCGCGGCGCTGGCCGATGCGGTCGCCGCCGGGCCCGTCGACGGCGTGGTCGTGTCACTGGCGGGCACCCCACCGGCGGCCGACCTCGGCCCGGGCTGGGAGCGCACGCTCGCCGAGCACACCGGGATCACCGAGCAGATCTACGCCGACGCCGCCTGGGCCCGAGCCGTCGGCGACCTCGCCAACGCCACCGGCACCTCGCTGCGGCTCGTCACCCTCACCGACGCCGTATCCGCCGGCGGCCGCAGCCGCGCCCAAGCGGTGGCTCAGCACGCCCGCGCGGCCCGGGGCGCCACCGACGACCGCCTGGCCGCCTTCGCCGTGGCCGTCGAGTCGGCCGCGCCCGCCGACCTGGCCGCCGCCGGCGAGCTCACCGCCCACCTCCTCGCCAGCGGCGACGCGTCGGCGCTCTCCGGCGCCGAGCTCGCGGTCGGCCCTGGCTGGCTGGGCCTGCGCAGCCACCCCCGCGTCGGCGCCAGCCTCAGCTTCCACGACCACACCGTCGCCCCGTGGCTCGACGACGTGCTCGCCGACCTCGCCGGCGGCCCGGCCCCCGGAGGTACGCCTCGATGAGCGACGCCACCCCCAGCGCCGACGAGGTCGAGCGCCCGGCACGGATCGTCGACGCCCACGTCCACCTGTGGGACCCGGCCCGCACGGACTGGTACCCCTACCTCGCGGGCCAGCAGGACGTGGGCCTCGGTGACGTCACCGGCATGGCCCGCCGCTTCGACCTCCCGACCTACCGGGCCGAGGCGCCGGGCTGGAACGTCGAGGCGTGGGTCAACGTGGCCGCCGCAACGGGCGTGCACTCGATCGAGGAGACCCTCGAGGTCGACGCCCGGGCCCAGGCCGACGGCCACCCCGACGCGCTGATCGGCGGGGTCACGCCCACCGACACCGTCGCCGAGGCCGTCGACCAGCTCGACCGCCAGCTCCGGGCCGGGCGGTTCCGGGGGGTGCGCCCGATGGGCCGCTTCGCCGGCCCGCTCCCCCACCTCGACGTGCTGCGGGCGCTCGCCGAGCGGGAGCTGGTCTTCGAGCTGATGACCCACCCCGACCAGCTCGCCGAGGCCGCCGCCGGCCTGGTGGAGGTGGACGGGCTGACCGTGGTGGTCGAGCACGCCGGCTGGCCCCGCTCGGCCGACGCCGACGAGCACGCCCTCTGGCACGACGGCATGGCCGCGCTCGCCGCCCTCGGGCCGCGCGTGCACTGCAAGCTCTCGGGCCTGGCCATGCCCCTCGGCTCTATGGCGCCCGACGTGCTGCGCCCGTGGATCGAGGAGGCCCTCGCCCTGTTCGGCACCGACCGGTGCTTCTTCGCCAGCAACTTCCCCGTCGACGGCCTCCACGGCACCCTCGACGAGCTGTGGTCGTCGTACTCGGCCCTCACCGCCGACCTGGATGCCGCCACCCGCGACGCCCTCTTCGCCGGCAACGCCGAACGCGTCTACCGACTGTGAGCGACGGCGGACCCGACCGCGGGACCGACGCCGACCCCACCGCCCGGTTGGACGACCGGGTGGCCGTCGTCACGGGCGGGACCCGGGGCATCGGACGGGCCGTCGCCGAGGCGCTGGCCGGCGCCGGCGCCGCGGTCGTGGTGAACGGCCGCGACGAGCGCGCCGTGGCCGAGACCGTCGACGCCCTCACCGCCACGGGCGCCACCGCCCGGGGCGTGGCCGGCTCGGCCGCCGACCCGACGGTCGCCGACGCACTCGTGGCCGAGGCCGTCGCCACCGGCGACCTCGCTGCGGTCGTGAACTGCGCCGGCACCGCCGAGCCCCCTGGCTCCTCGATCCTCACCGTGACCAGTGCCGAGTGGCACGCCCTGCTCGACGCCCACCTCACCTCGGCCTTCGAGGTCTGCCGGGCCGCCGCGCCCCACTTCGTCGCCCGGGGCGGCGGGGCCATCGTCAACACCAGCTCGTTCGCCTTCGACGGCAGCTACGGCGGCACCGGCTACCCGGCCGGCAAGGGCGGCGTGACCAGCCTCACCTACGCGCTCGCCGCCGAGCTGGCCGAGCACGGCGTGCGGGCCAACGTCGTGTGCCCCGGCGCCCGCACCCGGCTCTCCACCGGCGACGACTACGAGGCCCACATCGCCGACCTCCACCGGCGGGGCCTGCTCGACGACGTGGCCTACGCCGGCGCCCAGGACCCGGGCCCGCCCGAGCACGCCGCCGCCCTCTACCTCTTCCTCGTGACGGACCTCGCCGCCGGGATCACCGGCCAGGTGCTCGCCGCCGCCGGCGGCTTCCTCGGGCGCTTCCCCGGGCCGGCGGTCGAGCTCGTCACCTGGCGGGACCACCACGAGCACCCGCCGTACACCCCCGCCGAGATCGCCGGCCTCCTGGCCGGCTGACACCGCGGGCCCGAACGGGCGGCGGGGGTACCGACGCGCTCCCCCACGATGGTTGCACGGCGAAGGACCTTGGTCCCACGGGGAGGTGCCGTTGTCCCCAGGACCCCCCGGGGCCGCTCGTGCGTAACTGAGGGCACGAACCAGGGAGCCAGAGGGCTCCCACCCCAAGGAGGGGATCCGACATGACACTCCTCGAAGAGAAGAGCGAAACCACCACCGAGACCACCGCCACCACCAAGGAGGTCGGCGACCACCCCGTCCCCGTCACCCGGGGGCGCATCGACGTCATCCTGATCGCCCTGGGCGCCGCCGCCGCCGTCGTACTGCTCGTCGCCGGCAGCCTGCTCACCTGGGGCTCCACGTTCGCGAACGACTACGTCAGCCGTGAGCTCGCCGCCCAGAAGATCAGCTTCCCGCCCGCCGCCGCCCTCCAGGAGGAGGGTCGCGACGACCTCGTCCAGTACGGCGGCCAGCAGGTCGACACCGGCGCCGAGGCCGAGGCCTACGCCAGCTACATCCAGGGCCACGTCGACGGCATGGCCGACGGGGCCACCTTCTCCGAGCTGCGTGAGCCGCAGGTCGCCGCCGAGGAGGCACTGAACCAGGCCGTCGAGTCCGGCGCACCCAACGCCGAGGTCGCCCGCCTGCAGGCCGACCTGGACGAGATCAACGGCCTCCGCGACACGGTCTTCCAGGGTGAGGTCCTGCGGGGCACCCTGCTCAGCACCTACGCCTGGTCGACCATCGCCACGATCGCCGGCATCGCCGCCGTCGTCGCCTTCGTCGCCGCCGGCGTCACGCTGGTCCTGGTGGTGCTCGGCATCATCCACCTGCGCCGGATGCACCGGGCGCAGGCCTGATCGCCACCGGGTCGCCAGCGTCGCCGACCCGGCCGTAAACCGCAGGAGGTCCCCCGGTCCGCCGGGGGACCTTCCGCGTCCGGGTGCCGACGCCGGAACCCCGGGAGTGGCCACTACCCTGCCCGGACCCGGCGGTGGCGGACGACGAGGAGCGGGCGTGGACGAGCGGAGGCGATGGTGAGCACACCTGGCTGGCACCCGGACCCGACCGGCCGTCACCAGTACCGCTGGTGGGACGGCACCACCTGGACCGAGGGCGTCGCCAACGGAGGCCAGGTCGGCTCGGACCCCCTCGCTCCTGCGCCGCCCGCCACCGCCGCCACCGGCGCCGCACCCACGCCCGCGACCCCCGCCGAGCGGTCGCCCCACGCCGACCGGATCCTCGACCAGCACACGCTGCGCTTCCGGGGTGGCGGTGGCGCGGGCACCTCGCCGCGCTACTGGACGGTGAAGGACGCCAACGGCGCCGACATCGCCAAGGTCTGGCGGCGCGGCCACCGGGCCCGGCTCTGCGACCTCGACGGCGCGCCCGTCCTGGGCGCCCGAACGAGGTTCGGCCGGCGCCGAGCGGGCCAACGCAGCGGTGACGTGGCCTTCGGCCGCAACGTGATCGGCATCGACCTGCTCGACCACCAGGGCCAGACGTGGGCGGAGCGCAGCTCCTACGTCGCCGCGATCGATGTCTCCTGGACGTTCAAGGCCGGCGGCGAGAAGCTGTTGAAGGCCAAGATCGACCGCTCGGCGCTCACCGGCATCACGAGCAGCGCGCCGTTCCGCTCGGTGACGCTGATCGGCCCCGACAAGCAGGAGCTGGGCACCATCACCGAGGAGGTGGCGCAGGGCACCCGGTTCGACGACGACTTCCGGACCTGGCTGCACCTCGAGCGCGCGCCCAGCCTCTCGGACCCCCTGCGCAGCGTCGTCGCCTCGATGCCCCTCGCCCTGTTGACCTACCTCTACCGCGTCGGCGACGCCTGACCGGACCGACCGGCCCGGTCCGGCCGGCGACGTCGGGTCAGGACCCCACCGCCACGACGTTCTCGTCGCCCTCGCCGCAGTCGAAGCCCTCGTCGGGGTGGTACCGGACGAAGGCGCCGTCCTGGACCTGCATCATGAGGTAGCACGGCGCGCCGCCGTTGGCGGCCGGGTCGGTTGCGGCGTGCAGGCCGCCGCCGGTCCACTCGGTGATCCCCCCGGCCTGCTCGAGCACGCAGCTCCGGCTGAGGTCGTTCTCGAGGTCGCAGGCCTTGGCCGAGGTGGCGAACAGCAGCCACGCCGACACCGACTGGGCGCCGAGCAGGGCGACCTTGCCGTCCACCGCCTCCACGATGTCGAGGTACTGCTGGGTCGCCGGGTTGTCGGCGGCCTCCTCGAAGGGCACGAAGGCGCTCTGGAGCAGCACGCCCTCGGCGGCGCCACCGGCGGCGTCCAGGAAGGCCTGGTCGTAGAAGTTCGTCTGCTGGAGGATGACGTCGGGGTGGTAGTCGATCTCGTCCATCGACTGGAGCAGCTGGGCGAGGTTCTCGCCCTCACCCACGAAGTGCAGGACCCGGACGCCGTCGTCGGCCAGGCCCTGGGCCAGCGGGGCCCAGTTGGCCTCGCCGAGGACGTTGTAGCTGGTCTCGTTGACGAACGTGTACCCCGCCTGCTCGAGGCCGTCGACGGTCTTGTCCTTCTGCTCGATGAGGGTGTCGAGGTCGGCGTAGAGGATGCCGGTGTGGGCGATGGCGTCCGGGTGTTCTTCGGCGACCTGGAGCCACGGCCCCACCAGGAAGCGGTCGGCAGTGCTCGGCACCGCCTGCACCACGCCCCGCTCGATCACGTCGTCGCCGGCGTTGCCGTTCTTGGCGTTGGTGACGGCGAAGGCGGGCAGGTCGGGCAGCCCGCAGGCGTGGCCGGTGCTCTCCCAGAGGTTGTCCTGGACGGCGCCGTCGCCGACCACCGCGAAGTCCGACGTGCAGGCCTCGCCCACCGCCGAGGTGTACTCGGTGAGCTTGGCGTCGTGGAGGTTGAGCTCGAGCCGGCGGCCGTTGATGCCGCCGGCGGCGTTGCACCACTCGACGAAGGCGGTGCCGGCGTCGAAGATCTCCTGGTTCAGGCCGGGACGGCCGGTGAAGCCCGGGTCGGCGATGGTGCCGACGGTGATGGCGTCGTCGGTGAGGCCCTGGGTCTGGGCGGCGTCGCCGCCGGTGGGCAGCTCACCCCCGCCCTCGTTCGGGCCGCAGACGGCCGCGAGGTCGCCGAAGTCCCCCGCCGCCGCCTCGGGCGCCGCGGTCGTCTCGGTGCGCTGGCCACCGTCGGTGCCCGAGGTCGACTCGTCGTCACCTCGACTGCTGCAGCCCGCCGCCACCAGCACGGCCACCACGGCCACGACCAGCACTCGTCGCATGTTCTTCCCCCTGGTTCGCGGCCACGGACCGTGGCGGACGACGGAACTTTACTCGTGTAAAGGTGACCGTCAACCCCGAAGATCAGCCCGGATCGGCCGCCTCCCAGCGGGCCAGCAGCGACGCGACCTGGGTGACGACCTCGTCGAAGCTGAAGTAGCCCATGCCCGCCTGCACCATGGCCCCGCTGTACAGCATGAGCGCCGCCCACACGAGCTGCGGGTCGTGACCCGGCCCCGCCGCGAGCTCGAGGCGGCGTAGCAACTCGCTGCCGATGGCGTCGCGCAGGCGCTTGATGTCGGGATCCCTCGCGACCATCGAGGCGAGGATCGCGTCGGCGAGGTCGTTGTCCGCCGAGAACAGCTCGCTCGGGGCGCGCAACGCCTCGGTGAGGCGCTGCGCCAGGGAGTCGCCGGACCGCAGGTCGGGGTCGGGGAGCGCTTCGAGCAATCGCCAGTTGATCTCGGCGACGAGGTGCTCCTTGGACGTGAAGTAGTTGTAGGCGGTCGTGTGCGTGACCCCGGCCCGCCCAGCGACGTCGCGCAGGCTGAACCCCTCCCACCCGACCTCGTGCAGGGCCTGCAACCCGGCATCGAGCAGCGCGTCGACCGTCGCGGCCTGGCGCTTGGAGAGCACCTGTCGGGTGCTGCGCGCCCCGTCCGATGACGGGGGGACGGTCGGGTACGCCATGGACGAAGCTCGCTCAGCGTTCGAAGCCGAAGGCCACGCCGGTCGAGAACCGCGTGACGACGACCTCGGCCGGGTCGTCCACCGGCTCGTCGCCGCGCTCGACGACCCACCGGTCGCGGCCGTCGGGGCGCACGTGCCAATGGGGGTCGACACCGGCGGCGATGGCCGTCAGCGCCCGGTCGTGGCCGTCGGCGAGGACGCCCATCCACGTCTCGAGCCCCTGCTCCTGGCGGGCCGGGCAGTCCCCCAGGGCGAGTCGCACCACGTCGCCGTCGACCGCCACCTGCCAGTCCACGTAGGCGGCAGGGCGGAACGCCGGGTGCAGGGAGAACACCGTGGCGACGTCCTCGGCGGTGGCACCGAGGCCGAAGGCCCGCTTCAGCCGGTCGGCGGTGACGCCGGCCACGCCGGCGAGCTGCCGGGCGCCGGCGTCGACCGCGGCTTCGGTGCCCAGCCGGTCCTCGACCGCGGCCATGAACGAGATCGACAGCAGGTGGCCCTGGAGGCACACCTCCTCGTCGATGGCCCGCAGCACCGGCGTGGCGAACTCCCGGACCTGGAGGTCGGGATCGAGCGGCTTGGTGTAGTCGAGCAGCCCGTCAGGGGCGTCGTCGGTCCCGGCGATGGCGGCCAAGGGCAGGTTCGCGGCCCGGGAGGCGGCGATGCGGGCGAGCTGGGGCGGCTCGGGCGTGGGCTCGACGGTCTCGTCGATGGTCACGGTCCAGGCGCAGTGCGGGTGGCGATCGGCCGGCGTCCGGGGCGGCCGGTGGACCGGGCGCATCCGCAGCTGCGGGTTCGTGGCCCACCCGGTGGCGTCGAAGGTGGGGTCCTCGATGTGGTGGCACATGGCGACCACGAAGTCGTCGCCCATCGGCTCCACGTCCACCAGGGCGCCGCAGTGGTCGAGGTGGAAGGTGCCGTGCCGGTCGTCCTGCACCTCGTAGCGGAAGTCCATGAACTCGGGAGGTGCCCCGACGTCGAACTGCATGGCCTTGAAGCAGGCTTCGACGGTGGGCGCCTCGAAGCCGAGGAGGCGCTGGGTCCGCTTCGTGTAGATCGGGCTGGCCCCCATCCACTCGTCGATGGCGATGTCGCGCATCACCTCGACGCCGTGCGGGATCACCACGGGCATGCCGGCGCGGTCGATCAGCTGCCCGGCCAGCAGGTGCTCCTTGACCAGCGTCGCGAGCTGGTCGTGGTCGAGGTCGTCGATGGTGAGGTGGGGCACGGGGCTCCTCGGGTCGTGGCGCTCAGGACGGCGCGCCGGGGATGCGGCCGATCGACCGCAGGTAGACGACAACGTCGCGGAAGGTGTCGTCGAGGGGGCGCAGCTCGAGGTCGAACCGTCGCAGCGAGGCCTCGTCGTCGAGGGGGACGCCCGTGGCCATCACCAGAGCGGCCTCCTCGGTGAGCATCGGCTCCGCGCCGGTCTCGGCGGCCATGGCCGACAGGTCACGGGCGAGGGCCAGGATCTCCTCGTGGGTGACGACCTGGTGGGCGACGGGGCGGCCCACGGCGCGCTCGAGGGCGCTCACCCACTCGCGCCACGTGACGAAGTGGCCACCGGCGAGGACGCGGGGAACGTGCTCGTCGGCGGTCGCGACCCGGGCCAGCAACTCGGCGAGGTCGCGCACGTCGAGGACGGTCGTGCCGCTCGGCGGCACGAGCATCATGGCGTCGAGCGCCGAGAGGACGGCGTGGAAGCTGTTGACGAGGTCGGGCGCGTCCGGCCCGTACACGCCGCCGGGGACGACGATGGTGACGGGCTCCCCGTCGTCCTGCCACGAACGCAGCAGTTGCTCCGCGGCCACCTTGGTGGCGCCGTAGGGCGACAAGGCCTCGACCAGCGGGCTGTCGAGGGTGACGACGGGCGCCTCGGTCGGTGTGTAGGCCGTGACCGACGAGGTGTAGACGACACGGCGGGCACCGGCCTCGAGCGCCCCACCGACCACCGTGCGCACGCCATCGAGGTTGGCCTGGTCGGCTGGACCGCCGCCCCCCACCCCGATCTGGGCGGCGGCGTGGATCACGACCTCGCACCCGTCGACCGCCGCGCCCACCGCGCCGGCGTCGGTCATGTCGCCGAGCACCACCTCGGGCTCGAGGCCGAGGGCTCCGAGCGAGCCCGGGATGCGGTCGGGGTTGCGCACGAGCACGCGCACGTCGTGGCCGCCGGCGACGAGGGCGCCGACGGTGTGCGAGCCCACGAAGCCCGTCGCGCCGGTGACGAGGACCCTCACGCCGCCACCGCCGGGTCGGCGGTGGGGTCACCCATCGGCGGGCTCGTCGGCCGGCCCCGGCTCGCCGTCGGCGATCCAGGTGCCGATGACCTCCTCGGTCGCGACGACGAGGCTCGACACGTTCGGGAAGCCGGCGTAGGGCGCCAGCATGATCAGCGTCTCGCGCAGCTCCTCTGGCGACAGCTCGCCGTTGCGCAGCGACGCTCGGGCCTGGATCTTCCACGTGTCGACGTGGCCGTTGGCCGCGATCACCCCCATGAGCAGCAGCCGCCGGGAGCGCAGGTCGAGCACGTCGCGGCCCCACACCTCGGCGAACAGGGTCGAGAGCATGACGTCGTTGAACGGGATGGTGCCCTCGGGGAGGTCCACCACGTCGCCCGCGTACACCTCGCGCATCTTGGCCCGGCCCCGCTCGAACGCGCTGAGCTCGTCAGCCATGTCGGTCACCCCTCCTGGTCGCCCACGTCGGCCGCGTGCCTGCGGTCGTCGAGCTACTGGCGAACCTGACAGACTTCCTTACACTCGTCAAGTTCCGCGCTGCTGAACGTCCGTTCAGCACCACTTGCCAAGGAGGCCCCGAGGGCATTGACTCTGCCCGGGGACATCAGGGGGGGGAAAGCATGACCGATCTGCTCGACCGTCCAGCGCCGGCCGATCCGCCGGCGACCGCCGACGAACGGCCCGAGCGGGGCCACTGGGTGCTGGCCGCACTGCTCGTGGGCGCCGGCGCCATCCACCTGGCGATGGCGCCGTCGCACCTGGCCGAGTCGACCGTGCTCGGGACGCTGTTCCTGCTGTCCGGCGTGGTCCAGGTCGGGCTCGGCCTCGCCATCCTCGACCGCCCCACGCGGGGCCTGCTCTGGGCCGCCCTCGTCGTGAGCGGGGCGTGCATCGGCGCGTGGGCGCTGAGCCGCACGGTCGGGCTGCCGCTCGCCGGCCACGCCGGCGAGGTGGAGGACGCCACGGTGGTGGACGGCGCCTGCGTGGTGCTCGAGCTCGTGACCGCGATCGTCGCCGCCCTGGTGCTGCGCGCCGAGCGCCGGGGTGCCTTCCTCCGCTCCACCACCGTTGCCGTGATGGTCTGCGTGGGCTCGCTCGCGATCATGACCTCGGCCCTCGCCGCACCCTCGGCGCGCGACCACGCCCATGCCGACGGCGAGGACCACGCGCACGACGAGGCCGACGCCCATCCCCACGCCGCCGAAGACGACCTCGGCTTCGCCGCGCTGGCCAACGGACAGATGGGCGCCCACACCCATCCGGGCGACGCCACGGCCGACGCCGCCACCGACCCCGAGATCTCGCCCGAGGACGCCGCCACCCTGGCCGGTCAACTCGCCCTGACCGCACCGTTGGTGCAGGCCTATCCGACGCTCGCCGACGCCGAGGCCGCCGGGTACACCCAGGCCGGCCCGTTCTCGCCGGGCCTCGGGGTGCACTACAGCCCGCCGCTCGACCGGATGGCGTTCGACACCGACGGGGTGATCGGTGCCGCCGACGTCGCCGGCGCCCAGCTCATCTACGACGGCATCGACCCCGACGCCGCCCTCGCCGGCTTCATGTTCATGGCCTACCAGGAGACCGAGCCCGAAGGCTTCGCCGGCCCCCTCGACCGCTGGCACTTCCACACGGCGGTGTGCATGCGCTACGGCCCCAGCGGCGTCGAGACGCCCTTCGGCGCCGACCTCAGCGACGTGACCGACGAGATGTGCGAGGCCGCCGGCGGCCGGATGCTCGACTTCACCGGCTACATGGTCCACGCGTGGACCGTGCCGGGCTACGAGTCGTCGCTCGGCACGTTCAGCGACCTCAACCCGAAGATCACCTGCCCGGACGGGACCTACCACACGATCCCCACCCGGGAGATCGGGAGCGCTCAGACCACCTGTCGCAACGCGGCCTGAGGGCGGTGGCCGGTCGTCAGGTCACGACGACGCGGACCCGGGCGACGTTCTGGACCCGGGCGAACGGGGTGGCGGCGTCGCCGTCGCGCTGCGCGGTGACGCGCGACGCGGGGAAGTAGGTGCCCGGCGAGGCGAACGAGCAGGTGCGCTCGAGCGCCACCGCCTCGGCGGGATCGACCACGTCGTGCTCGGCGAAGCCGCGGCCGTCGGCGAGGTCCCACTCGACCGCGACGATCGGTCCGCCGCCGGCCGGCGCCTCGGCTTCCGACCGCAGGGTGACGGCCTCGCCCACGGCCACCTCGAGGCGATCGCCCCCGTCGACCGAGAGGCGGGTCGCCGGTTGGATCCCGCGGCGGTCGGCCGCCCACGCCGGCACGACCACCTGGCCGTCGGCGACCTCGTAGGCGGTGGTCGGCGCCGGCGCCTCACCCCGCTCGACCCAGGCGCTGACGTCGCGCAGGGCCTGGTGCAGCACCCCGAGGTACGGCACCGTGCGGACCGGGTCCTCCTGGGCCTCGTCGTCGCCGTGGAGGGCGTTGTCCACGAACCAGAGGCGGAAGCGGTCGTCGGTGGCGTCCCCGAGGTGCTCGAGCACGCGGTCGGCGTACCAGGCCGCCTGCCACGGGAAGGCCTCCCGGTCGAGCAGGCACGCCACCACGATCATGCGCCCGGCGAAGTCGCCGGTCTGCACGGTGCCGGACGCGTGCTGGGCGAAGAGCGGGCCGAGCAGGAGGGGGCGCTGCGGGTAGCGGGGCGTGCCGTCCCGCGGGTCCCGGAACTGGTCCCACGCCGTGAACTCCGGGCCCGGCACCTGGTGGCGGTGGTAGGTCTGCGCGGCCAGGAAGCCCCGGTTGTCGAGCTCGACCTCGTCGCCGGGTCGGAGGCCGGCGAGGGCCTCGTCGCCGCCGGGGCCGAGGACCGCGACGTCGCCCACGACGGCGACGACCGCCAGCCGCTCGCCGGCGCTGTCGCCGCTGCGGACGAACAGGTCGGCGCCGTCCACGACGGGACCGGGATCGCTCGAGAGGCGCAGGGCGACCGGGGTGCCGCCGCCCTGCCAGGAGGCGTCGACGCCGCTGCGGAGCTGGCCGGGTGGGAGGCCGACCGCCACCTCCCTGGCCGCGGCCGCCTCGGCGGAGAGGACCTCGGCGATGGCGCACCGGTGCCGGACGACGTCGGCGTCCACGAGCTCCGGGTGGTCGTGGCCCAGGTAGCCCGGCTCGGACCAGAAGTCGTCGAAGTAGGCCGCGTCGGCGAGGCGGAGGCCGCCGTAGAGCAGGGGGAACGCGTGCATGCCCATGGTGCGGTGCCCGAACCACGACCGGGGCGGGAAGCCCAGCCGGGTCACCTCGCGGAGGGCCTCGGCCTCCCCCTCGTCGAGACCGGCCGACGGATCACCGCTGCCGCCGGGCTCGAGGGCGTCGACGATCTCGTCGAGGTGGTGGCGCAGGAGCCGCTGGGCGTGCATCCGCACGGTGAAGCAGTTGGGGATGGCCATGGGTGACCCGATCACGTAGGGCACGAACCCGTCCCACACCCCCTCGGTGTTCTCGGCGCAGCCGATGGTGCGGTAGCCGCCGCCGCTGCCGCCGTAGGCGTACCCGTACGCCCGATGGGCGCCGTACATCTCCGCGGCGACCGCTCGGGCGTAGCGGGCGGCGGCGGCGTGGGCCCGGTAGGCGCCGATGGTCGGGTCGGTGTCGGAGCCCGGTGTGGCCACCGCCCCGCCGCCGTTGGTCTCGACGAAGATCGCCCCGCTCTCGGCGCAGAACCCGATCTTGTCCTCGGCCCCGGTGGCGCCCTGGGCGAGGTGCTCGCTGTCGGGCACCGGCGTGAGGTGCTGGAAGAAGCGCCCCCCGTATCCCTCGGCCGGCGGCAGGTAGAAGGAGAAGCGGGTGTCGGTGCCGGTGAAGCCGCCGTGCAGGTACCGGTGGCGCACGGGGTCGTCACGCCACTCGTCCACGTCGACGTAGGGCGAGGCGAAGAGCGCGTCGAGCGCGGGATCGTCGTCACCACCTGCGGCGGCGGTGCTGGTCGGCTCGGTCACGGCGCTCCCCCCGGTCGGCGGGCGGCCTGCCGGCGTCGCCCGCGAACGTGATGCGCACGATGTTAGAACGTCGTTCTCAGGCCCCGCCCACGGACCGCCGCCGGCCGGCTCAGCCCTTCCGCAGGCGGGTGGCCATGAACAGCACGTGCTCGCGCCCGTAGGTCGGGGCGAGGTCGGGGTGCTCGGCCTCGAGGTGGGCGAACGAGACCTCGACGATGTCGTCCTCGGTGGGCGCTCGCAGCGTCGTGCCGCACGGGCACTGGAGCACGTACTCGAACTCGAAGGCCTCGGGGGCGGGGCTGGCGGGGGCGTCGTCCACGGGGACCATGGTCGCGGATGGGACGGCGGCCGTCAGGTGCCGCAGAAGGTCTGGAAGGTGGCGGCGAACTCGTCGGGGGCCGGTTCGGCGTAGCGCTCCGCGCCGGGCACCTCGTCGAACGGATCCGCCACCCGGGCGAGCAGCTGCTCGTACGGCCCGAGGTCGCCGGCGGTGGCGGCCGCCAGGGCCTCGTCGACGAGGTGGTTCCGGGGTACGTAGACGGGGTTCACGGCGTCCATCGCGTCGGCGACGGCGTCGGCGGTGCGCCCGCCGGCCAGCGCCCGCTCCCGCCAGCGGTCGAGCCACCCGTCGAGCTCGAGGTCGTCGAGGACGCCGGCGCCGTCGGCCGCGAACGCCGCCCGCAGGGGTGCGTCGTCGCCCCGAAGCGACCGGGCGAGGAGACGGAAGCTCGACGTGTAGTCGACCCGGTGGTGGTGGAGGAGCCGCAGGAGGTCGTCGAACAGGGCACGGTCGGCGTCGTCCGAGCCGCCCTCGCCCACCTCGGCGAGCCCGAGCTTCTCGGCCATGCCCCGGCTCCAGTGCGCCCGGAAGCGGTCGGGCAGCTCGCGCAGCACGGTCATCGCCGCCTCGGCGGCGGCCTCGACGTCGTCGTCGATGAGCGGCAGCAGCGCCTCGGCCAGGCGGGCCAGGTTCCACTGCACGATCGCCGGCTGGTTGCCGTAGGCGTAGCGCCCACCGTGGTCGATCGAGCTGAAGACGGTCGCGGGGTCGTAGCGGTCCATGAAAGCGCACGGGCCGTAGTCGATGGTCTCGCCCGAGATCGTGGTGTTGTCGGTGTTCATCACCCCGTGGACGAACCCCACGAGCATCCACTGCGCCACCAGGGCGGCCTGCACCTCGACCACGGCGTCGAGGAAGGCCAGGTACGGCCGATCGGCATCGGCCGCGGCCGGGTGGTGGCGGGCGATGGCGTAGTCGGCCAGGCGCGGCACGAGCGTCGGGTCGTCGACGCGGGCGGCGTACTCGAAGGTGCCGACCCGCAGGTGGCTCGCCGCCACCCGGGTGAGCACCGCCCCGGGCACGGGCCGGTCGCGGAAGACCGCCTCGCCCGTGGTGACCACGGCCAGGCCCCGGGTGGTGGGGACGCCGAGGGCGTGCATGGCCTCGCCGAAGAGGTGCTCGCGCAGCATCGGACCGAGCACGGCCTTGCCGTCGCCGCCCCGGGCGAAGGGCGTGCGCCCCGAGCCCTTCAGGTGGACGTCGCGCCGCCGGCCCTCGCAGTCGACGACCTCGCCGAGCAGGAGCGCCCGGCCGTCGCCCAGCCGGGGTGAGTACCCGCCGAACTGGTGGCCGGCGTAGACCATGGCGAAGGGCTCCGACCCGGCGGGCTCGACGTTGCCGGCCAGCACCGCCACGCCGGCGGGCGAGCGCAGGAGCTCGACGTCGGCGCCCAGCTCGCCGGCCAGCTCCTCGTTGAGCACCGCGAGCGCGGGGTCGGGCGCCCCGGCCGCCTTCCACGGCACCCCGAGGTCGCCGAGCTCGTGGCGGTAGGTGTTGTCGAAGTCGAACAGCGTGGTGGCGGCGTCGTGCACGGCGGGACCCCCGGGTGGACTCGATCCGAGCCTACGAGCGGGGGTTCTCCGTTCCCGCCCCGGGCCAGGTGCCAGGCTGGGGCCACCGTGACCCCGCGGCCAGAGGAGGGAAGCCGATGAGCGAGCCACGACCCCACGGGCCGCCGGACTCGAGCGTGCCGGTGCTCGACCGGTTCCGCCTCGACGGGCAGGTGGCCATCGTCAGCGGGGGCGGTGCCGGCATCGGCCGGGCCTGCGCGGTCGCGCTCGCCCAGGCGGGCGCCGACGTCGCCGTCGCGGCCCGCACGCAGGCCGACCTCGACGAGACGGTGCGGCTCATCGAGGCCGCCGGGCGACGGGGCCTGGCCGTCGTCACCGACGTCATGGAGGAGGAGCAGCTCGCCGCCCTCGTCCAGCGCACGGTCGAGCACTTCGGCCGACTCGACCTCCTGGTGAACAACGCCGGCGGCACCGGTCCCCGCCCGGCCATGCAGACCTCGGCCCGCTACTTCGAGACCGCGCTGCGCTTCAACGCCACCGCGCCCTTCCTGCTGTCGAAGCTCGCCGCCCAGGCCATGGTCGACACCGGCGGCGCCGGCGCCATCGTCAACATCTCGTCACGCTCCGGCGACATGGTGATGACCGCGTTCGTGGCCTACGGCGCCGGCAAGGCGGCGCTGAACATGGTCACCCAGGACCTCGCCGCCGACCTCGCGCCTCGCATCCGGGTGAACGCCATCGCCGTGGGCGGGGTCGCCACCCAGGCCATGGACTTCGTGAAGGGCGACCCGGGTCTGCTGGCCCAGTTCATCGAGGGCACGCCCATGGCCCGCATCGGCGAACCCGAGGACATCGCCGCCGCGGCCGTCTACCTCGCCTCGCCGGCGTCGTCCTGGGTCACCGGCACGATCCTGCGGGTCGACGGCGGCACCCACCGCCCGGCCTTCGAGATCCCGGTCGCCCCGATCAAGCCGTCGCCCGGCGCCTGACCGAGCGCGCCGCGGCGAAGAAGAGGCTCCCCGCCCTCGGCGGCGCAGGGTGCCATCCTTGCCGTCATGGAAATGCCGAGGCGGAGCACGGCTGCCCTCTCCACAATGACCAGCTGATCGTTGCGGCACACACGTCAATAGGTGCGGCCGCCAGCCGATCGAAGGACATGGTGATCCGCCGGGGTGCTGCCGCGCTCCTCGTGCTCTCGGTCTCGTTCATCACGATCGTGATCGTGGGGCCGGGATCCACACCGGCAGCGCTGGCGGTCACCGGCGAGGCGCCCGTCACGACGTTCGTGGCCGCGCGCTACGGCGACATCGCCACGGACCCCGTGACGGGCCGCGTCCTCGTCACCGCCGACGACGCCGTCCGGGTCTTCAGCCCCGAGGGGCAACCGGTGGCGACGATCGGCGACGTCTACGGCGCGGCCGGGATGGCGATCGACGGACGCACGCTCTGGGTGGCCATGACGACGGCGGGCTCGTACGCACGCATCGACCTGGACTCGCTCACCCTCGTCCAGGTGCTCAGCGCCGGCGTCACCGTCCCGCAGAGCTTCGTCGTGCTCGACGGCAAGATCTGGTTCTCGGGGATCGACGGGACCAACCCGAACCGCTCCCTCCGACGACTCGACCCGGCAACCGGCGCCGTCACGGACCAGGGCGGGTCGCTCAACGGCGGCTACCACGTCGCTCCCGTCCCCGGTTCGTCGTCACAGTTCCTCTGGGGCAACAGCGGCACCCTGCCGTTCTCGCTCGTCCGGGTGGACACGACGACGAGCCCGGTGCGGATCAAGACCCTGCAGCGGGCCGGATCGACCGGCAGCCTGCGCGACCTCGCGGCCACCGATCACGGCACGTTCCTCACGGCGTCGGGCGCGCCGTACAACTTCCCGGAGTACGCACTCGACACCATGCAGCACGACGGTCGCGTCTACAGCGCGACCCACTATCCCGGCGCCATCACCTGGTCCCCGGCTCGCGGGGGGTTGTTCGCCGCGAGCACCGGTTCCACCAACAAGGTGTTCGTCTACCGCGACGGCGGCCCCAGCCCGGCCGAGACGTTCACGGTGGCGGGGACGGTCGTCGACCACGACGTCGCGCTGGCGCCGGACGGCGACCACGTCTACGCGTTGGTGCAGCTCCCGAGCTCCACGTGGGGACTGGTGGCCCACCGGCTGGTCCTGCCGCAGCCTGAGGTCACGGGCCTCTCGCCCTCCTCGGGACCGGCCGCAGGCGGAACGGCCGTGACCATCTCCGGCCTCGGCCTCGAGGCGGCCACCGCGGTCCGCTTCGGTGACGTGGCCGCATCGTCCTACACCGTGATCGACGGCAGCAGGATCGACGCCGTGTCTCCGCCAGGCCACGGCCTGGCGGAGGTGTCGGTCCGGATGCCCACGGGGGCGACGGCACCGGCGTCGAACAGCTGGTTCACCTACGACGAGCCGCCGCCCGCGACCGAACCGCTGGCGCCCACGGCGGTCCTCGCCGCGCAGGACCGCGGTGGTCTCGCCGTCGACCCGGTGACCGGCAGGGTCTTCGTCGCGGCCGATGACGAGATCCACGTCTTCGATCCCGACGGTCGCCCTCTCGCGCGCATCGCCGACGTGCCGGGTGGGCGGGGCATGACCTCGGGGCTGGGCGCCGTGTGGGTGACGATGCCCACGTCGGGCTCGCTCGCCCGCCTCGATCCCGTCGACCTGACGTCGACCGTCTTCCCGGTCGACATGCCAATCGGCGATTCCGTCGCCGTGATCGACGGCGCGGTCTGGTTCACCTCGACCAACTACCTCAACGCCCAGCTGATCGCGCGCTTCGACCCGGGGACCGCGATCGCGACCGTCGTCGGCTCCCACACGTTTGGCGGACGCGTCGCGGAGATCCCGCGTTCGGCGACGCGCGGTCTGTTCTTCGGCCCGGCGCTGGGCGGCCAGTACGTCATGCGGATGAAGGTGAGCCCGACCTCGGTCAGCTTCGAGCAGACCAACAGCAACGTCACCGTCAACACCGATCTGCTCGCGACCGCTCGGGGGACGGCGGTCACCATGAGCGGCCAGGAGTTCTCGCTCGGGACGCTCCAACCGACGGGCGTGGTGTACCCCGCCGGCGGAGCGATCGACTACGCCACCGTCGACGGCGGCCTGCTCGCGACGGAGGCCCCCTCCGTCAATCGGGTCCGGGTCTTCCGGGACGGGTCGCTGGCCACCCTGGTCGACTTCACGATGGCCGACGCGATCGTTCCCGAGGGTCTGCGGCTCGCTCCCGACGGCAGCCACGTCTACGCGCTGACCTCGGTCAGCGCCGAGTCGGTCGGTCTCGTCGTCCACGACCTGCCGGACCGCGCGCACGTCCAGGGGGCGGTCACCGGCGGGCGCTCCGGAGCGCCGATCCCTGGTGCCCGTGTCGTCGCACTGCGGCGCGCGGACCTACGCCACGGTGGGACCGCCACGGCCGACGGAGAGGGACGGTACGACCTCGGCGTCGATCCGGGCGACTACTTCGTCTACGCGTTCGATTCCACGGGTGTCCACGGACCGGCCTTCGCCGGCGCGCCGACCGCGGTGTCCGTCGGCCAGGGCGGGACCGCGACCGCCGACGTCGTGCTCGAGCCGGCACTCGGGCGCCTCACCGGCAGCGTCACCGACGCCGACACGGGTGAGCCGATCGCCGACGCCTGGGTCACGCTCCTCGACGCGCACACCGCCCGACCAGGCCCGGCCGCGGCCACCGAGCCGGACGGGAGCTACCACATCGACGGGGTGTCGGCTGGTCCGCACCTCGTCCTCGTGTCCGATCCGTCCGGGGAACACGAAGCGCGGTTCGGTCCCGAGGCCGCAGCGCCTGATGACGCCGAGCCCATCGAGGTCACGGCCGGCGAGAGCACCGCGTTCGACCTCGCGCTCCCCCGGTTGCCCAGCGCGCCGGCGACGCGCGAGGCGACGATCTCGGGGACCGTGCACGAGGCGACCTCCGGCGACCCCCTCCCGGGCGTCTGGGTGTTCGCCCTGAGCAGTGCCGACTTCCGGTTCGCCGGCGCCACGCGCACCGACGCCAGCGGCGGCTACGACCTCGACGTGCCGGTCGGCTCCCACCTCGTGGGGTTCCTCGATCCGTCGGGGCGCCACGCCATGACGTGGCACCACGGGCAGCCCTACGCATCGCTCACGTCCGCGACTCCCGTCGCCGCAGGTGGAGCCGGTCCGGTCATCGTCGACGCGGCCATGGACGATCTCCGCGGTTCGCTGGCGGGTGTCGTCACCGCTGAAGGCACGAACGAGCCACTTCCGGGCGTCTGGGTGCTCGCCATAGGGCCCGACGGCATCGCCGGCTCGGCGACGACCGGCGCCGACGGTCGCTACGTGATCGAGGGCATCGTCCCGGACCAGTACCGGGTGACCTTCTTCGACGCCACCTTCGGCCGACGGCAACGCTTCTGGCGCGACGCGGTGACCTTCGACGGCGCCGCCACCCTGGGCGTGACGGCGGGCGAGACGACCACGGCAGACGCCGTTCTCCGGCCGTGACCGCCGAAGCACGTCCGGCCGTGGTCAACCGCCGGACGGCGGTCGGAAGAGGGAGTCGGTGCTGAAGTCGTCGGTGAGGACCCGGCGGCGGGCGAAGCGCCACGCCCCGTCGACCACCCGGTAGTCGTCGAGGTAGCGGCCCCAGTGGTCGAGGCCGACCCGGGTCAGCACGGTGAAGTAGGCCCGGCCGGTGGCGTGGCCCTGGTCGAGCAGGTCGATCTGGTGCGTGGTCACCGAGTGGCGCACGTAGGTCGGCCCGCCCTCGGCGCCGGCGCTGCGGTCGACCGTCCCCGAGAAGAGGCCCCGGATCGCGTCGGGGCCCTCGTAGGCGACGTCGCCCACCTCGAGCACCGCGTCGTCGGTGAACAGGGCCAGCATCCGGTCGAGCAGGCCGCTGTCGCCGTAGGCGTTGTAGCGGGCGACGAGGTCCCGGATCGCTTCCCGGGCCAGCAGGTCGGCGGGCTCCACGGCCCCGATCCTGGCACGGGGACCGCTGGTGCCGCGGGGACACCGACGGCGCACTAGAACGACGGGGTGCTGCTCCAAGGAAAGACCGTCATCGTCACCGGGGTGGGCGGGGGGCTGGGGCGTGAGTGCGCCGCCGCCGCGCTGCGCGAAGGCGCCAACGTCGTCATCGCCGCCCGCACCGAAGAGACCCTCGCGGCGACCGCCGCCGAGCTCGACCCGGGCGGCGACCGAGTCGCCCACCGGGTCACCGACATCAACGACCCCGAGGCCTGCGAGGCGCTCGTGGCGCTGGCCCAGGAGCGCTTCGGCTCGGTCGACGCGCTGGTCCAGGTGGCCGCCTTCGAGTACGTGTTCGGCGGCCTCCAGGACACCCGGCTCGACGACTGGCGCAAGGCCTTCGAGACCAACGTCATCGGCGCCATGACCATCCTCCGCCCCGTGGCCAAGGCCATGCAGGACGCGGGCGGCGGCGCCGTCGTGCTCATCGGCTCGCAGTCGATGTTCAAGCCCTCGCTGCCCCAGGCCGGCTACGCCGCCTCGAAGGGCGCCCTGCTCTCGACGATGTACTACCTGGCCGACGAGCTCGGTGCCGACAACATCCGCTGCAACATGGTCGTCCCCTCGTGGATGTGGGGCCCGCCGGTGCAGATGTTCGTCGAGGGCACGGCCAAGCAGAAGGACATCTCGGTGGAGGAGGCGCTGAACGAGATCGTCGGCGACTTCCCGCTGCAGCGCATGACCGAGGACGGCGAGGTCGCCGACGTGGCCATGTTCTTCGCCTCCGACCACGCCAAGGCCGTGACCGGCCAGCACCTGATGGTGAACTCCGGGGAGATGATGCGATGACGCCCAAGCGGGTGGTGGTGTGGGGCACCGGCTTCGTGGGCCAGATGGTGATCCCCGAGATCGTGAAGCACCCCGGGTTCGAGCTCGTCGGCGTCGGCGTCAGCAACCCCGACAAGGTCGGCCAGGACGCCGGCGAGATCTGCGGCATCGGCCCCATCGGGATCACCGCGACGAACGACGTGGACGAGCTCATCACCCTCGCCCCTGACGCCCTCGTGCACTACGGGCCCACCGCGGGCAAGGCCGACGACAACATCCGCGACATGGGCGCGTTCCTGCGGGCGGGCATCGACGTCTGCTCGACGGCGATGACCCCGTGGGTGTGGCCGGCCATGGCCCAGAACCCGCCGTTCTGGATCGACCCGATCACCGAGGCCTGCGAGTCGGGCGGGGCGTCGTGCTTCACCACCGGCATCGACCCCGGCTTCGCCAACGACCTGTTCCCCATGACCCTGATGGGCCTGTGCTCCGAGGTGCGCCTGGTGCGGGCGCTCGAGATCCTCGACTACCTCAACTACGAGGGCGACTACGAGGACGAGATGGGGATCGGCCGGCCGCCCGAGTTCCGCCCGATGCTCGAGCACCCCGACATCCTGATCATGGCGTGGGGGGCGACCGTGCCGATGATCGCCCACGCCGTCGGCATCGAGCTCGACGAGATCACCACCACGTGGGACAAGTGGGTCACGGACGTGCCCATCACCACGGCGAAGGGCGTCATCGAGCCGGGCTCGGTGGCGGCCATCAACTTCACCATCAACGGCGTCCTGAACGGCGAGACCCGCATCCAACTCGAGCACATCAACCGGCTCGGCCACGACGCCGCCCCGGACTGGCCCCGCGGCAACCAGGACGACGTCTACCGGGTCGAGATCGAGGGCACGCCGTCGATCACCCAGGAGACCGCCTTCCGGTTCACCGACGGGAGCGGCCGCGACGCCGCCGCCGCGGGCTGCCTCTCGACGGGGCTCCGCGCCCTCAACGCCGTCCCCGCGGTCAACGACCTGCCGCCCGGCTGGGTCACCGCCCTCGACCTCCCCCTCATCCCCGGCAAGGGCACCATCCGCTGACGTTGGGCGCGGTCAGTCGAGTCCGAGTCGCTCGTCGAAGTCGGCGACGGCGGGGTCGTGGTGCACGAGGCCCGGGACGGCGGCGAAGGCGCGGTCGGCGGAGGCCAACCCGGTGATGGGTGCGGCTCCGACGGCGGTGGCCGCAAGGACGGCGTCGAAGGCGCCGAGCGCCTCCACACCCGCGTACAGGTCGAGGCCCCGCCGCAGGTCCTCCTCGGTGACCGTGCGCAGCGGCGCCAGCAGGATGCTGTACGCCCGGGCGGTCGCCGCGGCATCGGCGCGGCCTCGGCGTCGGGCCCGGACGTGGAGCAGCTCCTGGACGACCTCCACGGTGGTGGTGGCTTCGACCCGGCCTGCCCCGATGGCGTTGATCAGGCGCCGGCAGGGATCCCGGAGCGGGTGGTCGTCGCCGACGGCGTAGACGAGGATCGTGGTGTCGAGCAGGATCACGAGCGGCGGCCGCGCAGCTCGTCGAGCTCGGCCAGCAATCCCTCGAGGTCGGGTACCGGCATCGGCTCGGCGCCGAGCACCGCATCGGCCGCCGCCCTCCGGGCGCTCGGGTCGTCGGGCACCGCGAGATCGATGGCCTCCCGCACGATGGTCGCCACCGAGGTGCCGCGAGCGGCGGCCGCTCGCTCGAGCCGCTCGCGCTGCTCCGGAGCCACGAGCACCTGCAGTCGCTCCGAGAACATGCTCATACTGTAGCATGCTCATATTCGAGCGCGCCCTCGATCCCGGCCAGGTCGCCGGCGCACCGATGGCGCCGCGCCGTTCCCGAGGGCAAATCCGGGGCCGGGCGTGCGCCGGCCTGCCATCCTGCGGGGATGGGGGTCGTCTCGGTGTCGCACGCGACGTTCGCGCACCCCGGGGGCGCCGAGCTGTTCGAGGACGTGACCTTCCGGGTCGGCGACGGGCGCCACGTCGCCCTGGTCGGGCCGAACGGCGTCGGCAAGACCACCCTGCTGCGGTGCATCACCGGCGAGCTCGCCCTGCAGGCGGGCACCGCGACCACGGACGCATCGGTCGCCTACATGCCGCAGGCCATCGGCGTCGACGGCGACGGCGACGCCGCGACCACGGTCCGGGCGCTGCTCACCTCGTTCTCGTCGCCGGCGGTGCGGGTTGCGGGCGAGGCGCTGGCCCGGGCGGAGGCGGCCAACGAGGCGGCGCCGACCGAGCGCACCGGCGTGGCCCTCGCCAACGCCGTCGTCCGGTGGGGTGAGGTCGACGGCTACCAGCACGAGGCCCGGTGGGACGCCTGCACCGCCTCGGTGCTCGGCCAGCCCCTGGCGGTCGCCGGCGAGCGGCCACTGGCCCAGCTCTCCGGCGGTGAGCGCAAGCGACTCGTGCTCGAGATGCTGTTCGCCTCCGACCACGGGATCCTCCTGCTCGACGAGCCGGACAACTTCCTCGACATCCCGGCCAAGCGCTGGCTCGAGGACCAGATCAACGCCTCGACCAGGACGATCCTGTTCATCACCCACGACCGGGCGCTGCTCGACGCCGCCGCCACGGGGATCGTCACCCTCGAGGTCCGCGGGTGCTGGGTCCACGCCGGGCCGTGGTCGACCTACGACGAGGCCCGCCGGCAGCGCAACGCCGCCCTCGGCGACGCCGTGCGCCGCTGGAAGGAGGAGGAGCGCCGCCTGTTCTTCAACTTCAAGGAGATGAAGCAGTGGGCGTCGCTGAACGACGGCAACGCCCGCAAGGCCGACGTGGCCGAGAACCGGTGGCGGCGCTGGGTGGACGTCGGGCCGCCGCCCCCGCCCCCACCGGAGCGCACGGTCCGCATGCGCCTCGACGGGGCCGAGGGCGGCAAGGTCGCGCTCCGGGTCGAGGGGTTGGAGATCAGCGGCCTGACCGAGCCCTTCGACCTCGAGGTGCACCTGGGCGACCGCGTCGCGGTCCTCGGCGCCAACGGCACCGGCAAGTCCCACTTCCTCCGGCTGCTGTCCGGCGACGACGTCGAGCACGAGGGCGCGTGGCGCTTCGGTGCCCGCACGACCCCCGGGCTCTTCCACCAGACCGACGACGTCGAGGCCTTCCGCGACCGCACCCCGCTCGAGGTGCTGCGGGACCAGGCGCTCGACGAGCAGTCCGCCCGCAAGGCCCTGGCCCGCTACGGCCTCGCCGAAGCCGCCGAGCGGCCGGTGGCCACGCTCTCCGGCGGCCAGAAGGCGCGCCTGCAGATCCTCCACCTCGAGCTCCGGGGCGTGAACGCGCTCCTGCTCGACGAGCCCACCGACAACCTCGACCTCGCGTCGGCGGAGGCGCTCGAGGCCGCGCTCGACACGTTCACCGGCACCGTGGTCTGCGTGACCCACGACCGCTGGTTCCTGCGCGCCTTCGACCGCTTCGTGCTCTTCGCCGACGACTGCACGGTGCAGGAGATCCTCGGCGTCGACGTCGCGCTGCGCCGCATCTCGCGGGAGGAACCGCACCCGCGGGACCGGGCGTCCGTGCTCGACCTCACCGCCGCCCGCTGACGCCGCACCGTCCCGCAGCGTGCCCGACGCCCGGGCCGGGGCCTGCGGTAGCGTCCGCCTGCGACCGCGGGCGGCTGACCGGAGGAACGATGCGATGAGCTACGCCGTGGACTTCAAGGACGTGTCGACCGTGGGGCTGGAGTCATCGCCGCACGCCGACGCGCTCGCCGGCCTGCGGGCCAACGAGGCCCGCTACTTCAAGAACAAGTACGACCACACCTTCGTGGTGGAGCCGGCCGCCGAGGCCCAGGGGACGATCGACTGGATCCACGGGATCCTGGCCGACGAGCGCGACCTCACCATCGCCTCGAAGCCGCTCGAGGCCACCCAGTTCACCGTCGAGGGCACCAAGATGGCCTACGTCTTCTACGAGAGCGGGCTGTCGATCAACGTCATGTACGCCCTGGAGGACGGCGGCAAGCGGGCCGTCGGCTTCAAGCTCTCCGACGGCATGGACGTCCCCGAGGAGCTGGCCGACAAGTTCAAGTTCGCCCGCCAGAAGTCAAAGCTGGCCGGCACGATCCGCGGCTCGTACTTCGTCATCAAGAACGAGCACTGACGCCCGCGGGCGTCGGCGTCAGGCCGACGCCCGGCGCAGCGCCGCGGCGAAGTCGGCGACGAGGTCGTCGGTGGCGTCGTAGAACGGGAAGTAGGCGCACACCCGGTCGCAGTCGCCGTACCGGCGCACGATCTCGGCGGCGGCCTCGTCGGGGGTGCCGTGCACCGCGATGGTCCGCACCATCTCGTCGGTGACGAGGCCGGCCATCGAGCCCCAGTCGCCGGCCTTGGACAGCCGGTTGAGCTCGGGCTGGACGTCCTGCCAGCCGTGCACCTCGAGCACCGGCCGGTACGACGGGGTCGAGCCGTAGAAGGCGAGCAGGTTGCGCACGCCCATGGCCGCCTCGAGCTCCTCCTCGGTGCGGCCGACGCCGACGATCACCTCGGCGACGACCTCGATGTCCTCCCGGCGGCGGCCGGCGGCGGCGAGGCCCCGCTCGATGGCGGGCCGGGTGCGCTCCTCCATGTGGCGGCCCGAGTTGAAGGGCATGACGAGGACCCCGTCGGCGACCTCGGCCGCCATCTCGGTCATCCGGGGCCCGAGCGCCCCGACGAGCACCTTGGGCATCCCGTAGGGGTTCGGCCCCGGGTCGAACACCGGGGTCATGAGCGTGTGGGTCGTGTATTCGCCGCGGAAGTCGAGGCGGGTGCCCTCCTGCCAGCTCGTCAGGATGGCCTTGGTCGCCTGGGCCCACTCCCGCATCTGGGCCACGGGCTTGTGCCAGGTCGACCCGTAGCGCTTCTCGATGTGGGGCTTGATCTGGGACCCGAGCCCGAGTCGGAAGCGGCCCTCCGAGTACTGGTGCAGGTCGTTGGCCAGGACCGCCAGGTGCATCGGGCTGCGTGGGAAGGCGATGGCCACGTTCGTCATCAGGTCGAGCGAGCACGCCCGCGCCGCCACGGCGAGCGGGAGGAAGACGTCGTGCGCGTTCTCGAAGGTGAAGACCCCGTCGACGCCGACGGCCTCGAGGGCCCGGGCGCGCTCCTCGGCGTCGTGGAGTGAAAGCGACAGCTGGACGTCGAGCTTCAGGGCCATGGGTCCCGGGGTCCTCGGGGGGTCGGCGGGGTCGCTCGGGCCGGTGCCCGGGCGACGAGCGGATCAGGTCGGCGACGCTTGCGCTGTCGCGGTGCGGACGCCGGTGTAGGTCTCGTCGCTGTCGAGCACGGCGATGCGGTGGACCACCCGGCGGCCCACGGCGTCGTTGACCGCGAAGTGCTGCACCGCCTGCTGGTCCCAGAGCAGCAGGTCGCCGGGCTGCCAGCGGTGGCGGTACCCGAAGGCGGGCCGATCGAGGTGGCGGAGCAGGAAGGCGAGCAGGGCCTCGGCCTCGGCCGGCTCGAGGCCGAGCACGAACCGGGTGTAGGTGGGGTTCACCGTCAGCCAGCGGCGGCCGGTGACCGGGTGGGTGCGCACGACGGGGTGCGTGTGGATCAGGCCCTTGGCCAGGGCGTCGGCGACGAGGGGGCCGAGGTCGAAGCCGGCCCGCCAGCCGAGCTCGTAGAGGTGGCCGTAGTCGTGGACCGCCTCGAGGTCGTCGACGAGCGCCTTGAAGCGGGGCGAGAGGCCCTCGTAGGCCGCGGCGGCGCTGCGGAAGCAGGTGTCGCCGCCGACCTCGGGGCACTGCTGGACGTGCAGGACGTTCACGACCGGCGGGTGCTCGAGGAAGGTCTCGTCGGCGTGCCACGAGTCGGCCCGGTCGCCGTTGTCCGAGTCGATGACGGTGATCTCGGGGACGTCGGGGTGGGTGCCGAACTGGTCGGTGGCCTGGCGCTCGGGGACGCCGAAGCGCCGGGCGATGCGCAGGTGCTGCTCCACGGTGAGCCCCGGTGCGGCGACCGAGACCACTTGGTGCTCGTAGAGCGCGTCGGCGATCGCGTCGACGGCCGCGTCATCGAGGCCGGCGGCGAGGTCGAGCCCCTCGATGCGGGCGCCGACGGTCGCGCCGACCCTGGTGACCGTGAGCGGCACGGGACTCAGGCGGCGCCGGCGGCCTCGGACTGCTGGCGGACGACCCGCTCGAGGATGCCGAGGGTGGCCTTGAGCGCGGTGAGGGGGACGATCGGCCAGTGCGGCTTGAGGTTCTCGTCGAGGTTGGACCAGTCGTAGATCGACGTCACGGTGGTGGTGCCGTCGTCGTTGGGCTCGAGGCGGTAGCCGTAGTAGTGGCCGAGGCTCGGGAAGCCCGGCGCCGACACCTCCCAGGTGAGGAACCTGTCCTGCTCCCACCCGGTCATCGTGACGGTGACGTCGTACTTGCCCATGGGGAGGTCGCCGAGGGACTCGCGGTCCATGTGGATGACGAACTCGTCGCCGAGCTTCGTGGCCCGCTCGCCCGTGTAGTCCTGGAGCATGCCCGAGGCGTCGACGTTCACGTGGCCCGCCGGCGAGCTCACCACCGCGAAGATCGTCGCCGCGTCGGCGGGGATCACCCGGCTCACCTCGTACCGCTCGATCGTGGCTTCCCCGGAGTCGCTCATGACCGAGATCTTGGCAGGTCGCCGAGCGGCCTGCCGCCGGGCCGAACGGGGCGGAGCGGTCCGCCTAGGCGGCGGCGTCGATCTCGATGCCGAAGGCGTTCGCCGCCACCGTGGCGGCGAGGGCCGAGACGTCGTCGCCGAGCACGTCGACGTGCACGCCGTCGCCGACGAGCACGACCCGGCCCTCGTCGACCGCGACCCGGACCCCATCGACGTCGTCACCGCACTCGACGGCGTCGCACGGGTCAGAGGCACCGTCGCCCAGGAAGGTGACGTTCACGATGGTGCCGTCCCCTCGGCAGTTGACGTTGGCCGGCTCGGGGGCCTGTTCCGGCAGGACCAGCACGCCGCCCGGGGCGAGCGACGGGTCGAGGGCGGCGCAGAGCACCGTGAACCCGTCGAGGTCGGCGCCGTCGCAGGTCGCGGAACCGCCCGTCGCGTCGGCGCGGCACTCGTCGACGAGCGCCTGGGCGTCGTCGATCAGCGCCGCTCCCTCCGCCCCGCCCGAGGCGTCGTCCCCGCCGCCCGGCCCGCCATCCCCGTCGTCCCCGCCGCACGCCACCACGACCACGAGGGCCAGCGCCCCGAGCACCACACCGATCCGCCGCATGGCGGCCACGGTAGCCGTACGCCCGCGGCCCGCTCCGGGACGGCGTGGTAGACCCCCGCGATGTCCGACGTCGTGCTGTACGAGGTGGCCGACCGGGTCGCCACCATCACCCTCAACCGCCCCGAGGCCCGCAACGCGCTCTCTCGGGCGGTGACCGCGCTGCTGCCCGAGCTCGTGCTGCGGGCCGACGCCGACCCCGAGGTCGACGTGATCATCCTCACCGGCGCCGACCCCGCCTTCTCCGCCGGCGTGGACCTGAAGGAGCTGGGCGCCAGCAACTCCATCCCCGGCCTCGCCGGCGAGGCCGAGGATCCCGGCGCTGATGCCGGCGCCCTCGACACCCGCCCTGGCCCGTTCCCGCCGGTGAGCAAGCCGGTCATCGGCGCCATCAACGGGGTGGCGGTCACCGGCGGCTTCGAGCTGGCGCTCAACTGCGACCTGCTGATCGCCTCCGACCGGGCCCGCTTCGCCGACACCCACTGCCGCATCGGCGTACAGCCCGGGTGGGGGCTGACGATCCTGCTGGCCGAGGCCGTCGGCGTGCGCCGGGCCCGGCAGCTCTCGATCACCGGCAACTTCCTCGACGCCGAGACCGCCCGGGACTGGGGGCTCGTCAACGAGGTCGTCCCCCACGAGGAGCTGCTCCCCCGCTGCCGCGCGCTCGCCGCCGACATCGTCTCCAACGATCAGGCCGGCGTCCGCCGGATCCTGCGCACCTACGCGGAGAACGAGCGCCTCACCGGCGCCGACGCCTGGCGCAACGAGACCCGGGTGTCGGACGCCTGGTTCGCCGAGCTGGCCACCCGCCCCGGCGAGGTCGAGGCCCGCCGCCAGGCCGTGATGGAGCGGGGTCGCCAGCAGACCGGCGGCTGACGACGGGCGGCGCCGCGCCGGGCGGACCGCTCAGGCCGGGGGCTCGGTCTCCGGCCAGTCGACGCCGGCGGCGCGGAACCAGGACCAGCCCGCGCGGTCCCACATCGGGGCCTGGACGGCGAGGCGCCAGCGGTGATCGGGCCAGGGTGCCGGCGCCGAGGCGTTCCACCCGAGCTCAGCGACGCCGGCCAGGCGGGGCAGCAGGAGCAGCTCGAGGTCCTCGGCGCACTCGACGGTCTCGCACCACAGCGCCGCCTCGACCCCGGCGAGGCGCTCGGGCGGGACCGCGCCCATCGCCGCGGCGACGTCCCAGTCGAGCAGCTGCTCGAGCGTGCGCCCGCCGTAGAACTGCAGGCCGAGCCGGGACCGGTCCGCCTCCTGCGCTGGGTCGAGCGACGGGTCGCCGTGGGGCTGGTCGAGGTAGAAGGTGGTCGTGGGCGAGAGCAGGAGCAGCGCACCCTTCTCGGCGATGCGGTCGAGGTCGCCGAGGGCGTCGCCGAAGTGCGCGACGAGCAGGTCGAGCACCTCGGGTGACAGGCGGTCACCGGCGCCACCGCCCGCCGCGTCGCCACCGGCGAGCGCCCCGACGTCGATCCAGTGCTGGACCACCTCGTCCGGGCCGACCTCGGCCCGGCACGTCTCCTGCCAACCCACGACCCGTTTGCCGAGCCCCCGCACGACCCCGACGGCCCGGTCCACGAAGCGCTCGTACTGGTCCGTCGGCATCCCGAAGGCCTCGTCGCCGCCGAGGTGAACGAACGGCGCCGGCGAGAGCGCGGCGAGCTGGCCGAGCACCTCCTCGACGAACGCCCAGACGGCGGGCCGGTCCGGGTCGAGGTTGGCGACCCGGAGGGGCAGCCCACCCTCGGTGGGCGCCGTCACGCCCAGCTCGGGGTGGGCGGCCAGGACCGCGGCCGTGTGGCCGGGCAGGTCGATCTCCGGGACGATGGTGACGAACCGCTCCCGGGCGTAGTCGACCAGGTGGCGGAACTCGTCCTGGGTGTAGGCGCCCTCGTCGCCCTCGGTGAGGCCGGGCCACCCGTCGATCTCCAGGCGCCAGGCCTCGTTGTCGGTCAGGTGCAGGTGCAGCACGTTCAGCTTGTGCAGCGACAGCACGTCGACGACCCGCTCGACCTCGGCGACGGGCACGAACCAGCGCACGACGTCGAGGCTGAGCCCCCGCCACGCGAGCTCGGGGGCGTCGACGATCCGGCCGCGCTCGAGCGTCCCCGCGCCGACGGCCGCAAGCTGCCGCAGCGTCGTCAGCCCGCGGTGGACGGCCTCGGCGGTGACGCCGACCACGCGGACACCGTCCTCGGCGACGACCACCTCATGGCGCTCGCCATCGGGATCCGCCCCGTCGGCCCGCAGGCCCCGGGTCGGCCGGGCGGGGCCGTCGACGCCGCCGATGGTGAGGTGGATCGAACCGACCGTCCCCTCCGGAGCGACCTCGGGCGCCGGCAGCGAGACCCCGGCGTCCGTGGCGAGGTCGGCCCGGAAGCGCTCGGCGACGGGGAGCAGCGCCGGCTCGGCCACCGACAGCACCGCGGTCGGCGTGAGGGTGAACGACCCCTCGCCCGCCTCGATCAGCGCCGGCGCCGGGATCACCGCCGCCGCCACGTCGCCGTCGGTCACTCGCCGGTGAAGACCGGGTCGCGCTTCTCGAGGAAGGCCCGCGGGCCCTCCGCGGCATCCTTCGAGCCCATGACCACCATGCCGTGGCCCATCTCGATGTCGAAGGCGGCCGCCTCGGGCATGGCCTCGGTCTCGCGCAGGGTGGCGAGGATGGCCTTCACCGCGAGCGGACCGTTGCGGGCGATCCGCTGCGCGATCTCGCGGGCCTTGTCGAGCGCGGTGCCGTCGGGCACCACGTGGTTGACGAGGCCGAGCTCGTAGGCCCGCTGGGCGGAGATGTCCTCGCCGGTCAGCAGCATCTCGGCCGCCACCGCGTACGACACCTGGCGGCGCAGGCGCACGGCCGAGCCCGCCATCGGGAACAGGCCCCGCTGCACCTCGGTCACGCCGAACACGGCGCTCTCGCCCGCCACCCGGATGTCGGTGCCCTGGAGGATCTCGGTGCCGCCCGCCCGGGCGTAGCCCTCGGCGGCGAGGATCACGGGCTTGGTGGGCCGGTAGGTCTTGAGCCAGCCGCCGAGGATCACCTCGGGCTCGTCCTTGAAGCGCTGGAGCCACTCGTTGTCGACCACGCCGGCCTGCAGACGGCCGATCTCGCCGAGGTCCATGCCCGCGCAGAAGGTGTCACCCTTGCCCGTGAGGATGGCCACCCGCAGCTCGGGGTCCTCGTCGAGGCGCACCCAGGCGTCGTACATCCGGCAGAGCACCTCGGCGTTGGCCGCGTTCTTCTTCTCGGGCCGGTTGATGGTGACGACCAGGACGGGGCCCTCGGCCTCCACCAGGACGAGCGGTTCGGACATGGGGGACCCTCCTGGGGGCGGGCGAGGGGACCGCTCGGGACGGCCCCGGCCGGTGATCGTGCTGTCGAATCTTCCCGGCTGCGACCCGCGTTTGTCGACTGCGCCGACGCGGGACGATCCAGCGCAGGCCCTCTGACGGCGTGGCCGCGTCCGTGTGACACAATTCGCCAGGTGCTCGAGGCGCTGCGGGACGGCGACGACGACCTCGAGCGGACCGTCCTCGCCTCCTTCGAGTCGGCGGACCGGGTGACGGTGCGCCGGTGCGCGGCGCCGCCCGCGGCGGCGACGCGGTGAGCCCCCGTGGGCGCGACGCCCTCGTGCGGGCCGTGATCGGCCGCCCCGAGGGCCTGCCGCCGCCCGCGGAGGTCGATCTGGCGCCCTTCTGGGCCCGCTTCGACGCCACCGCGCCGTGGCACGTCCGGGTCGGCTTCGCCGCCGCGGCCACCGTCCTCGGTTCGGTGCTCCCCCGCCTCCACGGTCACCGCCGGGGGCTGACCGGCCTCGACCCGGACGCCGCCGAGCGTGTCGTCGCCACCGCCGCCGACCATGCCCTCACCGCCCCCCTCTGCGACGCCGCGCGGGCCATCGCCTGCTTCGCCTACCTGAGCGACGAGCGTGTCGAGGCCGCGGTGCGGGCCCGCCGATGACCCGCCTCGACGGTCGGGAGATCCGCACGGGGCTGCGTCTCGACGCGGACGTGGTCGTGGTCGGCAGCGGACCGGCGGGCGCCACGGTGGCCGCCGAGCTCAGCGCCGCCGGTGCCTCGGTCGTGGTGGTGGAGGCCGGGCGTTGGTGGGCACCGGAGGACTTCGCCTCCTCGACCTTCCGGTCCATGGCCGACACCTACCGGGCGATGGGCTCGTCGATGGTGATCGGCCCGTCGCCCCTCCCCTACGTGCAGGGGCGCATGGTGGGCGGGAGCTCGCCGGTGAACGGCGCCATCTGCTGGCGGCTGCCGGCCGACGTGCACCGGAGCTGGCTGGCCTCCGATCGGGCCCTGGAGTCGGCCCTGCCCTGGGAGGCGCTCGAGGCGGCCACCGACCGGATCGAGGCCCGGCTGGGCGTGGCCCCGACCGACCCGGCGGTCGCCGGCCCCAAGAACGAGCTCATGGCCACCGGCGCCGACGCCCTGGGGCTCGAGCACCGGCCCATCCGTCGCAACGTCGACGGCTGCCGCGGCCTGGGCCGCTGCCTCCAGGGGTGCCCGGAGGGGCACAAGCGCTCGGTGGATCGCACCCTGCTGGCCGACGCCCTCGCCGGCGGCGCCACCGTGCTCTCCTCGACCGAGGTGACGTCGGTGGTCACCGCCCGGGGCCGGGCCGTGGGCATCCTCGGACGGACCGAGGGGGGCGGCGCCGTGCGGATCGACGCCGAGCGCGCCGTGGTCCTCGCCGCGAGCGCGGTCCAGACCCCCGTCCTGCTCCTCGCGAGCGGGATCACCCAGGGTCCCGTCGGGCGGCACTTCAGCGCCCACCCCGGCGTGTCGATGGCGGGTCGCTTCCCGGACCCGGTGCGCATGTGGGAGGGAGCGAGCCAGGGCCACGAGGTCGTGGGCCTGCGCCACGAGGGCCTCAAGTTCGAGACGCTCGGGCTCGGGATCGACCTGCTGGGCGCCCGCCTCGGCGGCGCCGGGGCCACCCTGGCGGACAAGCTCGAGCACCTCGACCGCTACGCCGACTGGGGTGTCGCGGTCCGGGCCGACGCCGAGGGCCGGGTGCGGTCCGTGCGGGGGCGACCGGTCGTGACCTACCGGCTCACCGAGCGCGACGTCGCCCGCTTCCGGCGGGGCCTGCGGGTGATGGGCGAGATGATGTTCGCGGCCGGCGCGGAGCGGGTCGAGCCCGGTGTGCGGGGGTTCCGTGCCGTCGTCGACGACCCCCGTGACCTGGTCCACCTCGAGCACCACGGGCCCCGCTCGTCGGCGTCGTACACCGCCGCGATCACCCACATGTTCGGTACCGCCCGGATCGGCGGGGATCCCGCCCACAGCGTGGTCCGCCCCGACTTCCGCCACCACCAGGTCGACCGCCTCTACGTGGCCGACTCGAGCACCTTCCCGTCCAACCTCGGCGTCAACCCGCAGATCCCGATCATGGCGGTCGCCGCCCTGTGCGCCCGCCGGGTGGCGGGCCTCGACCTCATCGCCGACCCGACCAGGAGCACGCCATGACCACGACCGCCCTCGAGCTCGAGGACCTGCTCACGCTGTCGAGCGCCCAGCTCCACCAACTGCTCGAGACCGGCTCGCCGCCCGACCCCGAGGCGCTGGTCGGCCAGCAGTGGCTCGGCTCCGACCTGAGCATGCCCGCCCTCGGTCACCGGCTGCTCTGGCAGACCTTCCGCAAGACGTTCGTGCGCGACGAGGAGCACGGCGACGTCCGGGGCTGGAACGTCAAGCTCGAACAGCGCGGCACCCGTGGCCCCCAGGTGCCACTCCGGCGGCCGGACGGCACCGAGAAGGCCTTCGCCCACTACCGGCTGCGCTTCGGCGACGACATCGCCTGGCCGAAGGGGCTCCGCTGTGCCGCCTACCTCGACTACACGATCGCCGGGAACCCGTTCCCCGAGAACCTCACCTACACGCCCATCGTCTCGGTGAACGGCGACGCCAACGACCTCCTCCTCGGCTGGGAGGTCGTCAAGCTCGGACGGCGGCTGTTCGGCCCCCGCCTCTACTGGGCGATCCGGCCCGACGGTCCCCTCGAGACCATGGCCACCCCGAAGCACGCGCCGCGGCTGGGCACCGGCGGCTGAGCCGGCGGCGCCGGTTCAGGGCTCCGGCAGTGGCGGCGCGGCCCGAGCGGCGCCGATGACCACCAGGCCCGAGAGCAGCAGCGCCGCGCCGACCGCCGCCGTCGCCCCGGGGCGCTCCCCGAGGACGAGGACACCGAGCACCGCCGCGGTCAGCGGCTCGGCCAGGCTCAGGGTCGCCACCGACGAGGCGTGCAGCCGCCGCAGGCCGGCCCCGAACAGCAGGTAGCTGACCGCGACCGTCGCCACCCCGAGCCAGAGCTCCATGGCCACACCGCGCCCACCGGCGAGCCCGTCGGTGTCGACCACCAGCAGCGTGGGCAGCAGCAGGACGGCGCCGCCGAGGAAGAGCACCGCCATGACGGTCGGACCGGGGACGTCGCGGTCGAGCACGACCTTGGCCGCCACGGTGTAGACCGCGTACGAGAGCCCGGCCGCGAGCGCCAGCCCCAGCCCGGTGGCGTCGAGCGCGCTGTCGCCGCCCGGCGCCAGCAGCAGCCCGCAGCCCACGACCGCGAGGCCCGTCGCCGCGTACCAGCGTGGGACCGGGCGCTCGCCGCGGGCCAAGAGGGCGACCACGCCCGTGAAGACCGGGCCGCTGCCGATGGCGACGAGGGTGCCGAGGGCCACGCCGGCCCGGTCCACGGCGGCGAAGAACGACGCCTGGTAGCCGGCGACGGCCACGGCGCCGACGACGTAGGCGGCCCACGGCCCGGTCGGACGGGCCGACCGGCTGGCGATGAGGGCGAGGAGCAGACCACCCAACAGGATGCGGATCGTCCCGACCGCCACGGGCGAGGCGCCGACGTCGCCGAGGTCCTGGGCCGTGCCCGTCGTCCCCCAGAGCACGGCGGCGCCGACGATCAGGAGCTCGGGACGGACACGGGACATCAGCGGTGCATCCTCGCACCTGCGGCCCGGGAGCCGGGGGAAGACCCGGACGCGGCGGGGCCGCCACCGCCGAGCGGGTTCGCTCGGCGGTGGCGGCCCCGGTCGTGCTCGGCCTCGTCAGGCCCCAGCGACCGGCGGGCCCGAGCCATGCGCCACGGGCGCGCTCCCCGGCCCACCGCTCGGCGGCTGCTGCTTCTTCTTGCTGCTCGACCGCGCCACCAGCACCACGATCAGCACGCCGGCGACGACCACGATGGCGCCGACGAGCAGCCACGGGACGCTCGAGCCGTCGTCGTCGGGGACGAGGTCGGGCTCCTCGGTGGCGAAGACCGGCTCGGGGGCCGACTCCGGCAGTTCCTCGACCGCCTCCTGCAGGGTCGCCGAGCTGTCGACGAAGTCCTCGTTGCCGGTGGCGGCCACGTCGTACACACAGGTCTCGACGGCCAGCGGGTCGTCGACGCCGGCGTCCTCACAGGCCTGCGTCGCCTCCTCGACCGCGGCCGGGTCGAGGTCTTCCGGGGCGACGAGGTCCTCGGCGGCACCGGGGGCCGGCACGGGCGCTTCGCCGACGCTGACCAGCGACTCAGGCTCAGGCACCCGCCAGCTGTCGGCGAACCGACGCACCTTGTTCTCGTTCGCCGGCTGCTCGATGACCGAGCCGTCGCGGAGGGTCATGTCGTTGTCGGGGTCGCCGTCGAGGTTGCCGAGCACGCCCTCGAAGGTCAGATCGCCACCCAACCGGACGACGCCGATGTCGAGGTGCGAGCCCCGCTTGAACAGGACCCGGGCCGCGGTGTTGCCGTCCGGCCAGTTGATCTGGAAGTCGTTGGGCTCGGTCTCTTCCGGCCCGACCGTGCTCTGGGTGATCGAACCGGTGACGACGCCACCCTGCGGCAGGTCGAGGCTGCCGTCGGGCAGCGGGGTGTCGACGCCGTTGACGAGCAGGGTGGGTTCCGGGTTCAGGTAGAACTCGAGTGAGTCTCCGGCGACGTCCATCACCGTGGCGGTGTTGATCGACACACCCGGACGGATGTCCAGCGCCTCTTGCCGCGACTGGATCACCACCGTGCCGTCCGTGGATTGGAGGAGCACGAAGTCGCCCACGTCCTGGATGTCGAACACCAGCGCATCAGGGGTGCGGAAGTGCACATCCCCGAAGCTGGCCGGCGGCGGCGGTAGGACCGGCGGGATCTCGAGGGTCGTCGTCGTCTCGTCGACGACGGTGGTGGGCGGAGCATCCTCCTCCACCGGCACCTGCTCGCCGTCCAGCGTGATGGTGGCGGATTGCAAGGTGTTGCCCGGGTTGCAGTTGTCCATCTGGACGATCACGACCCGGTTCTCACCCTCGACCAACTTGTCGGCGAGGTTGCCGGTCTGGGTGCCGCCGCTGTCGGCCAGCACGGTGGCGTCCGAGCCGGGGGTACCGCCGGGGTTGGCGCTGTTGAAGATCGAGATCTGGGCGGCGTCGTCGATGTTGACGAAGTCGACCGTGAAGGTGCTCGGCGTCACGCCAGGCGGCACGGTGATGGTGGTCTCGAAGTAGGTGTAGTCGACGCCCGTGCCGCAGCCGGTGAGCCGGGAGGCCTGGCCGCCACCGAAGTTGGGGTCGGTCTGCCCGTCGAACCCGATCACATCGGGGTCGGGGGCCGACTGCCAGCCGGGGTCGGCGGCGTCGGGGATCGATGCGTCGACGAACCACGGCTCCGCATCGTTGATGTCGGTCTGCCCGTTCGACGGCGCGCCATTGGGCGTCGGCGGGATGAACATCCGCCACGGCGACCGGTCGATCGCCACGGTCTGCGCCGAGCTCATCGATCCCGACGCAAGCGACGCAAGGGCCATGACCCCAACGACCGCCCCCGCCCCGGCAGCTCTCAACCAACGGTTCCGTCCCATGGTCACCCGCTCTTCCTGTTGTCCGCCCTGCGTCAGCGGCCGGAGGATACCGACTGCCCGGTCAGTCACTATTGGACGACGAAGCGCAGACCATATCGGTTGGACCGCCCGGGCGACGGGCAACGGGATGCCGCGTCGCCGCCGGGATCACGTCGCCGGGACGCTCCGGCTCCACCGCCGTAGGGCTCCGACCCGGTCGTGATGACTCAGAGGTCGACGATCGGGACGACCGTGCACTCGATGGGGCTGGGGCGCTCCTCGGCGAGGAAGAAGCGCCAGAAGATCGACCCGCTGGTGTGGCCCTCGGTGTCGAGCCAGTTCGGCACGCCCGGGTCCCGGTTCGCGATCACGATGCGGTAGCTGTCGTCCGGCCCCAGCTCGAGCTGCGTGCGGTTCAGCGACGTCTGGTGCGACCGGTACTCGTAGGTCTGCATGTGCTTGTTCCAGAGCATGACGTTCACGAACGCCGCCGCCGGGATCGTCCCCTCGAGCACCAGCGCCTCGTCCTCCCCCAGCTCGTAGGGACCCATGGAGTAGTGGGCGTCGACGGCACCGAGCACCTCGATGCCGGCATCGCGGAAGCTGAAGGGCTGGGGCAGCACGTTGGGCGTCCGGGACACGAAGGGGATGTCGGGCATCTCCGTCGGTGGCGTCATGCCGGAGGTCTTGGAGGCCACGAAGGTGGCGACCTCGGCCAGGCGCTCGGCGATGGCGTCCTGGGTCCAGGTCGGCGCCGGCCCGGGATCGTCGACGGGCTCGATGCGCAGCACGACGTGCACGTCGGGGTCCGACGCCGCCGGCGTCGGCCGCTCGAAGTAGTGGCGGGTGACGATCGAGTGGGCATCGGGCGCGCTCTGCAGCCAGTTGCCCTCGAAGCCTTCGGGTCTCGGGTCGGGGCTGACGGTGATCTCGTAGCCGGTGCCGTCGGGGTCGTGGACGAGCGACGTCTCGTTCACGTCGGCGATCACCCGCTCGACGTTGGGGTCGTTCGGGTCGGCGCCGTGGACGGTGAACGACAGGTAGCCCTCACCGGTGTTCCGCCCCGTGATGCGGTAGTCACGGTCGCCCTTGATCTTCGTCCAGTAGTAGACGGCGTCGGGGTTGTCGCCCTGCATCTTGCGGAACGGCGAGACGATGCGGGTGAAGAGGGGGCGCTCGGGGTCGCTCTCGAGGTGGTGGTCGAGGCCGACCGCCAGGAGGTGGCCGAGGTGGCGGAAGCCCTCGGCCCGGTCGATCTCGTTGAGGTCCTGGGCGTCGAGCCACTCGCCGAGCCCGATCAGCTCGTCGAGCATCGCCCGGTACGCCGCCCCCGCAGTCGAAGTCATGGGCCCATCTTGGCCCGGGAGCGACGGCCGCCGCGCCGGTGGGCGATGATGGGGACGCGCCAACCGCAGGGCGATCACGACCATCCCGGGGGGACCTCGTGTCGGACGAGACCACGATCCACGACGTCGTCATCACGGGCGGCACCGTCCTCGACGGCACGGGAGCGGACGGCGTCCGCGCCGACGTGGCCATCGACGGCGACCGCATCACCGCCATCGGGGACCTCGGCGACGCCGCAGGGCGCACCACCATCGACGCCGCCGGGCGGGTCGTCACCCCCGGCTTCGTCGACCTGCACACCCACCTCGACGCCCAGATCGCATGGGACCCGTGCATGACCTCGTCGTCGTGGCACGGCGTGACCACCGCGCTGATCGGCAACTGCGGCGTCGCCTTCGCCCCCGTGGCGCCGGACGGGCGCGAGTACCTGGCCGAGATGATGGAGAGCGTCGAGGACATCCCCCGCGAGGCCATCCTCTCGGCGCTGCCGTGGGACTGGAGCACCTATCCCGAGTACCTCGACTCGGTGCAGCGGATGCGGCCGGCGCTGAACGTGGCCGGCCTCGTCGGTCACTGCGCCGTGCGCTGGCTCGTCATGGGCGAGCGGTCGCTCGGCGAGGAGCCGCCGTCCACCGCCGACCTCGACCGGATCGGCGAGGTCGTCGAGGAGGCCGTGGCCGGCGGTGCCGTGGGCTTCTCCACCTCCCGGCTCACCGGCCACCGGGTGCCCGACGGTCGCTGCGTGCCGGGCACGTTCGCCCCCGACGAGGAGCTCTTCGCGGTGGCCTCCGCGATGAACCGGGCGGGCGGCGGCATCTTCCAGGCGGTGCTCAACGAGACCAAGACGAGGGAGGAGTTCGACCTGCTCCGCGAGATGGCGGGCCGCGCCGGTGACGTCCTCTTCTCCGGTGCCCTCGGCAACAACGCCGAGCGGGTGCCGCGCATCCTCGAGCGCTACGACGGCTTCCTCGGCGACGTGCGGGCCAACGCCGGCCGCATCACCGCCCTGGGCATGACCCGCCCGAGCGGCCTCCTGCTCGGCCTGCACCAGCTCACGCCTGCCTACGGGCCGGCGTGGAAGGAGCTGATGGCCATGCCCACCCTCGCCGAGCGGGTGGCCGCCCTCCGCGACCCGGCGACCCGCCAGGCGCTGGTCGACGACGGCGTGCGCAACGGCATCAGCTTCGGCGCCGAGCGGGTGCGCCCCCTCGGCACGGGCGACCAGCCGGACTACGTCGGCCCCACCCTCGCCGAGCTGGCCGAGCGCGCCGGCATCCACCCGGTGGAGATCGCGATCGACCACCTCCTCGAGACCGACGGCCGGGCCCTGTTCTGCGTGGCCTTCTTCAACGACGCCCACGAGCACCTCGGCGAGTTCCTGGCCCTCGACGGTGTGATCCCCGGCCTCGGCGACGCCGGCGCCCACGCCGGCCAGATCTGCGACGCCGACGCTCCCACCCACTACCTCGCCTACTGGAGCCGCGACCGGGGCAGCGCCACCCTGTCGGAGGCCGTGCACCGCCTCACCGCCGAGCCCGCCGGCGTGCTCGGCCTGGTCGACCGGGGCATCCTCGCCGTCGGCGCCCACGCCGACGTCAACGTCTTCGACCCCGAGCGCCTCGCCTACGGCTACCCGCAGTACTCGAACGACATCCCGGGCGGCTCCGGCCGCTTCAGCGTCGGCTCCTCGGGCTACGCCGCCACCCTCGTCAACGGCGTCGTCGTCACCGAGGACGGCGTCAACACCGGCGCCCGCCCCGGCACCGTCCTCCGCGACTTCTCGCGGACCTGAGGCGGCGGCGGAAGGGGCCGCGCGTACGCCGCCGACGGCACGAGCAGCGACCACAACGCGGCCGCGCTCACGGACGTCACCGCGCTCGCCGACGGGCCGGACGGCAACGTCTGGTTCACCCAGACCCCCGACGAGCAGGGCCGAACGATCGGCCGCCTCGAGGTCGCTCCCGTCGGCTGACGACGTCGAGTTCATCGGAGCCGACGCTCACAACGGCGCCGTTCACGTCAGCGCACGAGCCGTGGGTCGATCACGGTGATCCCGGCGACGGGTGCCTGGTCGAAGCCGGGGAGCAGCGCCGCCGCCTCGTCGAGGTCGATGGTGCGCTCGATCAGGCGTTCCGGCTGCACGATGCCCCGTTCGACCAGCGCCAGCAGCTCCGGGTAGTCGCTCGCCGCCATCCCGTGGCTCCCGAGGAGATCGAGCTCCCACCCGATGGCGCGGGCCATCGGGACGCGAGGGTGCTGGCCGTCGACCGGCGGGAGCAGGCCGACCTGCACGTGCCGACCGCGCCGTCGCAGCGAGAGGATCGCGTCGGCGCAGGTCTGTTCGCTGCCGACGGCGTCGACCGCGACGTGGCTGCCGCCGTCGGTGAGGTCGGCGACGGCGGCGGGGACGTCGATGCCGTCCGACAGCACCACCTGCTCGGCGCCGAGCTCCCGTGCGAGCGCCAAGGCCTCGGGGTGGCGATCGACCGCGACCACGCGCGCCCCGAGGGCACGGCCGATCATCACCGCGCTGAGCCCGACACCGCCGGCGCCGATGACCGTCGTCCACTCGCCTTCGCGGACACGGGCGCGATGGGCGAGCGCCCGATAGGCGGTCGCGAAGCGGCAGCCGAGGCTGGCTGCGGTCGCGAACTCGACCTCCTCGGGGACCGCGACCAGGTTCACATCGGCGGCGTGGAGGGCCACGTACTCGGCGAACGACCCCCAGTGGGTGAAGCCGGGCTGCGTCTGGTGCGGGCAGACCTGGGCCTGTCCGGCACGACAGAACTCGCACCGGCCACACCCGCACACGAACGGGACGGTCACCCGGTCGCCGGGCCGCCACCGCCGGACGTCGGGGCCGGTGTCGACGACGATGCCGGCCAGCTCATGGCCCGGGACGTGCGGGAAGACGACGTCGTCGTCGTGCCCGGCCCAGGCGTGCCAGTCGCTCCGGCACAGCCCGGTCGCCATGACCTGCACCAGCACTCCGTCCTCGGGGGTCGCGGGTTCGGCGACCGCCCGCACCTCCGGCCGGGCCTCGACCGCATCGACGACGACGGCACGCATGGGCGGATTCTCCTCCATCGCACGCGCCGCCGCTCGCACGCCGCCTGGCACCGCCGAACACCACCGTGGCCCGGGCCGACGGGCCGACGGGCCGACGGGCCGGCGCGCCGCTCGACTACGTTCTCCGCCCGTGGACGGCTCGGAGGCGGAGGGCGTCGTCCTGGCTCGACCGCTCCGGACTCCGCCGGACCGGGGGGTTGGCGCCTCACCCCCAGCGGGACCGCAGCGTGCCCCAGCCGCATGACGCGTCCGGACACGACGAGGGCTCGGACCGACGACGGCGATCGCCACCGCAGGAGGAGAGGGACCACATGGGCCGACGAGCTCGGCGAGTCCACCTCACCGTCGCCGTGGTCGCGGCGCTCGCTCTCGCTCGCCGTACCCGGTGCCGCGGTCACGTGGGCGGACTTCGACCGGCGCGCCGACGGCGTCGCCCGCGCCCTCCTCGACGCCGGGCTGGGCCACCAGGCCAAGGTCGCCCAATACCTCTACAACTGCCCGGAATACCTGGAGTCGTTCTTCGCCTGCTGCAAGGCCGCCCTCGTCCCGGTGAACACGAACTACCGCTACACCGGGGCCGAGCTGGCGTACCTCTGGACGAACGCCGACGTCGAAGCCGTCGTCTTCCACGACACCTTCGTCGATCGCTGCGACGAGCTGCGGAGGCAACTGAGGGGCATCCGCCTGTGGCTGTGGGTCAACGACCGCAACGGCCGGTGCCCCGACTGGGCGACGCCCTACGCCGAGGTGGCGGACCGCCATGTCGATCGGGTGGACCCCGCCCGGTCGGGCGACGACCTGATCCTGCTCTACACCGGGGGGACGACCGGTCAACCCAAGGGCGTCATGTGGCCCCAGGACACCCTCTTCCGCATGCTGGAGGAGTTGAACGGGCGCGATGTCGCCGCCCGCGCACTCGATCGCCCCGGGCCACGCGTCCTGCCCGCCCCGCCCCTCATGCACGGCACGGCCCTCTTCTTCGCCCTTCCCGTGCTGGGCCAGGGCGGCTGCGTCGTCACGACAGCGGACCACCGCTTCGACGCCGAGTCGCTGCTCGACGTCGTCGTCGCGGAGGGGATCAAAGGCCTTTGCATCGTCGGCGACGCCTTCGCCAAACCCATCGTCGAGGTTCTGGACCGCAACCCCGAGCGATGGGACCTGAGCGGCGTGCGCGTCGTCTTCTCGTCCGGCGTGGTGCTGAGCCCGTCGGTGAAGGAGCGACTGCTCACGCACCTCCCCCGAGCGACCATCGTCGACAGCCTCGGCAGTTCCGAGACCGGAAGCGTCGCCCGCTCGATGTCGACCGCCCAGGGCACCACCGGGTCGTTCCAGGTGGGGCGACGGACCCGGGTGATCGACGACGCCGGCGAGGACGTGGCCGCCGGCTCCGGCGCCATCGGCCGGGTCGTGCTCGCCGGTCACCAGCCGCTCGGGTACTACAAGGACCCGGTGAAGACCGCAGAGACGTTCGTGGAGCTCAACGGGACCAACCACGTGATCACCGGCGACTGGGCCGAGGTCAACGCGGACGGCACCCTGCGCTTCCTCGGCCGCGGCTCGGTCAGCATCAACACCGGCGGCGAGAAGGTGTACCCCGAGGAGGTCGAGGAGGCCATCAAGCTCGTTCCCGGGGTTGTCGACGCCGTCGTGGTCGGCATTCCCGACGTCCGCCTCGGCGAGGTCGTGGCCGCCGTCGTCGAGCCGGCGGCCGGAAAGATGCTCGACGTGGACGAGCTGAGGGCGGCGCTGCGCGAATCGCTGGCCGGCTTCAAGATCCCCCGACTCGTCGTCCAGCAACCGGTCGGCCGGGCCGTCAACGGCAAGGCGGACTACCGGGCACTCCGTGAAGCCGCAATCGCTGCAGCCCGGTGACCGCCGAGCACCCCGGGCCCGGCCCCGACGCCATCGGGTGAACGAGTCCCACGCCTCCCAGAGCTACGGTCGCTGACGGTCGGCGGGCCGGCCAGACGCCCAGCGCTCGATGTCCTGTCTGATCCACAGACGGCACCGGCCGCGTCCGAGGTCCACGACGGGACGAGGCATGTCCTCGTATCGGCGCTGATAGGTGCTCACGCTGTTCGGCTCGCCGCCGCACCACCTTTTCTGCCACCTTTCGACAACCCCCGCCCGCGTGGGGCTGGTAGAGATCCCACGAGGCAAGGGATCGCAGGCGGAGTGGGAACGGATTGGGCGCTTTCGGGAGCGCAGCGATTCCGGTGACTGCCCTGCTCGCTCGGTTGCGCCACACGGGTAGCCTTTGGGCGATAGCGAACCGTCTCACGATCAGCGCGGAACTGGCTGCAGTGGTCGAGCGCGCCAGGCGGGCCGCTGGGGACGCCGGCGAGTTGCGGTCGAGTCCCGCCGCCTCTCCGAGCTCACCGCTTTCACCTGAAGCCCGCGCGGCGCTCGCTGAGTGGCGCACCAGCGGCGATTACGACCGGGCCGTCGCCGAGATCGTCGCGCGCGACCCCGATCTCGCTACGCAGTAGCGCCGGCACCATGTCGTGCCTGCGCTGACCAGGCTGGTCGTGTCCCGCCTGCGCTGGCTGATTGCTACCGGCGACGAGCGAGACGCCGAGATCCTCGCCCTGCGCCACCAAGTCCTCGTCCTGCAACGCCAGGTCACCCGACCTCGGTTCACCGAGACGGACCGCACCATCCTCGCGGTGTTGTCCACCGCGTTCGACCGGACGCGCCTGCGGGACGTGTTCCTGATCGTGCAACCGGCCACCGTGATCGGCTGGCACCGCCGCCTCGTCGCCCACCGCTGGACCCGGCGCCCCGCCCCGACCCGGGGACGGCAACCGGTGCGCGCCGAGATCCGACGGCACGCCCTGCGAATGGCCGGCGAAACCCCACCTGGGGCTACCGGCGCATCCACGGCGAACTCCCAACTGGGCTACGAGGTCGCCGCCTCGAGCGTGTGGAAGATCCTCCGCGACGCCGGCATCGACCCCACCCCGTGGAGGCGCCTCAGGGTGGCGCCGGGATCGAGCCGATCACGACCCCACCCCAAGCGCCGATGGCCAATGCCTACGCCGAACGCTGGGTGCGGACCCTGCGCCATGAGCTCCTCGACCGCACCATCATCTGGAACGAACGCCAACTCCGCAGGCTCCTCGACGACTACCTCGACCACTACAACGGTCACCGCCCCCACCGGGCCCTCGTCCAACACGCCCCCGAAGACGCCGGCTGCTCGGTGATCGAGCATCCGTCCGGGCGCAGCGTCGAGCGGCGCACCACCTGCGCAGGACTCATCAACGAGTACCGCGCCGCCTGAGCCAGAGCACCAGCAGGACCGTCGCTCGGCGACGGGCAGGGATCGACCGCAACGCTCAGCGACCAGGTTGAGCCCTGAGGCGGCGCCGCAGCCGTCGGTTCTGTCCTCATCACGCCTCCCGGGGGACCGATCCACCCGCGCGGCAGAGACGCGCGCACTCCGTAGGTCAGCGAACAGCCAGGTGCGGCGAGCGCGCTCCCGTGGGTCAGGCCAAAGACCCCCACTCGTCGCGCCGACGACTTCTCGGCACCTACAGGGGCCGAGCCGCGCTCCGAACCCAGCAGCCACCCCTCGAGCACCCTCGTAGGCTGCGCAACGGGCCGGCCGACCGCCGCCGGCGCCAGCTCAAGTGCCGAAAGTCGCCGCCGCACCACCTTTTCTGCCACCTTTTCGACAACCCCCGCCCGCGGGGCCGGTAGAAATCCCACGGGGTAACGGATCGCAGACGGCGCGGGAACGGATTCGGCGAATTCGGGAACGTGTCCGCGACCTCGGCGTGGAGGCATCTGAGTCGCCGGTGAGACGAGCTCCTGACCTTCGGGCGCGACACCGACCTCACCCCTACACTGGCCAGCGAGATGTCGACTCCGGACCGTGCGAGAGAGCAGGACGAGTGCCTCGAGCTTCCCGTCGTGGAACTGCTCCGGCGCGCCAAGCCTCATCCGCCCTATGGCACGCAGGTGATCGACGACCTCACCGCCGAGGAGGCCGACGCCTTCCTCGCCGCCGTGTTGAACTGACGGTGACTACCGACCACCCACGGGGTCCGGTCGTCGTCGACACGGACGTCTACAGCGCCCGGCCCATCCCTGACTCGGCGCTTGCCCGCCGGTACGAGCCGCTCCTGGTCGGGCGGGTCGAGTTCGTGTCGTTCCAGACTGTGGGCGAAGTCCGCTACGGCGCGCTCCTACGAGGATGGGGCTCTGCTCGCCTACGACGGATGGAAGCCGCGCTCAGCCGGATCGAGATCGTGTACGCGGGCCCCGACCTCGTCCGAACCTATGCCGAGCTCCGCGTGGCTTGTCAGCGCGCCGGCCACGCGCTCAGCCAGCGTGAGCACGACGCCGACCGATGGATCGCCGCCACCGCCATCCGGCTCGGCATCCCACTCGTGTCGAACGACGGTGTCTTCGAGGACACACCGGGACTCGCGTTGGAGACGAAGCCGGCCTGACATCGGGGCTCACCAGCCGCGCCCCGATCCAGACCACTCCCCTCCCGATACCGGGCTCGACGGGGGACCCCACGAGTGGGGCGTGACTACCGTCGCCGACGCCATGAACCTCGTCCCCTCGATCGCCCGTCTGGTGTTGTGCCGCCTCGGTTGGCTGTTTCGCCGCCGGCGACGAGCGTGACGCCGAGATCCTCGCGCTGCGCCTCCAGGTCCTCGTCCTGTAACGACATGTCGCCCGACCAGTCTTCAACGAGACGGACCGCACCATCCTGGCGGTGTTGTCCACCGCGTTCGACCGGACGCGTCTGCGGGAAGTGTTCCTGATCGTGCAACCGGCCACCGTGATCGGGTGGCACCGCCGCCTCGTCGCCCGACGATGGACCCAACCCGCCGCCCCCCGACGAGGGCGGCCGCCGGTGCACGCCGAGATCCGACGTCTTGCCGTTCACATGGCCCGCGAAAACCCGATCTGGGGCTACCGGCGCATCGACGGCGAACTGTCCCGGGTCGGCCCACAAGGTCGCACCCTCGAGCGTCTGGAAGATCCTCCGCGACGCCGGGATCGATCCCACCCCGAACCGGACCGGCCCGACGTGGGCGCAGTTCATCCGATCCCAGGCGCGGGCGGTGATCGCCACCGACTTCTGCTGCGTCGACACCGCCACCCTCCGGCGCCTCCACGTCCTGTTCTTCATCGAGGTGGGATCCAGACGGGTGCACCTCGCCGGGATCACCACCAATCCCACCGTGGCATGGACCACCCAAGCCGCCCGCAACCTCCTCATGGACCTCCCCGACAGGTTCCGGTTCGTGATCCACGACGGCGCCGGCCAGTACTCCCCCGTCTTCGACGCCGTGTTCGAGGCCGCCGGGATCGAACCGATCACCACCCCACCCCGAGCGCCCGTGGCCAACGCCTACGCCGAACGCTGGGTCCGGACCCTGCGCCACGAGCTGTTGGACCGCACCATCATCTGGAACGAACGCCAACTCCGCCGGCTCCTGACCCACTACATCGACCACTACAACGGCCACCGTCCCCACCGCGCACTCGACCAACACGCCCCCGACGACACCCCCTGCAAGGCCACCGCGCCGCCCGTCGGGCGCAACGTCGAGCGGCGGGCCACCTGCGCCGGACTCATCAACGAGTACCGCACCGCCGCCTGAGCAACACCAGCGGGCGGACGCGTTTTCGGTCCTGCCTGTGGCTGAACGCAACCCTCCGAGACTCGCTCGACCCCGAGCCGGCAGCCAAGAAGGGTCTGCGCAGCGCGCCGGCGGGCAACAGCACGGCCTCATGCCGAGACGAGTGCTACCCGGCGCGCCAGCCGTGATCCGCGCCAGCGAGCGCCACGGTCCTACACCAGGCCGAACCGCCACAGCAGCGCCGATGACTTCTCGGCACCTACACGTCCTGTCGGCCCGAACGCCGGCTTCTCAGCATCTACGTCCAGACCGGCCTCGGGGACCTCTTGCTCGCCCAACCGGGCGGCCTGTTCTTGTCCTTCATCTACGACCACGGGTCGGGTCAGGATCGGTCATCTGCCGGTGACGGCGCGCTCGTGCTCGACGTAGGCCAGCACCGCGAGGACGCGGCGGTTGCTGTCGGCGCCCGAGGGCAGGTCGAGCTTGGTGAAGATCGAACCGATAACCGGCTCGACGGTCTTCTTGCTGAGGTGGAGCTCCTCACAGATGGCCGAGTTCGTCATCCCTTTGGCGAGCAGCCCGAGCACCTCCCGCTCGCGTGGGGTGAGGTGGTCGAACCCGCCCGGTCCGCGTCGCCCGGCGAGCGTGGCCGCGAGCGTCATGCGCTCGATGATCAGGGCCGCTTGCGCGACGTAGCCGTCGAGGAGGCCATCTTCGTGTCGTGATATCGGAGCGGCGCGGTCGATCGTCACCTCACCAAGCACCGCGTCGCCCGAACGTATCGAGCGTCGGATCGGGTCGCGCCGCTCCTCCATGCCGCCGTCGTCGCCGGGGTCCGGGTCGTCGGCACCGTCGGACGAGGTGCCGATCGGGTGCAGCAGCCCGTTGCTGCGGATCCAGATGGTCACCTGCTGGGCCCCCAGCGTGCTGGCGATGGCGTCGGCGAGCTCCGCGGGCAACGCATCGGCGTCGTCGGAACGGCGGGTGAGCCACAGGAGCGCCGACCGGGTGGCGAGGTACTGGCGGTGCACGATCGCCCATCCCGCCGCTACGGGGACGAGGCAGGCGGCGAGGACGCCGGCGGTCGGCGACCCCCACCCGACGAGTCCGACCGCCAGTGCGCCCACGGACACGCAGGCAGACGCGCCGAGGACGAGGAGCTGCCGGCGCACGGCGCCGCTGGACCGTCGCCAGCGCGCCGCGACCCCTACGATCCAGAGCACCTGGAACGCGGTGAACGCCATGCGACTGACCGGCGTCCAGATCTCGCTCACGGTGTCGGCTCCCGGGAGCTCGAACGGGGCGAGCGTCGTCACGCCGGCCGACTCGTATCCGACCGGCCATAGCGCCGAGGTGGCGGCGAGGAGCACCGTGACCGCGGCGCCGACCCGCAGGACCCACCGCCATGTGGGGGACGGCACCGTGCCGTCGGGAAACAGGACCACGGACACCGTTGTTCCGAACAGTCCGATGACGAGGGGCCACACCCCCAGCCACCCCCACCACGGACTCGTCCCCGTTGGCGCGTCGTGCCCGATCTGCCGACCGAGGAACATCACCGCCTCGACCAGACCCGTCCCCACGAACACGGCTGCGCATCGGTTCCGTGGCTGCTGGTGCAGGACGTAGGCGCCGACCACGGTGAGCGCCACGGCCAGGAGCCCGTTGTGGAGGTTCTCGATCCACAGGCCTTGGGTGGCACCGGCCGTGACGAGCACCGCCGCCGCGCTCAACACGAGGAGCGGCACGATCCCGTCCCGGCTCCTGCTCCTCTCCACCGGCCCATCTTCCACGAGTCTGCGGAGCGCGCACCAGGGTGAACCCTGGAATGTGCTGGTCACGGGGCTGTCCCCGTGGTGCCTGGTGGCGTTTGTCGCGATGGTCGACCCCACGCACACCTCCGAACCTAAGGAATCTCGACGATGACGCTGATCCGAACGACTGACTCGAACCGCACCCTCGGCCAATCACCGACGGACCGGATGCTCACCGCCTCGTTGGTGGTGGCTCCGCTCCTCTACCTCGTGGCCGACACGATCTACGCGGTCGATGGCTGGACCAGCGCCACTGCCGGGGTGATCCACGTCCTCGGTGCGATCGCCTACGGCCTCGTCGTGCTGCGGGTCGCCGGTTGGCTCCCCGACCAGTCGGTCCTGTCCGCCGTGCTGGTGTTGACCGCGATCGCCGGGTCCGTCGGGAACGCTGCGTACGGCTTCGACACGATCCACCAGTCGCTCGGCGACACGTCCCTGGTGGACCAGACCGGGGCGGCCACGCTGATCAAGCCGCTTGGCCTTATCTTCCCGCTGTCGATGGCCCTCGTGGCGCTCGGGTTGCGCCAACTCGGCCGTCCCCTCCCAGCGGTGCTCGTCCTCCTCGGTGCTCTCGGGTGGCCGGCGGCCCACATCGGCAACCTGGGCGCCCTGGCCGTGCTCGTCAACGTCCTGCTCGTCGTGGCTTTCGGGATGGTCGCCTGGGGGTCACGCCCCACGGCCACCGGAACGGATATCGGCGCTACCGGGCACCAGAGCCTCTAGCTGGTCGATGACGAGCCACAGGCGACAAGGCTGTTCGGGTCGTCCTGGATGGCGTCCACCGCCTCGAGCGCAGCCCGACCCGGCCGTGCCTCGTGGCCGAGGATGACATCGAGGTCCTCGGTCGGCCGCTCCGCAGCACGAGCCATCCGGGAGCCGGCACCGCACCGCCCACCCGCCGACGAGCACGACTGCTGCTGGCAGAGCTTCGCCGACGGTTCCTCATCGTGCAACCGGCGACGGTGATCGGCTGGCACCGCCGCCTCGTCGCCCGCCGCTGGACCCAGCCCAACGCCCCGAGACGGGGGCGGCCGCCGGTGCATGCGGAGATCCGCCGACTCGCCATCGCCATGGCCCGCGAGAACCCGACGTGGGGCTACCGGCGCATCCACGGCGAACTGTCCCGCTTGGGCTACGAGGTCGCCGCCTCGAGCGTGTGGAAGATCCTCCGCGACGCCGGCATCGACCCCACCCCCAACCGGACCGGGCCCACCTGGGCGCAGTTCATCCGCACCCAGGCCCGAGCCGTGATCGTCACCGACTTCTGCTGTGTCGACACCGCCACCCTCAAGCGCCTCCACGTCCTGTTCTTCATCGAGATCGGCACCCGCCGCCTGCACCTCGGCGGGAGCACCACCAACCCCACCGGGACCCGGACCACCCAGGCCGCCCGAAACCTGCTCATGGACCTCCCCGACGGGTTCCGATTCGTGGTCCACGGCGGCGCCGGCCAGTACTCCCCCGCCTTCGACGCCGTGTTCCAAGGCGCCGGGATCGAACCGATCACCACCCCACCCCGCGCCCCGATAGCCAACGCCTACGCCGAACGTGGGTCCGCACCCTCTCCGCCAGCTCCTCACGGAGTACATCGATCACTACAACAGTCGTCGCCCTCACCGGGGCCTCGACCAACTTGCCCCCGACGACACCGTCGGCGAGGTGCTCGCGCCGCCCTTCGGGCGCGACGTCGAGAGGCGCACCGCCTGCGCCGGGCTCATCAACGAGTACCGCGTCGCCGCCTGAACCACGACATCAGCAGGACCCACCCTCGGCGAGGCCAAGGACCAAGCGCAACGCTCAGACCAGCTCGAGCCCCGTGCCGGCGCCGAGCAAGTAGGAGTCCTCAGCAGGCCTCCAGAGACGTAGATCCACCCGCGCCACACAGACGCCCGCACTCCGGAGGTCAGCGGGACAGCCGGATGCGGCGAGCGCGCTCCCGTGGGTCAGGCCGAAAGACCCCCAGCCCACTCGGTCGGTCATCGCCGCCAGTGGCTCAACCTCCTCGGGTTCGCCCTCATGACGAACGCGCTGACCCTCGCCGAACACCGACGAGCCGGTCCCCCACTCGAACACGCCACCTAGGCACACGAATCCCGGACACAGATCCGGGGTTGGAGCGCGCCCGGAACCTCACCAGCGGTGCTCGAGCCGCCTCGTAGGCTGCCCCAGGTGTCAGCGAACCGCCGCCGGCGCCAGCTCAAGTGCCGAAAGTCGCCGCCGCACCACCGTTTCTGCCACCTTTTCGACAACCCCCGCCCGCGTGGGGCCGGTAGAAATCCCATGGGGCATGGGATCTGAGCGGGGCGGGAACGGAATCCGGTGAAACGGGAACGTCCCGCGGGGTCGGAGCGTACGATGAGCAGATGGCCGTGGATCTCATCGATCTCCCTCCCGACCTGCGCCACGCGGTGGAACAAGCCCGCCGGGCGATCGCCGAGGAACATCGTGCCACTCCCCCGCCGTCGGGCCAGCTCGGTTCTTGGCTGACCGACGACGAACGCGAGGCGGTGCGCGCAGCCGTCGCCGACGGCGCCTATGCGGCTGGGGTCGCAGCGGTTGTCGCGGACGAGCCGGACCTGGTCAGCGACTGAACCGCCGCCCGTGACGCTGGTCGTCGATGACGCACTTCTGTTAGATGTCCTCGCCGGCGTAGCCGATCCCGAGCTACAGCAGGCAGCCGACCGCGGCGAGGTCCACACAACCGGTTGCTGGTACTACCGGTTGAGTCGTGCGTTGCACAGCGAACCGATGATCGGCGCGTTGTCTCGACGGTTGGTGGCGCTCGCACCTGATCGCCGGGAACGAGTGATGAGCGGGCTGGGCGATCTTCCCGCCGAGATCGGCCTGATCGGGCTCAGGACGCTCGTACCGGTCATGCAAGCTCTCCGAGTGTCACGACCGGTCAACATGCTGACCGCAGAAGCGCTCGCCGCGGCGTTGGCGCTCGACGCCGACCTTGTCGTCCTGACCGATCACCCTGCGCTTCGGACCGGCGCGCTCGAGCTGGGCCTGCGCCACCGATCGCTCGCCTGACGGCAGCGACGCCCGGGGCCGCCATGAGTGGATTCGGCTCGAGCTGCGACGGGTACCGTCGCCGCCGCCATGAACCTCGTCCCGTCGATCGCTCGTCTTGTGCTCTGCCGCCTCGGTTGGCTGTTCGCCGCCGGCGACGAGCGCGACGCCGAGATCCTCGCCCTGCGCCACCAGGTCCTCGTCCTGCAACGCCAAGTCGACCGACCTCGGTTCACCGTGACCGACCGCACCATCCTCGCCGTGTTGTCCACCGCGATCGACCGGGCCCGGCTCCGTGACGTGTTCCTGATCGTGCAACCGGCCACCGTCATCGGCTGGCACCGCCGCCTCGTCACCCGCCGCTGGACCCAACCGCCGAGCCCGAGGAGAGGGCGGCCGCCTGTGCACACCGAGATCCGCCGCCTCGCCATCCGCCTGGCCGGCGAGAACCCGACGTGGGGGTACCGGCGCATCCACGGCGAACTCTCCCGCCTCGGCTACGTGGTGGCCGCCTCGAGCGTGTGGAAGCTCCTCCGGACCGCCGGGATCGACCCCACCCCGAACCGAACCGGGCCCAGCTGGACGGAGTTCATCCGCTCCCAGGCGCATGCAGTGATCGCCACCGACTTCTGCTGCGTCGACACCGCCACTCTCCGGCGCCTCCACGTCCTGTTCTTCATCGAGGTGCGATCCCGACGGGTGCACCTCGGAGGGATCACCGCCAACCCCACCGGGGCGTGGACCACCCAAGCCGCCCGCAACCTCCTCATGGACCTCCCCGACCGGTTCCGGTTCGTGATCCACGACGGCGCCGGCCAGTACTCCCCCGCCTTCGACGCCGTGTTCGAAGCAGCCGGGATCGAACCCATCACCACCCCACCCCGAGCCCCCATGGCCAACGCCTACGCCGAACGCTGGGTCCGGACCCTGCGCCACGAGCTCTTGGACCGCACGATCATCTGGAACGAACGCCAACTCCGCCGGCTCCTCACCGACTACCTCGACCACTACAACGGTCACCGTCCCCACCGAGCCCTCGACCAGCACGCCCCCGACGACAATGCGGGCCAGGTGATCGAGCTGCCGCTCGGGCGCACCATCGAGCGGCGCACCACCTGCGCCGGGCTCATCAACGAGTACCGCACCGCCGCCTGAGCGACACCAGCGGGCCGACGCCTACTCGGTCCTGCCCGAGGCTGAACGCAACGTTCCGAGACCCGCTCGACCTCGAGCCGACAGCCATCCAGACCTCTGCTCGGCGCGCCTGCAGGCAACGGGGCCGTGAGGCGCCGAGACGAGTGGTGCTCGGAGCCCCCAGCCGTGACCGCGCCCGCAATCGCCACGGTCAAGCACCAGACCGAACGACTGACAGGCAGTGCCTACGACTTTTCGGCACCTACAGGGCATGGGCAGAAGTCGGCGGTGCACTGTTCGCGTTATGACGGCACGGTCCACCACCCACCAGCGGGTCTGTCAGAAACCTTGTGTAAGTGGCGTGATCTGAGGGTGAGGGTGCCGAGAATCCATCCGTGACGCTGACTAGGGGAAATGCTGGTCGACGTTGCTCGTGCGCTGGGCGGGCCAGGACGTCTGAAGGCTACGGTCGCCGCCTCGTGGATCTGGTGCCGTCGATCGCTCGACTCGTGCTGTGCCGCCTCGGATGGCTGTTCGCCTCCGGCGACGACCGTGACGCCGAGATCCTGGCCCTACGCCATCAGATCCTCGTCCTGCAACGCCAAGTCGCCCGGCCTCGGTTCACCGAGACCGACCGCACCATCCTGGCGCTGCTCGCCACTGTGTTCGACCGGGCCCGGCTGAGCGAGGTGCTGTTGATTGTGCAGCCCGCCACCGTGCTCGGCTGGCACCGCCGCCTCGTCGCCCGCCACTGGACCCGGCCCAGTGAGCGAGGCCGGCCACCGGTGGCAGCCGAACTGCGCCGCCCCGCGCCCCCCGCCCGCGCCTGGGTCTGGCGCGCCCAGAACCGGGCGAGTCGACCTCGAGGCGGCTCCTAGGCTGGCCCAGTCACCGAATTCAGCTCAGCGGCGGCTCCGCCGGCGCCCGAGGTCGCCGCCGCACCACCTTTTCTGCCACCTTTTGCACAACCCCCGCCCGCGTGGGGCCGGTAGAAATCCCATGGGCGTTGGGATCGGGGCGGCGCTGGTAACGGATTTCCCGATATTGGGAACGCGGCCTGCCCCAGCCTTCCCGGTCGGGGCGCGGTTCGCTTGTCAGGTGCGGTGAAGGCGGCTGGCTTCTGGGTGGATCGCCGTGGCTCGGTTTGTCGTCGTTTGTCACCGTTTGGCATGCCTGAGAGCTACCAGGAGCGCCCCCGGCGAGGGGCCTGGCGCATCCCGCGGGCGGGGTTGTGGCCCTGGTAGCCGCGTTGTGCGGCGTGCATGTTGACCTGGTTGTAGCAGGCGCTGAATTGCTGACTGATGATGTCGATCTTGCTCATGGCCGCCACGGTCGGGGGGACTGATCTCGTGGCCAGCACGGGCAGCTCGGCGAGCCGGGCGAACAGGTCTTCGGAGCCGTCGCCGATGGCGGCGTAGGCGGCGAACACCATGGCATCGAGGACGTCCTTGGTGCGGGTGTCGCCAGCGTCGGCAGGCACGACCTTGCCGTTCACGAGCTGCACGGAGCTGAACTCGGCTTCAGCGAGCGCGTAGGCGGGGGCGTGGACGAGGCCGTGGCCGATGGCGGTCTTGAACACTTCGTAGGCCTGCCAGTTCAGCTCCGCGGTGGGGTGGGTCTCGCTGACGTCAGTGGTCCAAGGCAGGCCGCTGCGGGCCACCCGGCTCCTGAGCTTCTGGATGGACCCGGCGCTGTTCCACGGGTCGAAGGTCAACTTGGTGAGGTTGAACCGCCGGATGATGTCGAAGATCTCGTCTTCGATCTGCTCATAGTTGATGACCCCCTCAGGGAAGTCCCTGGGCGACCAGTGGTGGATCAGGTCGTAGACGAGGTGGGGGATGTCAAACTCGTCGTGTTCGACGTGGAGCATGGCGAACCCGAAGTTGGCCTGGGACAGCGACGGGTCGCCGTGCGCGAAGTACACGGTGCCCAGCGGGCCCTCGGTCTGCATCGTCAGGAGTTCGCCGTTGTAGGGACCGAACAGCAGCGGCTTGAAGTGAGGGGAAAAGTAGGCGTAGCGGCTCTCACGCCAGTGAGAGCGCCACTCCACCAAGAAGGTCTCGGGGTTGGCGGCTTCCTCACGAAGGAGCCGCTCGTTCAGCTCGAGGATCGGCCTATGGCCTTCCTCGAAGCGGGGACCGCCGGGCCACATGTCCAACTCACCCGCCCGCGCCCAATGCTCGTAGGGTGCCCAGGACGGGAGCTGCACGAGCAGGTAGTCGGGGTCGGTGGGCGCACCCGTGGTGACGTCCCGGCCACAGGCACGTTTGGTCGACTTCCAGGACTGGCCCATCTTGTCCCAGGTCGAGGTGGTCTGGACGATGGACGCTTCATTGCCGAACTGCTCGGTGGCGGGCATGGCCGCGTCGTACAGGTCGACGGAGTCGGCCGTGGGACCGGTGCCGCGCAGGTGGGCGAACTCGTCGAAGAGGAGCATCGGGACCGCGGGCCCGCGGGCGCCGAGCTCGGTGGTCTCGGCGGCTCGGATCTCGATCAGGGCGTCGACGCCGTTGCGGTGGTCACCCCGCGCGATCTGGGCGGGTGTGAAGAGGAGAAGCGATCCTCGGGTGGACTTGGGGTGGAGCGCCTTGAAACACGCTGACCCCTCGATCACGTTCTTGAGGTCCTTGAAGGGTTGGCGGATCGCGTCGTCTCGCTTGCCGGCGAACACCAGGAACGTCAGGCGCTTTGCAGGGTCGATGCCGTAGCGGCGGTGGGGGTCATCGAGGGTGACGAGGTTCCACAGCACCCACGCAGCGAAGATCGCAGCGAGGTAGTTCTTGCCGCCACGGCGACCGATCAGCAACAGGACCTCCCTGAACCAGGGCCGGCCCTCGTTCACGCACCAGTCGATGCGCTGCATGAGGTCCCCGGGGGTGCCTTGGGTGCCCTGCCAGGTGTCACTGTCCTGGTCGGCGACGGTGAAGCCAGCGCACCACTCGGCGATGCGCTCTCGGTCGAACTCGGTGAACAGTTCCACCGCCAGGCACATGACCTTCAAGATCGTGACCTGGACGGGGTACAGATATTTGGGCTCTCCTGACGGGGATGTGGGTCACGCGGCGGCCTGATGAGGCTGGTGCTGGTGTGGGAGGCGGAGGTCGATCGGCCCGCACGACAACATGACGAGGGCGAGGGCGGCTTCGGCGGAGTGG
>WBZL01000058.1_pt1 | contig 102215 bp, 93 predicted proteins | sample 5204291 | NCBI WGS metagenome assembly WBZL01 (sample SAMN12344345, study PRJNA552823) | activated sludge metagenome | biome: Activated sludge suspended growth; feature: Nitrification reactor; material: Wastewater; isolation source: activated sludge from nitrification reactor of wastewater...
CAAAAACCAGCACCACCCTCCATCTTGCTTGGCTTTGGTGGCCTAACAGAAGTAGAAATTGGGGAGGGGGTGCGGCGTCTGACCATAGTCCTAGACCAAGTATCACGCTAGAAAGGAAGCGATCAGGACATAAGACAAGGGAAACCGGCCAGTGTTGATCACTTTACGCATGACGCCGATAGGATAGCTGATCACCGACCCCGCCTGAAACGGAATTTCCTGATCATCCCACACAAACACCCCTTCACCATAGAGAATATAGCTTGTTTCACAGGTGTCGTGATGGGTGTGGAGCCGCGTAGCCCGTCCCGGAGCCAGCGTCAGATGTTCGGCGTTGGCAAACTTCTGCGGGCGGCGCAGCCAAATGTCAGGGTGGTTTCAATAACGGCCGTTTTCCCTCCGCCAGATTGGTCATAGGTCAATAATTGTTTAGTTTGCATTGTGTGTATTCCTCTTGGGCGAATTCCGAAAAATGATTGAGGGGGCAATAGTCGTTTTCTCGGAATTCGCCGGGCATTCTTTTGGTTGAAGGCTTATTTGCTTTTCTGAAAATGCCTTGAGCCCTTTTTATTCAAATCAAAATCCGGCCTTTTCGCCTTTTCCCTCTGATTCGATATTTCTTTCATTTTTGCTATTATAGTAGCCTTGACCAGCAAAACCATCTCAATCATTTAGGATCAAACAACATGGCGACATGGGAAACAAAAACGATTAAGGATATTGTGCAGGGCATTGAGGGCAACACTTTTACGCTTCCTGTTATTCAGCGGCGGCTTGTGTGGAGCGAAGAAAAGATGGAGATGCTCTTCGACTCGTTACTGAAGGGAAACTCTTTCGGCGGCATTATGGTTTTGGAAGAGGAACGAGGTGACGAGCCACTTTTTGCTTATCGTGCCTTTTCTAGATCCGGTGAAGAACACGCTTCTGCCAATCTTGGCTCTTTGAGCCAAACCATGTACCTTGTTATTGACGGTCAACAGCGTTTGCAAGCCTTTTATATGGGTCTGAAAGGGAAATTGAATGACAAAACGCTCTACTTCAATCTTAACAGCTCACCAGATGACTATGAATTTCGCTTTGCTTATCAGCCAGATGAGTTATCAAATAGCGAGACGAGTGATAAGGGCATCGTAGAAACCAAATGTTGGTATCAGGCACCAGCTCTCTATGACCGTTTGCGGCGTGTGCAGGATTCTGAACAAGTTGCAGATGAAATAACGCAGAAGCTCACTATTGGGCCTTCTGAGGAACGTGACCGTATTCGGCGGAATGTCAACAAATTCTACAATGTTATCTTTGCGGCGAATACGATTGGTTTATCATCGGTCACGGTCAACCGTTCGCAGATTGCCGCCGAAAAGCTTCGCATTGTTGAGTTATTTCGTCGTTTGAATGATGGTGGAACGCGCCTGTCTTCTCTTGATCTCGTGGCCTCTGTGTTTAAGGGTTTTGACTATCGAATGGAACGTTTTTTTAAGGAGATGGATGCTTTTGCCGATATGGGTTTGGGGCAGGATGAGGTCATCAAGCTGCTTTTTATCTTGCAGGATGAACACGCGAAAGAAGTAACTGACGTTGTTCAGGCAGATGCTGATTTTGCTTTGGCAAATCAGGAGCGGTTGAAGCAAACATTAACGGCCGTTCGTCAATTTCTCCATCATGCCCAGCTACAAAATTATTATGCCACGCGAAATCGCTCGGTCATCCCTTTGTATGTCGTCGCTTATCATATTTTTCATCAGTCGGCAGAAACGGCTGTTCTTCCACGGCTGTACGACAACTTTGATGCCAACAACCTTGACTTTCTCAGCCTCAAACGATGGTTATCCTTATCCCTGCTAAACCATGTTTTTAGCCGAGGATCAGGTTGGATTCCTTATCGCACGGGTATCCGCAAAATTATGGGACTGATGAAGCAATATAAAGGGGACCCATTTCCTGTAGAACCCTTGCTGCAAATGTATCAACAGCACCCATTGCGCTTCTCTGCTGATTTAACAGTTGAACAGTTAGATGGCTGGGATGGTGCTTTTGTTCAGTATCTGATTTATAACGGCAACTTGCCAGCCAATCGTGATGTTGATCATATCCACCCGCGTTATCAGCTTGGAGATCGTTACCCCCACGATATGGTTAACTCAACTGCTAATTACCAACTCCTTGATGCCAACACCAATCGCCATGAGAAGCGTGCTAAGCCTTTGGCCGAATGGATAAAAATAGGAGTTGCTGACCGCGAAAGTTACTTGAACCGCCACCTTATCCCTGCGGATCCTATACTTTGGGAAACCGAGCATTTCGGTGCGTTTATTGAAGCACGAGCCGCTCAAATTACAACAAAGGTGCGTGCCTATGTGCCAGATGCATCTGTAATTCCTTTGGCCGAGACACCTGTGTCTGAAGACCAAGCATTAGCGGCATCGGCTGACGGTGAGATATTTTGCTTTGATCTAGTTGCCTTGCGGGCGCAACTGCCGGCGGAATTAGCTGCTCATTCTATTTTAGATGATAAAACATCATGGTTGGAGATTTTTAAAGCGTGGGGAGTCGGGCGGCGTTGGTATGGCTCATATCGCAGAGCGCTAGCCCAGTTAGGCATCCATACGGTTGCGGATTTAGCTTTGGTCATCATGTCAGCCGGGATAGAGCTTTGGTGGCATAACAAAGATGGTCGGCATATGTATCGTTTTGCCCATGCAGGTTCAAATGATGAGCCAATGGCAATGCCTACTGATAAATTTGGTGTCTATGGGTGGCACATTGCCCATGAAGAGCTGCAAAAGCGCGGCTTTGACTGGTCCAATTTCCTTGTTTAAGCGAGAAATGTCGCCTTTTTTAAGTTAACGAAATAAACGGGCAAATCTGTAGAGGCGTAGTATGATATGGCTCTACAGGTTTGCCCGTTTATTTCTTCCTCCTGATTAAAGGGATGAAACGGCCGTTTCCAACCCCGCCAACTTCTCATCCGTCCCCAGCACCACCAAAATGTCCCCCTCTTCCAGCACCGTCGTAGACGCATCCTGCATTCGCACATGGGGAATGCCATCCGCCCCTTGCAGCTCCAGCAGGCCAATGGCGTTTAGCTCAAACCGATTACGAAAGTTGAGATCAACCAGCGTCTTGCCCGCCCAGTGCGCCGGAATTTTGACGCGGCGGGTGGAAATGCCGGGCAAAAGCTGTCGCTTGCCCAATTTTTCCCGCTGCGTGCGGTAAATGGTGTGGTCGTGGGCCAAAATGCTGGTAGTCACCAGCACAATGAGTGCCGGAAGCATGTAGTGCGCCCCAAACACCTCCACGGTAAACAAAATGGCGGCCAGCGGCACGTTGACGATGGAAACGAGGCTGGCGGTCATGGCCGGAATGACGAGGGTCATGGGGGTGTAGCCAAAGAGGGCGGCGAAAATGGCGGCGACCATCGAACCAAAAAAGAGGGATGGCACCAGCAGCCCAGCCGAACCGCCGGAGCTGATGGTGGTGAGGGTGGCGACCATTTTAGCAACCAGGGCGATGGTGGCTAACGCCAGCGTCAGTTCACCCGTCAGGGCCATGTGGATGACCGATTCGCCGGGGCCAAGCACCAGCTCCAGGCCGTGGTCGGTGAGTTCAAAAAAGCGAGTGGCGTAGGCGACGCCCAGGGCGATGAGGCCGGTGAGGGTGGCGCCGATGAGGTGGCGTTGCCAAATGTTGGGGCGGCGATGGTGTAGCAGGTCGTCGAGCCAGTGGCGCAGGCGGCCAAAGAGGACGCTGACGACGGCGACGCTGGCGCCTAGCCCGACCAGCACGGCGTAGTAGCGCACGTCGGAGGGGGGGATAAACAGTTGCTCGACTTCAAAGATGGCGGTGTGGCCGCTGCTGACGATGTTGGTGAGGAAGTAGGCGGTGAGGGAGGAGATGAGGGAGTAGACGAGTTTTTCGATTAACGGCCGTTGCCGATACATCACCTCTGTAGCAAAAAAGGCGGCGGCAAACGGCGCACCCAGCAGCGTGGAGACGGCGGCAGCGATGCCGCTCAACTGCGCCGTCTGCAAATCGTCGGGGTTGTCGGCCTGCCACCACTGCTGCGCCCGCTGGAGCAGCGTCAGTCGTTCTCCCGCCTTGCGGATGATGCGGCGCGGTTTGAACAGCCCGGCGGAAACGCTTTCGCCAATCAGCGTGACGCTGGCTTCCAGCCCGCCGCTGCCGCCGCTGCCCAGGGTTGCCAATGTTGCCAAAAATTTGCGGGCGGCCAGGGAAAAGGTGGGCATTTCCCAGCGGGCATCCAGCCCTTCGCGCCCCTGTAGTGCCTGCTCCAGCGAGGGTTCGGAGCTGTAGTAGAGCGAGATGGCGCGTTCCAGCCCGTCGCCCTCCACGTCCAGCAGTTCGTGGATGTGGCCGTCGCCGTCGCGGTAATGGATGATGGTGGCCTGGGTGCGGGCGATGGCAGCAACGATGAGCGCACCAACAAGCAAAATGGGGATGGTTAGCAGCAGCGAGGGGCCGGTTTCGAGCAGGTGGAGGGTTTGGTGGAAGAGCCAGTGAACGGCCGTTTTCAGCCCAAACACCACCGCCCATACGGCTACGCCAATAACAAACGACTGCACCACCAGACGGCGTTCTTCTTCATCAAAGTAGGTGGAAAAGCTGCGAAAAAGCATGGGGATTGGAGATTGGGGATTGGAGATTGGAGATGAACCAATCTCCAATCTCCAATCTCCAATGGCTATCTTTCAACTTCAAAATCGTCACCTGCTGCCTGCGTCAAATCCACCACCACCTCCTTGCCGCCAAAGCCGTCGCGCAGGTCGTGGGCGCGGACGGTGACGGTGGTAATGTGGGCGGGGATGAGGACGTTGCTTTGGCTGCGGGTAAAGGGTTGCTCGGTTTCGTGGGGGTGGAGCAGCAGGCGGGTAAAGGGTTCGTCGGCGGGGTTGGGCAAAATGACGCTGCCATCGGGCAGGACGACATCCCAGCCGTTGGCGTAGTCGTCCCAGCCGGTGTCGGGGTGGGCGACGGTGACGTGGAAGGTCCAGGTGCCGGGGGCTGTGGCGACGGCGTGGACGTGGACGACATCGGCGTTGGCGGGGGTTGTTGGGGACGGGATACTGATGGAAACGGCCGTTTGCGCCCCATCACCCCCCACTGCACCCCCACACCCCACCAGCAATCCGGCCAGCAGCAGGCCAATCAACACATCTTTCAAACTAAAGCCTCCTCAGATGGTTCCGAAAACAGGACGCAGATTTTCCTGATCAGTTTAATCAGGAAAATCTGCGTCCTATTCTTCTTCTTCTCCCACCTCCGGCTCATAAATGCCCACCGTCCGGTTTTGCTTACGCAAGTAGGTTTGGCGAACGCGCTCAATGTCGTCGAGGGTGACGGTGGCAAGCTGTTCCAGGGTGTTTTCATACCAACCATAGTCGCCCGTGACCACTTCGGCCACGCCCAAAAGCTGCGCCATGCCGGAAATGCTTTCCCCGGCCATGACAAACTGGGCTTTGGCACGCTTCCGTGCCTTGTCCAGTTCGGCCTGGGTGATGGGTTCGGCGGCGAGGCGGGCGATTTCGGCTTCCAGGGCGGCTTCGACTTCGGCGAGAGAACGGCCGTTATTGACCACCGCGCTAATCGTGTAGAGGTACGGATCGGCCGTTGGCCCCAGCGAGCCATACGCCCCCGCCGACAGCCCCGTTTTTACCAACGCCTTGTACAGCCGCGAGCTTTTATTGCCGCCTCCCCCGCCAAACATCCCCAGGCTGCTCCCCCCGGCAAAGGCCGCATTCAGCAGCACCAGCGGGTAATAGTCGGGGTGGGTGGCGGCCGGGGCGCGATAGGCAAAGACAAGCTGCGGCGTGTCGTCGGGGCCAGTCACAGTGACGCGCCGTTCCCCCACCTGCGGTGGCTCCTGCCGCACCACCGGGGTCACAGCCTCCCCGGCCGGGATAGTACCAAACAGCTCCTCAATCCGCCCCAGCATCGCCGTTGTCTGGAAGTCGCCCGCCACCACCACAATGGCGTTGTTTGGCACATAATGCCGTTGGTAGTAGCCATAAAGGTCGTCGCGGCTCATGCTAACCAGGTCGGCCACGTCGCCAATCACTTCGTGGTGGTACGGGTGGACGCGGAAGGCGGCGGAGGTGAGTTCTTCGTTGAGCAAAAAGCGGGGGTCGTTTTCATACATCCCCCGTTCCGAAAGGATGACGGTGCGCTCCGATTCGACTTCGGCGGCGGGCATGAGGGTGTTGACCATGCGGTCGGCTTCCAGCCGCAGTGCCAAATCAATGCGGTTGGCGGGCAGGGTTTCGTAGTAGGCGGTGAAATCTATCCAGGTGAAGGCGTTCCAGTAGCCGCCTTCGCGGGAGACGGCTTTGTCGAGGGTGCCGTTGGGGAAGGTGGGGGTGCCTTTGAACATCATATGCTCCACCCAGTGGGAGATGCCGGTAATGCCCGGTTTTTCGTTGCGGCTGCCGACGCGGTACCAGATCATAAAGCAGGTGACGGGGGCGTGGTGCATCTCTTTGAGAACAACGGTGAGGCCGTTGGCAAGGGTTGTTTTGGTCACGGGAAGGGTTGTGGTCATAAGGTTCCTTTTATGGTTGCAAGTTGCGGGGGATTATAGCGTGGTTTTGGGGGTTGGGGAATTTGGGTGTTGATTGGGGGGAAACGGCCGTTTCTATTAACAATCTTTGTGGCTCTGTGCTAGTTACACATTGATCATTCCCTGATTGCTTCTCATTTTTTACTACTCTCCACCCTATCATTGATTTTTGCTTTCTGATTCCTGCTATTATAGACTACACACGCTAGTGCAATTAACTTAGGTTGCGTATCTCAATGTTAGGTGATTGATATAGGCAAGCTATGATGTGAGGAGTAAGACATGAGCGAAAAATTAGATAACGTTGAAGAGCCAAAGAAGAAAAGGAGATGGCTCCGAGGCTGCCTGACACTTATTGGGGTATTGTTTGTTGTTGGGATAATTGGTTCGTTGTTTTCTAGTGGAGGCGACGATGAAGCAACACAAGTTGCTACTATAGCTGATAAGGCAAACGAATCAGACGAAGCTGAAGTCCAAGCTGATGATGTTGGTTTGGAAAAGACTGTTGCAGATACAGTAATTGAGGAACCAACTGCTAAACCAACAGATTCTCCACAACCAACAAATACTCCGCAACCAACAGATACGCCGCAGGTAGTCACTTCGTTTGAGGTAGGTGACGTAGTTAGCATCAATGATTATGTAATGGTTGTACTTGGATGGAGCAAATCAGAGGGAAATGATATTTTTAAGCCTGATGCTGGAAAAGGATTCGTGGCTGTTGATGTGCTTTTTGTTAATCAGGGTAGTAGCTCTGAATCATTGTCGTCACTTCTTCAAATGACGTTGAAAGATTCAACAGGCCAAAACTATAAACCTGATTTGATTGCTCAATCTGCATTGAATGTTAGCAGTCCAGACGGAGAACTGACCGCCGGTGAGCGTTCACGTGGAACAGTTGGTTTTCAAGTGCCTCAAGAGGCTAATGATCTACAGTTTGTTTTTGATGCAAGCATTTGGGGAACAGGAAAAATATTTGTTGATCTAGGACCAGACCCTATATCTTACGACCCACCAAGCGAGCTTGATGGGGAGGTCACTTTGGACATGTACTCGATTGGCGAGACAATTATAATTGGTGATTTTGCGTTAACCGTCAATGGAGTAACCTTCCCGGAAGGAAATGACTTTAATAAGCCTGATGATGGCAAACGGTTTATAATAGTAGATGTTACTTTTGATAATGTAAGTGGCGATTCAACGAATCTTTCAAGCGCAGCGCAAATGACATTGAAAGATAGTACGGGTCAAAAATACAACGTAGATATAATGGCAAGTGTTGCATCTGGTGGCTCAACACCAGATGGTGAGCTAGTCGCTGGCGAGAAATTGCGTGGTCAGGTTGGATACCAGGTCCCAATTGATTCGACTGGTTTGGTATTTGTGTTTGACGCTAATATATTCGGAGCGGGTAAGGTGTTTGTTGCATTGGAGTAAAAGCTGTCTAATGCTTTGGCTATGGTAAGTGCAGTAACTCAGTAGTTGCACTTATCGAGCAGCAAAAGCCATATTGAACCAGCTACGGTGAGCAAAAAATGACACTTGAAACAAAACCCTACGAATTTGCCCAGCATGTCGAGACAGAAGAGGATATTAAGGCTTATTTGTCAGCGTTTCTGGAAGAAGATGGACCACAGGGCTTTATTGACGCACTTGGTCACTTAGTCCGAAAAAAAGGAATGACTGAAATAGCCAGGATAGCTGGGGTAAGCCGACAAAACTTATATCGAACGCTAACAAGTGAGGGGAGCCCCAATTTCATCACGGTTAATAAAGTGGTTGAGGCGTTAGGGTGTAAGCTGGCAGTTGTTTGATTGATTGTCGTGTTTATTGCTTGTGAGAGGGGGAGGAAAAACGGCCGTTTTTCCCCCCAACTCACAAATTAAACCCCAGCACCCGCGCCCCCGTTGGTCCCGGACTCCCGCCGGCCGGTTCAATCGTTATACCAAACGCAACATAGCTGGTTAACGGCCGTTTATCCAAACTTGCCACCCCTCCCCCGCCACCTGTATACTTCCCGCCATGCCGTTTCAACCAACATACGACGTTCCGGCCGAACGACGGCCGTATTTAATCCCTAGCACCAATGGCAGCAAAACCATTGGCTGTCTCGTTTTACATGGTTTTATGGGCAGCCCCGGCAGCTCCCGCCCCCTGGCCCACTTTCTGGCCGAGCGCGGCATCACCACCCACGCCCCGCTGCTGCCCGGCCACGGCCACTGGCCTGACAAGCTGTACAAGGTCAGCCACCGGCAATGGTTGGCCGCTGCCGAAGAAGCACTGGCCGACTTTAGCCAGCAGGTGGATGAAATCGTCCTGGTCGGCCATTCGATGGGAGCCGTTTTGGGGTCACACCTCATCGTCAAACACGGTTCCAGCCACCCCATTCGCGGCATTGTCATGCTTTCGCCGGTTTATGAAATTCCAGACGGCCGTTTAAAGCTGATGCGCTACCTGCGCTACGTCATGCCCTGGTTTTACCCACACAAAAGCCGCAGTATGCAAAAGCTGGTGCGCGAACGGGTGCTGGATTTTTACCCCGATTTTGACTTTGACGACCCCGTTAACCAGGAACGGCTGCCCGCCCTTACCCGGTTGCCCACCGGGGCGCTGGATGAAATGGTGCGGATGGTGGTGCTGGGGCGGGAGGAGCTATTTCCGAGGTTGGGGGAAACGGCCGTTCTCATCTTCCAGGGTGCCCATGACCCCGCCATCCTGCCCGGCACCCACCACAAAGTCTACGACCTCATCCCCAGTTCCCACAAGCAAATCGAGGTCTTCCCCGATGCTGGACACGAACTCATGCGCCCCTTCGAGCCAATCCACACCACCGTCTGGGACATGATTCACAATTTTATCCAGCACCAAACCACTTGATACCTTTGATGGTGGTTAGTGGCTGGTGGTTAGTGGGAAAAGTGGTTCCTTACCAGCCACCAGCCACCAGCCACCAGCTACCAGCCGCACCAGGGACTCTATAACCGATAACCGATAACCGATTACCGTTTACCAGCCACCACCACCGTCACCACGCTGCCGGGCAGGGAAATGGTGTGGATGGTGACGGTGAAACCAACGGCCGTTAATACCCCGCGCAGCACCTCCCAATCCGGTTCCACGGCAGCCGATTGCTGCCCCGTTGCCCAAAACAGCCAGCCAATGGCGCGATGGAGCCAACTGCTGCCCGTCAAATGCCCTTCAGGAACGATGACAAAGATGCCGTTGGGGGTGAGGGTGCGGTGAACGGCCGTTAACGTCTCCCATGCCAGCACATAATCCGTCGGAAACGTCGCCACCACCGTTTCAAACGACCCCGCCGCAAACGGAAGCCGCTGCACCCGCCCCTGCACCAGCGGCACCACCCCCCCCGCCTGTTGCAGCCGTCGCCCCGCCTGCCGCCCCATAAACGACGACAAATCCAGCCCCACCGCTGCATGTCCCCTTTGCGCCAAAGCCAGCAGCAAATGCCCCGGCCCATGCCCAATTTCCAGCACCCGTCCTCCCTGTACAAACGGCAGCACCGCCTCTCGCCACGCCCGCCATGCCCCCAGCGACACCAGCCAGCTTACCCCATCATACGTCCACGCCAATTCGTTATACAGCAGCCGAAAACCAAACCGCACCAGTTGCTGCCAATATGCAAACAGATTCATCATAATTTTACCCAAAAGGTTATTGGAGATTGGAGATTGCACTCCTTCACCAATCTCCAATCTCCAATCGCTAATCTCTGTCCTCCCAACCTGTTTACCACAACCCCCCTCCCCTTGCCAGATTGCCAACATGCGCCATAATTTTGCCTATGGATTGGTTAGCCGACCGCACCGCTGCTTCACCCGACGCTTTGGCCTTGATGATTAACGGCCGTTCTTACCCCTACGCCCACCTCAACCAGCTCGTAGACCAAATGGCCGCCCAGCTAACGGCCGCCAACGTTGCCCCCGGCCACCACGTCGCCGCCCTCATGCACAACAGCCTCGACTACGTGAGCCTCGTCCACGCCCTGGCGCGAATTGGCGCGGTGCTGGTACCGCTCAACACCCGCCTCACCGCCGCCGAACTAAGCTGGCAGCTACGCCACACCCACGCCAGCCACCTTGTGTTCGACCCCGCCCACGCCGAAATCGCCGAATTGCTGCGGGCTGAACAAAACGGCCGTTTACACCCCCTATCCCCCACCCAATCCCTCATCCAATTCCCAATTCCCAATTCCCAATTCCCAATTCCCAATCCTTCGACTGCGCTCAGGACAAGCACCCAATCCCCAATCCCCAATCTCCAATCCCTCGTCTTCACCTCCGGCACCACCGGCCGCCCCAAAGCCGCCATGCTCACCTACGACAACCACCTCTGGAGCGCCAACGCCTCTGCCTACCGGCTGGGGCTGGATGTTAACGACCGCTGGCTCTGCTGTCTCCCCCTCTTCCACGTCGGCGGGCTGGCAATTTTGTTTCGCTCCTGCTTGTACGGAACGGCCGTTATCCTCCACCCCAAATTCGACACCGCCGCCATCAGCCACAGCCTCGACCACGACGGCGTAACCCTCATTTCGCTCGTCCCCACCATGGTCCACCGCCTCTTTGAACATCGTCAGGGACGACCCTGGCCCGCCACCCTGCGCCATCTGCTCATCGGCGGCGCCGCCACCACCCCCGATTTGGTGGCTCGCTGTCAGGCACTCAACATTCCCCTCGCCGCCAGCTATGGCCTCACTGAAGCCGCCTCCCAGGTTGCCACCCTGCGCCCCGAAGCCACCGCCGCCAAACCGGGCTGCGTCGGCCGGCCGCTCATGTTCACCCGCGTCCGCATTTTGGACGAACACGGCCACCCCATGCCGCCCAACAGCTATGGCGAACTGGCCGTTTCTGGCCCCACGGTGATGGTGGGCTATTACGCCAACCCCGAAGCCACCGCCCAAACCATCGTCAACGGCGAACTCCGCACCGGCGACATCGGCTACCTCGACGACGACGGCGACCTGTGGCTGGTGCAGCGGCGCAGCGACATCATCATCAGCGGCGGCGAAAACATTTACCCGGCCGAGGTGGAGCGAGTTTTGGAGGTGCATCCGGCGGTAACGGCCGTTTGTGTCGTCGGTATCCCCAGCCAGGAATGGGGGCAGCAGGTCGCCGCCATGGTCGTTGCCAATGGCCCCCTCACCGCCGACGAGCTGCGCCACTTTGCCAGCCAGCAGCTTGCCAGCTACAAACTCCCCCGTCACATCCGCTTTGTCCCCACCTTGCCCCAGCTTGGCAACGGCAAAATTGACCGGCGCGGCGTAGCGACGTTGCTGGCAGATGATTAGCCGTAAATAAGCATGTTTCACGCAAAGTCGCAAAGCCGCCAAGGAAAACTCTTTGCGATTTTGCGACTTTGCGTGACATAAAATTTCCCAAAATGCCTACCCAACTCATCAACGACATTACCTACCATTACCAAACCGCCGGAACGGGAACCCCGGTTGTCTTGCTCCACGGCTTCACCGGCAGCAGCACCAACTGGCGCGGGCTGATGGGGCAACTGGCGGCGGATTATCGGGTGGTGGCGGTGGATATTTTGGGGCATGGACAAACGGCCGTTTCCCCCAACCCCCACCGCTACACCATGCCCCACGTCGCCGCCGACCTCGCTGCCCTGCTGCAAACGCTCAACGCCACCCCTTGCCACCTGCTCGGCTACTCCATGGGCGGGCGGCTGGCGCTCTATTTTGCCGTCCACTACCCCCAGCTGCTGTGCTCGCTCATTCTGGAAAGCAGTTCGCCGGGGCTGGCAACCGCCGCCGAACGGGAGAGCCGCACCGCCAGCGACAACGCCCTGGCGGATCGGATTGAGCGGGACGGGATTGAGGCGTTTGTGGATTACTGGGAAAATATTGGGTTGTTTGCCAGCCAGAAGCGGTTGGAAACGGCCGTTCGCGTCCGATTACGCCAGCAGCGCCTGCAAAACAGCCCGCTTGGCCTTGCCAACAGCCTGCGCGGCATGGGAACCGGCCAGCAGCCGTCGCTGTGGGGTAAGCTGGGGCAGCTTACCTTGCCCACTCTGCTCATCGCCGGGGAACTCGATAGCAAATACGTTGCCATCGGCCGGCAAATGGCGGCGCAAATACCAAATGCCCAACTTGCCCTTGTGCCTGATGCCGGCCACACCGTCCATTTGGAACGGTCAGATCAATTTTTAGACTTGGTGTTGGATTGGTTGGGGTAGAGACGCAAAATTTTGCGTCTCTATGTACACGCAATACCAATCAATTCGCCATCACCTCACGCCAGGTCACGGCGTTGTTGCGGGTGGCAATGGTGCCGATTTGCAGCGGCGTTTGTCCCGTCAGGGCGCGAACAATGCGGATTACGTCGTCGTGGCTGGTGGAGATGAAGTGGCGGGTGCGGTGCTGGGTGCCGCCAACGGCCGTTCCCGCCACAAAAATCCCCGGCACATTCGTCTCCATCGTCTCCGGGTCATGAACCGGCGCATCGGAGCAATATTCCCGGTTCTCCAACTGCACCCCCGCCCGCGCCAGCAGCGACATATCGGCCACAAACCCCGTCGCCAGCAGCACAAAATCCGCCTCCACCTTCGTCGTGTGGCCGTTGGGCGACACCTCATCCTCGGTGGAAGCCAGCACCACGTGGGTGGGCGTAATCTCCACCGGCACTGTGGCCGGGTAGTAGCGAATTTCCTCGCGCTCAATCCGGTCTTTCAAATCGTCGCGCATGTGGGGCTTGATGCGGTCGGGGTCAAACCAGGGGCGGCGATAGCTAAGTGATACCTGCGCCCCGCCGCGCCAGCAGCGCAGTGCCGCCTCGGCCGCCGAATTTTTGCCGCCGACGATGAGCAGTTTGGTGCGGAAGTAGGGGTGGGGGCCGGGGAAGTAATGGGTGACGTGGGGCAAATCCTCGCCGGGAATGCCCAGCCGACGTGGGGCAGCCATGCCGCCGTTGGCAAAAATAACGTATTGGGCCTGATAAACGGCCGTTTCCCCTTTCTTCTCCGTCCGCACCCAAAACGACCCACCCGGCTGCTTCTCCACCGCCACTACCGGCTCATAAACGCGCACGTCAACGTCAAACATCTCCACCACCGTCCGCAAATAGGCCAGATACTCCTCTCCTGTAATCCCCTGCTGCGACAGGTTATGCACCGGCACCCCGGCGATTGCCACATGCTCCGGCGTGGAGAAAAAGTGAGTGTGGGGCGGCCAGCGCATAAACGCATCTCCCACTTGCGCCGCCTCAAACACCACGTTTGCCACCCCCTGCCGCGTCAACGCCACCGATAGCTCCAATCCAATCGGCCCGCCACCAATGATGATAACGGCCGTTTTTTCCTTTATGTTCATCTCGTTTTTCATTTTCCTGAATGGGACGCTGATTTTCCTGATTCACCTGATTTCTCTTGTTGGCAAACAACCCAGGAAAATCCGCCTCCAAATCTCTTGCCTGTATTCTGTGAATTTTAGCACAACCTGTTCCACCTCGTTACGCTGCCACCATTCCCACCTGAAGTCATTGGGAACGGTAGGGGCGTATGCAATATGCCCTTGCCCACCAGCCCATAACATTGCCCCACCTGCCATTTTTGCTATAGTCAGCAGGCACGTAACCAGTAATCAGCAATCGGTTATCAGTAATCGGTATGCTGTTTATTGATAACCGAACAAGAAAGAAGTGTGATAACAAAAACCGATTTTTCCCACACAATCCGCGAGATTGAAAACACGTGGATTCCGCTGGCCGATGGCACGCGGCTGGCGGCGCGGATTTGGCTGCCGGCCGATGCCGAACAGCACCCCGTACCCGCCCTGTTTGAATACATCCCCTACCGCAAAAGTGATGGAACGGCCGTTCGTGATGCCCTGCGCCAACCCTACTTTGCCGGACACGGCTACGCCGCCATCCGCGTGGACATTCGCGGCAGCGGCGAAAGCGACGGCATCCTCTACGACGAATATTTGCAGCAAGAGCAAGACGACGCGCTGGAAATCCTGGAATGGATTGCCTCCCAGCCCTGGTGCGACGGCAACATCGGCATGCACGGCATCTCCTGGGGCGGCTTCAACGCCCTGCAAGTCGCCGCCCGCCGCCCGCCACAGCTCAAAGCCCTGCTCGTCATCGGCTTCACCGACGACCGCTACAACGACGACGTGCATTACATGGGCGGCTGCCTGCTCACCCGCCAAATGCTCAACTGGGCCTCGGCCATGTTTCTTTATAATGGCGCCCCACCCGACCCCCGCTTTGTGGGCGACCGCTGGCGCGAGATGTGGCTGGAGCGGCTGGAAAAAACGCCCCCCTACATCGAAGCATGGCTAACCCACCAGCGGCGCGACGAGTACTGGAAGCACGGCTCCGTCGGCGAAAACTACGCCGCCATCCAAATTCCCGTCTACGCCGTCGGCGGCTGGGCCGATGCCTACAACAACTCCGTCCCCCGGCTGCTGGCGCAGCTCAACGCCCCGCGCAAAGGGCTAATTGGCCCGTGGTGCCACACCTTTCCCGAAATGGGGGTGCCTGGCCCCGCTATCGGTTTTTTGCAGGAAAGCGTGCGCTGGTGGGATCATTGGCTGAAGGGGATTGACACCGGCATCATGGACGAGCCGATGTTCCGCGTGTGGGTGCAGGATAGCGTGCCGCCTGCTACCCACTACACCCATCGGCCGGGGCGTTGGGTGGCTGAACCGGGCTGGCCGTCGCCCCACACCACGCCGCGTCAGCTTTGGCTAAACAGCAACGGCGCGGCCAACTGGCTGGCGGCGGAACAGACCGGCTTTGTGCCGCTATCGTTCAGGGGAGTGCAGACGCATGGGTTTGAAAGCGGGGAGTGGGGGGCGTATGCCGTGCCGGGGGATTTTGCCGGGGATCAGCGGCGCAGCGATGGGGAGGCGTTGACCTTTGACTCGGCTCCGGTGGCCGCGCCGGAGGAGATTGTGGGCTACCCGACGGTGACGGTGACGGTGGCGGCAGATCGGCCGTTGGCACTGCTGGCGGCGCGGCTGTGCGACGTGGCTCCCACGGGGGAGTCGCTGTTGGTGAGCTATGGGCTGCTGAATCTGGCGCAGCGGGAAAGCCAGAAGTTGCCGCAGCCTCTCACACCGGGCGAGCCGGTGACGGTGACGGTTCAGCTCAACGTCTGCGCCCATCGGCTGGTGGCGGGGCATCGCTGGCGGCTGTCGCTGTCGCCCACCTATTTGCGCCACGCCTGGCCGTCACCCGTCCCGGCGACGCTGACGCTGGTAGAGGCACCGCACCATTTGACGCTGCCGATTCGCCCGCCGCAGCCGGCCGACGACACCTTGCCCTCGTTTTTGCCGCCGGAACAAGCCTCGCCCTTGCCCGTGACGCACCTTAGCCCCGGCGGCCGGACGCAAACGCTCAGCCGGGATTTAGCGACGGGGGCATTTGTGTTTACGTCGGTGAGCGAGGATGGGTGTTTGCGCTATGAGAATGGGATGGAGATTAACGGCCGTTCGCACGAAACCATCCGCATCACCGAAGGCGACCCGCTCTCCCTGGTCAACGAAATTCGGCACGAAAGCAGCTACCAGCGCGGCGACTGGTGCGTTGCCATTCACACCCACAGCAAAATGAGCAGCACCGCTACCCATTTCCACGTCACCAACTTGCTCGAAGCGTATGAAGACAGCCGCCGTGTCTTCCACAAAGCGCGGACGTTCACCGTCCCGCGCGATTTTTTGTAGGCGTTTAATAAATGGGACGCTGATTGAACTGATTCACCTGATTGACCTGATCTTAAAAATCAGGAAAATCTGCGTCCCATTTCCTATTCCAAAACATGAATGACCATTTAGAAGTTCAACTTCTCAAAAGAAGTTGAACTTCTTGCGTAACTCCAAAACATGAAAACAGAGTTTGAACACATTGTCCTGGGGTTGGGGGGTATTGGTAGTGGGGCCGTTTACTGGCTGGCGCGGCGGGCAGGAGCCGAGGTGCTGGGGCTGGAGCAGTTTGAGCTGGATCACGTGCGCGGTGGTTCGCAAGACCATTCCCGCATTATCCGCCACTCTTACCACACCCCGCAATACGTGGGGCTGACCAAACACGCCTATGCCGCCTGGGCCGGGCTGGAAGCTGACGCGGGTGAATCGCTGATCCTCAAAACGGGCGGCATTGACCTTTCCCCGGCCAACGCCAAAATTCCGCTCAGCGACTACACCAGCAGTATGGATGCTGTGGGCGTGCCGTATGAACTGCTGGACGCGGCGGAAACGATGCGCCGCTGGCCGCAGTTTCGCCTTACCGATGATGTGCAGGTGCTGTATCAGGCGGAAAGTGGCATTGCTCCGGCGGCTAAGTGTGTGGCCGCCCATTTGCGGATGGCGCGGGCGCACGGGGCAACGCTTCGCGCCAATGCCCCGGTGCAGCGGATTACGCCGCTGGCGGATGGGGTGGAGGTGGAAGCGGGGGGTGTGGTGTACCGCTGCCGCCATTTAACGATTGCCGCCGGGGCGTGGACAAACAACCTGCTGGCGCATTTTGGCCGCCGTATTCACCTAACGGTGACGCAGGAGCAGGTGGTTTACTACAACACCCCCCACGTGGCTGACTTTATGCCGGATCGCTTCCCAATCTGGATTTGGCTGGATGAGCCGTGTTTTTACGGCTTCCCAGTCTATGGCGAGGCGGGGCCGAAGGTGTCGCAGGATGTGGGGGGGCGGGTGGTAACGGCCGATACGCGCAGCTTTGAGCCGGATCCGGTGTACCAGGCACGGCTGGATGCGTTTGTGCAGCAGCATTTGCCAGCAGCGTTTGGGCCACCCATTTTGTTAAAAACGTGCCTCTACACCATGCCGCCGGATCGTGACTTTGTGCTGTCGCCGCTGCCGGATCACCCGAATGTGGCGGTGGCGGTGGGCGCGGCTCATGCGTTTAAGTTTTCGTCGTTTTTGGGGCGGGTGCTGAGTGAGTTGGCACTGGATGGGGGAACGAAGCATGATATTGGCGGGTTTGAAATTGGACGGCCGATTTTGTATGAGGAGAACCCGATGCTGAATTTTATGACGTGATTGCTGTAGGACAAGTTTACAAACTTGTCCTACATTTATTCGAGGAGGAAGGGATGAGATTGGGGTCTTTTGGGCGATTAACGGCCGTTCTCGCCATGCTCGCTGGTGTGTGTGCGCTGCTCAGTTTGGTGGTGGGGCTGGCCGGGGTCAACTACGATTTTGACGTGTTTTCTGATAGCTCCTCACTGATTGCAGCGGGAGCAACGGCAGCGAGGTTTATTCGGTGGAGCTATTGGCTCAATATGGTGGGCAACTATTTGTTTATGTTGCCCCTGGCTTTGCTGCTTTATCAATGGACAAAGCCTGCCCAGCCGGAGTATGCGCGGCTGTTTACGGCGTGTGGGTTTATCTATATCTTGTTGGGGGCTGCGGGTTCGGCTATTTTGGCAGCGACGTGGCCGGTTTTGATGGAACGGTATGCGGGGGAAACGGCCGTTAACCAGCCCATTCTCGCCGCCAACTTTTTGCTTGTCACCGCCATTGCCGAAGGAGGGCTGCACGGCGTGGTGCAGAACTTGGCCGGGAGCGTCTGGTTTGGGGGGATGGGCAGTTTGCTGCGCTCCAAGCGGCGCGGGCTGGGCGTTTTTGCCGTCGTCATTGGCGTTTTTCTTTTGCTAAATACCCTGGGCAACCTGTTCAACGTCGAAGCACTCAGCCTCGTTGGGTTGATGGCAAACATTGTGCTGGGGCCAGTTTGGACGATATGGTTTGGGGTTGTGCTGTTAAAAAATTAGGTGGGTCAAGCCGTTGCAGCACTTGGCCTGCCACTTCTGTTGAGCATATTTTATGTCTACTGCTAATCAGGAAAAATATTTGTTTTCAACCCAGGCTTTGCCTAAGGTGACTTGGGCGAAAGGTGTGTATCTGTACGACACGGACGGTAAGCAATATTTTGACGCTTCGGGCGGGCCGGCCGTTTTTGCCATCGGCCATGGCAATGAGGAGGTGAACGCGGCGGTGACGCAGCAGTTGGCGCAGTTTGCCCACGGCTACCGCTATAACTTTACCAGCGATCCATTGGAGCAGTTGCAGGCAATTATCGGCCGTTTGTGTGGCGGTGGGCTGCACCACATGCTGTTTGTGGGTAGCGGTTCCGAGGCAATGGAGTCGGCGTTGAAGATTGCGCTGCAATACCAGCAGGCGATTGGGCAGACGGGGCGCACCCGCTTTATTGCCCGGCGGCAGTCGTACCACGGCAATTCGCTGGGGGCGCTGTCGGTGTCGGGGTATCCCAAGCGGCGGGCGATGTTTGCCGGGAGCCTGTTGGATGTGAGTTTTGTCAGCCCGGCTAACGCTTATCGCCCGCCTGAGGGGCTGGCGGCTGACGATATTGCCGATTTTTGCGCCCACGAACTGGAGCAGGAAATTTTGCGATTGGGAGCAGAAACGGTTTGCGCCTTTGTCTTTGAGCCGATTGTGGGGGCGGCGGGGGGCGTGGTTCCGGCACCGCCGGGGTACGCGCAGCGAATGCGGGAGGTGTGTGACCGCTACGGCGTGGTCATGATTGCCGACGAAGTAATGTGCGGGTCGGGTCGGTCGGGAACATGGCGGGCGTTGGCTCATGATGGGGTGGAACCCGACATCATGACGGTGGCGAAGGGGCTGGGGGCGGGATATATCCCGCTGGGGGCAGCGATTTACCACCGCAAGCTGGCAGAGCCGATTTTTGCAGCGCACGGGGATTTGATGACGGGGCATACGTTTACCGGCCACACGACGGCGTGTGCGGCGGCGGTGGCGGTGCAGCGGATTGTGGAGCGTGAAGGGCTGCTGGCAAAGGTGGCGCGGGAGGGTGAGTGGCTACAGGCGACGCTGCGGGCAGAATTGGGCGACCATCCCTATGTGGGGAATATTCGCGGGCGGGGCTTTTTTATCGGGGTGGAGTTTGTGGAAGAGAAGAGGGAAAAACGGCCGTTTTCCCCCGACCACCAGCTCGCTGCCCGCATCCGCGCCGCCACGCTGGACGCAGGGCTGATTTGCTACCCGGTGGGCGGCATTATTGACGGCGTTCAGGGCGATGCGGCGATTTTGGCACCACCGTACAACATCACGCAAACGGAGATGGAGGAGATGGTGGACAGGTTTGTAACGGCCGTTCGTGGCGTTTTGCAAGCGGTTGCGTAGGGGGAGATTGGCGATTGGCGATTGGAGATTGATGAGGGTATATAACCGCCAATCTCCAATCCCTAATCTCCAATCTCTCGACCCTTATTCGGCCAGTTTGTTGTACAGGTTTTGGTAGTTTTGGAAACGCCATTCGAGGATACGGCCGTCGGAAACGGCCGTTTGCACCGCGCACCCCGGCTCTTTCTGATGGCTACAGTTGCGGAACCGGCATTTGCCCAACACGTCGGCCACTTCGGGGTAGTAGTCGAGCAAATCTTCGGGGTACAGCCCCAGCAGCCCCATGTCCTTGATGCCGGGCGTGTCAATGACATAGCCGCCATCGGCCAATGGGTGCAGCACGGCTTGGGTGGTGGTGTGGCGCCCTTCGCGGCTTTTGAGGTTGCTGACTTCGCCGGTTTTAAGGTTGAGGGTGGGATCAACGGCCGTTAAGAGCGACGACTTGCCCACCCCCGACAACCCTGCCAGCACCGTGGTTCGGCCGGCAATCAGCTCTCGCAATTCAGCCACGCCATAGCCCGTCACCGTGCTGGTGAACACCACCCGATGCCCCATCTCCACAAATGGCTGTAGAGCTACCCGACATTCCAGCACATGGTCGGCCAAGTCTACCTTGTTGACACAAATAATCGTCTGTAAATGATTGCGCGTTGCTCCAATCAAATACTCCTCAATCATCTGGAACCAGATACGCGGCTCACGCCAGGCAGCCACAATCAGCAGTTGGTCAATGTTGGCAACCAGCAGTTGGCGCAGATGGGTGTCGAAGCTATCGGCGCGGGCCAGCCCGCTGCGGCGCGGCAGCACCTCCTCCAGCAGCCCGCGCTGCCAGCTTTGGCGGCTCACCAGGGCGCGGTCGCCCACGGCCACGATGTTGGTATACCCTGTTTCCTCGGCAATAAGCGTGCCGCGAATGTCGCAGACCAAAATCTCATCGCCAAAATCTACCCGTGCCAGCCCGCGACTGACCTCAACCACCAGCCCCAGCTCAAACGGGCTGGCGGCGGCCATTTGCTGCCACAGCGATTCGTCAAAGGTTTCATAGGTGGCAATGGCCGCTTCGGCCACTTCCAGCCGCCGGTCTAGCTCGTCGCGTCGCATAATGCGCCGATCTGCTACCTGTCCTTCTTCGTCAGGCTGCAAGGGCTGCCAGTCGGAGCGGTGCTTTTCCTGGTTGGCGGCAATGTTGTGGCGAATGTTGCGCTTGCCGGGTTTTTGTTTACGGTTCTTTTTGCTCATATGTTGTTTGGGGATTGGAGATTGGAGATTGCCTGTTTAGAAGTTCAACTTCTCAGAAGAAGTTGAACTTCTTGCGTAACTCTGTAGTCTCCCAATCTCTCAATCTCTCTCTTTCGTACTCATACACCAGCCAATGAGACGGCGGACAAAATCGGCCGTGGGGAAATGATTGGTGTCGTGTTTCCAGCGCGGCACGGCTATTTCTTTGGCATCGGACTGGCGGGGGAATTGTTCCCCTTCGACGCGCAGCAGGGCGTGGTCGTCGCCCTGCTGCGGGATGCGGTAGTGGACGATAAATTTTTTGTTGGTGGCGATGATATGGAGGTACCGTTCGGGTTCAAGTTTGTCCACGTACCCCTCATCGGGCAGCCCTTCGCTGGTCTGGACGTACCAAATGTAGTCACGCCCACCGACTTTTACCTTGCGTTTTCCTTTTGTATTGACAGCCATTTTTGTGGTTTGTCCCACGAGAAGTTCAACTTCTCAAAGAAGTTGAACTTCTGAATGGGTTGCTAAAATCCAGTAAAGTCAACGTCCAGAAACGGCACGTCTTGGAGTAATTTTTCGCGCCGGCCGGTCATGAACCGGTTGAGCCAGCCGTCCTGGGCGATTTGTTCGGGGGTGAAGTCGCGGTTGATGATGGCGTAGAGGTCTATTTCGCGTAGCTTCATGAAGGAGGGGATTTCGGCCAGCCAACGGCCGTTTATCTCCCACTCCTCCCGATACCCCGCCAAAAACGGGGGCAAAAAGGTGTTAACGAACGCCTGCCCATCCTCCCACCCCATGCTGCCATAACATAGCACCATCGCCACGTCGTTGGCATACCACATATACGCAATGTCATCGAAGTCGAAGAGGGTGATAGTGCCATGTTCGTCCACGTGGAAGTTGCCGCCGTGGGCATCCTGGTGGATGAGGCCAAAGCAGGTGGGGTCGGTGGGCAGGGTGGCGAAGTGGGCAATGAGGGCATCGGATTTGGCGAGGATGGCGGCATCGGCGGGGGGCAGAATGTGGGCAAGCTGAATGTTGTTGGCGGGGTCGTTCCAAAACGGCCGTTTTGCCCCCGGATCACGCGGCTGATAGGTGGAGGCCAGGCGGTGCATTTTGCCCAATAAACGGCCGTAATTGCGACAAAACGCTGCATCATGCCCCAGCGGCCACGGTCCACGGCCCCCCGGCGCAAACACAAACGCTGTCGCCAAAAAGAAGTCACCATGCCCATCGGCAATCGGCTCCACCAAGTTGCCCTGCGGCGATGGCACCGCCCAGGCCACCGACGTGCCATTTTCGGCCAGATAGTTGATCCAGTCCACCTCGCCGCGAATCAGCGCCTCGCTGCGCCGCTGCGAATGCCCCAGCCGCAAGATGTACCGCTCGCCGTCGCGCTCAAAGGTGTAGATAAAGCTCTCAAAGCCGTCCAATGCTTCCATCTGCCCAACAATGCCATATCGCGCTTGTGCTTCCCGCAAAATCGCGTCGTTAAATCGTTCCCGAATTTCTTGTTTCATTTGATAGATACAGGAGATTGGAGATTGGAGATTAGCCCTGTGCCCAATCTCACCTCTCTAATCTCAATTTTGAGATTATTTAATCTTCATTTCATAACCTGGACGAGCCAGAACCGAAGAAGTTTTAGACAGGATTTACGGGATTTACAGGATTTTTGAGCTTAATCCTGTGAATCTTGTCCTCATTTTTGCTGTTTGTACAAGAAGTGAACTAATGCAGTATGATTTGTGAGATGAAAAGAAAAATCTCTATCACCTTGTCCGAAGAGTTGCTGGTTGCAATGAGCCAATTTTCCCGTTTCCATAAGAACCGCTCCGATTTTATAGAGAGTGCCGTGCGCCATTTTATTGCTTGCCTAAATCGTACTGAACAAAATAGCCGCGACCTCGATATGATTAACCAATATGCTGATGAACTCAATGCTGAAGCCGAAGACGTTCTCCATTATCAACTCATGAATCAAATGTCATTCCGAACGGAGTCTTCGGAGTGAGGAATCTCTCTTGCTTGACAATGTGAGAGGGGTTTCTCGCCGAAGATGGCTCGAAATGACATGGTTCCAGGCTCATTTTTGTTCTGCCTGCGTCCGAATGGTCATGATTTGGCCGCGATGCTCGGCTTCGTGCTGGATGAGGTGGTGGAGTACCCATTCGGGGGTGCAGCTATAATTTTCCATTTGGCGCACGCGACGGAAGTCGGCGATGTCCATTTGCTGGAAATGGGTTAGCAGGTAGTGGTGGGTGCGGTCGAGGGTGTGGAGGTGTTGGTCGAGCGAACGGCCGTTAACCACCGTCAACCGCCCAGCATCATCACGCACATCATAACACATTAACTCATTCACCTCCGGCGGAAACACCGTTGTTTCTACCACTTCCTCATATAGCCACGACATTTCAATGGCGGCAATATGGTAAAGCAGCGTGCCGATGCTGTTTTCATTCGGCAGCGCAAAATCCAGCGTCGCCTGATCCAGCCCCACCAGCTTCTCCTTCAACCGCTCCCGCGTCACCTCCAACTGCCACAGCAGCCGGCCGATTTCCGGCGCACATCCTTCCACTATCTCAATTGTCAACGGCTTGTTGTCCCAATCTTCACGCATGTTCACCTCGCTGTTGCAGAAAAGTGGCAAACCCCTGCGGGTAACGCGCTTCCCACTCCTCTCGCAGCACACCATAACCGATTGAATCATAATACGCGCCGCGCACAATCCGCGCCTTGCGAAAGCAAGCCTCCTGCTTAAACCCCAGCTTCTCCGCCAGACGCATCATCCGCACGTTGCCCGACCACGTTCCCAGCCCCAGCCGCACCAACTCCGGCATCTCGCGCAAAATGTAGTCGCTCCACAGCCCCAGTGCCTCAAAGCCAAGCCCGCCACCCCACTGGGTTGGGTTATAAATGGAAATGCCGACCGAGAGCCACTTTGTCTCCTCGCTTTCCCAATAGCGGCTGACCATGCCCATAAAGTCGTTGGTTGCCCGATCCGCAATCGCCAAACGCTGGCGCGGGTTTGACCATTCGGCGGCGGCAACAGCTTCGCTCAAACGGCCGATTCTTTCCGGCACCTTGCTCTCATCCATCACAAAATACGGGCCGTCAAACTGCTTCCATTCGTGGTCATTGGATAACCAGCTTTGATAAACGGGCAGATCCGTCACCAGCCAATCCCGCAGGACAATCTTGTTTCCTTGAAGAATCATTCACACTCCTTTGGCCGTAGGTTGCTGCCACTCATGCATGACGCAGCAGCCCATAAATGGCGCTGTCGTGAAAGGTGCCATCATCTTCCCACGAAAAGCCGCGCCGCGTCCCTTCGCGGGTAAAGCCCAGCCGCTCCAGCAGCCGCACCGAGCGGTGGTTGTCGGCGATGGTGTAGGCATCTACCCGGTTGAGGTTCATTTGGGTAAAAGCGAAGGTGAGAACGGCCGTTAATCCCTCCGTCATAAACCCATGCCCCCAATACACCCGCGCCAAATCATACCCCAGCATTACCCGCCGGTGATATTTGTCCCAATTCCACAGCCCAATCATCCCCATCACCACATCCTTTTCCCGCTCCGTTACCCCCCACACCACGCTCTCTTTTTTCTCATACCCAGCCCGAACTTCGTTGGCAATCAGGTCATGCACCCCGTTCAAATCCAGCACCGGCCCGTTGTAGAGCTGCACCACCGGGTCGCCAAACGACAGCAGCACCGCAGGCGCATCGGCGTGCTGCACCTGCCGCAGCACCAGCCGCTCCGTTGTTAACGTAGGAAAATCGGAAAAATCAAACATTTTCATCCTGTCCCCCATAATCTGACCACGTTTGCCGCAGCCGCTGCAGCCAAAAAGGAAGCGACCATGTTAATTGATGCCGTTCCTGCGGCTCAATATTTGCCAGAATTTGCCAATAGCTCACCCCATGATGGACAGATGCCAACACGTTCGCCAGTGACCAGGCCGCCAAAAGCTGCTCCGGTGGGCCATAGTCTGCCCATTGTGCTAGGTAAGCGTCACGCAGTTGGGCTTGAACGGCCGTTTCCTTCTCAAAAAAAATGTCCACCATGTCAAAAAATGGGTGACTAATACAGGCATCGGTCCAGTCAAAGTAGACAAAACGGCCGTTTTCCACCGCCACATTCCCCCCATGCAAATCCCCATGCACCAGCGTTTCCGGCAGGCCAAAGGTGGACAGCCGGGCGCAAGCTGCCTGTAGCTGGGGAATCAATGCCCGCAGTTGGCTTTGCTCCTCCACACTAACCGCCGCCAGCACCATATCGGCCGTCAAAAACGTTTCAATTTGCGCCGGTAGCTGCGCTAACCGCCGATCCAGACAGCCAGCGGCCAACAGCGTGGGAACATGGGAAACGGCCGTTTGCTGCAACTGGGCAAAATCAGCCAGCATCGCCTGACGCTGCGCCAACGGCGCGTGCCACCCCACCATCTCCTTCAGCTCCGGCAGCAGCAGCCAACTCCTATCTGCATGAACCGCCAGCGGCTGCGGCACCGACCCCGGAAACAGGCGGGACAAAACAGCCACCACCGCCGCCTCATTCACAAAAAGCGGCAAATCGGCCACCGTTTTGCAATAGGCCGTCAGGTTCGCCGTTTGCGCCTTCAGCACACAAGACAGCCCCCAGCTTCGCGCCACCTCCACCGGCGGCACCACCGTTTCGTTCCGCGCTGCCAACGCCGTTTCGATCCAAGCCGTGACCTCCGCCAGCCAGCCCGGTCGTCCCCAGGGGGTTCGCTGGCTGGGAACCTGCCCCGTCAGCCGCTCCTGCAAGCAGGCGGCAACCAGGGCGCGGTGGTCAGGGTTGCCCATCGCGGCCAATTCGTCTGCGCCAACCCAACGGCCGTTTAGCCCCGCCACCTCCGCCCCTTCCATCACATAAACCGATTCGGCCGTTTGGGTGGCCTCATTTTCCCGAAAATGGGCGCGGTAAAGGGGATGAACGGCCGAACCGAGCAGGGGTTGAAACGGCCGTTTTGCCTGCCCCGCCTCCGTATCCCACATATCTCCATCCACCTTCACCTGCGGCAACGCCTCCGCCTCCGTCAGCCACACCTTCGCCCCATCCAGCACAATGGCATAGAGCGTCGAACGCCACGCCCGCTGCTGCAAAAAATCCAGCACGATTTGGTTAAAGTCAGCCGGTTTTTCCACGTTAGGCAAATGCGCCGTGTCGGCCAGCGTCACCCGCCGCGTATTGGCAATACCTGCCTCCAACGCCCCCGCTACATCCGCTACATCCGGCAAATCCTCTGCCCCAACGATGATGAGCGTGGGGGCGGTGATGTTGCCAAGCTGGGCAATGGGAGGCGGCTCCACCGGCAGCCGCTTGCCTTCCCCTTTTGCTACGTCCAACGCCGCCCGCACCAGCCCATACGCCCGCGCCCGTTTGTCGGGGTCTATCTGCTGCGGCTGGCGGTTCAGCCCGTCAAACCAGAGATGGGTCTCCATTTCTGCCGCTGTGTCCAAATCGCCGCGTTCGGTGGTTTCCCCGACGGCCGTCATCAGCTTGATGATGGGGTCATCGTCTGGAAGGTCGGGATATTGGTAGCCGCCCAGCCCGGAGCAAACCAGCACCAGCTTGCTGACTCGTTCGGGGTAGGTGACGGCAAATTCAACGGCCGTTTCTCCCCCAATCGAACACCCCACCACCGCCGCCTGCTCAATACCCAGCAGGTCGAGCAACTGGCGCAGGTCGTCGTGGTCGCTAAAGCTGCCCGGCGGGTTGGCCGTCTGCCCCCAGCCGCGCAGGTCATAGCGCACCACCCGGTGCCGCGCCGTAAAATCAGCCATTTGCTCATCCCACATGCCTAAATTGGCGATACCGGCGTGGATGAACACAACGGCTGTTCCTTCCCCCTGCACGTCATAATGAATCTGTGTTCCGTTTATTTCTGCAAATTGATAATTCATGGTTATTGGTTATTAGAGATTGGAGATTGGAGATTGGGAAACACAAATCTCCAATCTCTAATCTCTAATCTCTAACGGCACTTCCGACATACCGAATCAGCGCAATCGTCTCTTCCAGATTCTCAACTGGTTCGCCGCGCCAGGAAACGGCCGTTTGTGCCAACCCCCGCCACCGTTCATCCAGTTCTGCTATCGCCCATCGCGCTGCCGCTGGCTTCGAGGCGACCGTCCCGTGCCGCATCGTGTAAAGCATCCGCCACATCGTCAGAATGGCGTAGATCCGGTAGCCAGTGTGCTGAAGATTTTGCGGATTGTCGGCCATGGGTCGCCACCAAAAATTGAACAAATCGCGGGTCGCCTGCCGAATTTGGTCAGGCGAAATGGGGTCGAGCAGCGTTTGGATGGGTGGGCCAAACAGGGTGATGCCATGCTCGCGCAAAATGTGGCCGTGCAGCACCCAATCCATCTCATGCGGCTCCACCACCAGCGTTTCGCCGCGCTCAATGCGGGGCAGGGTAAATGTTTGTTCCCGCTTGGGCAGCTCATTCAGCACCGCCAGCGGCACATACGACACCTCCATTTCGTAGCCCCATTTGCTGCCACTTTTGCCAAGCTGGGCGTGCATGGCGGCAAGTTTGGCAATGGTTTCGTCGGGGAGAAAATCGGCCGTTAACACCAGTAAATCTATGTCGCTGGTCGCTTCGTCAAAGTCGCCCAGTGCCAGTGAGCCGTCGAGGTAGAGGCCGATGAGCTGGGTGGTGAGGATGTGGGAAACGGCCGTTTGTACCCTCTCCAACATCTCATTCACCGCCGCATACGGCGTAGGGTCTTTCAAAAAAGTTACCTTCATAGTTCACACCAGAAGTTCGACTTTTGTCAAAAGTCGAACTTCTCTCCTTTTTAGCCAACTCGTCCCCACGCAGAGCATGGGAACTAGAAAAAAAGTTGCCTTCATGTTGTATAATAATCGCCAAGTGACAATACATTTAGCGGTAATAGTTGAGTAAACAAAAGGTAGATAATCATATGGCTTTTGCAACGATTACAGTCCAACTTGATGATAGAGCGGCTCAGATATACCACGCTACATCCGAGCGCAAGCGCATTCAGTTACGCAAGCTGATTAGTTTTCTAGTCCAGGAATTTGCCGAAAGCACACCAGAGTCCCTGTTGGCACTGATGGATGAAATGAGCAACGAAGCTGAGGCAAAGGGTCTAGCCCCAGAACTCCTTGAATCACTCTTACGTTAGAAGTTCAACTTTTGTCAAAAGTTGAACTTCTCTCCGCTACTAAATCCTCGCCTGCATGTTGTACAAATTGGCATACGTGCCGCCCAAAGCCATCAGTTCCTCATGCGTTCCCTGCGCCTCAATCCCGCCATCTGCCAGCACGACAATTCGCTGCGCGTTTCGCACCGTTGACAGCCGGTGGGCAATCACAATCGTCGTGCGGTTGTTTGCCAACGCCTCCAGCGATGCCTGAATCGCCTGCTCACTTTCGTTGTCCAGCGCACTCGTCGCCTCATCAAAAATGAGGATAGGCGGGTTTTTCAGAAAAACGCGGGCAATACTCAGCCGCTGCTTTTGCCCACCCGACAGCTTCACCCCGCGCTGCCCAATGTCGGTCAGGTAGCCATTCGGCAGCCCCATGATGAAATCGTGGGCGTTGGCTTGTTTGGCCGCCGCCACAATCTCCGCCTCGCTGGCCGCCAGCTTGCCATAGCGAATGTTGTCCAGCACCGTGCCGGGAAACAGGTACACATCTTGCTGCACAATGCCAATGGCCTGCCGCAGCGAATCCTGGCGAATCTCCCGAATGTCCTGCCCGTCCAGCATAATCTGGCCGCCGTTGACCTCGTAGAAGCGGGGAATGAGGGAGCAAAGGGTGGTTTTGCCCACGCCAGACGCGCCAACGAGGGCAATAGATTCACCCACCTTGATGTCGAGCGAGATATTTTTTAGCACCAGGCTGTGTTCGGTCTGGTATTTGAAGCTGACGTTGTGAAAGGTGATATTGCCCTGCACCTGCCCCAGTTCAACGGCATCACGTGCGTCCTGAATGTCTGGCTCCACTTCCAGCACTTCCATAAACCGATCAAACCCGGCCATCCCTTCCTGATAGAGCCGGGTGAAGTTGCCGTACCGCTGAATGGGTTCGATCAGGATGGCGATGCAGAGCAAAAAGGTGATGAGGTCGGGCAGGTCGAGTTGGGCGTTGACAATGGCGATGCCGCCCAGGACGATGACCGTGACGGTGAGCAGTTGGGTGAAGGCGAGAAGCCCTTCGTAGAACCAGGTTTCGTAGCGGTAGGTGTCGCGGCGGCTGTGGAGAAAACGGCCGTTTTCGCGCCCAAACTTCTCCCTTTCCACCGCCTCATTGGTAAACGACTTCACCACCCGAATCCCCGCCAGCGTGTCCTCCACTTGGGCATTAATGTCGCCAATCCGGTCACGGTTGCGCCGCAGCGACGCCTTCATTTTTTTGTTAAAGTGAAAAGCATAGACAGCCATAACGGGCAAAAAGAGAAAGACAACCAGCGCCAGCCGCACGTTGATGGTGAACAAAATGACAAACGCCCCGATAAAGTTCAGCGTCGAAATCACAATGTCTTCCGGGCCGTGGTGAAACAGCTCGGCCAAATCAAAGGAGTCGTTGGTCAGGCGCGTCATCAGCTGCCCCACCTTTTGCTCATCGTAAAAGCGAAACGACAGCTTTTGGTAATGATCAAACAGTTCGCGCCGCATGTCGCGCTCCATCAGCGCTCCCATGACGTGGCCCTGGTACGCCACAAACATGTTGCAGACGGTGTGGACGGCGATTAGCCCCAGCATCACCGCCCCCATGCCGTAGATTTGGCGCAGGGTGTCGGCCGAATGGCTGCCCAGCACGTTTTTGGTGATGTAGCTGGCGCACAGCGGAATGAGCAGCGTCGTCGCCGAAACCAGCAGGGCGCAGGCCATATCTGCCCAGAATAGCCGTTTGTAGGGCTTGTAGTAGGACAAAAATTTGCGCCAACGGCCGTTTGTCGCTTTGGCCGCCTGGTTTGTGGCAAACGGCCGTTTGGTGAACAATTCCTCAGTCATCATAAACTTTGTTGTATAATCATTTTCAAGCTGTGAGGTGCTTGACGATGATCGTTGAAACAGTAACGGCCGTTTACAAAAACGGCATCCTAAAACCGAAAAAACCACTCAATCTCAACGAGGACGAACTCGTAGAAATTCAAATTACGCGCAAATTGGATACTGAGAAGCCATTGTTATCCCTTTGGGGCATTTGGGAGGGCCTGGGCGAACTCTCCTATGAGGAGATTCAGTCTGTTGCCGATGAAATGCACCAAATAAGAATGGAAAAATTGTTTGCCATGTTTGATGAGCCAGACGATGACATAAACAATGAGTGAGCTATACGTTGCCGACACACATGCTCTGCTTTGGTATATGCTTGAACCACACAAATTAGGCCTCTCCGCTCAACGCGCCTTGCAGCAGGTTGAACGGGGTGAAGTGACGTTGCATATTCCCGTTATCGTCATTGCCGAAGCGGAAATGGTCATTGAAAAAGGACGTATCCGGGCTACCCGAAGCCAATTTGAAACCTTGCTGCAAAAAATGATTGGCAGCCGCAATTTTCGAGTTGCTCGGCTTGAATTGGAAACGGCCTTAAAAGCAACGCGATTCGTACAGCTCAAAGACATTTTTGATCGCCTGATTGTTGCTGAAGCAAGCTCGTTAAATGTGCCACTCATCACCCGTGATGAAGAAATCACAGCCTCTGCTCTCGTTCCAATCATTTGGTAACTACCTCCTCATAATAATTCAGGATTGGAGATTAGCTCTGGCGAGCGGATCAATCTCCAATCTCCGATCTCTAATCTCCCTCCTCCCCCCGCCACAACCGCTGCATTTCCGCAGACGTAAGCAGCAGTTCATCCAGCGTCCCCTCGGCGGCAACACGGCCGTTTTCCAGCACCACCACCCAGTCCGCCCGCCGCAGCACGGCCCGGCGGTGGGAAACGACGAGGAAGGTGGCCGGGGAGCGGGGGGGCAGAGGGGCAAAGGAGAAATCTCCCCCGCTCCCATGCTCCCCCGCCCCCTCGCTTCCCAAGTGCTCCCACAGCTCCCGCTCCGTTTCTACATCCAGCGCACTGGACAAATCGTCAAAGACGAGCAGGTTCGGTTGGCGGACGAACATGCGGGCGGCGGCGGTGCGCTGCACCTGCCCGCCAGAAAGCCGCACGCCGCGTGGCCCCACCAGCGTGTTGAGGCCGTTTTCCAGGGTGGCGATGTCGGGGGTGAGAACGGCCGTTTCCACCGCCCGCTCCAAATCCACCTCCGCCTCATCCAGCCCCAGCAGCACATTGTCGCGTAGCGATTCGCTAAACAAACGGGGTACTTGCGGCGTATAGGCCGTGCGCGGCGGCACAAAAAAGGTGGCCGGATCGTCAACCTGTTGCCCATTCCAGCAAATTTCCCCGCCGTCTTTGGGCAGTAGCCCCAGCAGCACCCGCAGCAGCGTCGTCTTGCCCGACCCGATGCGCCCGGTGATGACTGTCAACGACCCGCGTTCCAGCCGCAGGCTGATGCCGTGGATGCCGTTTTCGCTGTCGGGGTAGGTGTAGCTGAGGTTGTGGGCGGTGAGGGTGGTGAGGGGAAAAACGGCCGTTTTGTCCACCCGCGCCACCCCCGGCAAAGCACCCGTCAGATAAACCGGATGATGCGCCACCAGGCTGGCCGGATCCGCCTCCGGCACAATTTCGTGCAGCCGCCGCAGCCCCACCTTTTGCTGGATAATCTCCGACAAATAGCTGCCCACCTGCGCCGGAAACCGCGCCACAAAAAAGAGATAGGTGGCAAAGAGGGAAAAATCGCCGACGGTAAACGCACCATTTGCCATGGCCCGCCCCGCCAGCAGCACCATCACCCCCACCGCCACATCACCCAAATTATCCGACACCGTTTCAAACACCCGCCACATTACCTCAAAACGGACTTTGGCCTCACGCCGGGCATCATTTAGCCGCCGCAGATAGCCCAGCACATTGGCCTCGCCATCGGCAATCTTCACCGCCTGCACCGAGTCGAGGATGTCGCCCAGAAAGGCGGTTACGGCACTGTCCCGTTCGCGGCTGAGGCGGTTGTAGTGGAGGAAATATTTCCAGACGACCCGATTGAGCAGCACCACCCCCAGCAGCGGCAGCACCGCCACCAGCGTAATGGTCACATTGATCCGCGCCATGATGATGACGGCAAAGACGGAGAACAGGAACTGGCCGAACACGTCGGGAATCCAGGTGGGGAAGTCGGCAAAATCGGCCACGTCGTCGTCGAGCCGGGTGACGGCATCGCCGGGTTGCACGGGCAAGGCCACCGCGCCAAACCGCTGTAGCAGGTTTGCCATGACGTTGCGCCGCATCAGCACGCCGTTGCTGTTGCGGACGGTGGCGCTGCTCCACGCTTCGCCCAAATTGGCAACCATGCGCGTGAGTTCCACTGCCAGATAAAGCGCCAGCAGCGTCCACAGGTTGAGCGTAGCGGGGGCATCACCCGTCAGGTTGTCAAAGAAGCGTTGGGTGATGAGGCCAGGGATGAGCCGGGTGGCGATGAAGGCGGTGGTGAAAAACAGGTTGGCAAGAAAGACGGCCGGTCGGTAGCGAATGAGCGACCAGGTCGCCTGCCACACGGGAATCACTTCGTCTTCATGGGGATTTAATATTGTCGTCATACAAGCACCTCCTCCAGCCCCGTTTGCAGCAGTTGGAAGAAACGGGAGTTGGGGTCGCTGGCGAGTTGGTCACGACGGCCGTTTTCTCGCAAACGGCCGTTTTCCAAAATCAAAATGTCGTCGGCACGCTGCACCGTCCCCAGCCGGTGGGCAATCACAATCGCCGTGCGGTTTTGCAGCAGCCGGTCAATGGCGCGTTCCAGCAAATGCTCCGTCGCCGGGTCGAGCCGCGCCGACGCTTCATCCAGAATCACCAGCTTGGGGTCACGCAAAAAGACCCGCGTGAAGGCAAACAACTGCGCTTCCCCGGCCGACAGCCCCTGACTGCCTTGCAGCATTGTGTCCAGGCCGTCGGGCAAAGCGCGAAACCAGTCACCCAGCCCCAAACTGTCCAGCGCGGCAATGATGCTGTCGTCGGAAAGCGGTGTGGCCGTTGGGTTATAGTTCTGGAACAGCGTCAAATTGTCACGCACGGTCGCATGAAAAAGCTGCACATCCTGCGTCACAATCCCCACGTGCCGCCGCAAATCCGACAAGCCGATGCTTCGCACGTCCTGCCCATCCAGGCAAATCGCCCCTTCGTCCACGTCATAGAGCCGAAACAGCAGCCGCGTCATGGTTGTTTTGCCGCTGCCGGTGCGCCCCAGCAGGCCGAGGACACGGCCGGCGTGGAGTTGGAAGGTGAGGTTTTGCAGGACTGGGGAGTGGGGAGTGGGAGATTGGAGATTGGTTATTGGAGATTGGTTATTGGTTACTGATAACTGATTACCGTTTACCGATAACTGATCTTTGTAGGCAAACGACACCCCGTCAAACGTCATTGTTGGCGCGGTGCGGGGGGCAACGGCCGTTATTTGTTCCTGCACGTGGGGTTGAATGTGGAACAGTTCGGTGATGCGGTTAATGCTGGCGTAGGCGCGTTGCAGGTCAACCAGGTGGCGGCGGATTTCGCTAAACGGCCGTTCCAGTTGCCCCACATAATACGTCAGCAAAAACAGCGACCCGATGGTGAGTAGCCCCTGCTGAAAACGGAGCGCACCCAATGCCAACGTTGCCAGCAAACTCAGCACATAGAGCAAGTAGCCAATGACAAAGGTCACGCTGCCCGACACCTCGGCGCGAATGCGGGCGCGGTAGGTGGCACGCAGCAGCGGGTGGAGCCGCGCCATGATGTAGCTTTCGCCACCGTTGGCGCGAATATCTTCCAGCCCGCCCATGCGCTCCTCCATAAAGCCATACAGCTCGGCAAACCCCTGCCGCACCTCGCCCCAAAAGCGCATCACATATTTTTCCGCCAGCCGCAGCAGCAAAAAGACAAACAGGCCATACCCCAGGCCAATTAGCCCCACGCGCCAATCTTCGCGGAAAAGCAGCAGGATGATGCCTAGAGCCAACAGGGTGTTGCCCAACAGTTGAATGATGATGGAGGAGAAATATTCGGTCAGGTTGCTCACGTCGCCGTCCACCCGCTCAATGAGTTCGCCGGGGGTGTGGCTTTTGTGAAAACCCATGTCCAGCCGAATGACATGTTCGGCCAGGTCGGCGCGTAGATTGTTGGTGGCGGTCCAGCCCAAATCTTCGCTGGCGTAGGCAGCCAGCAGCATAATAACTTTTTGCAGGGTGACGGTGAGGAAGAAGAAAACGGCCGTTTGTGCCAACACCGTTCCCGTCTGCCCCCCTTGCGCCAAATCCAGAAAGCGGCGCACCACCTGCGGGGCAACCAACTGCAGCCCAATGCTGCCAAACAGCAGCACGGTCAAGATCAAGAGTCGCCATTTGTGTGGCAGAAGATAGTTTTTTAGGAGTTTGTACTTCATTTTTTGCTGGAGATTAGAGATTGGAGATTAGAGATTGTCGTTTTGCAAGGGGCAATCTCCAATAACCAATAACCAATCTCAAAAATCCCTCCCCATGTACGGTTGCCACAGCCCCAACGCCAACTCCTGCGCGTCGGCAGCCACGCCATAGCGGGCAAAGTAGTCGGCCACGCGCTGGATGTCGCGCTGGAGCAGATCGAAGGCGTGGGGGTTGTGGCGGGCTTCCACCATTTGGGGAAAGTCAATAATGGTAATTTCGCCATCCCAATAAAGGATGTTGTAGGCGGACAGGTCGCCGTGGATGAGGTGGTTTTCCAGCATGAGGGCGATGTTGTCCATGATGCGGTTAAAAAGAGGCTGGGCTTCGCCCCTGACGATGCCCGTTTCGGACAGCGTTGGCGCTGCCCGGAAGCCGTCGCCGATGTGGGCCATCAGAATGGTGTTGCCGATGTGGGCAATGGGCTGCGGCACGTCGGCACCGGCGGCGTACAGCGTTTGCTGGGCGCGGAATTCGTTGCCAATCCACCACTGAATGTCTACCTCTTTGCCAAATTTTGTTTTTTGCTGCAGTGCCAGCTTTTCCCGCCGCCCCTTAATTTGTTTGCCCTCGGCATCGCGCAGGGTGCGACCGGCTTTGTAGACGGCATCGTTTTTGAGATGGCGCAACATGCGTGGCCGGTAGAGTTTGGCGGCAATGTGGCTGAGGCCGGTGGCGGGGTGGGCGAGGCAGGTGTAGACGTTGGCCTCCTTGCCCCCTTTGACAATGCTCACCACGTCGGTGACGATGTTGTCACGGTAGAAGGGGCCGATGGAGTCAATGACCCACTGCCGTTCGTGGTGTTGGGGGTCGAGCGAGGCGCAGTAGGTTGGCACCCATTCAGCAATGTTGTCTTGCAGATCGGTGAGGGCGGCCACGACCTCTTTTCTTTGTTGTTTTTCTTTTTTGCGCTTGCGGTTGCCGTGCTGCCGATGGGCAGTGCGGTCGCGGTTGTCATATGCGTACTCGTCAAATGTGTTGAAATTGAAAGTTTGTCTCTTCAAGGTTGGTTTGGGGTAGGGCAAGTTTGCAAACTTGCCCTACAAACTAAAAGCCAGCAACAAAAAAGCCACGAGTAAACAAAACCCGTGGCTTGGTGGCGCATGATCGTGTGGGGAAACGGGGGGATTAACGGCCGTTTACCCCAACAAATGGCATGTTTCCCAATGAATTTGACGAACGGGGGAAATAAAAAAGCCACGGGCAGCATTGCGCGTGGCTGGTGGTGACTCGGTGAGGAGGCAGCAAAAAACCACAGGTTAAGCACGCCTGTGGCCGGAAAAGCAGTCGCAGATTAAATTAGAAACTGCGGGAGATGCTTACCGAGCAAACGTGCTTACACAATGCCGTTCAGTTGTGTGGTTGACAATCATTTGAAATTTTTGCATTGCGTAAGTCCTCCATAAAAGTGTTTTTTGCTAAGTGGCGGCAGTATAGCACGGGAAACGGCCGTTGGTCAAGGGGCGGAAATCGCTCAACCATACCTGAACAATTCGCAAGAGAGGCTTGCTCCCGGCTGCCACTGCCCGTATCATACCTTGTAGAGGCGTATTGTATATGCCCTGTTACTCGCAAAAAATGGGACATAGATTTACCTGTACGCAAGCGGCTGCGAAGCATTCCCGACAACCCGATTGTTTAATTGGGGCAATCGGGTAAATCAGCGTCCTGGTTACAATAGTTCCTACGAAATTGGGAGGCAATCATGATGGGAACCATTCGGCGACTGCTTATTTTCATAACTCTGTTTGCCGCCACCGCGCTTCATGCCCAAAACGACGGCGATATTGTGTTGCTGGAATATGATGGCATCATTAGCCAGACGACGGCAAGTTATTTTGAACGGGGAATTGCAACGGCCGTTTCTGACCACGCAACGGCCGTTCTTATCAACCTCGACACCCCCGGCGGCGACCTCGGTGCCACCATTAACATCGTCCAACTGTTTCGCAATGCCACCGTGCCCATTATTGTCTACATCACGCCGGAGGGTGGGCAGGCGGCATCGGCCGGCAGCGTGATTACGGCTGCCGCGCACGTGGCCGCCATGTCGCCCGGCACCGTCATTGGCGCGGCATCGCCCATCAACGGCGACGGCAGCGACATTGGCGAAACGCTGTACCGCAAGCAGGTGGAGGATTTGAAGGCGACGATGCGGACGTTGACCGCCCGGCGCGGCGATGCGGCGGTGGCGACGGCCGAAGCGATGATTGAAGATGCCCGCGCCGTTACCGCCGATGAGGCATTGCAACTGGGGCTAATTGACCTGATTGCCGACGATAGCGACCAACTGCTGGCCGAAATTGACGGAATGGCGGTGACAGTGGATGGGCGGGATGTGGTGCTGGCGACGGGTGGGAGGGAAAAACGGCCGTTAACCCTCACCCTCACCGAACGCATCCTCGCCGCCCTCACCAACCCGCTCCTGCTCGGCATCCTCATCACCATCGGTGCCCAGGCTCTCATTTTTGAAGTGACCCACCCCGGCTTTGGTGCGCCCGGCATCGTCGGTATCCTCTGTATTGCCCTTGCTCTCTATGGCTTCGGTCAGCTACCCGTCAACTATCTTGGCCTCGGTCTTATCGCTCTGGCCTTTATCCTGCTCGTTACCGAGGCATTCACCCCCACCCACGGCGTTTTGGGCGTTGGCGGTGCCATTTCTCTCTTTGCCGGGCTGCTGGTTCTCTTTAACTCACCCGGCTCCCCCGACTTCATCCGCCTTTCCATCCCCAGCGCAATTGGGATCACGCTGTTCACCGCCAGCTTCTTTGCCTTTATTCTCTACGCCGCCATTCGCACCCGGAAATTGCCCGCCGTCACCGGTGCCGAGGGGCTGGTGGGGCAGCTTGGCCCGGTGCGCCGGCCGCTGGTTGCCACCGCCAGCGAAAATCTCTACCAGGGTTCCGTGTTGGTCAACGGCGAACTGTGGCGGGCGCAGTCGGATGAGCCGCTGGATGCAGGTGCCAAGGTGGTGGTCAAATCGCTGGACGGGTTTACATTGCACGTCAAAAAAGTGTAGGTACACTTTCAACAGGTTGATGAAGTGATGCCTTTGCTGTTATTGGTTATTTGTTATTGGATTGACCATATGTTTTGCAATAACCAATAACCAATAACTGATAACTATGCCCACCATTAAACTAGCCCTTGGCTCACAGGAAAAAAGTTTTGACGTTGCACAGCAGGGTGATGTTATCAACGTTACCCACGAGGGCAAGACGGTGGCGCTGCGGCTGGTGCAGCAGGATGGGGCGCTGGCCGTTTTTGCCTATACGGACGACAACGGCCACGAACGGCGGCTGCGGGTGGCGGTTCAGCCATCGGGGGAGAAGCGGCAGGGGTGGATTAACGGCCGTTACCACACCTACCAACGGCTGCGCCAACGCGCCAGCCACGGCAACACCAACAGTGGCTCACTCGCCGCCTCCATCCCCGCCATCGTCCGCGGAATCCTCGTCCAGCCCGGCGACACCGTAGCTGCCGGTGACAAACTCATCCTGCTCGAATCCATGAAAATGGTCATCCCCATCCAAGCCCCCCACGACGGCACCGTCACCCAAATCCACTGCCAGCCCGGTGATGCGGTGCAGCCGGGGGTATCCTTGATAGAGCTTGATCAAACATAATGGTAGATTGGAGATTGGGGATTGGCGATTCGCGCAATCGCCAATCCCCAATCTCCAATCCCCAATTTCGCACATATGAACCATCAACGAGTTGAAAAATTACAGCAGCAGATGAAAACGGCCGTTATTGACGGCATCGCCCTTGTTCCCGGCCCCAACATGGTCTACTTCAGCCACATCCATTCCCACCTCAGCGAACGGCCAATTGTCCTCTTCCTTCCCGCCGCTGCCCCCCCCGCCCTTGTTATCCCCGGTCTGGAAGCGATGAAAGGGCGTGATGTGGGCATTCCCAACGAGCGCATCTTTGCCTGGAGCGACGAGCAAGGGTATGTGGATGCCTTCCAGCAGGCCAGCGAGACGCTGGGGCTGGCAAAGTGGCAGCTTGGTGTGGAAGCCCTCCACATGCGCGTGCTGGAGCGCGACATGCTGGCGCAAGTGGCACCCGGCATCCGCTTCAGCCACGCCGACCCCCTCATCGCCAATTTGCGGATGATCAAGGACGATGCCGAAGTTGCGGCCATGGAAAAGGCGGTGGCAGTGGCGGAAAAAGCATTGGAGCGGCTGCTGCCCCAAATCAAAATCGGCCAAACCGAGAAGCAAATCGCCGCCATGCTGACGCAAGAGTTGGTGAATGGCGGAGCGGAGTCAATGGCCTTTGGCCCCATCGTCTCGGCCGGGCCTAACGGGGCTTCGCCCCACGCCGTCCCCACCGACCGTCCGATCCAGGCTGGGGATTTGCTCATCATTGACTGGGGCGTGTATGTAGATGGTTATCCGTCGGACATCACCCGCACCTTTGCCGTGGGCGACATTGACCCTGAACTGCGGCGCATCTACAACGCTGTGCTGCTGGCAAATGAACAGGGCAAAAAGGCGGCCGGCCCCCACGCCAGCGGCCAGGATGTAGACCGGGCGGCGCGGGAGGTAATTGACGAGGCGGGCTACGGGCAATGTTTTATCCACCGCACCGGCCACGGGCTGGGGCTGGAAATCCACGAGCCGCCGGACATGGTGGAAACCAACACCCGCCAGCTACAGCCGGGCAACGTCTTTACCGTTGAACCCGGCATCTACCTCCCCGGTCGCGGCGGGGTTCGCATTGAGGACGACATGGTGATTACGGCCGACGGGGCGCGTTCGCTAACCAGTTTCCCGCGTGAGTTGATCACGGTAGGATAAATAAAAAGAGATTGGGAGATTAGGAGATTGAGAGATTTGTCCAATATCCCAATCTCCAATCCTTTAATCTGTGTTCCCATGTGTTGACAGCCGTATTCGTTCATACTATACTCCCCCACAGTATCTGGCTCTATGTGAAGCCGAAAATCAATAGCAAATGACACGAGGAATATTTCATCATGCCAATGTATCAATATCAGTGCCATAGCTGCGAGCAGCCTTTTGAGAAACGTTTGTCCATGTCACGGGCAAGTGATCCACAAGATTGCCCTTTCTGTGGTAGTGCCGACACGCGCAAGCGGCTGGGTGCCATTGCCCTGAACGGCGTATCGCGTTCAGTTTCCGTCCCCGTATCCCAACCAGCCCCCAGACGCATCTCCTGACTGGGCGACTGCTAGACAGGCCGTGTGCCTGTTACTTCCAAAAAACCGGGCGCGGCTCAACGGCTGTGCCTCACTTTTGCTTAGGAATGGGCATTGAATAACTTGCCCATTTAGAAGTTCAACTTCTTCCGAGAAGTTGAACTTCTATTTAATCCCCGTTTCTTATGAAAATTCAATCGTCAGCCGTGAAAGAGAATATGCACCAACGCTTGCGCCGCATTGAGGGGCAGGTGCAGGGTGTGCAGCGGATGCTGGATGCCGACCGGGATTGTGGCGACATTGTGCAGCAGTTGCGGGCAATTCGGTCAGCCCTGGACAATGCCACAACGCTTTTTGTGCAGGCTCATGCCCGCGAATGTTTGCTCCAGGGTGGGCAAATGGATGCGGCCGAGCATGTTGAACTTATTGATTCTGTTCTGGCATTAATGGCTAAAACGTAACTGCCGGGCCAATTCGTGGACTTGATGAAAGGTGCTCAAGTTTGGCCTCGCGCCATTCTCCATTTGGATATGGACGCTTTTTATGTCAATGTCCACTGCTTGACGCACCCAGAGGATAGGGGGATTCCGCTGGTGGTGGGGGGAAAGCCGGATGAACGGGGGGTGGTGGCTTCGGCCAGCTATGCGGCACGACAGTTGGGGATCCGGTCGGCGATGCCAACGACAACGGCCGTTCGCCTCTGCCCCACGCTCAAAATTGTCCCCGCCGACTGGCCGCGCATCCGCGCCAGCTCGCGGGAGGTGATGGGGGTGCTGGCGCAGTTTGGCTCCATCGAGAAAATGAGCGTGGACGAGGCGTATGTGGAGCTGACGCACTGGTTTGTGCAGGAGCCGGGGCTGGTGGCGGAGGAGATGGCGCTGCGGGTGAGAACGGCCGTTAAAACCCACACCACCCTGCCTGCCTCCGTTGGCCTCGCCACCAGCAAACTCGTCGCCAAAGTCGCCTCCGACTACGACAAACCCGAAGGCTGTACCGTTGTTGCCCCCGGCAGCGAAGCCGCATTTCTTGCCCCCCTGCCCACCCGCGCCATTTGGGGCATTGGCCCCCGCACCGCCGAAAAGCTGGCTGAAATGGGCATTGCCACCTGCGGCCAGCTTGCCGCCGCCGATCTCGGCACGCTCCACGCCCGCTTTGGTAACATGGGAGCCGATTTGCAGCAGCGGGCGCGTGGCATTGACCCCCGCCCCGTGCAGTCCGACCCCGGCATCTCCAAATCCATCAGTCAGGAGTGGACGTTTAACAACGACATCAACGACCCCGCCATTTTGCGCCGCCAGCTTCACAGAATGAGCCAGAGCGTGGCCGAATCGCTAAAGCAAGGGGGGCTGCTGGCGCACACCATCAGCGTCAAATTTCGCTGGGCCGACTTTACCACCTTTACCCGGCAAAAATCCGTCGCCGTTGGCACCGACGATGCCGATCTCATCTACCAGCTTGCCGAAACGATTTGGCAGCAAAATTGGCTGCCCGGTCAGCGAATGCGGCTGATTGGCGTGGGCGTGAGCAATCTCAAAGAAGGTACCCAACGCCAGCTTTCGCTGGGCATCTAGGCAAACCACCAAATTTCTACAAAAACCTATAGATGCCTCGTAAAATTCTACAGAGTTCTGTATATTTAGGGCTGTATGGTGACAGAGAACGATTGGCTGAATTTGAGCGAGGCGGCAGAGGTGCTGGGTGTGCATCCGGCTACGGTGCGTGCCTGGTCAGACCGGGGCGACTTGCCGACGCAGCGCACGGCGGGTGGACATCGCCGCTTTCGCCGGGCGGATCTGGAGGCGTGGGGGGCTGGCACCGGCACGCTGCAGGATCGGCGGCAGTTGACCAGTGCCCAGTTGGTGGTGCAAAACATGTTGGGGCGCGCCCGGCTGGAGCTGACCGAGGGGGCATTTAACGATGAAAGCTGGTACCAACTGCTGGATGAATCGGCCAAAAAGGAGCTGCGCGAAATCGGCCGGCGGCTGCTGCAACTGGTGGTGGCGTATCTGACCGAACCGGCCCAGGAAGCCAGGCTGCTGCGGCAAGCGCAGCAAATTGGGCGTGATTACCAGGCGTTGGGGCAGCAGCAGGGATTGAGCCTGGTTGAAACGACGCGAGCTTATCTACATTTCCGCGAATTTTTGTCACAAACCATTTACGACATGCTGATGGCGGCCGGCACCCAGGGGCCAACCGATTGGGGCGAACTACGCCGCCGCATCATTTTACTAACAAACGACATCTTGTTGGCGTTGATTGACGCCCATGAGCAGCAACCATGAGTGAACAAACGGGACAACCTTTTTCCATCTGGCGTGCCTTGCGCCTGAGCAGCTTCCAGATTGGCTCGGCGATGGGCGATATTTTGGTGACGAGCATTTGGAACCGCGTTCTCATTACCAGCTTTGGCATTCCTGCCGCGCCGGTGAGCTTTTTGATTGCCCTACGCTATTTGCTATCGCCGCTGAGCCTGTGGGCGGGCTTTATGTCTGACACCAAGCCGCTGTGGGGTATGCGCCGCACGTCGTATATCTGGCTGGGGCGGGGGCTGATGGTGCTGTCGCTGCCGCTGCTGGGGTTGAGTGTGGGCCGGCTTGCGGGCAGTACAACTGATTTTCTGGGCTGGAGCTTTGCCGTGGCTTCGTCGCTGCTGTATGGGATTGGGACGCTGATTTCGGGTAGTCCTTTCCTGGCACTGGTGCGTGATTCGGCACCAAAGGAGCGGCAGGGGTTGGCGATTAGCATGGCAGAGACGATGCTGATTATCTTTTTTGCCATTGTGGGGATTAGCTTTAGCCTTTGGATGCGGGAATATGATCCGGTGGTGTTTTGGGAAATGATTGTGGGAACGGCCGTTATTGGGGGGTTCTTCTGGTTGTTTGCCATTTGGGGAGCAGAAAAACGCGCCAATGCCGCAGCCGCCAGCAGCCTTGCCACCACCCAGGCCGCGCTGGGGCGGCGGTCGTTACAAGCTGCTGGCTTTCGGGTAACTTTTGGCAAAATCTGGCAAGACCAGCGTACCCGCCGTTTCTTTGTGTTTCTCTCCTTGGCAACTCTTTCCGCCTGGGCGCAAGATGCCATTTTGGAACCATTTGGCGGCGAGGTGTTTGGTCTGCCCTTTGAACGCACCACACGGCTCAACAGCTATTGGCAGGCAGCAACGGTGGTGACGCTGCTTTTGGGGGCATTTTTGTGGCGCAAACGGCCACCGGAGCGGCAGTCGCCTGTTACCCAGGGTGGCCTTGTGGCGATGGTGGTCGGGATGGTGCTGCTGGGAATGGCTTCGCTGTTTAACCAGGTGCATTTGCTGGAGCTGTCGCTGCTGATTTTTGGCGGCGGGTTTGGTGTCTACACCTTTGGCGGCTTGAGCTTGATGGCGGTGATGTCGTCGGACAGGGAGGCGGGGGCGTATTTGGGGCTGTGGACGATTTCGATTTTGCTGTTTAAGGGGTTGGGGACGTTCCTGGGCGGGGCATTGCGCGATCTGCTTCTACTGGGGATGGGGATCCCTGCGACGACGGCGTATGGGGTGATTTTTGTGGTGGAGGCGGTGGGGTTATTAACGGCCGTTATCATTCTCTCCCGCCTTGACATTTCTGGTTTTGCCCACGACATGGGGCGCGGTTTGAGCCGTGCCGAAGTGCAGGTGTTAACGGCCGATTAACCGCCACAGGTTGTTTGCAGGGGGAGCCTGCCACGTTAGCCCATTGAGCATATAAGCATAGGGGAAGGGAGATTAACGGCCGTTTCTGTCACCCTTTTGCTGCCCCTGCTTGTTGCTAAATAAGAAATAATAATGTAGTATTGCTTCTGATAACGAACAATTTTGTTAGATTATGTGCTGTTTTAGAATATGGGCGATTGAATGATCATGAAACTGGATGAATTAGACAAACAGATATTGCGGTTGCTGGCGCAAAACGGCCGTTTGCCCAGCTCCGAAATTGCCCGCACGGTGGAAGCCAGTGAGCGCACCGTCACCAACCGTGTCAACAGCCTCATCGAATCCGGGGTTATCTCAATCATTGGTGTCATCAACGAAGAACAGTTCGGTTACGAAGTCACCGCCGACATTTATTGCCAGGTGGACACCACGCGGCAGGAAGAGATCGCCCAAGCCATTGCCGCCCTGCCCGAAGTACGCTACGCCGCCATCTCCTTTGGTGAATACGACGTGGTGGGGCAACTGGTCAGCCACTCCCCCGCCACTCTGCACCAGTTTATTGCCCAAAAGCTGGCAAAAATCCCCGGCGTACAGCGTGTCACCACCGTCATCATCCCCGTCATTCTCAAAGACATTCAGGAGTGGCTACCACCGGAACTAATCGCTAGTTCCAGAGAAGACAACGCGAACTGAAGCCGACGACCGATGACCGACAACCGGCTCACTTCCATCCGCGCCCCATTTCTGCCGTAGGCCAAGTTTGCAAACTTGGCCTACATTATCAAAGGAAGCAAACAATGAAAAAATGGCTTTTGACTTTATTACTGTTGGCAGCCTGTGCACCCAATGCCCCGGCAACGGAAACCAGCGATGATTTTTTGCCGCTGGTTACGGCAGACGCAACCCATGAGGCGGATTTGGTGCTGCACAATGGCGCCATTTACACTGTTGACGAAGCCCAGCCGTGGGCGGAAGCGGTGGCAATCAAGGCGGGGCGGCTGATCTTTGTGGGAGCCGATGAAGATGTGGAGCCATTTATTGGCGAAGCAACCGAAATCATGGATTTGGGTGGGCGCATGGTGCTGCCCGGCATTCACGATGTCCATTTGCACCCGCTGGAGGCGGGGTCATCGGTGGGAGGGACGTGCTTGCTGCCAGAGGACACTGACCCGGCGGAGATGGTTGGGCTGCTGCGCGACTGTGCGCCCAAGCAGATTGGCACCAACTGGGTGCTGGGCTGGGGGCATTCGATTACCAACATGCTGGAAAGCGAACGGCCGCCGATTGAGATTCTGGATGAGGCGATTCCAGATCGGCCGGCCGTCATGATGGAGCAAACGTCTCATTCGGTGTGGGTCAATTCGGCGGCACTGGCGGCGGCCGGCATGAACGCCGACACCCCCAACCCGCCCGGCGGCCTCATCCTCAAAGACCCTGAAACTGGTGAGCCAAACGGTATTTTGATGGAAAACGCGGGCGACATGCTGTTTGATTTGGCTTTGGCACCCACGCCAGAATTAGAAGAGCTGCATTACGACGGGCTGCTTTATGCCCTGGAGCAGTTGGCCGAGAATGGCATCACCTCCATCAGCGATGCCCGCACCTATTGGGGACGCAATTACCACAAGGTGTGGCAACGGGCAGAACAAGAAGAGACGCTTACAGTTCGTGCCGTACTGGGGCTATGGGCGTATCCGCATTATGACGACGCTGAACAGTTGGCGGCGTTGACCAAGCTGTATAGCAATGACCCAAACCGGCTGCTGCGGATGAGCCAGATCAAAATTTATAGCGATGGGCTGATTGAGAACACCACGGCCGCTTTATTTGAGCCTTACCTCATTGATTTGGAGATTTTTCCTGACAACATCGGGATGAATTATTTTGCCGAGACGCGGCTGGCAAAATATATCACGACGTTGGAAAAGGTGGGGTTTGATTTTCACATTCATACCATTGGCGACCGGGGGGTGTATGAGGCGTTGAACGCAATTGAACAGGCAGTGGAAACGAATGGCAATGGGCTGGATCGCCGTCATCGGCTGACCCATTTGGAGCTGATTGACGAGGCGGATCGGCTGCGCTTTGCCGAGCTGGACGTGATTGCTGATTTTCAGGTGGCGGGGGAGTTTACGCTGCCGGATTATTGGGAGGAAAGTGCAGAGCTGATTGGCGATCGGGCGTTTGACCCGGTGCCGGTGCGGAGCATTTATGACACGGGGGCGACGGTGACGTTGAGCAGTGATTGGGATGTGAGTGATTTGTCGCCGTTTGTGGGGATGGCGCACGCTTTGCAGCGGGAGCAGCAGAGTATGCCGGATCTGGAGGCGGTGATTGAGGCGTATACGCTGAATGGGGCGTATGTGATGCGGCAAGAAACGGAAACGGGGTCGCTGGAAGTGGGCAAGTGGGCGGATCTGGTGGTGCTGGATCAAAATTTGTTTGAGGTGTCGCTGGATGAGATGGCAGAAACGGCCGTTTTGCTGACCCTGCTTGGCGGCGAGGAAGTGTACCGGAATCCATCATTCCGGTAAGGCAGAGACAAAATGAGCAAATTATTGACAACCATCCCCCAGGAAGACGGCTTCCGAATGCCGGCCGAGTTTGAAAAACATGATGGCTGCTGGATGCTGTGGCCGGAGCGACCAGACACGTTCCGACTGGGGGCGAAACCGGCACAAAAGGCGTTTGTAGAAACGGCCGTTGCCATCAGTCAGTTTGAGCGCGTGACCATGGGCGTTTCCGCCCGCCAGTTTAGCAACGCCCGCCGCCAGCTTCCTCCCCACATCCGCGTCGTCGAAATGTCGTCCAACGATGCCTGGATGCGCGACTGCGGCCCCATTTTTGTCAACAACGGGCAGGAAGTGCGGGTGGTGGATTGGGAGTTTAACGCCTGGGGCGGGCTGGATGGCGGGCTATACTTCCCCTGGGATCAGGACAATCTGGTGCCGCGCAAGGTGGCGGAGCTGGAATGGCTGGATCGCTACCAGGTGCCAATGGTGCTGGAAGGGGGCGGCATTATGGTGGACGGCGAGGGAACGCTGATTACCACGGCGCAATGTGTGCTGAACCCCAACCGTAACCCGCACCTGTCACTGACCGAGGTCGAATGTTATTTACAACGATATTTGGGGGTGGAAAAGATCATCTGGCTGCCGCGTGGCTCGATGGATGATGAAACGGATGGGCATATTGACGGCTTGTGTGCCTATATTCGGCCGGCCGAACTGGTGCTGAATTGGACGAATGACAAACGTGACCCGCAGTATGAGATTAACCAGGAGGCGTATGATCTGTTGTGTGGGGAACGGGATGGAAGGAAACGGCCGTTTACCATCCACAAACTCCTCAATCCCCAGCCCATCTACGTCACCGCCGAGGAAAGTGCCGGGCTGGATGCGGTGGAAGGCACCCACCCCCGCCCCGAAGGGCTGTGCATGGGCGGCTCCTACGTCAACTTTTATCTGGCAAACGGCGGCATGGTCGTCCCGCTTTACGGCGACCCCGCCGACCAACCCGCCCTGGCCGCCCTGCAAGCCCTCATGCCAGAACGCAAGGTGGTTGGCGTTCCCAGCGGCCGGGAAATTTTGCTCGGCGGCGGCATGGTTCACTGCATCACCCAGCAGCAGCCCAGCCCCAACTCTCGATAGAAGAGAATGGGACGCAGATTTTTCTGATTCACCTGATTTTCATTCTTCATCAGGCAGATGTTGTTTCACAACCGCTTCGCGTACAGGAAAATCAGCGTCCTATTTGTTGAAAAGGAAAGTGATTAGGTGAAAGCACAGGTACGCATTGCGTTGATTCAGGTAGCGTGGGCGGGGGAACAGCGGGCAATGATGGCGCAGTACCGGCAAATGATTGCCGAAGCCGCCGCACAAGGGGCGGAAATAATCTGTTTGCCTGAATTTTCCCTGGCTCCCTACTTCCCCGGCACGCGGGACGAAGCCGGTTTTGCCTGGGCAGAGCGACTTCCCGGCGGGGTGTCGGCTCGCTTTTTTAGCCAGATGGCAAGCGACTATGCCGTTTTTGTGGTGGGCAGCCTGTACGAATGGGCCGACAACGGCGGGCTGTACGACACCGCCACCATTCACGCGCCCACGGGCGAGCTGGTGGCCGCCACGCGCAAAATCCATATTCCGTCGGGCGATGGCTACCACGAAACCGACTTTTTTGCCGGAAGCGATCAGTTCCAGGTGGCTTCGATCCCGCCAATCAAGCTGGCAACCCCCACTTGCTATGATCAATGGTTCCCGGAGCTAGCGCGAATCTACAGCCTGGGCGGGGCAGAGCTGATTGTCTACCCTACGGCCATAGGTGCAGAGCCAAATGAGCCGACGCTGGACACGCAAGAGGCGTGGGAAACGGTGATGCGCGGCCACGCCATTGCCAACGGGGTGTTTGTGGCGGCGGTGAACCGGGTGGGGGTGGAAAATGGGGTCACGTTTTATGGCAGCAGCTTTGTCTGCAGCCCGTCGGGGCAAATTTTGGCGCGGGCCGGCCGCCAAAACCCCGAAATTGCCATGGCAACGCTCAATGCCAGCCAGCTTATGCAGTGGCGGCACTTTTTCCCGCTGCTGCACCAGCGTCGGCCGGATGTATATGGTCAAATTTTGCAGCGGTGGGAGGGGGATAAACGGCCGTTGTGGGTCGAAGACACCCCCGTTTGGCGCACAAAACCCAACAACCAGTAAAAAAACCTCTGAGGTCTTTGCAACCTCAGAGGTTTAGGCTGATTTATGGCGAAGTCGTAAATGCTACGTCATCAATAAAGAAACTGCTGGCAACGCTGGAATCTGTCGTTACCACAAATGCCACCGTCACACTGCTGCCCACAAAGTCCGCCAGGTCAACCGAAGCCGCCTGCCAGCCATTGGTCTCCTCACTGCCGCACAAGTCACTTTGCAAAACCGTGTTTCCATCTAGCAGCACATAGACAAAATCATAGCCGCACTCATCGTCCGAACGAATCTGGTAATAGAACTTCAAATAAAGCGGCCCCGTAATATCGGTCAGGAAGAATGATTGTGACAGCGAGCTGACTTCATCATCCACCCCGCCCAGCCACGCTACCCAACTGCCAGAGCGGGCGTTAACAGGCAAGCCATTGCTGACAATCAGCGGCTCCCCATTAAGCGAATCTTCCAGCCAGTCGCCATTCTGTCCCTGCTCAAAGTCACCGTTTGGCACCTCAGGCAGATTGTTGCTGCCGGGCGTGGGAGTAAAGGTGGGCGTAGGCTGGGGCGTGGCTGTGGCCTGCGGCGTGGCTGTGGGCGTGGCTGTGGGGGCAGAGGTAGTGGGAACGGCCGTTGGATGAGGCTGTGGGTCAAACGGTGCTCGCTTGCCAATATACGGCAAATAGACGACATGATCCCCCGGCGGCTGGCTGTTGCTCAACGGCAGCTTCCACAAGCTGCGCCCGTGCGTCGCCGCCACCAACTGCTTCGCCCCATTCGGATATTTCTGAATCGCCAAATCGAAGATCGCCACCAGCGGCAAATTCTGGTTAAACGGAACCCAGTTTTGCCCGCCATCCGTCGTGCGGTACACGCCAAAATCAGTGCCTGCATAGACAATGTTGGGGTCATCAGGGTCAACCGCCAATGCCAGCACCGGCATATCGGGTAGGCCGTTATTCTGCCCCGTGTGGGAAATATCTACCCAACTGCTGCCGCCGTCGTTGCTGCGGAACACATGCCCCGGCGTGCCGGGCGTGTTGGCCGCAAAACCGCTAAAGGCCACATAAAAAAGCTGTTGGTTGACCATGCGAACATCGGCTACCCAGCGGTTGGGCAAGGGAGCGCTGGTCACATCAAACCAACTGTTGCCGCCGTCTTTGGTCAACGCCACCAGCCCGTCGGCCGAGCCAGTCATGATGTAGTTTGAGTTTCCCTTGAGGACGTTGATGGCTGAAATCGCATACCCGTTGGTCAGATCGGGGCTAATGGCGGTCCAGTTGTTGCCGCGATTGTTGGAACGGTAGAGGCGCTGTGTTCCCCAGTAAACCCGGCCGGCCGTATTGGGGTCTGTCAGCAATGGCGCATAAAACAGCACCCGGTCGTTGAGGTCAATGCCGTTGGCTAAAACCGGCCAATCGTCGGCATTGGGGGTGCCAGCCTGGTCATTGCGCTGAAACTGCATAAATTGACCGCGTGCGCTAAAGCGCGTCCCATACCAGTAGCGCGGGTCAAACGGGTCAATGGCGGTAAAACCGCCGTCACCGGCATCCAGCCCAACCCAGCTTTGGCCGCTGTCAGTTGTTTTGGTCTTGGAATTGTCCTGCATGCCGCCAAAAAAGACGTTGGGATTGGTGGGGTGCAGGGCAACCGATTGAAACTGGAGCGTGGCGAGATTGTTGTTGCGGGATTGCCAGGTGTGGCCGCCGTCGGTGGATTTATAAACCCCACCGTCGTTGCCGATCCAGACAACGTTGGGGTTGCTGGGGGCAAAGGCGATGGCGTGGAGGTCGGGATGGACAGTGGTGGCTTCGTTGATGCCGCCGTTGAACGACCAACTGTTGCCGCCGTCATCGGTGCGGAAGACCACGCCATCAATGCCGGGAACGTTGCCGCTATATACTGCTTGCCCACCGGCCAGCACAATGTTGGGGTTGGTGGGGTGGACGGCAAGGATGTTGTCATAGCCGCATTGTTCGCCGCAGTAGCTGTATTGAATGGTGTTGAGCTGGTTCCAGCTTTGGCCGCTGTTGATGCTTTTGAAAACGGCACCAAAGCTGCTGCCATCCTGCCGATACACTTCAAAACCGGCGTAAAGTACGGCCGGGTTGGAGGGGCTGATGGCAACTTCAATGCGGTCGTGGGCGACGGAGAGGCCAAAGGATTGGCTCCAGTTGGCACCGCCATCGGTGGTTTTGTAGATGCCGTAGCCGTCGAAGGCGGCGTAGAGGGTGTTGGGGTTGTTGCTGGGCATGACGAGGGCGGAGGAGGAGGCGCAGCCGTTGCTGCCGCAGGCGCTGGCTAATAACTGCCAGCTTTGGCCGCCATCGGTGGAGCGATAGATGCCGGGGGTGCCTGTTTGCGGGTGGTTGTCGCCGGTTTTGGTGAAGCCGGCCGCCGCATAAACCAGGTTCGGGTTTGTGGGGTGAACGACGATGTTGGCGAAGGCGAGACCGACAAAGGTGTTGCTGCCGAGAAGCTGCCAGCTTTGGCCGCCGTTGGTGGATTTGAGGATGCCGAGGCCGTAGTAGCTGTCGGAGCCGTGGGGTTCGCCGGTGCCGACGTAGATGGTGTCGGGGTTGCTGGGGTCGAGGGTCATGGTGCCAACGGCGAGGGAGGCTTGGGCATCGGTGAGGGAGACGAAGCTGTCGCCGCCGTCGGTGGTTTTCCACACGCCGCCCTGGGCGGCTCCGACGTAGACGATGTTGGGGTTGGTGGGGTGGACAAGAACGGCCGTTACGCGCCCGGACGCATCAATGTCAAAATCCCCCATCTGTTCCCCCGTAATGGGGTCGGGGCCAAGCTGCTGCCAGGTGTTGGCGGCAAAGGTGCGGCTTTGCTGGGGAGAAAGCTGGGCCAGTTGGGCTTCATAGAGGTTGTAGGCATCGAGCCGGGCGGTGAGGGGGATGGTGTCGGCGGGGTAGCTACGCATAAAGTGGATCATTTCCTCGCGGCCAGCGCGGGCGCCTTTTAGCCCGGCAACGCGCAGGGGGTTGCGGTTGCGTTCGTGGTAATGCCAGTCGAAGCCGGGGTTGTTCATAGGGATGGGGTTGCCGTTGCCATCAAGTAGCTGCTGCTCCCCGCGTGAAATGGCGGCCCAATCGTCGTTTTCCACGGGGGTGTCGCTGTGTTGGGCTGCCAGAGCGAGGTTTTGCGGCTGGATGATGGCGGGGGGGCGGTTGTTGAGGAAGATGAGGGCGATAACGGCCGTTATTCCCAGCAACAAACCTGTCAATATCAAAATGTTGCGCTTCATATATTTCCTCCTGTGTGGTAATCGGTAATCAGTAATCGGTTAACTGATTACCGATTACCGTTTACTGATTACCGTTTACTGAAAATCAAGCATTGACAACAAACGTATTCAAAATCTGATCCAACGCCTCCAGGTCAGCGTCGCTGGTGGCTTGCACCATGACGAGGATGACGTAGTTGCGGGCCTGGGGAACGGCCGTTAACACCACCAGCAGCGTTCCCTCATTGCCACAATTAGTATACAGATCATAGAGGCCTGTGTAGAGGGAATCTTCGTAATTAAAACGGCCGTCGTAGCCACAATCACCGCTAAAATCAAACTCCGCCAGCAGCGTTTGCTCATTCATGTTGCGCGACAAGTCGTGCGAAGCCAGGAACACCATCCCCGGCGTACTCCATGAGTTGTAGAAGCTGTCCAGACTGGGGGCGGCGCGTAGCCCGGCCCCAATGGCAGCCCCATCCAGCACCCAGTCGCCGCCGTCCAGTTCCGCCCACTGCGCCGGAACGCTCACCGTCAAAACCCCGGAATTGTCGCTGACGCTGACGTATTCATACGCCACCGGAGCCTCGGCCACCCCCGTTTGCGCCGCTTCGTCGGCCAGCTCCTGGGCAAAGGAGAAAACGGTGGTCAGTTCCTCGAAGCTGTTGAGCTTGCCCGTCAACACCTCGCTGGTGGCAAAGCGGAGGATTTCAAAACTCATTACGTCGTCGGCGTTGCGGCTGCGAAGCACGTCGCAGTAGGACGACATGGTGCCATCGGTTGCCAGCACCAACCCTTCCAGCTTGGTGACAATATCGCCACCGCGAATGCCTGCCTCATCGGCCGGGGAGCCAGACTTGACCGAGGAAACCCAGATGCCGCTCAATCCGTCTTCCGTCACAACGGCCTGGCCGTTGATGCCGATGGAGTCGGCATCCTCACCGCGCCGCAGTTGCTCCACCACGCCTTGGGCAATGTCGCCGCTGATGCCAAACGCCTGCCGCGTGTCGCCGCGCCCGGCGTAGTGGACGGCAATGACCTGGCCGTTGGCATCCACCACCGCGCCACCGGAGTTGCCGCCGTTGGTGGTGGCATCGTATTCAATGACATGCTCCACCGAAGCCCAGTTGGTTTCGCCGCCCGCCTGCTCCTTGGAAACGATGCCGCGTGTGAGGGTGTATTCGGGGTTGCCCAGCGGGAAGCCCGCGACATACATTTCGGTGCCGACGCTGACGGCTCCTTGGTGCCATTGCAGATAGGGGAAGCCGTCGCCGTCAATGTCTATGACGGCTAGGTCGGAGCATTCGGAAACGCCGAGGATTTTGGCGTTGCGCGGGCGGTCTTCGCCGGGCAGATAGACTTGCAGCAGGGCGGAGCCGGTGACGACGTGGTTGTTGGTGACGGCGATGCCGCTGGGGTCAATGATGAAGCCGGAGCCAGCCCCGGCGACGTTTTGCACCGCGCCAAATTCGGGGTGGATGAAGCTGCCCTGGGCGATAATTTGGACGACGGCGGAGCGCACGTCGGCGATGGTGGTGATGGGGCCAGAAACGGCCGTTTCCACCCCACCCCCACTCTTGCCCGATCCGCTCTCCGTTTCAACCACCGTCGCTGGCTCTTCTGCCGCCTGGGTCGGTTCCGCGCTTTGCCCCAGCGGAGCCTGCACCCGAAAATCAAGCGTCTGGTTGAGTTCGTCGTTGAGGTAGATGTCTACTTTGTAGCTTCCGGCCGGCCACGCTCCGGCGGTGTTTGACGCTTCAAACACCACGTCGCCGCTGCCCGTCACCAGCTCGGTTTCGTTGAGCAGGTAGTTGGGTTCGGCGGCCTCACCCACATTAACGGCCGTCCATACCGCCTTCACCTTGGTGTCATCGGGCGCATTTGCCAAAGCCACAATGCTGTAGAACGTATCGGCCGGGTCAAAAACGGTTGTGGTTTGCGTGCCAGCCTTGTCACGCGACAGCGTGGCACTTTGGATGTTGGCTGTGCTGGCGCTAAATTCACAGCCAGCCAAAGCAAGTAAAACGATTAAAAGGAAAGAAAAGGTGATTTTTCGCATGTTTGCTCCTTCAAAATTTTTGCCAGCATAGAGGCAGGGGGCAGCGACGACAGGGCAAGCTCTATCAGCTGAATTGCACAAGTTGTGGCTAAAATTGGGGGATTTTGTTATCTGGAGTCGGTCAGAGTTTCTGCTTCAGACGATAAGTGGTTCCCTCCATCGGGTAATTGCTCACCGCTCCACGGCTGCTCTACCTGTTCTTCCAAATAAGCCAGCAGGTTTGCCAAATCGGCAAAATGGCGACGCTCACGGGTGTCGGCACTTTGCAGGCTAACCCGCCAGGGGGCGTTGGCGTGGTCTCGCCACAAACGGAGTAGGTAGGCGTGGTAATTGGGTGACTTACTGCTCATGTTCTTTGTCCTCGTTAAGGTGGTTCATACCTTCAACTTGCGACAATCATAGCAGGCTACCCTTCAGAAACGCTTCAAAAAGTATTCAGGATGTTGCTAAACAGGTGTCATTTGGGTTCGTCTCTTTCGTTTCAATCCTGCCAGAAGTTCAACTTCTGCCAGAAGTTGAACTTCTCAACCGATTGTTCCAGTCCTGGTTCCTGAAACGCTGAAGGAAGAACGAGGATTGGAATCCTCGGCTACTTGGTTTTGGGCTTTTTGGGGGGGAGGGTGCGGACGAAATTGGCGCAGAGATTGACCCAGTAGGCGAGTTCGTTGTCGTTCTCAAGGCCTTCGGGGGCCACATAGACATAGCCTTTCATCGGCCGGCCGGTAAAATCCATTGGCCGCACGTGGGGTTTGGTAAAGGCGGCGGCCTGGTTGTCTGGCCCCACCCGCGCCATCAGGGTATCGTTCACCACGCCACAAAACATGTAGTCGCGCAGCATAAAGGCGATGCCGCCAAACATTTTCTTTTCCTCGGTGCCGGGGGTGTCGAGCAAAACGGTGCGGATGCGTTCGGCTAATCCTTCGTCATAGGCCATAGCTTGTTCTTTTGCCGGGTTTTGCTACCCAGCAGGCCGTCTCCTTAAACGGCCGTTTTCCACCAAAACAACCCCAAGCATACCGTTTTTGCCCGGAAAAACAAACATATGTTCTGTTTTTTGGAGCAATGTTGCAAAATTACCCCACAACTTGCGACAAGCAGCAGGGAATAAGATAATGAACAGGGGGCATGATTCAGGTTAGCTTTACAAATTGTGGAACGATTTTGCAAATCGTTCCGGGCGATTTTGCAAAATCGCCCTACAGCGAGTCAAGCTAACTTTTCGGGTTTTTGAACCATGCCGAACAGGGAGAAAGATTGAACAGCTAACACAAAAGGGGTTAAGCATGGGCGATAGCCCACCACGAAGAATGAAAACAGGACAATGGCACAATTAAAGCTGTTTTTGCTGGGTGGGGCGCGGCTGGAGCTTGACGGAGAGCCGCTCACCGATTTGGCCTCGCGCAAGGCCGAGGCATTGCTGGCGTATTTGGCGTGCCAGCCGCAGCCGCAGCCGCGTGACCTGCTGGCAACGTTGCTGTGGGATGACCGGCCGCAGCAGCGGGCATTAGGCAACTTGAGCGTGCTTTTGAGCAGCCTGCGTAAGCCGTTGGGGGAGATGTTGCTGAGTTCGCGGCAGGCGGTGGGGGTGGATGCGGCTGGGGTGTGGGTGGATGCGCTGGTGCTGGCGCAGGCCGTGGCGGCAGTGGCGCACCAACGTTTGACGGAGGAAACGGCCGTTTCCCTGCAAACCACCCTCACCCTCTACCACGGCGATTTCCTCGCTGGTTTTTCCATCCGCGATGCCTCCCTCTTTGAAGAATGGCAATTGTTGGAGCAAGAGCGGCTGCACCGGCTGGTCGTGGCCGGGTGGGAGCAGCTAACCACCTATTATTTGGATAAACAGCAGTGGTCGGCCGGCATTGCCGCCGCGCAGCAGCTTCTGCGGCTGGATCCCCTGCGTGAGCGGGCGCAGCGGCAGCTTATGCAGCTTTTGGCCGGGGACGGGCAGCGTCACGCCGCCCTGGCGCAGTTTGATCAATGCCGCCAACTGCTGGCCGATGAGTTGGGGGTGGATCCGGAGGCGGAGACGGTGGCGTTGGCGGAAAGAATTCGGGCGGGGGGGCAGGGGAGCAGGGGGGCAGGGGGGAATTTGTCTCCCCGGCTCCCCCGCTCCCCGGCTCCCCTGCACAACTTACCAGGCTCACTGACACCCCTCGTCGGGCGTGAAGCTGAACTGACGACCATTGCCGCACGGCTGGTTGAGCCGGATTGTCGGCTGTTGACGCTGCTGGGGCCGGGTGGGGTTGGGAAAACGCGGCTGGCACTGGCGGCGGCCGAGGCAGCGGCAAATGCGTCGCTTTTTCCCCACGGTACGTGGTTTGTCTCGCTGGCGGAACTGGATAATGCCACGCTGCTGCCCACAACCATTGCCGATGCGGTGAATCTGTCGTTGGCGGGTGCGGCCTCGCCGCAGGCACAACTGCTGGGCTATTTGCGGCAAAAGCGGCTGCTGCTGGTGCTGGACAATGCCGAACATTTGCTGGGAGAAACGGCCGTTATCCACTTGCTGCAACAGCTTTTAACCCGCATTCCCGGCCTCAAACTGCTGGTCACATCGCGGGAGCGGCTCAACGTGCGCGGCGAGTGGCTGTTGATGGTAGAAGGTCTGCCGTTTCCAGCCGCCGCACCCAAAGAAGGCACCTATGCGGCGGCGGCGTTGTTTGTACAGTGCGCCCAGCAGGTACAGCCAGAATTCCAGCTTACGATGGCTAACCGGGAAGCGGTGTGGCGCATTTGCCAGCTTGTGGAGGGGGTTCCGCTGGGAATTGAGTTGGCGGCAACGTGGTTGCGGCTGCTGTCGTGTGCGGAAATTGTGGCTGAAATCGGCCGTTCCTATGACTTTCTCAGCGATGCACCCCGCGCTGTGGCCGAACGGCACCAAAGTTTGCAGGCCGTCTTTGCCTATTCGTGGAAGCTGCTTACACCAAATGAGCAGCAGGTGCTGGCGCGATTGGCCGTTTTTCGCGCTGGCTTTAGCCGTGAGGCGGCGCAAACGGTGGCACAGGCAAAGCTGCCCCTGCTGGCTTCGCTGGTGGACAAATCCTTTTTGCGCGTGCGCCAGCCGGGGCGATATGAGATGCACGCCGTGCTGCGGCAGTATGCGCTGGACAAGCTGCTGCCAGTGGCACAGATCCAGGTGCAGGATCGCCATGCGGCGTTTTATGCGGCGTTTTTGCAGGGGTGGCTGCGGCCGCTGCAAGGGGGCGATCAGCTGGCGGCACTGGATGGCATTCGGCTGGAGCTGGAGAATGTGCGGGCGGGGTGGCGTTGGGCGTTGGAACGGCCGTTACAAGTTGCCACCCTCCTCAATTGGCAGTCGCTGGTGCGGGACATGAGCGAAACGATGTTTCACTTTTTCACCATGCGAAGCTGGTTTGAAGAAGGGGAGCAACTGCTGGGGCAGGTGGTGGATTGGCTGGGGCAGTGGGGGGAAGAAACGGCCGTTATGCAGTGGCGGATTCAGGCGCGGCACGGTTGGCTGCAATTTTTGCGCGGACAGACGGCACAGGGAGAGCAAACGCTGCACTACAGTTTGGCGCGATTGGACGAAGCCGGGGCGGCAGCAGAAACGATTTTTTGCCATAACTATTTGGGTGCGGCCGCGTTTTACCGGCAGGACGAAGCCGGGGCGTTGACCCATTTGCAGCAGGCGTTGACGCTGGCGCAGCGGCTGGATGACCCATTTGGGGAGGCGATTGCGCTGGATATTATGGGGCGGGTGCAGATGCACCGGCAGGATTTTGACGTAGCGGAGCAGTTGCTGCAACAGAGTTTGGCGCGTAAACGGCCGTTAGGCGACCGCTTTGGCATGGGGTTTTCGCTGCAAAATCTGGGAGCGGTGGCGCAGGCGTTGGGGCAGCCGGAACGGGCGCGGCGGCTGTATGAAGAAAGTCTGGCATTGCGGGAGGAGATGGGAGACCGGCGGGGGATGGGGCTGTGTCTGGAAAAGCTGGGGGATTTGGCACTGGCGGCGGGGGATGAGGCGGCAGCGCGGCGGCTGTATGAGCGGTGCAAGGCTATTTTTGTGGAGATTGGGCATGTGGTGTCGGTAACGGCCGTTCGTGCCAAACTGATAGAATAGACAGGGATGCCAATCTTCGTCTTTTACCCAAACAAAAAAGCGGGCAGCACCCTTTGGGTTGCCACCCGCTTTTTCAATTATGTCTTAATGTTCAATTATTCCGACAACTTCACCAGCGAATCCTTGCCGCCGTGTTCGTTGACAACATAATCATCTGCTTCCCAATCATTTTCCCACCGCGCCCCATCGAGCAAATAGCGGAAACGGTAATCCTGCCCGGCCGGCAAAGAAACAGAAAGGCTAAAACTGCCGTCTTTCAACTGCTTCATCACGTGGGATTCCGGGTTCCATTCATTAAATTCGCCCAAAAGAGCCACTTCCTGCGCTTGTACTTCGGCAGGCAATTTAAAAGTTACGCGGCAAGAGCTACCGGTTTTAGAAAAGCTTTTTTTCAACATGAGAAATACTCCTTAATTTTTTGCAAGCATGTATTTTGGTTTTCCAGCACACACGCAAACAACCAAACAGATGGTTTGGAGACATCCGTTTGGCAGTGAATTGGTGAAATGATGAAACAATGCGGGTGAATGTGCGCTTGGTCAACGGTAAACTGCTAACTGAATGACTGTTGCGCTTAATCGAGGCGACACATGAGGCATCATATTGGTAAACTTACAAAATGGTTTACAAGTTTGTTAGTATAAGCAAGGGGTCGGATGAACACAAGGGGCAAGTTGCCAGAATTAAGCTTGCGCTTATTGTGTGTTTTGACATGGTGATCATATTTTGCTGTTTTTGTGATCATATTTGCTCATTTGATGAGTATATTTTAGTTGACCAGTGAAAAAACGGCCGTTTTTCCTCTCCTCACCCTCAAATTTTGCCTCGTTGGTATAGTTGCTTGCCAAACAGAAGTAGGGGATCATTGGCGGCATGAATCATTTGTTACAGTTTCACCCCGAAGTTCAGGCGGCACTGGCAAACGGTGAGCCGCTTGTGGCCCTGGAAAGCACTGTCATAACCCATGGGCTGCCGTATCCCTCGAATGTCGAAACGGCCGTTTCCATGGAAACGGCCGTTCGTTCCGGCGGAGCCACCCCCGCCACCATCGCCATCATTCGCGGCCAAATTTACGTTGGCCTTGACCGCGACCAGCTTGAATACCTCGCCACCCGCCCCGATGCCAACGCCTACGTTCGCAAATGCAGCCGCCGCGATTTGCCTTTGGCCGTTGCCAAGAGCGAAGATGGAGCCACCACCGTCGCCGGGACGATGATTGTGGCCCATCTCGCCGACATCGAGCTGTTTGCCACCGGCGGCATTGGCGGTGTCCATCGCGGCCACCCCTTTGATGTCAGTGCTGATTTATCCGAACTGGGACGAACCCCCGTTACCGTTGTTAGTAGCGGTGCCAAATCCATTTTGGATCTGCCCGCCACCCGCGAAGTGCTGGAGACCAACGGTGTGGCCGTCATCGGCTACCAAACCGACGAACTCCCCGCCTTCTTCTCCCGCAGCAGCGGCCTTTCCGTGGATGCCCGGCTGGATACACCCGCCGAAGTCGCCGCCCTCATCGCCGCCCGTCGTACCCTGGGGTTGCAAAGCGGCACCCTCATCACCGCTCCCGCCCCGGCTGAAGCAGCTATGGACGAGGATGCAGCCGAAGCGGCCATCGCCCAGGCCACCCGCGAGGCAGATGAACACGGCATTCACGGTCCCGCCGCCACTCCATGGCTGCTGCGCCGCGTGGTAGAGTTGACAAATGGTCGTAGTTTGCAGGCCAACACCGCGCTGCTGCAAAATAACGGCCGTATTGCCGCCACCATCGCCGTGGCCTTGGCAGAAACAAAAAATCGGTAAAATTCCGTTGCCAGCAAACATGATGCTTGCTATAATGCTGGCAACCCTTGGGCGCGTAGCTCAGCTGGTTAGAGCGCACGGTTCACATCCGTGAGGTCCTGGGTTCGAGTCCCCGCGCGCCCACCTTCAACCACAAATCAATTTTGTAATTCACTTTTTATCCAAAAACAAAAAGAGCCAGAGGCTCTTTTTTCATTCCTGTAACAAAGTACGCTTCACACATTTAAAAAGTCAAAGCCTTTCTGAAAAACCTTCAACGGTTCATCAAGTCGTTCTTTGCCATTTGTATAAAGCTGCTTGCCTTGAGGCTCGAAGTTCATGATAACGACTTCACGATTCATTACTCTCTTGTCATTGGCTTTTCTGGTTGCCATACCTGAATATGAGGAAATTGGAACCACATAGTAATCTTGATAGAGGCTTCTCACCTCATCACTATCATATGATGATAAAAGCCACCGGCATGTTGTTCTGCTTAATCGGTCAGCAAGATGTTCATGTTCTTCCCATGATTTCATATTGTGCTTATAATTAACCCCATTTTTAGGATACGGAGGATCAATATACATCACGGTTTTGGCGTTATCATAACGCTCTAGGCAGTCTGCCCAATCAAGATTTTCGATAATGACTGTACTTAGCCGTTTGTAAACAGGTTCGATACGCTTATGTAAAGTTTTTAGTGCGCCAAATAGTCGGTTTCCATGCCCACCATCAGTAATACTGGTTGCAAATCGAGGGTAATTTAATTCACCTCCCCAGCCTGCCATAATGATGTAAAAAAAACGGTGCGCTCGTTGAACATCACTGAGTTGATTTGTATTAAGTGATGCTAATCTTTCAAACTCTGCTCTTGATACTAATTCCCATTCAAAACTTTTTATCAGTTCATCTGGTTTGTCTTTTACAACCCTAAAGAAGGTGATTAATTCCTGGTCAATATCATTGATTACTTCAACCTCGCTTGGCTGTTTACCAAATAAAACCCAAGCTGCACCAGCAAAAAGTTCTACATAACAAGTATGATCAGGAATTAAGGGAATAATCTGCTTTCTCAATCTCGATTTCCCACCTACCCATTTGAAGGGGCTGTTTATCATTTTATACTCAGATTTATTATTATTATGAGACATATTTGCACACCAATTTAAAACGCCCAATGTCGCCAATAGCGACATTTTATCATGACGTACCATTCTGTGCAATATGCAATTTGCTGCTATGGGCAAATAGACTTTTGAAAAAGATATGAATCGCTTTGGTGAAAAACTTCGCACTCTAAGAAATGAACATAAAATAACGTTGCTCCAATTGGCTCAGGAATTTGGCTATACAAGCCATAGCTACTTGAGCGAGATTGAATATGGGTACAAAATGCCCACTGTAGCACTGGTTCTAAAAGTATCCAGATTTTTTGATGTGTCAACAGATAGCTTGCTAAAAGATGAAATGGATTTAGATTTAAAGCCGAAACATTTTGAGAAATAAACACATGCTTGCGCCATTCATTGAAAGACCACCCACAAAATCAGAGTTTGAAAGATTGCGGCTCATTCTGAGCACTTATCAAGATGGAACAGGGATGGAAGCAAAAGGCACTTTACCGGGGTGGAGAGATTTTGAAAGAGCCATAGAAGCTGGCTTTGGCGGTTATGCTAGCGAAAACAAGCATATCTATGATGTGCTTTTAGCCGTTCCTAATCATTCAGGGCTATTTTATGGTATTGACTGCAAGATGCGAGGACTGTTATCTACCGTCGACCGCAAGCGGGTTGTTACAATTGAAGTGACTAATGCGGCTGGTGAACTGTGGGATTCAATCAAACAACAAGGGATTACACAAGAAACATACATGGATTTCCCACAATCTGCCGGTCATGCTGTTTTGAACACCATTGCTTCTTGGCACGATGGAGTCAGTACCGAAAACGGCGGAAACATTATTACACATAAAAGCATTTATCTTGTGCTCCAATGGAACCCCAAAACAGTTGAATACCAACTTTTCCAATATCCAGCTCATTTGCCAAATCCTGCTGATTTACAATGGAACGTCGAGGGTAGAAGGCTGATTGGCAAGCTAGATGATCACCCGCTTGTTGAGTGGTATGGTTTGTCTGGCGGTCAACTAAAATATTACCCTGCGGTAGAAGCGGCTGATTGGGTTTCACCCAAGTTCAAATTAGAAGCATTGCCTCAAAATATTGACTTTGGCTTGCAAAATAAGGCAGCAATGTACTTTCCCGTAGCTTGGGCACAGATTAGCCATGAATAGGTGAAGACCTCTTGTTTTAGATTTGACGGTATTGTAAATGAAAGCACTCAGCGGATACCGAATGCTCGATTTGACCCACATCGTCAGCGGCCCTTATGCTGGGATGATGTTGGCCGATTTGGGTGTGGACACGATTAAGATTGAGCCACCGGGGCGGGGGGAAGCTACCCGCCAACTGTTAGCCAATGACCCGCACCATAGCCATAATGGCATGGGAGCCTATTTTCTCACCCTCAACCGCAACAAAAAGAGCATGACGCTGGATTTGAAGCAGGAAGCCGGCCGAAACCTCTTTTACGAGCTGGTGCGCCACGCCGACATTGTGCTGAACAACTTCAGCGCCGGAGTGATGGCGCGGCTCAAGCTCGATTATGACCATTTGGCCGCCGTCAACCCCCGCATTGTTACCTGCACCATCACCGGTTTTGGCGAAAGCGGCCCCAGGCGAGATCGGCCGGCGTTTGACATGGTGGCGCAGGCGATGAGCGGCGGAATGAGCGTGACGGGGCAGCCCGATGGCCCGCCGACCCGCGCCGGGCTGCTGGTGGGGGATTTGGGCGGCGGGTTGATGGGGGTAGTTGGCATTTTGGCGGCGCTGCTGGCGCGGCAGCAGACGGGGCTGGGGCAGCATGTGGATATTTCCATGCTGGATGGTCAGATTAGTTTGCTGACCTACATGGCGACGATGCAGCTTTTGTCGGGAACGTTGCCGCCGATGGTGGGGAATGAGCATTTGAACCATGTGCCGTATAACGCCTACCCAACGCAGGACGGCTATCTCATTTTGACGATTATTGCCGACGAGTCGTGGGCGGCACTGATGGCGGCGGTGGATGTGCCGGAGCTGGACACGGGGGAGAACCGGAGCCGGGCGGGGCGGCTGCGGAATCGGGGGGAGATCAACGGCCGTTTATCCACCCTCTTCCAAACCAACCGGCGCGATTATTGGCTGGAGCGATTAACGGCCGTTCGTGTCCCCTGCGCCCCCGTCAACAATTTGGCCGAAGCATTAGACGACGAGCAGGTGCTGGCACGCAACATGGTCGTTGAGGTGGAACATCCGGCCGGCGGCACCTTCAAAATCCCCGGCAACCCCATCAAGCTCTCCCGCACCCACGAAGAAACCTTCGCCCCGCCGCCGCTGCTCGGCCAGCATACCGACGACATTCTCCGCACCCTGCTGGGCAAATCGGAGGCCGAGATCGTCCAGTTGCGGCAGAATGGTGTGATTTGAGGGAAATGGGACGCGGACAAACGCGGAGAATTTCACGCAAAGGCGCAAAGATGCAAAGGTGAAGAGCTTTTCTTTGCGTCTTTGCGCCTTTGCGTGACCTTTTGCATCATCTGATTGACCAGTTGTATGCGGGTTCAGATCTGCCTTCAAGGTAAAACGTGGTAAGCTTGGGTGGTTGGAGTGGATGGTTATGAGTGAGAAGCAGGAACAGAGAGAACAGGATTGGATGATAGCGGAAGCGGAGGTGGTCGAACGGCCGTTTACCTCCACCACCCCCTTTATTGGCTCACTGCTCGCCCGTTTTCGCAGCGGCTGGAACAGCATTGCCACTAAATGGTATGTGCGCCCCCTGCTGGCGCAGCAAAACCAGTTTAATCGGCTGGTGGCCGAGCGGTTTGGCGAGCAAGACGGCCGTTTAATTGCCCAGGATCGCCAGCAAACCCAGCACAGCCACGATTTAGCCGAGATCACCGCTCTGCTCACCCAGATCAACCGCCAGTTAGCCGAGCTGGATCAACGGCTCACCACGCTGGAACAACAATCTTCGGACCAATAACCCTTGTTGCGCGTTGCCTGGTTTAGCCCCCTTCCCCCCGCCCGCAGCGGCATTGCCGACTACAGTGCCGAGCTGCTGCCCCACCTGGCGCAGCACGTGCAGCTTACCCTGTTTGCCCCCGACCCCGCGCAACTAGACACCACCCTGGCTGCCCAATTTGAGGTGCGCCCTCTCGATCAATACCCGGCGCAGCGGTGGCAGTTTGACGTGGCGCTGCACCAAATGGGCAACAGTGCCCACCACGCCGCCCATTACGACCTGTTTTGCCGCTATCCTGGCCTTGTCGTTCTCCACGACTACTTTTTGCACCACTTTCTGGCGCACCAGACGGTGGGGCAGGGAAATGTGGCGGGGTATGTGCGTGAACTGGCCTATGCTTATGGGTTGGCCGGGGTCAATTTGGCGCGGCAAATTCGCACGGGGCAGGCGCAAAATGTGGTGTTTGAACGGCCGTTAAACCAACGCCTCCTCAACCTCAGCCTCGGTACCATCGTCCACAGCCGCTATGTGCAGCAATTGCTGGCACATGAAGGCCACCCCAGCCACCACGTCCCCGCTCTCATCACCCCCCATCCCGCCCAACCTCGCCGCGCCGAACTCGGCATTGACGATGAGGCCATTGTGTTTGGCAGCTTTGGGCAGGTCAACCAAGCGCGGCAGTTTGAGCTGTCGCTGCGGGCATTCAGGCAGGTGGTGACGCAGGTGCCAAATGCCATTTACCTGATCGTGGGAGAGGTTCTGCCAGACGTAGCCCTGGCCGATTTGATTGCCGCCGCCGGTTTGACCCGCCACGTGCGGCATATTGGCTATGCTGCCACGCTGCAAGCGTTTGTAGATTACCTGCAAACGGCCGATATTGTCATCAACCTGCGCTACCCCACCCTGGGGGAAACGTCGGCCGTGGCGCTGCGGGCGCTGGCGGCGGGCAAGCCAACCATTGTGTTTGACCACGGCTGGTATGCCGAACTGCCCGACGACGGCTGCTGCAAATTGCCGCCGCTGGATGAAGCGGCACTGGTTGCCACCATGCTGCAACTGGCGCAATCGGCGGAACTGCGGCAGAGGGTGGGGGAAACGGCCGTTTCCTACGCCACTAACCACCACCATCCCGCCGCCGTCGCCGCCCAATATGCCCAAGTCATCGGCCACACGCTGGCCGACCTGCGAAAAAAATATGCCTAGCTTCCTTGCCCTGTTCCTCCTCTTCACCGCCGCCACCCTGCCCGGCTGGCTCATCGTCCGCCGCTTCCCCCATTTCGATGGCGACCTGCTGGAACAGCTTATGGCAAGCCTCATTATCGGCACCACCCTCGTCGGCACCCTCGCCCTGCTCCTCGCCCAACTCAGCATCTTCTCCCTACCCCTGCTCGCCCTCCTCACCTTCCTACTCACCACCGCCCTTGCACTCATTCCAATCTCCCCACACCCCACACCCCACACCCCACACCCCACACCCCAATCTCCAATCTCCAATCTCCAACCCCTCCTCCTCCTCCTCTGGCTCCCCCTCGCCCTCTACCTCTTCCTCCGCCCGCACGAATTCATCCTCGGCGCGGCCGATGCCGGGGTCTACATCAATTTGGGAGCCGAAATCGCGCAAAACGGGAGCCTGGTTATTGAAGATGACTTTTTAGCCGCGCTGCCGGAGTCGCTACAAACGGCCGTTTTCCGCCCCATCCAAAACGCCGCCGCTACCGCCTACTACCTCCCCGCCTTCTACCTCACCGATCTGGCGCAGCCCGGCCACATCACCCCCCAGTTTTACCCCACCCACCCCGTTTGGCTGGCAATGGCCTATAGTCTGGGCGGCGTATGGGCAGAGCTGATGCTGCCGGGGGTGTGGGCACTGCTGGGGGCGGTGGCCGTTTATCTGGCGGTGCGCCAATTTGCCGGGTGGCAAACGGCCGTTCTTGCCCTGGCTGGCCTCACCCTCAATGCCCTTCAAGTCTGGTTCGCCCGCTACCCCGTCACTGAAACCTTTGCCCAGTTTTTGCTGTGGGCGGGGCTGTGGGGCGTGGGCGGCTGGCTGGCCGGACGGCGCGACAACCGGCTGTGGGGGCTGCTGGGCGGGCTGGCACTGGGGCAATCGTTCCTGCTGCGAATTGATGCCGTGTTTATGCTGCCGGTGCTGGTGGTATTGTGGCTGTGGCTGTGGGCAAACGGCCGTTCCTGGCGCAGCTATCTCTGGTTTTTCCTCCCCCTGGTCGCCCAAATCGGCTACTCCTTTGTCCACGGTGCGTGGCAAAGCGCCCCTTATTTTTACGAACTGTTTGGCTTTGGCCTGCTGCTGCTGCAAGTTTACTGGGAGATTCCGCTGCTGGGTGGGCTGCTGGGCATTGGCCTGCTGTTAATACTTGGCCGTTACCGCCACCATTTGGGGCAACTGGCGCGGTGGGAACGGCCGTTACGCCTTGCCCTCGTCGCCCTCATTTTGCTCACCACCGCCTACCTTTGGTTTATCCGCCCCGCCACCGGCTCCGTTTTTATTTTTGACGACCCGTACAGCCAAAGCCAGGTTCCCTGGTATGACCACGAAAACCTGCTGCGGATTGGCTGGTATTTGTCGCCGCTGGGGGTGTGGCTGGGGGCGCTGGGCGTGGCGTTGATGGTGTGGCGGATGGAGCGAAAAACGGCCGTTTTGCTTGCCATCTGCCTCCTTTTTTCCGCCCTCTATCTGTGGAATATCCGCTCCAACCCGCACCAGATATACACCATGCGTCGCTATCTGGCGGCTACGATTCCGCTGCTGGTGGTGGGAACGGCCGTTTTGCTGGGCTGGCTGGCGCAGCAGCGGGGCAAGCTGGGGCTGGTTGTGGCCGCCGTGCTAACGCTGGTGTGGCTGGCCGGGCTGGGCTGGTCGGCACGGGGGTTTATCAGCCAGGTGGATTTGGCGGGTCTGATCCCACAAATGGACGCGCTGGCGGCACAACTTCCGGCTGATGCGGTCATCATTTTTAACGAGCAAAACCCCATTGGTCCTGGCGACACGCTGGGGACACCGCTGCGCTTTCTCTACCAGCGCGACGTAATCAAACTGCGCGACTGGGCGGTGGTGGATGAGGGGGAATTGCGAAAGGCGGTGTTGGGGTGGCTGGAAAACGGCCGTTCTGTCGTCTGGATTGGCGACCCGGCCTGGCTGAATGCCCAGGGCTTCACCCCCACCCTCTCCACCCTCGACCTCACCACCGCCAGCCTGGAAACCGTTTATGACCACAAGCCGCAGCAGGTGCTGCCGCAGGAATGGCACTTGCCGCTGGCGGTGCTGAGGTGATTGATGACAAACGCAAAAGCAACCGATCTAATTACCCAAACGACCCAAATCATCACCGACCAGGCGGCCAGGCTGCCGCCGGTGGGGCGGGCATTGGTTGCCAGCCGTGGCTCGCTGCCCCCTGCGTTTTATGAGCATATGCAGAAAGCGGCCGTTCATGCCAAATTTCAGCCCCGCTTGCAGGTGCAGCCGGTGGCTCTGCCGCTGCTTGGCCCCTTGCTCACCCGTCTCAAACTGGTTCCCCACAAGCTCGCCATTTACTACGTCAGCCGCCTAGCCGAAGCCCAAACCGAGGCCAATGAGTCGTTGCTACAGGCGCTGGATGCGTTGGCAGGGTCGGTGGAGCGCAAAAACGGCTGACTTTTCAAAACGGACTAAAACTGGGACAATAGCGGAGCAAAAGAACACAAACTGACATTTTCCTAGGGTTGGAGATTGGAGATTATTGAAGGTTCACAATCTCCAATCTCCAATCCCTAATCTCCTACCATATTTCAGGATTTATTATGAGCGACACAACCCCCTCGGCAGAGGTAAATATTGAAGAGATCATGCAGCAGATTCGGCAGCAGATTTTGGAGAAGCGGTTAGCAACTGCGCCAAACGGCCGTTCTCCCATTCGCATTGCCGGAAAGCATTTGCCCGCCGATTTTTATGAACATCTATACCAAGCCGGGCTGGTTTATGACCAGATTCAGGTGCCGGTAAACGTTAGCCGCATTGGCGTACCTGTCATTGGTCCCCTGTTACAAACCATTCGCCACAAACTGCATGAATTAGTCGTCTTTTATGTCAACCAACTTGCCGCCAACCAGATACAAATGAACCACCACCTGCTCCAGGCACTCAACATTTTGGCCGAAGAGATGGAAAAGCAGGCGGAAGAAGGTAGCAAGTAACAAGTGGCAAGTTACATCCTTATCACCAGCTACTAGCCACTAGCCACCCACTTCATGACCACCATTGCTTTTGTGACCCCGTGGTATGGGGAAAATGTGCCGGGAGGGGCGGAGGCGCAGACGCGGCAAACGGCCGTTCATCTGCACGCCGTCGGTATTCCCGTGGAAATCCTTACCACCTGCGCCCGCGACCTCTACAGCGACTGGAGCCACAACCACCATCGCCCCGGCGTAGAGCTGGTGCAGGGCATTCCCGTGCGTCGCTTCCCTGTGCAGCCCCGCGACAAAGCGGCGTTTGATGCCGTTAACTGGCGGCTCATCCACAAGCTGCCCATCACTGCTGACCAGGAGCGCACCTTTCTCACGGAAATGATCAGGGTTCCGGCACTTTACGACTATATGCGGCAGCAGCAGGAGCGGTATCTGTTCATTTTTATCCCCTACATGTTTGCTACCACCGTCTACGGTGCGGCCATCGCCCCGGAGCGGTCACTGATGATTCCCTGCCTCCACGACGAGCCGTATTTGCGGCTGGCGGGCTACCGTGAACCAGTGCAGCAGGTAAAAGGGCTGCTCTTTTTTACCGAGGCCGAGGCAAAGTTGGCCGATACTTTTTTCCCTGACCACAACGGGCAAATCCGGCAGGTGGTGGGGGGCGGCATGGACACCGATGTGGAGGCGAGTGCGACCCGGTTTTGGCAGCAGTTTGGGGCGAAAATGGGGGAAAAACGGCCGTTTATCCTCTACGCCGGCCGCCGCGAAATCAGCAAAAACACCCCCCTGCTGCTCGATTACTGGGCGCGGTATCAGCAGGAAAACGGCCGTTCTGTCAACCTCGTTCTCATTGGTTCCGGCGACATCGCCGTGCCGTCCGCCGCTCAGGGCAGCGTCATTGACCTCGGCTATGTATCTGAACAGGCGCGCTGGGATGCTTTTGCCGCCGCCACCGTTTTTTGCCAGCCGTCGGTTCACGAAAGCTTTTCCCGCGTCATCATGGAAAGCTGGCTAACGGAAACGCCGGTGCTGGTTCACGGCCACTGCGCCGTGATGAAGGAGCATTGCCAACGCGCCAACGGTGGCCTTTATTTCACCAACTATGACGAATTTGCGGCGACGCTGGATTATTTGCTGGAGGAACGGGAAACGGCCGTTAGGCTCGGCCAACAAGGGCGACGCTACGTTCTTGCCCACTTCCAATGGCCCCACATCATCGCCCAACTCCGCCGCATCTTCGCCCAGCTAGACCCCACCTTCGCGGTGGAGGAAGAGGAAATGGGACGCTGATTTTCCTGTACGCGAAGCGGTTGTAAAACAACATTTTCCTGATGACAACATCTTTATCAGGAAAATCAGGTAAATCAGCGTCCTATTCTGAATTTTTCTATGATAAACCCTCTCAAAGTAAGCATCATGACCGCCGGACTAACCCCCGGTGATGCCATTAGCAACTACGCCATTTCCATTGCCCGCATCCTGCGCCAATGGGGTGCCAGGGTGACGATTTACGCCGACCACATCGCCCCGCAGTATGGAGCCGTGGCGCAAAAATCCCAATTTTACCAGGACAACGGCGACGGCATTCTCTGGTTTCACTACACCCTCTACAGCGAAAACGTTGAGATTGCCCTTGCCAGCCGCGAATTCAAAATCATGGATTACCACGGCATTTGTCCGCCCCACCTCTTTCGCGGCCAAAATGCCCATCTGGAACATTTGACGCAAAAAGGGATCGAACTGCGGCCGTCGCTGCGCGACAAATTTGACCAATACGTCATCCACACCGAATACATGCGCCAAGAGCTACAGGCGATGGGCTACCCGCCGGAAAAAATCAACAAGATTTTTTACTGCATTGACACCTCTCACTTCACCGATGGCGTGGCCGATGCCCAATTGGCGACCGATTTAGCCAAGCTGGATTATTTCCTGCTGGTGGGGCGCATTGTGCCACAAAAAGATGTGCTGGCCTTGGTGGAAATTTTTGCCGAAATCAACAAACAGCGACCCGATACGGTGCTGGTGATTGTGGGCAACCGTGACCAAACGCCCAGGTATCAGCAGCAGATTGACCGCCTGGTTGCGGCCAAAGGGGTGGAAAACCGGGTGATGTTTACGGGGCAGGTAAACAACCCGGCGGTGCTGGCGGCGTTGTTTGCCAATGCCCGGTTGCTGTTTGTGACCTCGGAGTGGGAGAGTTTTTGTGTGCCGATTGCCGAATCACTCTTTTTTGGCGTGCCAACGGCCGTTCATCTAGCCCCCCCCATGCCCGAAGTCGCTGGCCCGGCCGGCATCGTCTTTGACAAGGCCAACCCCGCCGCCGCCGCCACCGAAGTGCTGGCACTGCTGGATGACCCGGAACGATACCAGGTGATGAAAGAAACGGCCGTTTCCTGGGCGCAGCAATACACCTCAGCCAGCCTGGAACAAAACTTGCAGTCGTTTTTGCAAAAAATCCAAAACGAGGTCACAAACGGGCATTTGCCAACAGGAGATTAGCGATTGGAGATTGGAGATTGTGAACCTTCAATAATCTCCAATCTCCAATCCCCAATCTCCCGAACCGCCCAAGCCCTAACGAATAATCACCATGCCCCGTCTCGCCATCGTCGTTCAACGGTACGGCTCCGACATCCACGGCGGCTCTGAAAGTGCCGCCCGGCAGCTTGCCGAGCATCTCACGGCGCTGGCCGAAGTCCACGTGCTGACCACCTGCGCCCACGACTACACCACCTGGGTCAACAGCTACCCGGCGGGGGAGTCGGAGCTAAACGGGGTCACTGTCCATCGCTTTCCCGTGGACAGCCCGCGCAACTGGGCGCAGTCGCAGCAGCAGACGGGGCTGTTTTTGCTTTCCAACCCCACCCTGGCCGAACAAATCGCGTGGATTGAGCGCGAAGGCCCTTTTTCCACCCCGCTGCTGCGCCACATCCAGCAGCACGCCAGCCAGTACGACCACTTTCTTTTTTTCACCTACGTCTACGCCACCACCTTTTTTGGCCTGCCGCTGGTGGCCGACAAAGCCATTCTGGTTCCTACCGCCCACGACGAGCCGTTTATGTACCTCGATGCCTTCCGCGCCCTCTTCCACCTGCCGCGCCACATTGTTTATCTGACCCGCGCCGAGCAGGAACTGGTGCAAAGGGTGACGGGAACGGCCGTTCCCCACCACATCGCCGCCCTCGGTCTCACCACCCCGGCCGACGTGTCCGCCGAACGTTTCCGGCAAAAGTACAAGCTGCATGAGCCGTTTTTGTTTTATGCCGGCCGGCTGGCCGAGGCCAAAAATGTGCCGGAACTGATCACCTACTTTCTCAATTACCGCCAGCAGCACCCCAATCAGATCCTTAAGCTCGTCCTCACCGGTGAACCCCAATTTCCCCTGCCTGACCATCCCGACATCGTTCCCATTGGCTTTGTGTCCGAGCAGGACAAATTTGATGGGCTGCAAGCGGCCAGCGTGGTCGTCATGCCGTCGTTGTTTGAAAGTTTGTCCATTATCATTCTGGAAGCGTGGCTGCTGGGGACGGTGGTGCTGGTTAACGGCCGTTGTGCCGTCACCAAACAGCAGGTACGCCAAAGCAACGGTGGTCTCTACTACCACAACCAGGACGAATTTAACGCCACGCTTGACCGTCTACTGGCCTCGCCTGAACTGCGGCAGAGGTTGGGGGAAAACGGCCGTTTGTTCACCACCCGCACCTACAGTTGGCCCCACATCCTCGCCACTTACCAAAGAATCCTCTCATAATTACCCCCTGTAAGCCCAGCCGTAAGCCCCATCTCATACTAATAGCCTATACTGTAGGAGCAATTCGCCATTTATTGTATGGCATCATCAGCGTATCCTGACGGCGATTGAGGGACGGCGAGCCAAAAAACATGTGAAGTCCAGTAAGCCACGCCTTAGCCCCTGTCTTATTTGTAACGGATTTTTGTAACGATTAGAAAGAGTAACGAGCAAATGAAAATGATTAATTTCCGACCTTATTGGCTGCTCCTGTTTATTGCCCTTCCCCTCCTCGTTTTCACCAACCAAACCCAGGCCAGCAATGGCATTGTGTCGCCCCGCTGGCGGCAAGACAACCTCCCATCACAAAGCTGCGGTAGCCACAGCGACTGCCATCGCGCTTCCCCCGTCATTGCCGACATCACCGGCGACGGGCGCAGCGACATTGTGATTGCCACCAGCAACGGCCACGTCATGGCCTTTCAGGATGGGGGCAGCAGCGGCTCACTGCTGTGGGATGTAGACATTGCCGGCCCATTTGGCATGAGCGGCAACAGTCACGAAATCAACTCCTCCCCGGCCGTTGCCGACATTGACGGCGATGGGCAGATGGAGATTGTGCTGGGCGCGGGCACCATCAACAGCAGCAAATGCACCCAGGGCGGCGTGATCGTTTTGGAACACAACGGGCAGGTCAAATCGGGCTGGCCGTTCCGCACCCGCGATGAAGCCGTGGCTCCGCTTGGCTGCACCGATACCGTCTATAGTACCCCGGCCCTGGGCGACCTCGACCGGGATGGCGACATGGAAATCGTGTTTGGCAGCTTTGACAAGGGGCTTTATGCGCTGCACCACAACGGCACCCTCGTGACCGGCTTCCCCATCACCAGCGCCCACTACCCCCGCTTTGGCTGGGACATTCTCATTGGGCGAGTGGCCGACACCATCTGGAGTTCCCCCGCCCTGGCCGATCTCGATCAAGATGGCTATCTTGACATTGTGATTGGTACCGACGAAGGTTATTTCGGCAACAGTTATCCCGGCGGCAGCCTCAACTGGAGCTGCCCCTATCTGCTGCCGGCCGGATGGGCCAGCGATTACTGTGGCGGCAGCCTCTATGCCGTTGACCGCTTTGGCAAGTCGCTGCCCGGTTTTCCCCGCTACATGCTGGAAACCATTCAATCCAGCCCGGCAATTGATGACGTAGATGGCGATGGGGATTTTGAAATCTTTGTTGGAACCGGCACCTTTTACAACACGTTTAGCCCCAGCCACCCCACAAACGGCTACCGGCTGTTTGGGCTTGACCACCGGGGCAACGATTTGCCCGGCTGGAGCGGTGGCAAGGCGGTGGGCGGTACGGTGCCAGCTTCGCCGGTCATTGGCGATATTGCCGGGGACGAACGGCCGGAAATCATTGTGGCGGCGATGGACAGCCAACTGTACGCCTGGCATGAGGACGGAACGGCCGTTTCCGGCTTCCCCATGACCCCGCGCACCGAATTTGGCAATACCAGCAGCTTCAACGTCGAAAAAAGCTTTGTGCTGGCCGATTACGACAACGACGGCAAAATGGAAATCTTTATTGCCCAAAGCTGGTCTATCGCCATCATTGACGGCAACGGCCAGCAGCTAACCACCACCGCCTTCCCCAACGGGCTGCCGCTGTACTATGCCGACGGGCTGCAGCTTAACACTCCTGCCGTGGGCGACATAGACGGCGATGGCATTCTGGAGTTGGTTGCCAGCAACAGCCGCCTCATCACCTGGGATTTGCCCGATGGCGCCCGCGAAGCCGACTGGCCGATGCACCGCCAAAATGCGGCTCGCACGGGGGTGGCGGCGCAGGCCACGCTGCGGGTTGACCCCGGCACCATCAACCTGCTTGCCGACGGGCGCACGACTGCATCGCTGATGCTTTCGCTACGCAACGGCGGCAGCGGCAGCATCAACTGGTCGCTGCAAACGCCGGAGCGGGTCAGTGCTGCCCAAACCAGCGGTTCTTTTGGGGTGGCACAAAACGTCATGTTGACCATCAATGGCAATGGGTTGGGGGTAGGTGTCCACGATTTGGGGTCTTTGACGGTGCGGGCAAGCGTAAACGGCCGTTCTATCGAAACCATCCCCGCTACCATCCCTGTAAAACTCACCGTTGTCAACGAACTGCACCAAACCTTCCTGCCGCTCACACTTAAAAAGTAGCGGTCTGATGGGGTTGACGGAACAAATTGTAGTGGCGAGGCATGCCTCGCCACTACAATTGAGGGTGGCTCCACGAATTCCTGAAGAACCAAAATAGCCCCTTACGCAGTAGTGACTCTGACCATTATCCTTTTTAAGGACATAAACTGACATTTTTCTGGAGATTAGGAGATTGAGAGATTAATCTCCTAATCTCTTTTTGCAGAATGTCAGCCTATGGCCTCATTCTGTATATTTACATGCCACGCCGTGTCAACAGCCGCATTTTATTCTTCTTCAGACACCGGCAGACGCAAATCCGCGCCGTGTAGCTCCTGTTCCAGGGTGTCCCAAAGCTGGTTGTAGATTTGCAGGCGGGTTTGGGCGGCGCGGCGGGCGGGTTCGGTGTGCATACTGGCAACGGTTCTTTGCTGCCATTGGTTGTTACGGCCGTTTTTGATAAGTCGCTTCAGGGTCATTGGCCGGTTTCTGTTGAGTACATCGCCCGCTCCGTGAAAAACGGCCGTTAATCCAATCTTCGCCAACTTGTCCGCATCCCACAGCACCATAGATTCCAGGTTTTTTAGTGGCTTTTTGCGCCACAGTCCCATGTGGTCTTCAATCGCCTTAGCAACAGCCTCAATTTTTTGCGGCGGAAAATCTGTTTTGGGCAAAAAGCTGCGGGCAAATTTTGCCCCTTCAATCGGGTGACGCGGCCCTGTCTCCTTGCGTATGTCGTGGAGCCAGGCGGCAGCAACCACAATATCCGGGTCGGCTCCTGTTTCCTCGGCCAGGCGGGTGGCAAGCTCCACAACGGCCGTTACATGCTCCCAACGGTAATTAAACGCCGGGTCTTTGGTGCCATAACGCGCCTGCGCTTCCCGCAGGGTCGCTTTGAGCATTTCCTTTCGTATCGCTTTTTGCCATTTCTTCTTGGTGTCGGTTTTTTTCTTGGGCATGGGCTAGATGAGGGCAATGAGGATGAAAATAACCCAAACAATAGCGAGATAGATGGCGAGCCAGCCGAGGGCGTTGCCAACGGCCGTTTTGCTTCGTTCGCTGCTGTTGGGGCGGGCACCCAGGTTCAAATACCACGACGCTTTTTGCCCCAGGCTAATGGCACGCCAGCCAAAAAAGACGGCCGGCAGCAGCCCCAATAGCAATGCTAGCGCCACCCGAATCATGTCCAGCGACGCACCCACCCGATCCATAAAGCTGCTGCCGGCTTCGGCGGAGACAAAGAAGGCGGGCAAGATGAGGATGAGCAGGGGAACGGCGTGGAATGCCAGGCCGATGAGGCTGGCATTGAAGCTGGTTTGGGCGGCGTTGCTGGCATCGCCCTGGATGGCATCGAGGGTGAGGGGGCGGCCGCAGTTGGCGCAGTAGGTGCTGCCACGCAGGGAAACGGCAGCGCAGTGGCCGCAAATTTCCAAAAAGCTGGAGCGGTCGGTGAAGATGGCGGGGTCCACTTTTAGCTCAATGAGCTTGTTGTCGCGGTTTTTGACGAGTACGCCGGGATTGTCGGGGATGGGGTCGGTGGGAGAAACGGCCGTTATTCCCGACTCTTCCTCTTCCACTTCCGCCAAAGCCGTTTCCTCGCTGGGGCTGGGTGCTGGAGCCGCCCCGCCTGGCAGCAAATTCCGCACCTTGTCCATTGTCGCCTGACGCTTCTCTTTTTGCTCCTGCTGCCGCGCCATGTCCACCCATTGGATGGTGGCGTTGGCCTGAATGTTGGCCCCATCGCTTACATATTTGGCAACCAAATCCAGCAACTCCCGCGCCTTGGCTTGGTCGGGAGCCTCTACCTCAAGCTGGCTGGCCTGCTCAAAGCCGCGCACGCGGGCAACCACCTCATTTTTTTGCAGCCCCATCCATTTGGCAACTGTAGCAACGACAAACCCGGTTTCTTCGTTGTAGGTGTGGAGCCTGGCCCCCATATTGGCAAGGGCAAACAGCGTGCTGCGCATCACCACGGTGGCACTCACAGGAAAGGGTCGAATTTCTTTAGTAGACATAGGCCTCAAACAAGAACCAAATCGTTATAAATGGATGATTTTATTTCTGGTCTTACTGCCCGTTCAGAAACAATATCAACCTTTTTGGCGAGTTGTTCTTCCAGAAAATATTGCAGATTGACAAGGTCAAATAAGGTGGCTCCTTCCTGAAATTCAACCAAAATATCAACATCACTGCCCGTGTGCTGTTCACCTCGTGCATAGGAGCCAAAGACGCCCTTGAGCCTGGCCTTGTACAGTTGCTCTAAAATTGACTGTAGATTGCGTAACTGTTCCAGCGTCTGTTCAGCATTATCTTTCATGACGTTATCCTTGACAAACAGGGTGAAGCATAACAAGGGCAGTGGGTTGCGTCAACTGGCTGGTGGGCTGAACAGGGCACCGAGGGCGGTGGCGTAACCGGCGCGGTCGGGGACGATGACGGGGGTGTGGTAGAAGTGGCCGACCAGCCCGATGATGTGGCGGATGGAGGCCATGTCGCCCATGTGGCCGGTGATGACGACGTGGCTGGCTCCGGCACCGGGGGCGGCGGCGGTGGCAACAAGGGCGATGGTTTGGGCGACCATGGAGGTAATGGCGGCGGCGTAGTCGGCGGGGGTGGGGGTGGTGTCGCCACGGGCGATGCGGCCAAAATGAACGGCCGTTGCGTCCACCGGCAAATTCCCCACTTCACCTGTAATCACGTCGCCCAGCGTCAGGTCAACGTGGCGAGCGTTGCCTTGCTGTGCCAGGGCGTCAATTTCCTGCGGGTTGATGGTGCCAACCAGCAGCCGCGCCAGCCCCAACATGGTTCCGCCGCCAACGGCCGTTCCCGTGACGTGTCGGTAATTGTCGTTGTGGGCAAAAAGAACGGCCGTTCCCGACCCCGCACTGACGACCATGATCGGTGTATCGGCCGTTAGCCCGGCGCGAATTGCCAGCACCTGCCCGCCCCGGCCAATGGCTTCCATTTCGCTAATGCTCACAACAGGGCAGCCGTCCATTTCGGCCGGCAGCAGCTTGTGGCGGCCGCCTGTAACGACCAATCGCGCAAGCTGGTGCAGGCTAATACCCTGCACCGCCAAAATATCGCGGATGAGAGCGGCGTCGGGGTCGCCCTTGTACGGTTGGTGCCAATAATGCAGTTCGCCGTTGATGGCGGCCACAACATCGGTGTTGCTGATGCCAAAATCAAGGGCAACGTGGGTTCCGGTGGTTAGGTGAGGAGGTAACATAAGTATTTTGGGTAATCGGTAATCAGTTATCAGTTGTCAGTGGCTCACCGATTACCGATTACTGATTACCGACCAAGGTGGCAACAAGGTCAGGGAGTTGCACAATGCTGGACAAGGTATGGTAGCTGTGCTGCTGGGCTGTGGCGGTGGTGACGGTTTCGTGTTCCCAGGTGGTGTGGTAGGGGATGTAAACGGCCGTTGCGCCCAGCTTAACCAGCGGCAGCACATCGGAACGGAGCGAGTTGCCCACCATTAGCACGGTGCGGGGGTCAATGCCCAGCCGGGCAAAGAGGGCGGCGTAGGTGGCGGGGTCTTTTTCGCTGACCACTTCAACATGGCGGAAATGGTCGGCAATGCCCGACTGCGCGACCTTGGTTTCCTGGTCAAACAGGTCGCCCTTGGTGATGATGAGCAGCGGGTATTGGTGGCCGAGCTGGTAGACGACTTCGGCGACGCCGGGGAGCAGTTCCACCGGGTGTTGGCGCATCTCTTTGGCAAAGTTGAGGATGGTGAGGATGTCGCTGGCGGGAATACGGCCGTTTGTAAGCTGAACGGCCGTTTCGATCATCGAAAGCGTAAAGCTCTTGATGCCATAGCCAAAATGCTGCAGGTTGGCGAGTTCGGTCTCGTATAGCTTGCCATCAGTCACCCCCGGTTCACAGTAAGGGGTCAGCAATGACTTAAACTTTTCGCCAGTGGCAAAGTAAATGTTCTCGTTGTGCCAAAGCGTGTCGTCGGCGTCAAAGGCAATGAATTCAAACATGGCAAATTGAGAATTGAGACTGGAGAAGTGGGAATTGGGAGTGCTTTTCATTCTCAATTCTCAATTCCTCATTCCCAATTCCCCATTATTTCAACACTAGCGTCCCCCAGCTTGTGGGATCACGCCAGAGGCGGGTGGAGACGTGGGAGAGCATTAGCTCTTGTTTGGCCGTGCCAGGGGTGTCGTTGTCGTTGGTGCTAAGGGTGGCACCAATGGTCAGGCCAGATTGAGGTGTTATGCCCATGTCGCTCCAGGGAATAACCGCTTCAAGCTGGTAGCCGTCGCTGACCTTGATTGCCATTGCCCGCGCCCGTGACCCCAGCGCGTCGCTGAGCAGCCCCTGGTCATCACCCTGGAAGCGGAAAACGCCAGGGGGAATGTCCACAAAATTGCCGGGGGAAAGGATGTATTGGAAGTCGTCGCGGTTGACGCGGGGGGCGAAGTCGCCGCGCAGGTCGGTGTCAAATTGCAGCTCCAAACTGTCGCCCAGATAGCCAAATTTGGCTTCCCTGGTTTGGACGTGGATATCATCTTTGATATGAACGCCAAAATAGAGATTTTCGTCATCCCAACCCAGCCGCCAGTCGGCATCTACATCCATGCTGCCGTCCCAGGTTGACTCTTGTTCGGTGATGAAGGGGGTGGTAACGGTGGTAAAGCCGGCCCATTCGTTGAGGTCGCCGTCAATGATGGGGGGACGGCTGACGCGGGCGACTTCGATGGGGCTGGTGAGACGGGAGGGGAGGGTGGCGGTGGGGGCGAGTTCAGGAACGGCCGTTTCTGTGGCTTCAGGCACAGTCGTTGTCGCTGCAATGGGGGTGGTGATGGGGGTGGGCAGCACGGGCAGTGGGGTGTTTGTGCGGCTGTTGAGCGTTTGCCATGCCAGCCAGCCGGCCCAGCCAATCATGCCAAAGCAGAAGATGACGAGGCCGAGCAGGGCAAATAGCTTCCAGTTGAGGGGGGGGCGTGGGGTGGGCAGGGCGGGCGTGTCGCGCCGCTGGCGGCGTACCCAGCTCATCAGTTCGTGGCCGTCAATCAGCCGGATTGGTTTGCCCCTGGCCCACGTTTCGGCCGGCTGGGAGATGACCCCGGTGGTGACAAGCATCGCTTCGTTGGCTTCGGCGTGGATCATCGCCCCGTACAGGTCGCGCACGACGGGCTGGCCGACGGTGCCGTTGTAGCGTTTGCATTGCACAACGGCCGTTTTTGTTCCCTGCTGCAAAAAGAGGTCAATCCCCTCATCGCCGCTGGCAACCGTTGTCCACACCTGGTACCCTTGCTGCGCCAGCAAATAGCCTGCGAACTGTTCAAATTCAATAGGATCCATGTTTTGCAGTTCTTCGAGGCGGCGCACACGGTTAAATTTTTCCTGGGTTTGTTTGCTAAGTTGTAGCCGTTGTTTACTCATCAATTCATCCTTTGCAAAAACGATACCACTTTGTGGGCGTGTTAACAATGAAAAGGGGTAGGGATACTCACCAAGGTCATAAAGTTGCTTTTTCTGCTTGCAGGTGGCAAGTGGCAAGTCTGGTTGGCAAACCATAACCCAGTCAAATAAGGGTAATATGCCGATGAGGTTAGCGGCTTTCTTTATGCAGCCAAAAGGCGGCGATCATGGCGAGGATGAGCAGGCCGGCCGACCAGAGAAAGGTTTCGGCCAGGACGCGGGTGGTAACGGCCGTTAATCCCGCCACCACCGCCCGCTGATACGTCGGGTCGGTTAGCGGTAAGTCAGGCAGGGTGATGGTGGTGCGAAGAGTGGCAAAGCGGCGCAGCCCCCAGGCCGTTAAGCCCGAAAGCCCCACCGACATGCCGATGAGCCGCAGGACGATGACCAGGCTGGCGGCAATGCCGCGCTGGTCGGGGGGAGCGGTGTTGATAACGGCCGTTCCGATGGGAGCCGTCACCAGCCCAAACCCCAGCCCCAGAACAGCCAGTTGCCACCCCATTTGCCCAAACGGCGTGGTCACTGCCCAACTGCTGCCCATCAGCCCAAACCCGGTGACGGCCAACGCCAAACCCGCCATCGTCACCGGCCGGTAGCCGTGGCGCTCCGTCAGGCGACCGCCGAGGTAGGCGGTGCAGGCCATTGCCAGCGTCATGCCCGCCAGCAAATAGCCACTGATGAGGGCTGCCTGCTCCACGTCCAGTTCCAGCACGTTGACCAGCAGCGGCACGTTGACCATGGCGATAATTAGCACACTGCCGACGAGGAAGTTGATGAGGACGGCGGGGGTGAAGTTGGGGCGGCGGAAGAGGGTGGGGGAAAGTAGGGGAGCGGGGGATTGTGGGGTGTGGGGTGTGGGGTGTGGGGTGGCACGCTCTACGCCCCACTCCCTACTCCTTATGCTCAGACGGTGCTGCCAGAGGATGAAAACGGCCAGGGCAAGGGCGGCGATGGCGTAGAGGTGGGGGGTGTATGGCTGGAGGGGGGAGGGGGTGGTGAGGCTGGCGAAGCCACCGGCGCTTTGCACGTCGCCGCCGTTGAGTAGGGCGAGGTTGAGGGTGAGGAGGAAGAGGGTGAAAACGGCCGTTCCTGCCCAATCAATGCGCTCCCGTTTTTGCGGCCGGGGCAGCCCGCCCAGTGCCCACCACGCCGCCGCCATGCCCAGCAAACTGAGCGGAATGTTGAGGTAAAATTGCCACCGCCAACTCAGGAAGCGGATCAGCAGCGCTCCATAAAGCGGCCCCCACACCCAGCCGGCCGTGTCAATTGCCCCCAATGTTCCCAAAGCTGTTGCCCGTTTTTCCGCCGGGTACACGTCGCCAATGACGGCCATTGCTACGGGAACCATTGCGCCACCGCCAACGGCCGTTAATATCCGCCCCACAATAAAACTGCCCAAACAGTTTGCCAGCGGCACCCAAATCGAACCCGCCAAAAACAGCCCCAACGCCCCCACATACACCGCCCGCCGCCCCACAATATCGCTTAGTCGTCCCGTGAACGGCATCACCACCACATAGCCAATCAAATAGGCGTTGACAATCCAGGCGGCGCGATCAAGCCCATCGGGCAGCGGAATTTGCAGGTCAAAAATGATTTGGCGCAACATGGTGGAGACGACCGTAAGATCATCTGCCGCCACAAACACGCCAAAAGCCACAACAGCCAGGATCAGCCTGGGAGAAACAGTCTGCCGTCGCGTCATGTTTATAAAGGCAAGTACTGAACCCAACCCATTATTCGTCCAGATGGCGGAATTTGAACAGAGGCGATTCTCCTGCTTGTTGCCGCGCCATATCAGTATCCAATGCTTCTTTGTTAGCCCAATAATAAGCAAGTGCGGCGTGAATCTGCTCCATTGATAAATAGGGGTGCTGGAAATGGATTTCAGCAGGACTCCAGCCATATGCTTGATGGGCAGGAACAAGTTCGACAACTTTCATTGACGTTCCCCGAATAGGTACATTATTTTTGTCCAGAATAATTTGTTTATAATCTGTTTAAGGAATGGAAATTAAATAACTTGCTCATTTAGAAGTTCAACTTCTTCCGAGAAGTTGAACTTCTTGCACAACTTATTAAACCCACGTTCCTAACCATTTTTCTACACCTTGTTCTGTCTATCGGCTGCTGGAAGGATAAGATGCTAAATAAAAAAATCTTTAAGAGCGGCAATTACGTCGGCTTCGATGGCGTGCCAGGCGGCATCGGTGGTGCGAGTAATGGTGATTTCGTGTTTGTCCAGATGCAGGTGGGCAATGCCGTCAATGAGGGCCAGGGTTTGGGCAACGGGGGAACCTTCTTCCATCTCGGTTGTTGATTCGTAGCTTTCTGGTTCCCCATCTATGAGCCGCAAGTTGGTGTAAAACCGGATATCCAGCCCGTCATCACTGAGTTCTGTTTCAATTTCCATGTATTCAGACATAAAATCTATTATATCATGTAGAAATGTAAAATTGTGGCAAACGTAAGCGTAAAATTTTACGTCTCTACCTTGAAAGGTGTATAATCTGGTGGTGACTCACAGTTTATGATTCAACAACACCATGCTGTGGGAGGGATTGTATGAACAAGATTTTTAGTTTTTTGGCGGGTGCTTTATGTGGTGCCTTGGTGGGCGCGGCAACGGCTTTGCTGCTGACACCGGCTTCTGGTGATAAGCTGCGGGCTGATGCAGAGGCGCGTTGGAATGAGGCGATGCGTGAGGCGAATGCGGCGATGGAGCAGCGGCGGCGGGAGTTGGAAACGCAGTTCCAGCAGGCAAGCCGGGCGTAGCTGAAGCGCGAGGATTGGAATCCTCGGCTACTGGAGTTTGATCCAGTAATTGGCGGGCGTGTCAATAAAGGGGGTGAGCGGGACGATTACCAGAGTGCCGCCGCCGGGGCCGAGTTCGACTGTCCATTGACCTTGATTAAAGCTGTTGAGGGGCAGTTGGGTGACTTGTGGTCGTTCGCCGTATTGGACGATGGCAACACCCCACTGCTGGGCAAGCTGGGCTTCGGTTGGGACAAAACCAATGGCTGTCCATTCTCCCTGCTGATTGTCAACGGTGGTGCTGTAGCCTAGCTCGTCAATGGCGATGTTGTCGAGGGCAAAGCCTCGGCTGTGGCCGGAGGAGTCGGTGAACATCTCGAAGCGAAGCAGGATAAGCTGGCCGATGTAGTCGTCGAGGTAGATGGTTTCGCTGACCCAGCCGTTGTGGGCGTCGGGGGCATTGGCAGAACGGCCGTTAAATCCCGGCCCGTAAGTCCCTTCCACCCCATGACTCGGCAGCAGCAGTTCCCAACTGGTGCCGCCATCGGTGGAGACAGAAACATAGCCAAAGTCCCACTCTTCTTCCAGATCATACCAGGCATCAAAGGTCAAGGTGGCGGTGTCGAGGTTGCTGAGGTCGAAAACGGCCGTTAATTGACTGTTCACCTCATTATCATCCGCCGCAAACCAGACCGTGCCGTGTTCATTATCCGGGTCATCAAACAGCGTAGCCACGGTGTCGCCCACAAAGGTAATGGTTGTCAGGCCGGGAAAGAAGAGGTCGTAATAGTGGACGCCAAACGGGTCGAGCGTGCCGGTGATTTCGCGTTTGGGAAAGCGGATCTGATCTTCTATCAACGGCAGGTCTAAATCCAACGCTGTGAACGCATACGCCTTGCCCGCCGTCGGGTTATCTAGATAGACGGCCACCGCCCAATCTAGCACAAACTGGCTGAGCGAGCGCGTGTCATATTTGGGGAGCAGTGCCCAGACCGAGGCCAGCCCGTTGGCCGGATGCCGCACCAGTTCATAAACGGCCGTTTCTCCCAGTTGTTCCCAAAAATAAACAAAAAAGAGATAGGCATTGGCATAGTGCGCGTCAATCGTCTGCTCATCATACGCCCACAAATTCAGCGACACCTGCGGCGCTTCCAGATAGGGAGCCGTTTCAACCGTATCCAGCCCCACATACAGTTCCACAAGCTGGGACACACCCTCATTGACCCAGGCCTTCTCATTGGGGTCAATATGCCACTGCGATAAATGCTGCATTTCATGTACCAGCGTGCCAAAGTAAAGGTCTTCATTTAGCTCCAACTGCGACATATTGAGATAAATCATCTCCTGCTCGTTGGAGTCACTGTAGAGCGACTGTGGATATTCGTCCAGATCAGTGAAATACCCTAGCTCATCGCTGTTGTCCACGTCATCAAGGTGCAAGATGGTGAAATGGGGGTCGTTGTCTACCCCCGGCTGCCACGCCTTGCCAAAAAGGTCACTGACCAGCGGGTAGTAATAGCTTTCAAGCTGTTCGGCGGCAAAAAGCACGTCGTCCTGGGCAAAATCAAGACCATCTTCAACCCAAAAATAGGCGTGGTCGCTGACGGCCATCAGTTCGGCATCAATGGTGTTGTCACCGGCAAAAAAGGTTTGGTGGTCGCCTACCTGGTAGGTGGTTTTGTTGACAGTGCGCGGGCCAAGGTCAAGTAGTGCCAGCCGTTCAACGGCATCGAAGTAGTTGTGGGGCGGGTAAGTGGCACTCAGCAGTGTTTCCAAATTGGCGGCGGCGCGGGAGGGGACGGGCTGCTGGATGATGCTGGCGGGCGGGTTGACGGCCAGTGTGGGCAGGGGGGTGGGCTGGAGCTTGCTGCTTTGGTCGTCGTCGGTGGTCGGCCGGCCGAAGCTGGGGTCGGTGTTGAGCGTGGTGGCGGTGGGGGTGGCAGGAACGGCCGTTGCTGCCACGGGGGTCGAGGTTGGCACCGTGGGCAGCGGTGCCGGCGAAGCCATCGCCACTTCTGGCGTGGGGTCATCGGCCAAAATAAAGTAGCCGACAGCACCAACCAGCATCATCGCCATGCACGCCATCAAACCCAGACAGCCAATGATGAAGAGATTTAGCGGGGTGATTGTTCGCTGCATATTGTGTCTACTTCCATTCAAACGTATACGCCGTGGGCTGGCGGGTAATGGGGGTTGCCCCGGAAACGATAATCACCGCCTGTGACGTGGTGCTATCCAATGGCAGCGTCCACGTACCCTGCTGGGCATTATCCAACGACAGCCGCGCAATGTCCACCCCATTTTCCCCTGGCAAAAGCCGCTGCACAATAAATTGCTGCGGCAGCATGAGGCCTGTGTGGGTAAACCCTGCCCCTTCCCAGCCGCCGTTATCCTGTTCAAAATCGGTTTGGTAGCTGAGTTCCGGTAAAGCAACATCATCAATGAGCCAGCCTTGTCCTTGCACGGCACCGTCGGTTAGGTAGTGGAAGCGAAGCTGGATGGTTTGGCCGACGTGGGGGGTGAGAACTGCCGTTTGTTGCACCCATCCCCCACTGCTGCCCGTGTAGCCGGGGCCAAAGCTGTTGCCGTGGGGGTTGTCGTTCTGGCTGTTTTGTGTGGCAAGCAGTTGCCAGGAACGGCCGTTATCGCTCGACAACGCCAGATAGCCATAATCCCACCCCGCTTCAATGTCATACCACGTCCAAAACGAGAACGTCGCTTCCGTTAGCCCCGCCAGGTCAAAGGTGCGGCTCAGGGTTTGGTCGGAACCGTCGGCCGGGAGCGTGGCCCAAACGCGCTGGCCGCTATGGGCGGTGGCGTTTACCAACGGCGTTTGGCGCGAGCCGGTGAAGTGGAGCGTGACAGCTTCCTCGCTGTCAATGTGCCAAAAATCTGCCCCGTACTGGCTAACGCTGGCGGTGCCGCTGTGGGGCATTCGGGTTGGCTTGATGGGGGGCAGGGTAATGGTTTGGTATTGGTAAACGCCGCTGCCTTGCCCCAGGCCGCTGAGATAGTTTGCCACCAGCCAGTCGGCAAAGAGGTCGTCAAAGGTGAGGGCGTGGGGGGCAAGGAGGGTGTTGAGGCTAAAACGGCCGTTTTCCCCATCCCGCACCAACGCCTGCGTCGCCTCGCGGCCAAAGCGGTCGAAAAAGTAGGCAGCAAAAAGAAAGGCGGCGGCATAATGCCCTTCCGCCACCTCCGGCTCCTGGCTTAGTGCCGTCAGCGGCAAATCCGTTTGCCGCACATAGGCCGGCTCACGGTTGGTGGGCAGCCCATTGAGATGCACGGCCAGTTCGGATAGTCCTTCGTTAAGCCAGAGGTCTTCGTTGCTGTCAGTGTACCACTGGATTAAATGCTGGAGTTCGTGGGCAACGGCGGCAAAGTAATCATCGCTGTTGATGCCAACCTCATCAAGATTGACATAAAGCATCTCCCGTTCGTTGGAAAACGGATTGACGGCCTGCACATATTCATCGGCGGATACAAAGACAGCGGCGACGTTGCTCCCCAATCGAGTGACATGGAGAACGTTGAGCCGGGGATCGCCATCTATGCCGGGCTGCCATTCGCTGCCAAAGAAGGCGCGGTTGGTGGGTAAAATTTGCTGCTCGATGCGGGCGGCGGCTTCGGCCAGGCCGCGATCACGCTGGCCGCTTTCCAGCCACAGGTTGAGTGTCTCGGAACGGTAAACAAGTTCGGCGTTGATTTGGTGTTTTTCGCCGCTGTCGTTGTTGGTGACCCAAAAGGGGGCGACGTTGCCGACCTGCCAGGCCATGGGCTGGCTGCGGGCGGTGCGCCGCAGGGGGAGGTGGGTGAAGGTGCTGGCAAGCTGGGCGGGGTCGCTGCTGGGGAGGGTGGTAGTGGAAACGGCCGTTAATGAATCATAGGCCAAAACTGACGGCGGCTCTGTGACAAGCGGTGGAATTGGGGTAGAATCGGCCGTTGGGTAAAAACGGCAGCCCAGCAACAGGCCGAACAGAAGCCATAATCCTTGCTGACAACCCACCCGAAAGTTAAACAAATACAAAACGTACCTCATTACTTCATCATGCCGTGCCGGTGGCTTTAAAGAAGGTCGCTAACGGCAAGGTGGATTATAGCGGAAAACGAGATAGTGGGCGCAACGGATTGCGGGTCGCTGGGTTAGTTTATTAAACTGTATTTTGAGAAAGTTTGTAGAGGATAGCTATGAAATATGCACACATAGTCGGTTGGGGTAGTTACCTGCCGGAGCGTGTCTTAACCAACGACGACATTGCCGCAATGGTGGAGACTTCCGACGAGTGGATTTATACGCGGACAGGCATTCGGGAGCGACGCATTGCCGATACGGAGGAGACGACAGCAACGCTGGCGTTTGAGGCGGCGGCGCGGGCGTTGGCGGTGGCCGACATGCACCCATCGCAGATAGAGCTAATTATTGTGGCAACCTCTACCCCGGAATACAACTTTCCGTCCACGGCGTGCCAGGTACAGGATTTGCTGGGGGCAACGGCGGCGGGCGCGTTTGATTTAAGTGCCGCCTGTTCCGGCTTTGTCTATGGCCTTAGCATGGCGCATAACGCCATCGCCACCGGATCGGTGCGAAACGCGCTGGTGATTGGGGCAGAAACAATGTCACGGGTGCTGGATTGGAACGACAGGGGTACCTGCATTTTGTTTGGTGACGGAGCCGGGGCGGTGGTGCTAAAGCGGTCGGATGTGCCGGGCGGGGTGCTGTCTACAGTGCTGCGGTCGGATGGGTCGGGTGGGGATGTGCTGAATTTACCGGCCGTTTACCACAGTTCCCTGCCGATGTTGTCGGACTATAGCCCTAATGGACACCAAAACACCATTTCCATGAACGGCCGTCAAGTGTTCCGTTTTGCCACTCAGGTTATCAGCAGTTCTGTCCTCGACGCGCTGCGGCGGGCGGGTTTAACCCTGAATGACGTGGCGCTGATTGTGCCACACCAGGCCAACACGCGCATTATTGAGACAGCGGCCAAGAAGCTCAAAATTTCGCAGGACAAATTTTTCTTGAATGTAGACCGTGTTGGCAATACGTCGGCCGCCTCCATTCCCATAGCATTGTGCGAGGCGGTGGAGCAAGGGCGGCTGAAACCAGATGACAACATTGTGTTTGTTGGCTTTGGGGGTGGTCTAACGTGGGCTGCAGCAGTGATCAAGTGGAATGTAACGCCGCCGGAAGTGTCGCGGCTGGATCGGGAGCTACAGCGGACGCGCTACCTGATGGCGCGAGGGCGGTCGAAGCTGCGGCGCTGGGGGCGGCGTTGGGGTGCCATTTTGGGCGGGTCGCCCACGCCCGATGCGCGAATGCGGGATGCGCAGAAGCCGCGCCCCCATGAGCATCCCGAAGAGTAGCTTTAGAGGGCGAGGCTGATTTGGTGCAGCAACTCAGCCTCATCAATGACGCCGCTGATGTGGACGCGCTCGTTGATGACGATGTGGGGGGCGGTGCTGGCGGAGTAGCGGATGGCGGCTTCGGGGAAGGCGTCGGCCATGATGAGATAGGCGCGGATGTGGGGGCTGGCGACGGCGAGACCAAAGGCGTGTTTGGCTACCAGGGCACCGGTTTCGTTGTCGGCGGTGGTAAGAATTTGGATGTTAACGGCCGTTTTCAACCGCGCCAATTTAATCCGTGTCACCGGCTCCAACGTTTGCCCGCGAAACGAGACGACCTGTAGGGCGGCGATCAGCGAAGTCATCTGGTAGCCAATCGGCAGCCCAATGATTCGTACCCCATGATCAATCAATGCTTCACCATCAACCCCCATCACCCCTAAAACAGGATAAAACGGATAGTTGATGCGGCGGGGAAAGAGGCGAAAGCTGATTTTCTCAGGAAACTGGTCGGCAAAAAACTGGCCGAGCCGGGCGGCTTCCTGTTCGGCGGGCGTGGCGGTGGCATCGCCCCACACGTGGAGGGCGACGGGTTCAGGAAGCTGGGCCAGGAAGTCAGGAAGCTGTGCCCTGGTTTCGTCGTCAAAGTGATGGTTTGTCATGGTCTGTATTTTCTGGTTTCGGCGGCAGCGGCCAGGAGGTGGTAAACAGGGTGCCTTTGCCCAGGGTGCTGTCTACGCTGATGCTGCCGCCGTGGGCTTCAACTAGGGTTTTGGCGATAAAGAGGCCGAGGCCGGTGCCGGTAATGTTGCTTTGCTGGGCGCTGCGGGTGCGGTAGTAGGGTTGGAACAGTTCGTCTTGTTCGATGGGGGTCATGCCGGGGCCGGTGTCGCTGATTTGCAAAACGGCCGTTTCTTCTCCTTCCCACAGCACCACGCGCACCGTGCCGCCATCGGGAGTGTATTTGAAGGCGTTGCCCAGCAGGTTGAACAGCACCTGCCGAATGCGGTTAGGCTCGCCATAAACGGCCGTTTTTGTTTCCGGCAGCACCGCAACAATCTCCTGTTGGCGATCCATCGCCAGCCCGGAAAACAGCTCCAGCGATTCCTGCACAAGCCGTTTCAAATCTACCACATCGGCGTTGATAACAATCTGCCCCTGCTCAATTTTGTCCAGCGTCAGCAAATCAGTCACCAGATTATTGAGCCACTGAATTTGGTTGAGCGAATTCTGGATAAACTGCTGATACTCCTCTGGTAGCCACAGCATTGAATCGGCCATCATCAACTGTAGATAGCCGTGGATAACAAACAGCGGCGTTCGCAAATCATGCGCCGCCATTGAGATAAACATGTTTTTGAACTGGTTAAGCTGATAGAGATGTTCGTTGGCATGCAGCAGTTGCGCCTTCAGCAGCCGCAGTTCGTTGCGCTCTTGCACCAGTTCCTGCTCAAAACGCGACTCCTGCGTGGTGTCTTCCACCACCAGAAGAATGCCCGGCGTGTCGGTAAGCGGCAGCAGTTGCAGGGTGAGGTAGCAAATGTCCGCATCGGGCATAGCTCGCTGCACCTGTTCCAGGCGAAACCCTTCCTGCACGCCGGCCGCAATAGCTTCCAGCGTTGGTTCAAGCCCAACAAACTCGACACACACTTCGGTTAGCGGCTGTCCCAAAACCGCCTCGTCGCACTGCACCAGGCGGCAAAAGTTAGGCGAAACCGCGCTGAAGGTTAACGAGGGCGTAATCTGGGCGTAGGCCAGCCGGCCGGTGGAGACGAGATAGGTAAGCAGTTGCGGTGGCAGGTCGCTCATAGCAGGCTAGTTTGACCTCACGGGGGTGACGATTGGTGCCGGGATTGTGCCCTGGATGTTGACCCAGCGCATGGGAACCCACCCTTGCTGGCGGGAGTTGTTGCTGTCCATCCAGGTAATTTGCACCCAATCGCCAAAGAAGGCAACTGGCTCAACGGCCGTTTCCGTTCCCACCACCCACTCTTCCAGCGCGTCATTATCTGGCACGGCCCGCACCCACACCGGGGCAATCAGGCGCAGCGTAAAGGCGGGTTCACTGGTAGCCGTGGGCAGGGGCGTGCTGCTGGGCAGTGGCGTAGCGGTGGGCAGAGGCGTGACGGTAGCTGTAGGCAGGGGCGTGGTTGTGGGGGACGGGGTAGCCGTTGGCACGGGCGTGGCCGTGGGGAACGGTGTGGGGGATGGCGAAACGGCCGTTGCCGTCATCGTTGGCGTGGCCGTTTGCAAACCAAACACTACCGGATAGAGCTTGTAGCCCAAAACAAGATAATAAGCTCCTCCCAGCAAAAGCAAAATAAGCCCCAGCAGCACCCATAACCCTGTAAAACGACCCGTTTGGATCAAGGGTGCGGGTTGTGGTAAAGCTGGCGGCGGTAGTTCCGTCAATTCACGGCTAAGGTTGGCAAGCTGGGGCTGCAAGGGGGGCAAGGTGGCCGGGTCGCCGCTGTATTGGCGGAAGGCGCGGCCATGCTGCAAATGGAGTTCGGAAACAAATTGGCTCAGGTGGGTGTTGGTGCCGGGCGGCTCGTAACCGGTGATGACCATAGCCAGATAAACGGCCGTTCCTCCCCGAATCACCACCCGCTGCTCCCCATACTGAATCGCATCCAGCTCCCCATCCTCCAGACCCTCGCCAAACGAATCCCGCACAAAATCCCGAATCGCCGTCAACATCCCGCTAATCAGATCCGAATCCTCATCCTCCTCCTGTCCATCCGCCTGATAATGCGCCAGCAGCAGCCCCGAATCCCGCTGAATCAAAAACATCTCGCGCACGTGAAACGGCAGTGCCTGCACAATGGCCGCATCACCCGTTACATCCCGCCGCCCCGACAAATTCCGCAGTTGCGCTTCAATATTTTCCCGCAATTCCCGCAGCGACTCCCGCACAAAGCGGCCGATAGTGGGGATGATAATCGGGTTGAGCGCCTGAATCATCTGATCCCGATCTTCCCGAATTTGTACCTCCACCGCTTCCGCCATCACCGGCCCCATTGCCTCCGCGACTTCATGCCCCGCCTCCCGGTTGCGCTCCGCCAAAATGTGGTCAATCTGGCGCGTCACGCGGGCAATCAGCAGTTCCTCATCCTCCTGCACCCGCTGTTCCAGCCGCAGCAATTCTTGCCGCAAGGTTGCCAACTGCTGCGCCAACGCCTCCTTTTCTGCCTGCAAGCGCAGCAACTCCTCTCGTTCCTGCGCCAGCAAAATGGCGCGGATCGAGGCCAGTTCCTGTTCGTGGCCGTTGTCGTGGGGCGGCAAATTGCTCATGTAAGGAGATTGGAAATTGGAGATTAGAGATTATGAATCTTCATCAATCTCCAATCTCCAATCTCTAATTACTCTCTTCCTTCTTCTGTCGCAGTTGGTCGCCCAATTGCACCAGCAAATCCCCCAGCGTGTAGCGCGACGTTTTCTGGTCGTCGAGCCAGGCAGTCAGGGTGAGCAATTCCTGGCGCAAATCGTCATCGCGCTCCTGGGCATCCGCTTGCAGCGTCAGCAGCCGCTCCGTTTGCTCGGCGTGGAGCCTTTCCATTTTGGTTTGCAGGGCGTTGAGCTGGTTTTTCATGTCGGCGGCCAGCGCATCCAGCCGTTTGCCCAGGTCTACGTGCTGGCTGTCCATCCGTTCCAGCAGGTCTACGTGCTGGCTGTCCATCCGTTCCAGCAGGTCTTGCCGCGTCTGCGCCAGCTTTTCGGCAGAAGTAGCACTCGTTTCGCCCGTTTTGCTGCGAATCGTTTCGCCAAGCTCGGCATAAACGGCTTCAACGCGCCGTTCCAAATTGGCAATGCGCTTTTCAGCGGCGCGGGCCTGGTTGCCGTAAATCAAATTACGCAATGTTTCCAGCTCATGGCTGGTTGCTTCCGTTTCGGGCTGGGAGTCGTTAACCTGTTTGCTCATAATTGGATTCTCTGAAGATGTAGGACAAGTTTGCAAACTTGTCCTACGCTGAAACAAAATAGCCCTTGTCGGTGGCCGTTGTTTGTTGTCAGTCGTTTGTCTTTCATCCTGCTCAACTTGCCCCGCGTGCATACCGCCGCTGCCATTCATACAGCTTGTTCATCGCTTCCAGTGGCGTGAGGGCGTTGATGTCGAGGTCGGCCAGCTCTTCAAGGATAGGGCTGGTTTCGGGGAAGAGGGCGATTTGCTGGGCACGGTTGAGATGACTTGGCTCAATGGTGGTGGTGGGGGCGTGTTTTTCCAAATCTTTGAGGATTTGGTTGGCGCGTTGGATGACATCGCGGGGTAGCCCGGCCAGTTCGGCAACGTGGATGCCATAGCTGCGGTCAGCACCGCCGGGGACGATTTTGTGTAAAAAGGTGACGTTATTGCCTTCCTCGGTCACGTCTACGTTGTAGTTGGCAACCTGGGGGAAAAGCTCGGCCAGGCCGACGAGTTCGTGGTAATGGGTGGCGAAAAGGGTGCGTGGCTTGAGGCGGGGGTGGTTGTGCAAATATTCGATGATGGCCCAGGCGATGGAGAGGCCGTCGTAGGTGCTGGTGCCGCGCCCGATTTCATCGAGGATGAGCAGGGAGCGGTGGGTGGCGTGGTTGAGGATTTCGGCGGTTTCGACCATTTCGACCATGAAGGTGGAGCGGCCGGCGTGGAGTTCGTCGTGGGCGCCGATGCGGGTGAAAATGCGGTCGGCGAGGCCGATGTGGGCGGCGGTGGCGGGAACGTAGCTGCCGATTTGGGCCATGAGGGTGATGAGGGCGACCTGACGTAAGAATGTTGACTTCCCCGACATGTTGGGGCCGGTGATGATTTGGATGCGTTCGTCGCTGCCAAAATGGGTGTCGTTGGGGACAAAGCGTTCGCCGAGGGTGGCAACGGCCGTTTGTTCCACCACCGGATGCCGCCCATTCTCAATATGCAGCACATTGTCGTCGCTCAGGTGGGGGCGGCAATAGCCGTTGACGGCGGCAACTTCGGCCAGGGCGGTGGCAACGTCGAGGGTGGCAAGGGAAACGGCCGTTTGCAGCAACTGCTGCGCCGCCAACCCCACCTGCTGGCACACCTCGGTAAACACCCGTCGCTCAATCTGCAAAATCCGCTCCTCCGCGTTCAAAATCAGCGTTTCATACTCCTTCAGCTCCGGCGTGATGTAGCGCTCGGCGTTGGTCAACGTCTGCTTGCGAATGTAGTCGTCGGGGGCCAAATGGGCGTTGGCGCGGGTGATTTCGATGTAGTAGCCAAACACCTTGTTAAACCCCACCTTCAGCGACCCAATGCCGGTGCGCTCCCGTTCGCGGGGTTCCAGAGCCGCCACCCAGTCGCGGGCGTGGGCAGTGGCGTTCATCACCCCGTCCAGTTCGGCGGAAAAGCCGCGCCGAATGACCCCCATCTTGTTAAAGTTGGTGGGCGCGTCGTCGGCAATGGCGCGGCCAATCAGGTCGGCGGTGTCGCGGCACGGGTCGAAAGTGGGGAGCAGGGGTTGGAGATTGGCGGTTGGAGATTGGAGGCTGATTACTGATAACTGTTTGCTGATAACCGGGATAGCCGCCAGCACCACGCCAATATTTTCCAGGTCGCGGGGGACGGCGCGGCCGCTGAGGACGCGGTTGGTGAGCCGTTCGAGGTCGGGCAGCCCTTTGAGGGTGGCGCGAATGTCGGCGCGGAGGAGGGCGTTGTGGTAGAAGAGGTCGAGTTGGTCTAAACGGCCGTTTAGCTCCTCCACACTCAACAGCGGCTGCATAATTCGCTGCCGCAGCAGCCGCGTCCCCATGGGCGTCACCGTTTTTCGCAGCACCCTCAGCAGCGACCCCTGTTTTTCACCCCCCAGCGACTCCACCAGCTCCAGATTGCGCCGCGTGGCCGTGTCGAGTGCCATATAGCCGGCCGTGCTGTAGGTTGAAAGCCGCTGGATTTGCCCAATCGAACCGCGCTGGGTTTCCTGCAAATAGTAGAGCGTGGCTCCGGCGGCGCGGGTTGCCAGCGGTTTGCCTTCACAGCCAAAGGCAGCCAGGGTGGATACGCCAAAGTGACGCAGCAGCGTTTGCCGCGCCGTCCCTTCCTCAAAACGCCAGTCAGGCAGGTGGCTAACCGCTTTGGCCTGGTCATTGAGCGACAGGTCGCTGTCGGGCAGCAGCAGTTCAACGGGGGCCAGGCGGGAGATTTCTTCGATGAGGGCGCGACGGCCGTTTATTTGCGTGGTGGCAAACTCCCCGGTGGTGATGTCGGCATACGCCAGCCCCGCCCGGTCGCCGTCTGCCACCACCGTGACCAGATAGTTGTTGCGGCCGGCGTCCAGCATCCCCGGCTCAATCACCGTCCCGGCGGTAAAGACGCGCACCACTTCGCGGGGCATCAGCCCATTGACCACCTGGCTGCCCATTTGCTCGCACAGCGCCACCTTGTAGCCTTTGGCAATGAGGCGGGCGATGTAGTTTTCGGCGGAGTGGTGGGGGACACCGGCCATGGGGGTGCGAATGCCCTTCCCCTGCGGCCGGCTGGTCAGCACCAAATCCAGTTCACGAGCGGCCGTTTCTGCGTCGTCGTCGAACGTTTCATAAAAATCACCCAGGCGAAAAAAGACAATCGCATCGGGGTGTTGGGCTTTTATATCCAGATATTGTTGGCGGCTTGGGGTAACATGGCTCTTACCCTTATGCTTCTGTTTAGCCATCCTTTCTCCTGCTGTTCCTGCACAATTCGGAACGCAAGCATAGCCAGAAATGGGCAGGAAAGCAACCGAACATTTCGTCATTCCTAAATCATGGTAGGGTACGGGCGGACGAGCGCGGTGGAGAGGTTTCCTGTGCGCTATGCGCCTTTCCGCGATGACTCACCCTACCGTATTTTGTGTTTAGGGATTGAAATTAAATAACTTACCCATTTTAGAAGTTCAACTTCTCAGAAGAAGTTGAACTTCTTGCGTAATTTAAACCTCGTTCCTTAGGGTTCGTTTGTTAATAACTTGGGATTTAGAAGTTCAACTTCTCTCAGAAGTTGAACTTCTGGAACTGCCAAGTTATTTTTAATTGAACCCTTGCCAGATGGGTGTGACCTGATGCACCAGGGCGAGGAGGACGAGGTAGCGGGTGAATTTGCCGAGGGCGACCCAGAAGGTGAAGGTGCGGAGGTTGACGTGGAGGGCGCCAGCAACGGCCGTTAATGGATCCCCAATAATCGGCACCCAGGAAAAAAAGAGGGCGATCCGCCCCCAACGCTGGTAAAACGCCTCCGCCCGCGCCCACGTTTCTGGCTTGATGGTGATGTAGCGCGAGAGGAAAAAGTCGGCTCCCCATTTGCCCACAAAATAGTTGGTTAAAGCCCCCACATAATTTCCGGCCGTTGCCACCAGCATTAACCCCCAGACGTTGTAGCCCAGCGGCAGCATCGCCAGCAGCGCCACCTCCGACGACATCGGCACCAAACTAGCGGCCAGGAAGCTGGCGATGAAGAGGCCGAAGTAGCCGAGGGAGGTCATGGAGGAGATTGGAGATTGGGGATTGGAGATTGGAGAGTGATGAAGGTTCACAATCTCTAATCTCCAATCTCTAATCTCTATTCTTATTCATTCACAATAAAGCTGTTGAGAATATGATCCAGGGCATCCAGGTCGGCGTCGCTGACGATTTGGACGGTGACGAGGATGACGTAGTTGCGAGCTTCAGGAACGGCCGTTACTACCACATACAAACTATCCGTGCCGCCGCACTGCGACCACACTTCATACAGCCCCGTGTAAAGCGAGTCGGCATAGTCGTAGCGCCCTTCCTTGGTGCAGGAATCGGAGTAGTCAAACTCTTCCAGCAGCACCTGCTCGTTCATGGATTGCGCCAGCGTGCTGGAAGCACCAAAGATCATCCCCGGCTCCGTCCAACTGTTGTAGAAATTGTCCAGCGACGGGGCGGCACGCAGCCCCACGCCAATCGTTTCGTTGCCGTCTACCCAGGCACTGCCGTCTACCTCGCCCCACTCGGCCGGGATTTCCACCGTCAGCGTGCCGGAGTCGTCGTTGACGGTGATGTAGTTGTAGCTGGTGAAGCCGCCGCCGTCGCCGCCGGAATCCACCTCGTCGCCCAACGCCTGGGCAAAGGAGAAGGATTGCTCCAGTTCACGGCCGTTTAGCTGCCCTTCCATTACCTCTTGCGTGGCAAAACGCAGCACCTCAATGCTCAACGTGGCGTCGGGGTCGTTGCTGCGCAGAATGTCGCAGTAGTCGGCCATCGTGCCGTCGGTTGCCAGCACCAGCCCTTCCATCTGGGTGATAATGTCGCCCGCTTCCACCCCGGCGTTGTCGGCCGGGGAGCCGGATTTGACCGAGGAAACCCAGATGCCATAGATGCTTTCGCCATCGCTGACTGCTTCGCCGTTGATGCCGACAGAATCCACGTCGCTGCCGCCGCGCAGTTGTTCAATCACCGGCACGGCCAAATCGCGGCCAATGGCAAAAAACTGGTTGGTTTGGTTGGAACCGGCGTAGTTGACGGCCACCACCTGGCCGTCGGCGGTAATTAGCGGCCCGCCGGAGTTGCCGGGGTTGATGGTGGCATCGTGCTGGATGACGTTATCTACCGAAGCCCAGCTTGTGTCACCACCCGCCCGCTCCTTAGAGACGATGCCCCGCGTGAGGGTGTATTCGGGGTCGCCGAGGGGGAACCCGGCGGCGTAGACATCGAGGCCGACGTTGACGCTGCCGTTGTACCATTCGAGGTAGGGGAAGCCGTCGCCTTCAATGTCAATGACGGCGAGGTCGGAGCATTCGGAAACGCCAAGGATTTTGGCGTTGCGTGGTTCGCTTTCGCCGGAAACGTAAACTTGCAGCAGGGCGGAGCCGGTGACGACGTGGTTGTTGGTGACGGCAATGCCGGAGGGGTCAATGATAAAGCCGGAGCCAGCTCCGGCGGCGTTGAGCTGTAGCCCCACTTCGGGGTCTACAAAGCTGCCCTGGGCGACAATTTGCACCACGGCATTGCGGGCGTCTTCGAGGGTGGCAACGGCACCGCTGGCGGCGGGTTCGGTGACGGGGGCGGCTGCGTCGCCGCTGCTTTCGGTGGTGGTGGAGCCAGCTTCGCCAGCCAGCGGGGCCTGGACGCGGAAGTCGAGGGTGCGGTCGAGTTCGCCATTGAGATAGAGGTCTACTTTGTAGCTTCCGGCCGGCCAGGCGCCGTCGTTGTTCATGTCAAAGGTGAGGAGACCGTCGCCGGAGGTGAGTTCGACTTCATCGAGCAGGTAGTTGGGGGCGGCGGCATTGCCGACATCAACGGCCGTCCAGACGGCTTTGACCTTGGTGTCGTCGGGGGCGTTGGCTAAATTGACGATGGCGTAAAAGGTGTCGTCGGGGGCGAAGACGGTGGTGGTTTGGCTCCCGGTATTGTCCTTTGCCAGCATAGCTTGCTGGATGTTGGCGGTGCTGAAACTAACTTCTTCGCCGCCGCAGGCCGCAAGCAGTGCGGTTAGCAGCAGGCAAACAGACAAAATTTTGAACGAATGTGAGGACATTTCATCTCTCCTTCTGTGAAAACCCAGTAATGTGTACCATGCTAACGGGTTTTTCACATAAAACTATCAATTAGCTTTCACCTGGGTCGTGTTGTTGCCCACCCCCAGCTATCACAGTTAAAATTGCGATTATGACTGTGATTCGTGAAGAGGCTCTGACGGATATTGTAGCGATTGAACGCATAAATGAACAGGCTTTCGGCCGGCCGCAGGAGGCGCAGTTGGTGGCGGCTCTGCGGGCGGCGGGGAAGATTGCGTTGTCGCTGGTAGCAGTGGTAGACGGCGTGGTAGTGGGTCATGCGCTGTTTTCGCCGGTGACGATTGAGGGAAATTGTGAGGGAGAAACGGCCGTTGCGCTGGGACCAATTGCAGTTGACCCGGTATGGCAAGGGCAGGGTGTTGGCGGGCAGCTTGTGCGCGAGGGGATGGTGCGCTGCCGCGAACGGGGGTTTACGGCGATGATTGTGCTGGGACACCCGACGTATTACCCGCGCTTTGGCTTTGTGCCGGCCAGTCGCTTTGGGCTGCGGAGCGAGTACAAGGTGCGGGATGAGGTGTTTATGGCGCAGCCGCTGCAAGCAGGAGCGCTGTCGAATTGTTCGGGGCTGGTGAAGTATGACCCGGCGTTTGGAGGTGTGTGATGGCTGGTTATTCGTCGCGTCCGCTGTGGCAGAAGCTGGGGTTGAAGGCGGGACAAACGGCCGTTTGTCTCAACCCGCCGCCCGACTATTACCAAATGCTGGGGGAACTGCCGCCGCGCATCACCTTCCACGAAACGCTGCCCCCTGCGGCAGCGTTCATCCATCTGTTCACCCTGTCGGTGGCTGAGTTAGAAGCCATACTGCCCCAACTTAAAGAGGCATTGGCAAAAGACGGGATGCTGTGGATTTCCTGGCCGAAAAAAGCGGCCAAGCTTGCCACCGACCTCGACGGCAACCGGGTGCGAGAGCTGGGGCTGGCAACGGGGCTGGTGGATGTGAAGGTAGCGGCCGTTGACGAGGTGTGGTCGGGGCTGAAGTTTGTCTATCGGCGGGAAGATCGTTAGAGAATAGGAGATTGGGAGATTAGGAGACTGGGAGACTAAGAGACTCTCTCAATCTCTCAGTCTCTCAATCTCTTAATCTCGCCGCAATTCCTCTCGCTGCACCGCATCTGCTTCCAGCTTTTTCAGCCGGTAAAGCATCTCCTGCGTAAGCTGGCGGTGCTTGCTGCTGATGTCGGCCTGGATGCCAAAGAGCAGCACCAGCGTGCCAACAACCAGTAGCCCGGTGCCAATGATAATGGATTGGACATGGCCGGTGGGATTCAGGTTGCTGAAATAAAAGTAGAGGAAACGCAGCCAGGTGCCTAGCCCGGTGAGCAGGAAGGGGAGAGCCAGATAGCTAAAGGTTCGCAGCGGCTCATAGAAGGCGTAGAGGCGCAGAATGGTGCCAGCCTGGGCTTTGACAAAGTGCCACATGTGGCGCTGGAGGCGCGACGGCCGTTTTGGGGGGTTGGTCTCAATGGGCACACTGGTCACAATCAACCCCAGCTTGCCCGCCTGGATAATGGTTTCCAGGGTGTAGCTGAAGCGGGTGAGGATGTTGAGCCGCAGGGCAGCCTCGCGGGAGTAGGCGCGGAAGCCGCTGGTGGAGTCTGGCACGTCGGTGCCGCTGACGGTGCGGACCGTCCAACTGCCAAACTGCTGCAATGCTTTTTTGACGGGGGAAAAATGGTCAATTTGCTGTATTTGCCGGTCGCCAATAACGATGTCGGCTTCGTGGCGCAGGATGGGGGCCAGCAGCTCGGCGATGGCGTGGCCGGGGTATTGATTGTCGGCATCGGTGTGGACGATGAGGTCGGCACCGAGGCGGAGGCAGGTGTCGAGGCCGGTTTGGAAGGCGCGAGCGAGCCCCAGGTTTTGCGGGTGACGGATGATGTGGGTGACGTGGTGGCGGCGAGAAACGGCCGTTGTTCCATCCGTACTCCCATCATCAATCACTAGCGTCTCAATCACATCAATCCCCGGAATATGCGTTGGCAAATCCGCCAGCGTTTCCGGCAGCGTTTCCGCTTCGTTATAACAAGGAATCTGAATAATGAGTTTCACGCCGGAATTGTAGCCGAGGTTTCTCAACCTCGCATGGTCTACACAAAGACGCGCTATGGAAAGCGCGGCTACGTGCTGATTATGTCGTCAATCTCAACCCAATGCAGCCCCGCCCACAAAAACTGATCAAGGTCAATTTTGAGGTCATCAGAAACGGCTACCCCCTCGGCACGGAGGAGTTCGGCCTGACGATTGGGGGTGTTGTCGCGGTTGACAACGCTGATGCGCCCCTGGCTGTTGATGACACGCTGCCAGGGTACGTCCCGCTGCGTCGGGTCAATATCCTTGAGGGCGCTGAGGGCGTAGCCGACGGCGCGGGCAGCGCGAGGGCGACCCAGCATTTGCGCCACACGGCCATAGCTGGTGACTTTCCCTGCTGGGATGCGCCGCACAACGGCATAGACTTGTTCATAAAAGTTGCTTGCCATGTGGCTGTTTTAGCATGGTTGGCGGGTTTTGGCGAGGGGTGGAGGGAATTGGAGATTGGGAGATTGTGGTTGTCCAGTTGAGATTGCCGGCCGAACCGGGTGGGAACGGCCGTAATCAGGCCGGAGGATGCCAACCTGCTTCAGCCCAAATGGCGCGAGCGCGACAGCGAAATTCGTGGTTGAGATCAAGCGCAATGATGGTGGCACGGCCAGTTGAGGTAAGCCCGATAACTTGAGTAGCGTTGCGGCTCCAGGCAAAGTGGGTGTCCGTCCCATAACTGCTGACGAGGGTTGAAAAGGGGTGAGATATGCCCGGTTACTGGATCAATAGCCTCTATCTGAACTCCTTTTGCTTCATTGCATAGTCGGCAGGCAAGCCAGAGGTTCTCTTCCTCATCATTACCGCCTTTGGCTTTGGGATAGATGTGTTCAATAGTGAGTGGGATACCATTAATGACCTCCTGTGTTTGGCAGTAGCCGCAGCGATGCTGAGTTTGTTCGCCTAGCTGGACGCGAAGCTAACGCGAGGTCTGTTTCATGACTACGCTTAAGGAGTAATGAGTGATGGCAGTTGATAGCCACGCCGTTTGAGTAGAACGGCGGCATACCCTTTGCGAAGGGTTAAAATATCTGCTTCCCAGCGTAGCCTGTCGAGCATGGCTTGCTCATCGGGAGTAAGAGGTGTTTCTTTCTTTTTCGCCAGCAGATATTCATATTTTTCCCATTGTTCAGGCGGGAACGTTTGCTGTGCTTCTGTTTGGAGCTGGGCACGGTTCATTTGCAATAGAGGGTAGACATCAGCCTGATAGATGAGTGGAATGTCTTCAAGGAGCGGAGGCAGGCTGTGAGCAAGGCTGGAGGCAATGATTATTTCGATAGGCTGATGGGATAATTCGGCAGTGCGCTTAAGCTGACGGTAAAGGGTATCGGGTAAAGTAACGTTTATCACATGATTCATGTACTTGCTCCTGCGGCTTTTGATTAACCTTGAAGGCGAGTGCATTACACCATATCCAGTTGTATTACTAACGGCCGTTTGCCAACCATCTCACTTTTAGCGAACGGCGCAGGGTGAACATGACCCATATACACTAAACCGATGCAGGAGCCAGCTCGGCGACAGGAAACAGGATTTTCCAGCGCAATCCTGAAAAATCCTGTCAAAAAACTGCTTGATTTCAGGCCATTTCGATGCTGCCGGGGGAAACGGCCGTTGTGCGAATCTTTGTCTCGCTGAGCAAGGTGCGGTGGACGGGGCAACGCTCGGAGATTTCGGTGAGACGAGCGATTTGGTCATCGTCCAGGGGGCCGGTAAAGCTGATGTTGACGGTGATGATGTCTACGTTGGCGTTGGGCGGGCTGGTGCAATCTTCACAATCCTTGGCCTTGACGCGCTGGTAGTCAAGCTGGATTTTGACTTCTTCCAGCGGCCACTGCTTGCGCCGGGCATACATTTGCACCGTCATCACTTTGCAGGCGGCCAGCGAACTGAGCAGGAGGCCATAGGGATCGGGGCCGGTGTTGTCGCCGCCGTTATGGACGGGTTCGTCGGCGTGGAGATGGAATTCGTGGTCGGCGATAATTTGGACCTGGAGATTGTTGAGACTTTTCGCTACTACGGGCATTTTTTATGGAAGTAATCAGTAATCGGTAATCGGTAATCAGTGTTCAGTACTGATTACCGATTACTGATTACTGGTTACTGGTTATTGGTTGATCAAGATACCAACTGACAATGCCGTCAGTGGGCTGGATGCGCTGGGCGGGCCAGGTTTCGGGGGCGTGGGGGTCGTGGAGAACGGCCGTTACTGCCGCCGCCTTGCTTTTGCCAGCGACCAAAAAGAGAACGTGGTGGGCATCGTTGAAGAGCAGGGGGGTGAGGGTGAGCCGGTGGGCGGGGCGGTCTTCATAAACGGCCGTTACCGCCATTACCGCCTCCGTTTGTTCCTCCTCACGAATGGGGCCGGGAAAAAGCGAAGCCGTGTGGCCGTCGCTGCCCAATCCCATGATGGCGAGGTCGAAACGGGGGAAAAAACGGCCGTTTTCCGCCATTGCCGCCAACTGCGCCTTATAATCCGCCACCGCCGCCGCCGGGGACAGCTCCCCCTTGGCGCGGTGGATGTTTTGCGGGGGAATGGGAACATGGCGCAGCAGCAGTTCGTGCGCCTGTCCATAGTTGCTGCCGGGGTCGTCGGGCGGCACCAGCCGTTCGTCGCCCCAAAAGAGGTGGGTTTGCCGCCAGGGAACCTGGTTTGCCAGCGGCGGGGTGGCGAGCAGGCGGAACATGGCGGCGGGGGTGGTGCCGCCGGAGAGGGTGACGAGAAAGCGTTGGTGGTTGGAAACGGCCGTTTGTGCTTCCGTCACAAACAACGCCGCCGCCGCCTCACTCAACGCCGCCGCATCAGCAAATATCTGTACCTGCGCTGCCATCAATTACCGCTCCACCTTTACCATGCCATAAAAGGCAACATGGTCTTTAATGTTGCTCGCCGCCGCCTTGGGGCTGGGATAATACCAGGCGGCGTTTTTAACGGTTTGCCCATCAACCACAACATCATAATAGCTTGCCACACCCTTCCAGGGGCATGTGGTGTGCAAATCGCTGTGTTGAAAATAGGCTTGGTTGATTGATTCTGGCGGGAAATAAACATTGCCTTCTACCAGCTCATAGCTGTCTGCTTCTGCCAAGACGGTACCACGGTAGGTTGCCTTTGCCATAGAAAAGCTCCTGTTGTTTGGGAAACGGAATCAGGCACTTGCTTGCAGAATATTGAGCAAGATTTCATATTTATCACGACAGCCAGGGCAATGATCAATATGGCGTTTGACAATGGGCATGAGCAGCGCGGCTTCCTGGTTACTTGCCACCAATTCAACATACTCATCAAGCAAGTCGAACGCTTCCGCACAGGAATAATGCCCTTCTTCTGTCTGCTCAACAAGCTGCATCAAGCGAACAATGTTTTGTTCGTTGAGCTGCGTCATAGCATCACCCTGCTGCGGTTTCGACGGTTGGTTCATGCGGTTTCTCTTGTCAACCCGTTCTGTTCCCTTCGACGCAAATAATTTGCGTAATTTGTCAATCAGATGTGTCATACAGCCTCTTTGACGAATTTGGCGGCGTTGTTCTTACGTCTGCCTAATCTTGAAACACAGCAATGATATCGCCCGGTGTCAATCCTTCATTTTCAAGTTGTTTTTTAAGCCGCACACGGGCATCGTGCAGCAGCTTGTAAACGGCGTTGGGCTTCATATCCATCATTTTTGCAACCTGGGCGGTGGGCAAATCTTGAACAATGGACGCTGTGAGGGCGGTGCGCTGTTTATCGGTTAGTTCGTTAGTAATCAGAGCGTTGACGCGACGCATCATATCTGCCCGAATGGTGACATCTTCGGGTCTGGGTGCAGGGTCGGCGACCAG